>Ga0116231_10004154_pt1 | contig 29497 bp, 15 predicted proteins | sample S1TSphgellanicum_2_FD_89695 | JGI IMG/M metagenome (GOLD analysis project Ga0116231, IMG submission 89695) | Host-associated microbial communities from peat moss isolated from Minnesota, USA - S1T2_Fd - Sphagnum magellanicum MG | ecosystem: Host-associated > Plants > Peat moss > Unclassified...
ATAAACAAGGTGTTTTGTCTTTATATTTTCATATTTAAAAATATGGACATATGGGATGAGCCAATGAAAAAGACTTAACCCAAAATAAAATATAAATATTCATGTATTTACACTTAACTACATGCTTCCCTAACTTACCTACCTACTTTTCTACCTACATACCTACCTAAGTAGGTATTTGGCCTAGGTAAGTAAATAGGTCCTATCTAGATAGGTGTTTAGCCTATATGGGTAGGTAGGTATATAGGTAGGTAAGTACCTAATTCAACCTACATACCTAAATATTGATTTAAATTGAATTTGGACAAATTCAATTAATATTCCACGTGTCACAATTTAAACCATCTAAACATAAAAATTAAACTTCTTGGATGATTTCAAAATATTTTTTAAAAAAAATTAATTATTAAAAGTTGGGACACGTGGCAACACATAAATTGTTCCCATTGTTCACCAAAAAAGTTGCATCCTAGTTGTAAACGACAATATATATATGACAAGTCAAAGGATGAAGGCGTATTTTGTTGACTTTTTCCTTCATCCAAAATTCGTTGTCGTTTGCGACTAGTGTCAATGCGATTTGTCCAACGTGACTATTAAGATTTTAGTTGCAAATGTCGTTTGCAACTAAAATTTAATCACATGGACCAATTGTAAAATGGCCATTTTCTACTAGTGTCAAGTGGTTGATGACCAATGACAAGCTTATTGGTAAGTTAACTCGTTGGGCACTTATACTTTAGGAGTGTGAGTTCAAGGTTATTCACCGACCTAGTATTACACATCAGAACGCGGATACCATGTTGTAGAGACCCCTCACTGTCGCAACCCCACTTTGAGGCAAGTGTGAGGTCACCACTCACACTCCCGAAAATGGGACTTGAGAGTCCTTCGGGACTCCCGAAAACTCAGAGTTCGATTGCAGGGGTCAAAACCCCTCGCCTTGAGGTGTTCTTCATACCGTTGGAAAGGTATTGAAGTGTAGATGTCCAAAATGGCCTCGCATGAGCCATTTGGATATCTGCAACATAAGTTATGGTCAAAAGTAGGGCCGGGAATCAAACTGGCAGTTTGACTCCCGACCGCTAAAAGTCGGGAATTGACCCGACCCTGGTGTGTGCAGGCGGAGTGTGACACACCATTAGAAAGCTCTCAAGGAGAGCTACAAGTTTGCTTTAGACCTCATCTCAATCAGAGATCTGAAAAAAAAGTTATAAGTGGCCAAAGTCTCGGGAGTCCAAACTAGGACAGTTTTGAAACTCCACCTTGGGAGTCCCGGGAAAAAGAGCCATTTGGATGCAGGTGCGGTGGAGTAATGTAGAGAATACTATATGGGGGAAGGTGGTGGCTTCCCCCGAGTCCGAGCCGTGGTGAGTCAAGTGAGTCCAAGGTTGCCCGTGGCTTGTCCTTAACACCAAAAGTGTGCAGAATGAAATCTAACCAACTTGTTAGTTGGTTTTGGATGCAGGACCGAATAACTAAGTAGCTTGTCCCTCTTCCTAGTCAATTCCCGGAGCTTTTAGCACGCCCCTCTTACCCTCCCCTTTAGTGCTAGAAACTGGGAGCGTGCCCTGAGTCCCCCACATTTCCGCAACTTGAGAGATTTAGCCCCCAACTTGGGCTAACTAGGGACTTGGGAGTGCATCACTCACTGCCTTTGAAGATTTATCAGAAGCCAGGCAAGACTTCGACCAGATTCCAATAGTACATGTATCTTATGCATCTAGTTATTTTGCACTAGTGCAATGTAACCTAGTTGAGCATCCCATTGTGGATATATGGGAGGACTTGGACACTCTGAGGTTTTTTCAGCATAGGGAATACCCTCCCCAAGTTACATCAAGTCAACGGGATCGCATACAACAGCGGTTCAAACACTACTCAAGGAGGGACAATCACCTCGTCCGGTGCTTACCACAAGGCAATAGAATGGTTCCTCCACCACATGAACGACCTGGTCTTATTCAGAAGGTACACTCGAAGCTTGGACATTTTGGAATTAAGTGTACTTATAGCCTTCTAACTTTTCATTACCATTGGAGAGGTATGTATGCTCAAGTTCGAGATGTCATTACTGGGTGTGAACAATGTGATAGAGTGAGAACTTCTTTTTCCTCTCGATAGCTCACGCTTTTTCCATTCCCTATTCAAGGCATGTTTTATCGTTGGTCATGTGATTAAGCTAAAAAATTACCACAAACCTCCAGGGGTAATGTCTATATCATGATTATGATTGAGCATTTTTCAAAGTGGGTCAAGCTTGTTGTGTTGCCAGACAGGTCATCACACAACACTAGCCAGGCTTTCTTACAACAAGTCCTAAGTAGGTTTGGGGCTTGTGTTAAGTGCATTACTGATCAAGGATCAGAATTTAGGGGAGAATTCCAAGACCTACTTGACCATGGTCTCATTAACCATCGTCGGATTTCAAGAGATCATCCCCAAGCTAATGGCCTTGCAAAGAGGATGGTTCAGACATGCAAGAAGGGACTTCGAAAGATTTGCCTCACTAGGAACAAAGAGGATTGGGACTTGGCCCTCCTTTACATCACCATGGGTTATAGGATGTCCAAACACACCTCTTTGTTTCATTTCTCTCCTTACTTTCTACTTTTTGGGAGACATCCCATTCCACCCTCTTCCATTGCTACTCAAATGGACCAGGTTATGGACTTGGACTCTCCATCCACCTGGGTTAAGGTCATCACAGAGAGGGATGTTCTATTTAATAGGGTTATGCCCATGGCCATGGAGAACTTGTCCATTGCACAACATCGAGACACCTTACGATATGCACACACACGAAATGGCAGTTACAAACCTAAGGTGAGAGAATTTGATGTTGGTGATTTTGTGTATTTTTAGTGGCAACCTAATGATACTCTAGACATTTCTTTCGGTCGCACTATCTTGAGGATTAAGGCGATCAAGCCTTCAGGTGTGTTAGAGTTGCAAGGAACTAACGGATGCACAATTTGCAATCACTCCAAAAACTGTGCGCCCTGCCACTTGTTGAACTTGGATCCTACCATCACCACATTGACTTGGATTCCTCCACTTGACTATCCATGTCAAGTATGTCAGAGGATAAACGATGATGATCAAATGTTGCTTTGCGATAATTATAATGGTGGATACCATCTCTTCTGCCTCAAGTTGGAACTCACTCAAGTTCTCGTTAGCAATTGGTACTGTTCATCATGTTCTCCTGCAGCACCTTGATTTCTACTCAGACCATGCCACGTTTTTCCCGACTCAAGTCTAGGGGGGAATACATGAGAATTTCATTTCAGCTTCCTCTTATGCATTGTATATATATGTGTGTACATCTCTTTTTAGTTGATTAGTTTCTACCTTTGACTGGTTTTAGTTTTTTTGTTTAGTAGAATTTACTATGGATTTACACCCTTATGACACCATACATCACGACACTACACATCATGACAGTTGTCATGCCCATACATGGCCTCACACATGATGGCCAGTTATAGGCATGCCCATCATGCCTTTTAAGGTTAATGTACGTTCTTAGGTGACTATACACTATTAGGTGTTTAGGGTTTCAACTTGTTGGTGGTTGTATAAAAAGCCAAGCCCTTCCCTTCTCTTTTTATTTTTTTTAGAATTCCTTTGTCATGAGAGTTTCCTCCATAGTCAGATTGGATTTCTATATGCTCATGGCAGTTATTACATGGCGGCAATTACACAGCCATCGTCTACATACACTACATGTTCTTTATTCTTTGCAATTCAATATACATGAGAATTTCATCTCAGCTTCCTCTTGTGCATTGTATATATATGTGTGTGTATCTCTTTTTGGTTGATTAGTTTTTACCTTTGACTGGTTTTAGTCTTTTTGTTTAGTAGAGTTTACTATGGATTTACACCCTTACAACATCGTATGTCACGACACTACACGTCATGACATTAACACAAAAGGGTTGTGCACATTTTCATACATTTGGAACAAAGTGTTATCTAACTTCATTGATTGAGATTTGATTCAATAGATATTCAAATTCTTTGATGAAGAAAAACCCATGTGGAATTTTTTTCTTTCATCGACACATGTTGAATGGCTAACACTTGTGTTGCTAAACAAACTATCAATTGATTGTTCTTCATGGGTTAGCCTTTTGGAGGACAAAGATTTTATACATCCTAATTTAGTTTTGCAAGCACATGATTTTTTTGACTTTTGCTTCATCTTCCTTCAACAACCCATTCCATTCATGTTGACATGAAGGTCTTTGCATTGGGCCCCAAATTCATATATTTCAAGCTTCAAAATCTCATTAATCAAACATGTTTATAGGATCATTTTGAAATGTGCAAATTATTTCTACGACTGGGAAATGTCTTCAACAACCCATATTCTATTATTTTTGGATAGATTGTGGGCTTCTACCTTCCACTTTGAACATTGGGAATGGTTTGATGGTAACCTCCTCTTAAATTACATGTCAAAGAAAGAGCACAAGTACCTCAATTCATCTACAACTTTCAAAATACTTTTTCAAGTGAAATGGCAAAGCCACTTGCACCTTTCAAACAAATTGGAATGGCCCAAGCTTTGGCATGTAGATAGAATAAAAAAAGAATATGCATTCCTTTGGTCCTTATGGCATAAGGCTATAGTTGTTAACCATTCGAGAGCCAAGATCAACCTTAGCTTGGATATTGATTGTCCATTTTGTCCTTTAGGTGTTCAAAAAACCATATATGATCAATTTTATGATTGTCCTTAAACACAAGATGTGGCATTAAGTCACGAACATCATGTACATGTTAGCCACTAGACCTTCAAGAGATGGTTCTTGGAGAAAGTTGGAAGCCTTTCAATGCCTATTTGGCAAGAAATTGATTAAATGATTAAAGTCATTTGACCATATTTTCCAATTATTAAGAATTGACATTTGGATGATTTGGATCCTATGGAAATGATAAAGTTTTCAATAACATTGATTGGTCTAGAGACAAAATGGAAAATACTATCTAGTTAGCCTTCCTAGATTATGGTAGATTAACACATAGGAAAATTATGAAGAATACAAACCAAGCTTTAATTGCTTAAAGAATCTTCCTTTAGAAGTTCAACAAGTTATGGAATGTTAAACACATAATATGTTGTAGGGAAAATTAAAAAATCCTTTGGTGCTACCAAAGACCATGACAAATGGTTTATTATGTGATTTCTATGTGTTTTATTGTACACCCATGGTGAGTTTGTTTCCCAATTATGGGTGTGGTAGTTTTTCCCTTTGCAATGGATTTTCATTTGTTAAAAATAAACGTAAAAATGACAAGCTTTTCATATATCCCCATTATCATGGGAGTTTAATAAACCACATTTGCACATGGGCATTTTGTTGAAGACCCTATAACCCATCTTTCCATGCTCCAAACGTTTGGCATATTTGTCAAAAATGTTAATCACGAACATAATGAACACATTTCAAATTAAGAAGTATTTTGAATTAAATATATGAATAGGGAAAGGCCTACTCCCTAGGCCCTCCTTCATGTAAACCACAAAAGGTTTTAAAATTTGAATGGTGGAAGGTCTACATGTGATCAACATAAGGTTTTTTCAACTGATCAACAAATCTTCTATGTTGTGAAGTGCATTCAAATACAAAACAAAAAACCTTGAAATGCTTTACATTCACAAATATGTGTGAGGGGCTTTTTAATTGCTTTTAAAACCAGTAGATGTGCATTCAAGACCTCCTATGAAAGTGAAAGGCTCAAAGTGCAAAAGATGTTAAACATCCCCTGATGAACTTTGTCCACGTGTTAGAATAATTTCAAAAAAGTAAGAAAAGGCTTGTGGCACCCTACATGAAGTCTCATTGTCTTGTTGCATGGTTTGAGTATCTTAGGCCTACTTAGACGTTAAATAAATTGTAAAGTAAGGCACATTTTGTTTTCAATATTCAAAATTATGTTCTTGGTAATATGTATGGCTCTCTTTTAGGAGGCTATGAGTTTGAAGTTGTTGTGGGGCTACATAAAATGCAAGATCAAAAAAAAAAATTTGTTTGGTTTTATTTACAAAACAAAAAGAATTGCATGATTTTGTGTGGAGCACAAAAAAATGAGCTCATGTAAAGTTTCACAAGGCACAAAAAGACAAGTCTAAATAGAACATTGGATGGAACTCGTTAAGGTGTGCTTAACATCTCATGGCATGGAAAACATTAAATGCCCCCTAACAGAATTTAATCCCTAATCTATTGCATCCTTGTATTTGGGGACACTAAACATCCCAAACAAATTATGTCCAATGCATTTATAAGTTTGTCCTTTTGCACATTGTGTGGTTCTACATAGAACTTTGGTATGTGATTTTACTTGTTTTACATGTGTGTGCATGTATGTATGAATATTCTACATTGATTTCAAATTGAACACCTTTCAATAGAGAATGAGTCCATACTTACCATTAATTTATTTTTCATTGAATTTTAATAGTATTTATTTATTTTTAAAAAAGGTCAAATTAGGCAAACCTTCAACAAAAACATGCAACTTTACATAAGGTTGGACACTATTGGCCAAGAAATGCACTAAACAAAGCTTGTTAGGAGGTGCTTAACATCTTGCTTAAGAAAATTTCCCCATTGTATTTAACCATTTTATTTATTTTTCCCCATTTTCTCATTCACATGTCCCAAAATCAAGTCAAGTCATGAAACCAAGACATTTTGTTTTACATGCATTGTCCATGTTTTGACACTCATCATGAACTCACCATGGCCCCCAACTCACAAAAGAAACATTAATTAATTTGTAATGTCCTTTAAACATCCTTGTGGTACAATCTTGAAATGACAATTTTTTGAAATTTCCAAAGTTTTAATCCCAAAATTTAACATTTAGGTGTTCAACAACTTTGAAATTGGGAATTAAATATAACACATAATATCATTTTCTTATAACCTTTATTAAGAGCTTATCAATGGTATGTTCAAGTTCATGATTTAGACATGATTTGCTCCTCCAATTTATGCTTTCAATGACGGTCTCCTTTTGACATTTTTTTTCAAAATTTCAAATATTTATAACTATTGTATTGAGAAATTACTTTTTGTGGGGCATATGAAATGCAACATGTTGTCACTTTCAATGATATCTTCAATGACATCAAGATCATTCGATTCAAACAACATTGAAACACTCTTTGAACAATGGAATATTCCATGGGAAATCAATTCCCCTAGTTAGGGTTTATGTTGAAGGTGTTAAAACGTAAAAATGCTTCCTATCAACTTTCAAACACTTTTCAATAACTTTGGGTGAAAAAAAAAAATTGCTCTTTTTATTCATGCCATGGTTTCCCATTATTTTCAACATGTTTGCTTTTGAAAAGTCTTTGACTTATTTTACATTCATGAAAGCCACTTTTTTGTCTTTCTTGAAATTTGAGTGGCAAACCCAAATCAAGATTATGGTATGACAAAAATGTTTATGCTATAAATAGAACAATTCAACTCTCATCAACAATTGGACTACAAAATTGCCAAGCCCCAAAACAATATAACTTTTGACACATCATGTCCAACCATTTGCACGATCTTGCACAAATAAAATGGCAAATGGCTTAAATTTTTTTCCTTTTCACAAATTTCACAAAAAATAGGACATTGTGTTTTGATTTATTTCACAATCCTTTTCCATTTCCAAATTTTGTATTCATGGCTTAGTTTTAAATAGTAAAAAAAAATTACTATTGAAATTCATTGGATTTATGTTTTGAATAAGTCAATATCAAAGTTATAATTCCATTTTGGGACAATAATCACATAAAATAATGAATCTAACAATTCTTTTGCTACATTTCAATATGTTTGCACCATGTCCAAATTCATGACCACTATAATGAAGTGTAGGTTTTTGTTTTTTTGGAAGAAGAAAGAAACATGTCAAGAGTTTTACTTTAGCTACATGTTCACATCTTAATTATCATAGGTAAATTATGATAAGTTATTTTGAAACTAGTTCCTATGTGAACAAGATTTTAAATATTTTGTGTTTGGGATATAATATCAAGTTTTTGTTCACCTACAATTGCACAAAAATTCAAGCTCAAAACACAAAAACCATGTGCAAATAAAAATTACATAACACACAAAAAATTGCAAAGCAAACAAGTTTGGATGAAAGACATTAAGTTAAAATGGTATTATGTTGCTTAATTTATGTGGGTTGATAATAAAGGTTATAGGCATTAACATAAGAATGCACAACAAACATTTGAAAATTCAATTACTCTATTTCATACACTTTGAACTTTCACCTATGCCACTAATAACTTTGTCAATACGAAATTAACAAGTTGTGTAAAGCTTCAATTAACATTAAAATGTCATCCTTCTTGAAGTCATTCATAACTAGCATTTGCATTCAACATGCTCCTATCTTGTTGTTTCCATGAGTGTTGATCCAGATTGTTGAAAAGAGTGGAAAACAATAATGTGACTAAAGCTATAATTTCAATAGCAAGTGAGGTGATTTTTTTTGGTTAAAAAAGAGTTGCAAATTACCTTTATTGTGTCAAATTTTGTTAATCTTGGGCTTCATGGGCATAAATTAAGAGTTAATATTATGTTTCTCACCACATATTTAGTTTCCAATCATGTTCCTTTCTTAGGGATCTTTTGTGGAAATTTATGGGACTATTTTGGGGAAGTGAACTATCCTTTTGATATGGGTATGCAAGGTGTTAGTGGGATGAGAATTAATTGGTGGTGAAGCTAACTCAGTAGCACATAGTGTGTCAAAGAATAAGCATACAAGGAAGTCGGATAAGATTGAATCCAACTATGCTAGCTCCTACAATTTCCATTAATTAGTTTTTGGTGTAGTTGACACTCCCAAAAAAAAAGAAAAACAACCACAATTGAAAGGAGTGCTAAAAATTGTCCAATGTAAGGCCAAAGTTGTTGATGAAGTAGAAAATGTCATAGCAATAACATTTATAAAGTAGCCACAACCTACCATGTAGCAAAATGGATGTCATAGTCACAATATATGCAAGTCCACAATTCTATTTGAAATCACCATTTATAAACATGGTGAATGAATTTTCATGATTTGGATTCAAATATTTGCAATAGATTTTATATTTGAAATAATATATAACACATCAGGATATACAAATAAATATTTTTGTAATATATATGAACTTTTGAAAACAAACCTTTAATTTGGATGGACTCTCAATATGACAATTGTGGACTTCCATTTCAAGTCATTGAAATGTTGTTGTTGTTTTTTTTTTGGGGAACACATTTGCTAATGAAGTGAATATTAAAATCATTTGGAATTAAGGTTATAATTGTTTCCATATTTAATGATTTTTGGGAGGACTTGAATGTTAAATATTTATGTAAGTCCATAAGAGACATAAATAGATAAAAATGTAAAAGCTTCTTGAGAAAAATATGTTTATATTATCATTATCTAGCTTGCCTCAAAGTTAAAAATACAATATGATTTTTAACCATTATGAAAAATTTAAACACTCACATCCTCATACTTGAATTAAGTTTTTATAAATATAATCAAAATGATTTTAAAAAAATTTAGTCCACTTTGATGTAAGTTTTCCTTTTAAACTTGTGTAGGAACAAAATGAGTTTTAAATAAAGATCGTTCAATCATTTTTATTAAATCTATGAATTCTAGTGTGGGTTCTAGTTCATCCTAGTCGTAGGAGGAACCACCTATTACACTACAAGTTGAAGGATGGGTATTTAGTTATTATGGAGGGAGTAAATCCCTCTTCTACTTGAAGAAATTCTAATTTCAAAATCTCCTTCATTTTAATTGGGCCATGCCTTTAGGTGAGGACTATGCATTACTTGAGTCTGCAACACCTTTATGTTAGAAGTAGCTTGGACCTTTGTGGTGAGAAATAAGTGATGTTCAAAAACACCTATAGATTATACTTGATAATCTAAATTAGTTCAAAATAGATGAGAAGAGGCAAATGACTCAATAGTTCATTTGATTGAAAGGTTTATTGTAATTAATTTTTTCAATAGAGTTATTTGTAAAGTCACGAGATTAATGGGCGAGAATGGTTAGTTTCAAGATAATAGGGCATCAAGCGTCCAACTGGAATGAAAATTTTCCAAAATGAAATAACTGGGGGCACAAACTAGTTTTTCCACCAATTTTGGTGGTAAACTAAATTTCATTTGGTCTTTCCTTTTTCCCTGAACGCCTCCATTAGTGTTACATATATTTTCATTGCTCCTACATGTACAATTAGTATAATTACTCTCGAACCTTGTACATTAAATGCTGAGTTTTAGCATTTCATATTAAGATTTAATAAAATTCATATTTTGAGGACACACTAAAAGAGGGGATAGGGGATGAAAGCAAGCCCAAAGAAGGCCAAAGTGAACCAACAACCACCAATGCACCAGTTGGCCATTCTATCCATTGGATGGGCTGTGTTTTTTCATTCAATGCCAAAAAGGGTTCATCAAAGTCCATTTCTTTTCGCTGCTAACCACTCTATATATATTTTGGTTTGTTCTTGATCATTTTTTCCCTAGACCTGACCTCACACATAGCTACCCTACTCACCTTTCTACCCTCATAAGTATTGTACCAACTTTGGTACCTTACTAATTATCCCCTACTAACATAAGTACCCTAATAACTAATTATCCTACTGACCTAACTACTATACTAATTAACTATTCTACTAACCTAGCTATCTTGTTAACTACAGACCCTATTGACTTAACTTTCCTACTAACCTAACCATTGTATTAATTACTTACCCTACTGACCTAGCTACCTTACTATTTAACAACCCTATATACACAACCACCCTATTGACATAAGTATTCTACAAACCTAGTCACCTTGATAAGGTAGTTTGTTTCCTATGTACTAATTTATCTACCTCGCTACCTTGCTAGAATAACTTTCTTCCTATTTACTAACTTACCTACCTACATGCCTACCTACCCTAGTAACATATCTACCTTGCTCCTTGAACCTCCTTTCTACCTACTAACCCAACTACCCACCTATATACCTAATTACCTACCTATGCACCCACCTTCTTACCTACCATTATGCTTACTTACATACCTATGTTTTTTACATAGCCAAATACTTAACTAATTACCTATTCATTTTTTCCACTCCCCACCTCCAATCCTACCTATCAATTTATTAAGGTTCACCCTAATTCATGGATGATGAACATAGGTCCCCATATGTAGGTATTACAAACAATTTATAGTGGAAACAATGTCATAATTACAACCATTTTGGTTTAATTAATGCATATTTTACTAAATTTTGTTTACTTAATTTATTTATGGAATGAACATTACAATACATCTTTTCATGTAATTATTATAAGTATGTACTATTGGATTATGGTTAAAGTTTAAGATTGGGACACATAAATTAGTTAGCAAATTTTTCGTAAATCTATAATAATTAACCTAAACTAGGCTAAATTTGGGGGGAAATTTTTAGGGTTTAGACAAATGTGAAGTAATATAATTTCATTTAATATCTTCTTCAAAGAGAGTGGAAAAAAATTAGCTTGGAAAGATCACACAAAGGTAAAAAACATATCTTATCTTTTGATTTTTTATGAAATTTATTTGATTTTTGTTTACGATTAAGGTTTTTTTTCCAATTAATAAATGTTTGTAGTTTTAAAGTTTAAAAATTTGGTTTCTAAAATTTTTCCTATGTTCTTAAAATTATTATTTTTTGCATTATATAATTTACATGCTTTGCATAGTTTTTTGGGTTTAGGGCATATATCACTGAATTGTTTTTTTGTTAGGGTTTGTATAGTTAAGTTTGTAATAAGGCTTATGGCAAAATATCATTTGGATTTTTAGGGTTATGTTTTATGATTTAATGTTAAAAATTTTGATTCATATATATCAATGTTTAAGGTTTATACTCTAGATTTTGTTCATTGTATTGGTTTTTGATCTTATCACTTGTTTAAATTTATAGCATAATTATGGATATCTTTTGTTTCCATACATTCCATAGTTGTTAAAATTCAATATTTTCTAACCCACTTTTGTTTAAATGCAATGCTCGTATCATACTGTGATAATTCATTAACCATGAAACATAAAAATAGTTTCTAAATATTTGATTCCCCACTAATACATCATGAAATTCATGTTTTCAAAACTATTTGTTCACCTTATAATATGATTTAACATATATAAAAATGAACATAATGCAAAATTGGTCACGTTGATGGTATAGAGGGTTAGGGTTTAATGTAAAATTTATTACTTAATGTTAGAATTATGGTTTAGGTTTAGAGTTTGGGACATATAAATTAATTAACATTAATTTTTTAATATAATAATTAAAATAAATATAAAGTGCATTTTGGGTGGAATTTTTAGGGCTTAAACATAAATAAAACAATGTAATGTCATTATATAGATATTTAAAATGAAATAATTCAGCTTGGAGATATTACCAAATGGTAAAAGACATATTTTCTTTTGTGTTTTGTTACAATTTTTATTTAATTATTCAAAAGATTAAAGCCAAATTTGTAGTTGGTGAAAATAAGTACGTGTCTAAGTAATGCAAAATTATATGAATATTTAGCCCTAAATGTAATACCCATATTCAAGTTCATTTCGATATAACCCATAGGTGATTTAGGTAACCTAATTGCAAACCCAACTTTAAACGCAATACCCACATGTAGGGTCATTTCTCAATAACCAATATGTAGTTTGGGTGGCCTTTGAATGAATACCAAAGTCTATATGCAATACCTACATATAAGTTCATTATGAAATAATCAAATAATCCATAGGTGATTTAAGCAACCTTAAATGAAAAATCAACCCTAAATGTAATACCCACATGTAAGGTCACTTCGAAATAGCCAATAAACAATTTGGGTACCCAAAATATGTCTCTTTATATACCTAAATTAATTTTATGATAATTAATTATCATGAATAATTAAGGTTCAACCAATTAATTAATTAATTAATATTAAATCATATGAATCCCATAATTATTGCAATGGAAACCTATATGTGGGTATTGCAAAAGATGTTAAAAATCAACAACTATTTACAGACCTATATGTGGATATTGCATTGGATGTTTAAAAAAGTAGCTACTATTTACAAGACCTAAAAGCAAGTATTGCAATGGATGTTAAAAACCAACAATTATTTGCGAAACCTATATGTAGGTATTGCATATTTGAAATGACCTTATGGAAGTTAAAATAGAAAGGATGTAGGTATTGCATGTTTGGTTTCATGATAATGCCAACAAGTTAATTAGAATGTGGGTATTATTTTAAAAATCTTTAAGTGATATGAGTCATAATACATTAAATGTATATATTGCATAATGTTCATTTTGATATTTGTAAACCTTACACAAATTAATTATAGAATGTGCATATGGGACTATTAAGTTTTACTTATTACATCTAAAACACTAAAAATATGATAAAAAAGAAGACATATATGATTAACCATATATTCGTCAAACTAATGTGATTAGAAAAAAATGTTATATTGATAAAAGATGTACAAAAATGGGTGGATTCAAAAATGTTAAAAAACCCAATGAAAAGAGGGTTTTCTATAATATATCAAAGGACCAAAGTTCAAAAAGTGGGTAGTCTAAAAAATGACCTAGTTAATTATATAAAATGGAAATCTAAAACCATATCATTATCTACAATGTCGTGTTGAACTCGGTAAGTAATTGCCACATTTGTAGCCCTTACTGCATGATAAACAATGTACAAATGGTAGCATTGCATCTCAACATGAACTACATTTGTAATAAACTCTTCCTTTGTTTTGCCCTGAACCCTATAAACACAAAAAAATCACCAAATTAAACCTTAACACATTTGGATGAAACAAATTTATAAAAATAATAATAAACATTGATTATTATTTTTTCTTACTTTCCACGAATCATTTTAGACTCATGGAAATTCAATATAATTGTCAACTCTTGTGTTCGACTCGTTTTAATGGACTCTCAATCTCAATTTTTGACATCCCATGCCATCTTCCATTGTCGTGCATATGCAAAACGGGTGGATTGAATCATTTCTTGTAAATCTTCATCCTTTTCCATTCGTGATGCTACATTTTGAAGTACGTTTCCCATGCCCTAAACATTAAAACCTAACACTTGCAACAATTGTTTTGAAGTTAATTTGACCAAAATTGGTTTTGGTAATGATAAACATTCTTCTGCAACAATTACCATTTTATCCCACTCGCATTAGGTTTTGGCACGAACGCAATTAACAACCTTTTCATCATTTTGCCTTTACATGACCATGGCATCTCCCAATATGCGAATGTTCCATTTCCATTTTGACCCAACCTTCATCCATTCTTTGTCCTTCCAAGCCATATTAAATGGCCAAGGGGGTGCCAATAGTTGAAAGGCTTGGTCGGTTTTGAGCTCTGAACTTAAACCAAAAATTATAAAAATAAATAAATCCTTACTTTGTAATAAAAAAACTTTAACCCTAAAACCTTAGACATAAAAAAATCACACAACAAAATATAAATATTGCAAAACATAAGATCACATAATCAAATGTAATTAGTACAAACTCTAACCTATTTCAAGTATTGCAATAAAAAAATTTTGGAAAAAAATCCCATGCCTTCCATCAAATGATAGAAGGTGCAAGTATAATTAAATTTAAATCTTTTTGTACAATTTTTTTTTATTTTACATTTGATCAATGTATGTAGATTTTAAAACAATCCAACCCAACATTTCTTAATTAAAATTCCCAATCTGTATTGGAAGGGATCTCATTAATTGAATTGCAAACAACCACCATTGCTAACTCTAAACCACATGGATTGCTTGATTCATCAAGTCCTGGTTCTAGTGGAATAACATTTTGTTCTCCAATTATTGGTTCTGATGAAATAACATTTTGCTTTTGAGCTTCCAAATCACCACCAACTTTCTTTAATCTCCTTCCTTTAACCATTATAACCCTAAACATTTAACAAACCACTAGATAATTATTAATTGTCAATTCTAACAAAAGGACTAGAAAAAAAACAAACTGCAAAAAAGAAAAAAAGAAAGAATGGTTTAGGGTTTAGCAAACCATTACCTTCTTTGCAGCAAAACATTTGAAAAAGGCGACAATAGTTGTTGTTGCCTTCTTTGCAACAACACCAACAGAAGAAACAAAAGATGATGACAACAAACTTGTTGTTGTCGCCCATTTTCGCTTCAAGCAAAAAGAAGAAGAAAAAGGGCAACGATAACAAGTTTACTGTTGTTGCCTTGTTTGTAGTAACAACAAGAGAAAAATAAAATGTGACGGCAATAAGTTTGCTACCATCATCTTTTTCACTTCAAATAGAAAGAAGGAAAAATTAGGTGATGGTAATAAGCTTGTTGCCATCGCCTTGTTCGCAACAAAAAACAGAAGAAAAAAAAAGGTGACGGCACGCTTGTGCTGTCACCTTTGCTTCAAACAAAAACTAAAAAAAGAAAGAAAAAGTGGATGGTGTCTTCTTCTGAAGAAGGAGGAGAAAAGAAAAAAAACATAAGAAAAAAAAACCATAAAAAAGAAAAAAAAATGCAAAGAAAGGAGGGAGCTTACCTTTCTTGTCTTCTTTTTCCGAAGTAAAAGAAAAGAAAAAGCACCAAAAAAAAAAATCATAGAGAAAAAAAAAAATGCAAAGAAAGGAGGGAGTTTACCTTTTTTCTCTCGCTTCTACATTTGGGATGAAGTGCTCCTCTTGCCTTCTCCTCTCCATGTTCCTTCAACATTGAGCTCTCCACCTTCCTCAAACCTTGTGTCTCACGTTTTCTCGAAGATCTGTGCTACTCAAGCTTGGGAGCCCTCCCAGGCTCTGGAGATGGAGTGAGCGGGAAATGAGGTGAAGGAGGTAGGAGGGGAAATTTTGGGGCAGAGAAGGGGGCTGAAAAATCCCTGGGCAGGGAAAGAGGATGTGTTTTGATTCATCCCCAAAACGGCTTGAACAGCCTCATCCTGAACTGGTGCACTGGTGGCTGCTGGTTGACTCCAGCCCCCAAAGAGAGGGTGAAGACAGGGTGACTTTCTGGATAATTCTAATATCTCATTTCATTTCCTTTCTTGTGCAAATGTTTTGGTCTTGCAATTTGAATGTTCTGTTAATTGATATAAAGTTGCCATATCAATCAAATCAATCAAAATGAAAGAAGAAAGAATCTCCAGATTTGGGTATTTCAAGGAACTCAAAAGAATTGATGGTGTTGTTTTCATGAAAGAACTGCAGGTTTCTAGGTGGTTCTTTCCTTAAATTTTGACTTTCAGAATGACAGTTATACATCGGAACTGATTCTCTGACTTTCTGAGAACAAATGGTTCCCAGATCAAATTTGCCATTTTCTGGGCACAACACTGAAATGCACCTGCACAGATAAATGCAGATCTCTGCAGGCATTCTCAGAGGAAGTAAGTATGAAACTCTAAACCCTGAAAAACAAATCTGGGTTTTCTTATGAAATCCAAAAATCCTAATTTGAAGAACACAAGAAAGTAAGCATAAACCCATAAACTCTAAGATCAAATTGCTTTGCTCTGAGATCAATTTGCCATTTCTGATACCCACACAACGCTGAAATGTACCTGCAGAGATGCAGGTCTCTCAGGCATTCCCAGGGGGAAAGTATGAAACCCTAAACCCTGAAAACACGCCCAGGTTTCCATCTGAAACCCAAAAACCCTAATTTGAAGACCCTAACAAAGTAGTCATAAACCCTGAACCCTAAATCTGACTCTCTCGTTTCTGGCCCCCACCGAAGATTAGGGTTACAGGATCATCAATCGTCGATTTGTGGATTGATCGATTGGGGAGGGGGGTGGGGAGAAATAGATTCCACAAACACATTTCTCACGCTCTTCGAACGAGAAATTTGCGAGCAAATCCCAAGCTGTTGCAAGCTCAGATTGTGCCAATTTCAACGATGGTGTCATCGGCTTCTTTGCGGTTGTTGTCACGGTGTTTGTCCGAGCGTCTTAGGTCGTTGCCAGGCGCTGCTACTGCATGGGGTTTGCGAGGTTTGCGATCTGCCTCACCAATTTGTCAGCACTACTTCAGCAGTACCCATGACTTCTTCAACGACGATGGATCACCACCGCCCTCCTCCTCTGGATTGTGTCCTCTGGAGTCAGAGAAACCGCAGGGTTTTGTAGACAATGCTGCCGTTGGGACTCAATCATCATTGCTATTCGACTTTCGTTTGCCGGATATCTCACAAGCAAAACCTGAGTCATCAACCTCATATGATTCTCTTCTTCCACATATTGCAGATCTTCCTAGCAATAGCAGCAGCATCAATGGAGCTCCTATGGAAAAACTGGAGGCTCATGCCGACCGGGTTGTGTATGGAACAGTCTTCAGTCCTCGGGGTGTTTATAAGGCCATACTATTGGGCGAAGTGGGTCAATCTCCGATACAGAAAATCCTCAAGAGTGGACGAGCGGTCACCATCTTCTCGGTTGGCACTGGTGGAATGCACAACAATCGACGACCATTGGAAGGAGAGTCGCCTGAAGAGTACGCACAGCGAGGCTATGCCCAGTGGCACAGAGTAGCAGTTTATCAAGAGAGGATCGGGCAACTGGCGATGCGCCATATCAAGCAAGGGACTCAAGTGTATTTAGAGGGTAACATTGAGACGAGAGTTTACAACGAGCCTGTCCACGGAGCTGTGAAGCACATTCGTGAGATCGCCATCCGACAAAATGGCCGACTTCTCTTCATGGATCAAGTATCGTCGTCGTCATCTTCTTCTTCTTCGTCGTCGCCTTCTTCTGCTGTTGCTCCAACAATCAATCAAGAATCTTCTTCTGTTGCCGCTACTCTTCCAACAGCAATCAGCCAAAACTCTTCTTTTGCGGCTGCTGCTACAATCTATGACAAAGATAATGCTTCAAATGGAAGAGAATCAGCCTCCTCATGATCCTACTCAGAAAATAGGTACCACAGGACCATGGAGAAGGAACCCGGTTTTTTTTTCCAATACTTTACGAGGAGTTCTTCGGTTTAGGGTTTAAGGTTTAGTAGTCTTATCAAGAGTAGGGTTTAGGGTTTAGTAAATTTAGGATGAGTGGAAAAAGGAGGGTATTGGGTTTAAGCTTTAGCAGTCTTAGTTGGAGTAGGGTTTAGTAAATTTAGGATGAGTGGAAAAAGGAGGGTATTGGGTTTAAGGTTTAGTAGTCTTAGCAAGAGTAGGGTTAAAGGTTTAGGGTTTAGTAGCTCTAGCAAGAGTAGGGTTTAGGGTTTAGAAAATTTAGGATGAGGGGAAAAAGGTGGGTATTGGGTTTAAGGTTTAGGGTTTAATAGCTTCAACAAGAGTAGGGTTTAGGGTTTAAGAAATTTAGGACTCGTGGAAAAGGAGGCTATTGGGTTTAAGGTTTAGTAGCTTTAACAAGAGTAGGATTTAGGGTCTAGTAAATTAAGATGAGTCGAAAAAGGAGGGTATTGGGTATAGGGTTTAAGGTTAGGTACCTTGCCAAAGACATATAGGTCTTATGAGTATTGTTTTTGTGTTACATTTTCATGTTTGGAGATTAATGATACTGTATTAAGTTATTTGTTACTCCTTGAGAAGGGAATGCAAACAATTGGGTTGTGGATGGTGTGGCACATGGGTGTGTTACCCCCACCCACATGGCCCTGGCCTCATGGATTCTGTTCCACATTTCTCTTGTTGTGAAATCAACCATCCAAATGTGTACAAAACAAAACAAAACAAAATCCTTCCTGACCTTCACATGACCAAATTGGTATCTATTGGTAAGTTATTGGTAGTTTATGTGGGGCCAAGGGAACAATAAGCTCTTTTTGCTCCCTTTCTCTTAGGACATGAGAAAGGTGGTGGTGATGATGATGGTGGTGGTCAGCCTTTTAATTACTGGTGACATTCCACTAAAAAGCTAAATTAAATTACACTGGTAGTGATACCTTAAGCCAACTTCACCAATCACCACATTTGTATTTGGCATTTTAGGTTCAACCAAAGGAAAACAATTATTTATTTATTTATTATTATTTTAAAATTCCACTCTTTGGATCTCATTCCTTTATGTATTGTCCACAGAATATAACATTCTATGATGGATGCAGCAATTTGCACGGAATTGGCATCTTTTAAGCCATACAATCCACGTTAAAGATGACCTAATTTAGGGTTGAAAAACTCTAGACCCACAACTTGTGCTTAAGTGGTAAGTTAAGCCAACTTGACACAATCACCACAATTGTATTTGGCATTTAGTTAGTGTTCAACAGAAAACAAAAGCAAGTTTTTTTGTGTTTTCCCCCCAGAATATGACATTCCATGATGGGATGCATCCAGTTTGCATGGAATGGCATCTTTAAGCCATACAATCCACCTTAAAATGATGTAATTTGGGCGGAATTCCATGGTTGAAAAACTCTAGACCAACAACTTGTGCTTGTCATGATAACAAGTACCTATGTTGGTTGGGTACCAGAATCTAGTTCAATTTTTAGAACCGTCGTCACGGATCTTTTCATATGCAAGCATCAAAGAACCGTGTGAGTGACTCTTCTTTGAAAATTTAAAGAACTGCCCAACACTCATACATTCCTCCAAGCCTCACTACTGCCCATGAGGAGGAGGGCAGGTCACCCCCTCAGGTTCTTAACCTTTTTCCAAAAGAATGGTAGTTATATATCAGAATCAGCTCTTACATCTTTTTGAGAACCAAGGATATATCGAGCAAATTTTAAATGAAACTGGTTCTTCTAAAAAAACAAATTCACAACCCTGATTATGTATCTTAAAGAACCTCCCTGATAACCGTTGATGATTTCATGCCATTTTTGATAACCACCCAACATTGGTTACCATGTGTATGCTTCTCAACCAAAAAAAAAACTACTACATCCCACCAAACAAATTCATGTATCCAATGAATCAAGAGATGAGTTTTGTTGTGAGCATATATATGTGTGTGTGTGTGTATGTATAGAGGGATGTATGAGCTCAATCAAAGTATTATGCAAATCATATTGTTAATGGTTTGGCCTAAGCATAATCTTAGTGCATAAATTCAGTACAATTTGGTGAAATGATTTGACAATGTTGACATATAGTGATGTCCTTGAAGAGAATTTGAAAATAATAAGGATTTCTAGCATTTAATAGACTTTGGCAACAAACATGAACAAAAGTTTTTATCTTCATACATACTAGTGTGCCCTGTGCTGTTGGCCCAAGTGTTACCACGTCCTCAACTGATTTTTCCTTCCAAAACCTGGTTTTTTGGGAATTTATTTGAATTTTCAGCAACAAAAATCACTTAAAAATCAATATCTCCCACATTCTGAATCCAAATCTTACCAAATAAATTCCATTAAATCCTGCTCATCAAGATGTTTCCAACAGCATCAAAGGAACATTCCAATTCCTCCAAAATTTTCAGCTACGATTTAATTTAATTTAATTTTCAGTGAAGAAATCTTTCAATATTCAAGAACTTTTGCACCGCAAGTCCAAACACCATGAAACCAAGCTGATGCACCCCTCCCATCCTCAAGAGCTTTCCAAAGAGACCAATAACGCGATCTGAAGCATCCAGGTTCAGTGGATCTCACAAGTACAAACAAAACAAAACAAACAAATTACCTTCCTTCATAGATAGATGGAAAAAGCCGCATAATTTTGATTCCATGATTTGTAAAATTGATCCGGTTATGTCATTTTTAATTCAAACAATTTGAACATGTCTTGTCAAGTAATCTGGAGTCTATTTCAATTTCACAATCTAGGATCTAGTTTCATTTTTTAGGGTTTGATATTCCATAAGTTCCATCTAGGTTTGTGAATGTGATGATGGGGGGGGGGGGGAGGGGCCCACATTGGAATCTGAATTATGGAAAAACCTTACGTCATGACGTTGAAACTTCAAGCACATGCTATTTAACATCAACCATGTTTATAAGCTATATTTCTTGGGCCCATGAATTATTCTTTTTTTAGTGGAGATAGGTCTGAAAGGCTAAAATGCAAGCTTAAATCCTAGAGTGCCACATGGTGTCATATAAATTTTCTCACGAGTCTCGTAAAATAAATTTGACACATATTCAAATGCACCACTTGCTCTATACTTTTTGTTTTTCCCTCACATGCTCCAATTAGTCCAATCAAAAACAATTGACATGTAACCAAACTAGTGAGTCAAAATACAATCAAAGGCACCACTTGCTCTATAAAAAAAAGAATTCCCTCACCTCCTCCAATTAATTTGATAAAATACAATTGACATGTAAGCAAAGCACATAATTAACATATTATCACAAGCATCATTTGCTTTACACTTTCTTCTTTTTTCCCTATCGTGTTCCAATTAGCTCAATCAAATACAATTGACATGTAACCAAAATAGGGAAATGACATGTGATCAAAGGCACCACTTTTTGTACACCTTTTTTCCCCTCACCTATTCCAATTAGTCCAATCAAATGCAATTGCTTCTAACCAAAACAAGGAATTGTCATGCAATCAAGGGCATCACTTGCTTTACACCTCTTTTTCTCTAACCTACCATTAGTCCAATCAAATATAATTGACATATACCCAAAGCAAGGAATTCACATGTAATTGAAAGCATCACTTGATTTTCAATTTTTCCTCTCATTTGCTCCATTTAGTCCAATCAAGTACAATTGACATTTAATCAAAAACAAGTAATTGCCATAGGATCAAAAACACCTCTTGCTCTACACACCTTTTTTCTTACATCCTCTAATTAATCTAATCAAAATCATTCAACATGGAACCAATTGCAAAGCAAGAATGTTTCTTTCAATTTTGGCATGTAGCACAACTTTCAATCATCTGTTTTGTGATGGGTTGTGTATGGTTTGTTGATTTTGAAGCTATAAAGTGTCATTTGTCATTGATGAGCATTTTTGGTGACTCTTGAGAAATGTGAACGACTTCTTAAAGTGGGTTTTAAAGCAAGCTAAATACATTATTTCTCAAGGACTTTGAGTTTGGCAATATAATGGTGCAATATTTTGCTTTGTGTTTTATTGTAAAAAATATTGTTTTTAACAAATATTTCTGATTTTCTTTTTTGATATTTCCACTATGCAAAGATGTTAGAATTGTTTGTTGAAATCTATGGTAGAAGATTATAGCTTAAAGGCATAGGGAAGTGATGAAAGGCCTTAGGGAGTTTGAAAACTTGTTTATACAATTCCATATGTTTGCATTTGATATGCTTGAGTGTGTATTTTGAATTTATGTGTGTTGTGAGGGAACAAAATTTGTTAGGATGGGAATTCCAAGCAAAACCAAGCTTTTCATTTTTCACCAATGCATATGTTTTCAATATTCCCATTGCAATCATGATTAGTGTGGAATTGTCTTTTGTAAAGGCTTTTTGTGGATTGTGAGAATGGGAAAAATTGGAGCACAAATGGAAGGTTGATATGTTTACTTTGTGTGGATTGGTGTTGGAATTATTCATTATTCTATGTCATGGGCATAATTAGAAGTTTATGGTCACAAGTGATAATGTGGGTATGGGCTTGAAGTCTTGTATGATAGAATTATAATTGCAGATAACATGAGAATAAATTTAGAATGATCTAATATTTAATTGTGCCTTGGAAATCAAAATTATAAGATATTGTATAAGTAAAAGGTGAATGTTTTCACCATAAGAAATCACTATTTTTCAAAAGGGTCAACTTGATTAAAGTCTTTACATTAATCAAAAAGATGAATTTGCTTTGATTAAAGGCATGGGGCATGAAAAACACATGATTTTTATTATTAAAGTGATAATTTTGATCAAGTGTTAAATCGTACATATAATCAAAAGGGTCAATCAAGATGGTTTACCAAGATGTTAATGGTTTAATCACATTGACCATATTAATTTGGTTAGTTACCCTACTTATTATGCCTATTAGGCTACCTACCTATCTATTTACTTAACATATACATATCTATGTCCTACCTACCTACTCACTTAAATATGTCCCTACTACCTACCTATGTCTCATTTACCTACTTAAACATCTACCTATCTACTTACTTAGTTACCTATTTATTTACCTACCTACTTATTTATCTATCTACCAACCTACCTACTATCTACCTACATATTATATAAATTTACCTACCTACCTACATATTTACTTACATACCTACCTATATTTTACATAAGTAGGTCTATAAGCATGTTTACCTACCTATATAGCTAGTTCAATACCTACATACCAACTTATGAAAAAAATTAAAATGCAAAGGTTGTTATACACATCAACAAAACATTCATGGAAGTTCAAAGAAACATGTTAAATACATTTGGTATCATATTATTTTACAAAATGGTGTGGCGGTAGTTTGATGGCCAAAACTTTGGCGTGAAATTAAGGAGACCAATGTTTAATCCCCCTTACCAACATATATTATGTGGAGTATGTATACTTGTATATATACCTTGTAAATGTATGTAAATGTATAATACCTAGGTGGGTTGTGGATAGGTAGGTAGGTCATGCATGGGTGGATAGGTATGTACTTATTATTTATTTATTAATTATATTTTTATTATTTAAATGTTAAACTATTTATTTAATTAAATTGTTTTGATTGCTTAATTTTGTTGTTTGATTTGACCAATACGACCAAGTGGTCAAATTGACCAAATGTCCAAATGTATGGTTTTTGGTTTAGTTTTCTAGTCAATTAAACCATGATTTTTTGTAATGTTTATTGATGAGAAAGCCATGTAATTGTTCAATTTATTTTTACATTCTTATTGTGTACTAAATTGATGGGGGTGTGCATATGTTTTGGTCCCTATTATTTTCATTATAATATCATCAATGATGAGTGGGTTTTTCCTCCCTACTTAAATATTTGTGTTTACAATAACAACAATAAGGTTGTTTGTCCAAATGATGACTAAGATCTTACCTTTTCTAAAAACCATTGGTCAACATTTGACACCACCAAATAGTTTGTAACCATGATCTTGTTGTCGTACCTTCAATCACATATTTCATCATGAACTAGGTTCTTTTATAAAAATCAAATAATGTTTTGGTTAATTGATTATTGGGTATTGCATAAATTTACGGGGTTTTTATATTTGATTAAATACCACCATGTAAATATACTAGTTATCTTTGTGCTTGGTAATTACACATGTGACTTACAACCAACATATGTGATCTTGTAGAGACCTTTTAAACATGCATTTAAGGTTTAATTCAATGAGTGGACTATTGATGTGATTAAACAATAAATTGATGTAGGGTAGGATCTTTAAGTTGATTCCAAAATGAATAACTTTGAACTGATTGTATGCCAATGGTTGCATTTTGCATGGGTCAAATTACGTAGAACATGATTGGACATCAAGGGATGGGACAAGACAAGTATTACAAAAAGCCTTTTCAAGTGAATTTCAATTGGTTGCAATGGAGGCAAATGCCACCACCCTATTATTCATAATCATCCTTCCAAGCATTGAGGAGAACAAAGAAGAGGATTCTAAAACTAATCCTTTTGAACATCTACTTGCCATTGATGAACAATCTTTACATTTTATTATAACTATAGACTATAATGTATGGCTTTCAAGCTCTCAAGTGGGGCACAAAAATTAAGATAGTTCATTAGAAAAGAAAATATATTGAAGTAGAAATCAATGACACTTGTGTACTTGTATTTGAAATTTCAATAGTTTGAATGTGATTGCATCTTGAAACCTTGATCTTGTTGTCAACATAATTGTTACAATAAACATTCATTTCTTGTTCAATTGATTAGGTTGCAAAATTCAATTTTATTTACTTGTTAACATTTTGCTTCCTACCACGTTGGAATGCATGATTTTACATCAAAATTTGTGACATAATGATAGTAGCACATTTAAAAACAAATTTATTGAAAGATTAACATTACAAGGCACATGCCCATGTCACTCGTGAAAAACACACCTAGTTGCAATTTCTTATAATGCAACATTATGATAAAATGTGATATCCATATATTTATAAACAAATTGTTTGGAAGATACATCCCAACCATGTTGACAAGGAAACTAGAAAAATACATGTGTTTCCTCCCATTGCAAAATTTGCAATAACCACTACCACATTTGATATGTGGATGTTTCAACTTCTTTACATTTGGAATCAAAGTAATTAATGACAAGTCGGTCCTTTGCCATGTTATAATAGGTTTGTTTGAAACACCTAGCACATTTGGAACAACCTTGGCAAAACATGTGAAGTCTCTTTTGGCAAAATACCACTTAACAAACAACATCATTACTTATGTTAAAGATGAGGGGCACACAAATCTAATCACATGTACTATGATACTACATTGACTATTATTATCACTCGTGCGTGCCTTTGCAACTTCATGCACCTTTTATTGGCACTTAATTTAAACATGTTATGTTTAAACTTTGTTAGTACATCAAGCCACATGTAAAACTAAAATTGGTGTTGGGATTCAAAGGAACTAAATTTGATTGAAGCACATAGTGATTTATAGAAAACAATCACATGGAGGAAAAAAAAGGGGAAAAACAAGCAAGAATGAGAATTAGCTTGTAACGAGGTGGGTTTGAGATGGAGGAAACTAAACATTCACCTCTTCAACTTGGAGATTTTGAACAAGATCTAATGATATTATATGCTAGAACTTGGCTTGATGTAATCAATGTGTTGGAACAATTTTTAACATTTGGTGTTCACCTTCAACCCTACCAATGCACACAATATGTGTGCCTTCCAATTGGATCCTTGACTTAAAGATATGTAATGTATCATGGAATATGTTATCAAAGACAAAATAAAGGTAGTGGTATACAAGCATGACTAGCAAGTTCTAGTGCCTCTTTTGGTGAAAGTTTTCAAGTTGATTTAATTAAACCGTAGACATATAGTGAGCCTTCCACCAAAGGCCCCTACTATTGATGATTTTTTTTGAGGACTTGCAATATGATTTAAGGAAGTTAATTTATCATTGAGGTCTATGAAAATTGCATTGTCCTTGTGTTGATGAATAGTTATTGAGAATGATGTGAAAGTTCCTTTGACATGGTCAAAAGAACATGAGAAACATTCCTTGATGTAGCATTATTGACCCATCCATTTTTGGATATACTTTTTTCCTTGCAAAAAATCTAAAAGGATTTATAGCATTGTAGACATTTTAACAAGTAAGTGGCATTATTGGTTGGGACTGTAAAACATGGACAAGTTGGTGATGATTATGAAAAATTAGCAAAGTGATGTGAGGAGTGGTTTCCTTCTCGTTGTTGGGGATGCCTAGGATTTTTCATTGCCAAGGAAGATTTACTTAATGATTGTACAAGGATGAACTTGGTTATTTTGAATTAACTACCACACATGTGCACAAATTCCATATTTTTAAGCTAGACTATCAAATTTTCTAAGTTGGTTGTTTTGATGTTTTACAATGTGGCTTAAACATTGAACATATAATTTTCAAACTTCACTACCACATTTTTGTATCTTCTAATGGGATCTATTGTATTTGTTACATTTAGTTTAGTTCACAAGTTATTTTGAAAATTCTTGTGTTAAGGTTTGTAATTTGATGTAACACAATTATTTTGTGGCATGGATTACCATGGTTGATGATCATGGAGGTTTGAAATTTGAAATTGTTGCGACTACTTGATTAATGCATGAACATCACAATGATTTTTTATGTTCATAATTTCAAATGATTGTCTTTGTACCCTACATTCCATTGTTGAATTTATGATTTTGAAAATAAAGGTTCATTTTTCATTTCATATTGTATTTGAATTTTGAATATCTCATCAAAGCTAATGTTTGATGTATTGTTGAAGTTTGTTTCATATAAATATGATTTATTGAAACATGCAATGGATTTGCAATGGAACAACTTGAGGATTGAATGGGCAAACTAATGTAGTCATGTATTTAAAAACAACTTCATTTCATATTTATGAAACCAATCATTTTGGAACTTAGTTGAAGGAACTTGACATTAAAAAATTTCAATATTGCTATTATCAATGATTGCATATACCAATTGATATAACCATATGTGTGCCATCATTGATACAATTGCACCACTAATTCATAGTATTTATTTGTACTATACATAATATGAACTAGTAATGTACATATTAGTTGACCTACCTATTTTTTGAAGATTATTTGGTACTAATATTGAATTGGTATTTCATTTTTGCTAAGACCCATGTACCAAAATCAAACTTCTATATATAATATTTAATTATGAACCCAGTGCATTAACAATTTTTTTGTGTAAATTTAACATGCATAAACATTTGAAAAAAATAAAATGAAAAAAAACTATTATTAAAATCAATGGAAATTAGGCAACTAGGATTGACAACAAAAAAATGAGGGGGAAAAAAAGTTAAACACAAAGCAAAAGGAAATTAAAAAAAAAGAAAAAGACTGTGACTTCAAAACTCCACAAAACAAGAGGACCATCATCATGATAAAATCTAAAACTTTTTAAAGTCATTTGGGTCCAATGTTGAGTGATTATTTGATTCTTTTAGGAACTACAATTCCGGGTCTTTGGAAACCCATTATTTAAAAAACCTTTGGTTGCAAATATTTTGATTTTGTTATTTGAAAGAATTGGTCTAATTTCAATTGTTTTGACTAAAACTTTGCTAGTTCCTTACAAGGTTAGTTGTCTCCTAACCCAAAAAAATGCATTATATACTTGTGGTTCACTAATGCCAAGAACTTTGCCATGTAGAAAAAATTGGTAGCAATTATCAAATGGTTATTTCAATTTGCAAGAAATTTACAAAATGATTGCATTGTCAAAATTATATGAGTTGCATCTTGCAACATGCATATGATAACTTGTAATTAGCTATAGAAGGGGCCCATTTTAAAGCCCATCCTACTTTGCTTCCTCGTCATATTCAATCTTCCATTGGGAAGGTGAAACAATGAAGGTGAAATTTTGGGCTTTAAGATCATGTCTATAAGTAGGAATTAGGGAAATCTAACACAATGATTAAAACTATCACTCTTATAAAACTTATAAATAAATTGACACTATGGGTTGATGTGTGTTGCATGGTTGGAAGGACTTATGTCTTATTGGTTGATAAATAGTGTCCAAGATGTTAGAGAATGAGGCTCCCCATGACCAATAAATTAGTTTGTTGCAAAGTATCCACCAAAGCTTTGGCATTTCCAAGTTTGTTAAGTCTGCAAATGTTGAACTTAAAGTTATAATTCCAATTGTGATAAGGCTAATGTTGTGGATGTGCCAAACTCGTTATGCTTAATGAAATCATTACATCATCAAACTCCCTACAAGTCACATACTACCAATGACAACATTTTTTCCCTGTCACCATTTGACAAACAACTTGTCTATATTGATCAAACCACAAAAGCGCATTTTCAAATTAGTAGCTGCATATCAAAAAACTACATGACTTGAACACTAAAAGCACAAGGACACTAGTGGTGAAGAAAATTATGATTTCCCAAAGGTGAGACACTCCAAAATTGTGGTGTTGCCATGGTACAACTCAACGATTCACGACAATAAAAACTCAAAAAACCAACATCAAATTTTTGCAACCCTAAGCGAGGTTCAAGAAAATTGACAAGATTCTTTCCCTCCTAAGGTTTTTTGCTTGGTTATTTCCCCACGGTCCTTGCACCTTTGGTTTTTTTTTTTTCCTCCCCTCCATTGTTTAAGTGGGTATATACTTGGCTTAATAACTAGCTAGGTATATAACCATTTCTCATAACTACACAACATTAATTGATTCCACACATTATAAGTGATTAGTTGTTAAATTAAATCAAGGTGTCCCAATCCAGATTCAAGTATTCTTTGACTAAATATAACCTCTAACAAGCGACATGCAAGAAGATAAAGGCCAATGTTGTGCACGTAAGTGTTAATAATCGTATATATGATGTGTAAATCCCATGTAAGTGTAAATAGTTTACACTTATAATTTTACACATTCAAATTTTTTACATTAAGTTTACACTTATATTGTTGTTGTGTATAACTTTTTTTTTTAAACACTTACACTTACATGAGGCTTGTGTAAATATTTGTTAAATATATTTACATGGCCCTATGTAAATGTATATATTAATTACTCTTAATGACCATACTTTCTTGCAAATCCATATAAATTAATTGTGTGTGCATATCAAAGCTCAATTTTTTTTTTTTTGCAATGGACCACTTCGATTGGCCCTTCAAAAAAAATCATGATACTTTAATACTCCGCAAACATTAGCATTTTTACTAATACTAGTGTGAACCTGGTGCATAATGCACCCCCCCTGGCGGACAAAACCCATAAAAAAAAAAAAAGGGTCCGGGCAGTTTAACTGACACAGAAAATAAAACCCATCAA
>Ga0116231_10004157_pt1 | contig 29490 bp, 26 predicted proteins | sample S1TSphgellanicum_2_FD_89695 | JGI IMG/M metagenome (GOLD analysis project Ga0116231, IMG submission 89695) | Host-associated microbial communities from peat moss isolated from Minnesota, USA - S1T2_Fd - Sphagnum magellanicum MG | ecosystem: Host-associated > Plants > Peat moss > Unclassified...
CTTTCAAGGAGATGGACCAAGCCTGGTGTATCGTCATGCTTCAACCACTTGGGATGAACCAAGTCCGGAAAAAAAAGAAAGGGCTATGTTGTTCCAAACTAGCACTATTAGTCACACCAAGGTGACTAGATTGGAGCGTAACGTTTTACTGGGGAGAGGCATGGACCTGAACTCCTTTACATGGTTGTTGGTAACCTGTGTACTCTTTCAAATGTACACAACACCAACACTTATTCAATCAGCTTGTAGTTTTGGTGATGCGACCACATGGCACCTCAACCAAGTACACTTGCTTATCTTCAACACTCTACGTTTCATTCTTAGTGTTGGGGGGGAGGAGGTACCATGTAATTTGACTCAAGTTGTTTCTAATACACCTAGAAGTACATTAACTTTTGGAGAAACAATTATAACCTTCTACGAATCTACGCAGTTGGATAGTGGAGAACCTAGTACACCAAGTTTTTCAAACACACTTTCCAACTCCATTCCATGTGTTTCCAACTACCCTTTTGTTATGGGGAACAAGCTCACCAAGAAGGAAAGAGACCAAGTCACAAATTTGTTAATTAAGTATGAGAATGTGTTCGCATTCTCAATGAAAGACTTAGGTAGGTGTAAGATCATGTAATTCTTTATATACCTTACAAATGAGACACTTGTCTATCAAAGGAAGCATAGGTTGAGCAAGCATGAGTGGGAACTAGTAGATGAAAGATGCAAAAAGTTCCAAGAAGCTGGTCTCATTCAGCCATCAAGTTCTGATTTCGAAACTACTACAGTAATGCCAACAAAGAAGGATTCAGCTGGATTATGGATTGAGAAAAGGATCTGCAAGGATTATAGGCCTTTGAACCTAGTTACACCTCAGGACAAGTACCCCATGCCCATCCTTGAAGAATTGTTTGATAGCATTGGAGACTCAAACATCTTCACAATTGTGGATCTGAGGCAAGGCTTTAACCAGATTGTGTTTACTGCGAAGGATCACAAGAAAATGGCATTCCATGGAAGCAACAAGTTGTGGGAATGGCTTGTGATGCCTTTTGGATTGAAGAATGCACCTGTCTTCTTTCAGCGAGTCATGGACCAGGTTCTTGAAGGGGCAAATTTTTTGAAATGCTACGTAGATGACATCCTAGTGCATAGTAAGGGACTCCTGCAACATTTGGCTCATCTTGAGGAGTTATTCAAGAGGCTCCATGAAGTCAATATGAAGATCCATCCTAAAAAGTGTGAGTTTAATATCATTTCAGTAGTCCACTTTGGACATAGAATTTTGCCAAATGGTATTATGGTTCATTGGGCCAAAGTAGTAGCCATTTTAGAGATGCCCAATCCTACTGATGTTCACACTTTGAAGAACTTCATCAAATTATGTAATTACTACAGAATTTATGTCCAAGATTTCAATACTATTGCTCATCCTCTCTATGCATTATTAAAGAAAGATGTTGCTTGGACATGGAGTGATGAGGCTCAAGAAGCTTTCAACACACTCAAAGAAAAGCTTTCAAAGTTCCCATTTTGAGAAAACTTGATTTCAGCAAGGTCTTCATTCAACACACTAACTGGAGTGCTTTTGGTATTAGAGCTATTCTTGGCCAACTTGATAAGGAAGGCGAAGAATATGTTATTGCTTATGCATCCCAAAACAACAATAAGGTTGAGAGCAACTATTCTTCATACAAGGGGGAGTGCCTTGTTGTTGTATGGGTTGTCATACATTTCAAGCCCTATATTTATGGCACCAATTTCACTTTGTATACCAACCACTAGCCTATTAAATGGTTGATGACCAATGATAAACTTACTAGTAAGTTAACTCGTTGGGCGCTTATACTTCAGGAATATGAGTTCAAGGTTATTCACCGACTTGGTATTACACATCAGAATGTGGATACCATGTTGCGGAGACCTCTCACTACCTCTAAAGATTTTTCAGAAGCCAGGCAAGACTTTGACCAAATTTTAGCAATACATGTATTTGATGCATCTAGTTATCTTGCACTATTGTAATGTAACCTTGTTGAGCATCCCATTGTGGATATATGGGAGGACTTAGACACTTTGAGGTTTTTTCAACATGGGGAATACCCTCCCCAAGTTACATCAAGTCATCGAGATCGCATACAACAACGGTCCAAATGTTACTCATGGAAGGACAATCACCTTGTTCGATGCTTACCACAAGGCGACATAGTAGTTCCTCCACCACATGAACGGCTTGGTCTTATTCAAAAGATACACTCGGAGCTTGGACACTTTGGAGTTAAGTGTATTTATAGCCTTCTCGCTCCTCATTACCATTGGAGAGGTATGTATGCTCAAGTCCAAGACGTCATTGCTAGGTGTGAACAATGTGATAGAGTGAAAACTTCTTTTTCCTCTCGACAGCTCACACTTTTTCCACTCCCTATTTAAGGCATATTCTATCGTTGGTCATGTGATTTAACTGGAGAGTTACCATAGACCTCCAAAGGTAATGTTTACATCATGATTATGATTGAGCATTTTTCAAAGTGGGTCGAACTTGTTGTGCTGCCAGACAAGTCATCACACAGCACTAGCCAGGCTTTTTTATAACAGGTCCTAGGTAGGTTTGGGGCTTGTGCTGAATGCCTTACTGATCAAGGATTAGAATTTAGGAGAGAATTCCAAGACCTACTTGACCATGCTCTCATTGACCAACGCCGGACTTCAAGAGATCATCCCCAAGTTGATGGCCTTGTAGAGAGGATGGTTCAGACATGCAAGAAGGGACTTTGGAAGATTTGCTTCACTAGGAACAAAGAGGATTGGGACCTGGCCTTCCCTTACATCGCCATGGGTTACAGGATGTGCAAACATGCCTTTTTGTCTCATTTTTTTCCTTACTTTCTATTTTTTGGAAGACATCCCATTCCACCCTCTTCCATTGCTACTCAAATGGACTAGGTTGTGGACTTGGACTTTCCATCCACTTGGGCTAGGGTCATCGTAGAAAAGGCTGCTCTATTCAAGAGGGTTATGCCCATGGCCATGGAAAACTTGTCCATGGCACAACATCGAAACGCTTTACAGTATGCACACACACGAGGTGGCAATTACAAACCTAAGGTGAGACAATTTGATGTTGGTGACTTTGTGTATTTCCAACAACAACTTAATGATACTCTAAACATTTCTTCCGGTTGCACTATCTTAAGGATTAAGGCGATTAGGCCTTCAGGTGTGTTGGAATTACAAGGAGTTGACGAACGCACAATTTAGGATCACTCCAAAAATTGTGCGCCCTGCCATGTGCCAAACTTAGATCCTACCATCATCACATCGACTTGGATTCCTCCACTTGACTATCCATGTCATGTATGTTAGAGGACAAACGATGCTAATTAGATGTTGCTTTGTGATAACTGTAATGGTGGATACCATCTTTTTTACCTCAAGCCGGAGCTCACTCAAGTTCTTGCCGACATTTGGTATTGTTCATCATGTTTTCCTGTAGCACCTTGATTTTAACTTAAACCATGCCACGTTTTTCCCGGCTCAGGTCTGGGGGGGGATACATGAGAATTTCATCTCAGCCTCCTCTTGTGCATTGTATATATATGTGCGTGCATATCTTTTTGGTTGATTAATTTTTACCTTTGACTAGTTTTCGTCTTTTGTTTAATAGAGTTTACTATGGATTTACACCTTTATGACATCATACGTCATGACACTACACGTCACAACAACTGTCATGTTCGTTCATGGCTTCATACATGATGGTTAATTATGGGCATGCCCGTCATGCCTTTTAGGGTGAATGTACACTTTTAGGGTTAATGTACATTCTTAGGTGATTGTACGCTATTAAGTGCTTAGGGTTTTAGCTTGTTGGCAACTATATAAAAGGCCAAGTCCTTCCCTTCTCTTTTTAGTTTTTTTAGAATTCTTTTGTTAGGGAGAGTTTTTTCCATAATCAGATTGGATTTCTAGATGTTCATGGCGGCTATTACACGGCCACTGTCTACATGCACTACATGTTCTTTCCTTCTTTGTAATTCAATACATGAGAATTTCATCTTAGCCTTCTCTTGTGCATTGTATATATATGTGCATGCATCTTTTTTGGTTGATTAGTTTCTACCTTTGACTGGTTTTAATCTTTTTGTTTAGTAAAGTTTACTATGGATTTACACCCTTACGACACCGTACATCACAACACTACACGTCACGACAATAATAAATTGAATTGATATTTTTTAACAACTTAAGGTTCACAATTTAAATCCTTCTTATAATCATTTTTTAAAAAAAAATTGGAATATATTTCTTGATTGGTTAGGTTTCAAAGCAAAGGTTTTAAGTTGAAAGGGAGATGGCAAAAAAAACTCAAGAATAGAATGTGTAAAATGAAATGGGATTTTTTTTCATAATTAGATTGAATGTTGGGAGGTTTGCAATGTGCCCCAAACTCTCCCAATGTATGCATGCACAAATGCCTTGGCTATATTATTGTCTATGTTATATACACAATTTGTGTTTCTTATGAAAGTTTTGAGCTCCAAATGATGCATTTAAAAAAAAAAGTTTAGAATTTTTTGTGTGGATAACTTCATTTTGTGGATAACTTCAAATCATTCCCCACTAAAATGAAATTTTTATTCTTTATATGTAAGCATTTATTATTAGAATGTGGGTTGAATTCTTGTTTTATTGTATTGTAATGTGATTTTTTGGGTTGAGAATTTAATAGTCCCTTGAGTGATAAGGTTCAAAGTGTTCTCATGACATGAAACCATAATTGTGGTTGGATTTCTTGCAAGAAAGTAAACATGTGTGAAAGAGAACACACATGTAACAAAGGTTGAAAAAACTACCACAACTATTAGGTGTTGTATGATTACCTTACTAAAGTTTGATTGTTAATCATGTGTCCATCTAGTTGTTTTGTGTGCCAATCTTTAAAATCTATCTCAATTTATGTTATTCTTTACATTTCAAGATTTTGGGGGTTCTTTCTAGAGCACATGGTATGGTGTAAGTTGGATACATTTGTGCAAATATAAGAATATTGTGACATATTCTAGATGGTTGAACTCTTTTTCCCTAACATTTTCGATCTAAGGTAGTTATACTTTCCAACATTCCTTTACAAATTACATAACCTTCCATGGTGTTACGTGTACTACTTTGATTACATTAATGGATTATATGTTTCATACAAGGCATAGGTGCAATGTATGGCATACATGTAGTGATTATGTTTGGGTGAAATTGAAGTCATTGGGGGGTGGGAATGATAGCAAAGTAATCTCCTAATGAGATACAAGTGAATATGCCATAATTGTATGGTTGACACATGTATGAGTGATAAACTAAATCTAAAGGCCACTTATTGCCATTTTCACTTCTTATGGTAGATTGACATGCAACCTTAGAAGCACACATTGATGAAGGAACTGAACAAAAACTCCATCATACTACCCTTTGGTGACATGCAAGACAAGGTACATAATCCATCCATTCCAAATACAAATGTATGTGTATTGTATGTTATTAATACATCAAGATCCAAGTTTTTATGACACAACATAGGAGATCTAATGAGATCAAGGGTGAGTGACATTTTTGATGATTAGTAGATTGAGACCATAATGAAGGTAGTGTTACGTTATACATATGTCATTGTGTAAATTTAACATGGTTCAATGATTGGTGTATTGGTAGCTTCAGATAATGTCAATAAGTTTTTTTAATGATAAATGGTAAATTTTTTAATTTAAATATAAATGATATAAGCATGGGTGGTGGCGTATTCATGACACACATACATTAGTAGAAATTGGCCAAAATGTAATCATTCTATTTGTAATTACATGTAAATATTAGTTATTTCTGACTACCTTTGAACATTTTTGCAATTATTTCTTGTGTTGGTCATATTTATAATTACGTTGCAACTAGTTTATGATTATTGTGGTTTTCATCCTTCATGTGAACAACATTTAGTTTGGTTTTCATCGAAGATGAACAATTTATGTCCCATTAGATATAAATGCAACTAATTTAATCGTAGCCCTACAAATATTCAAAAGTGTATTTTGTGTATTTTAAAAGTATAGTTGGGTATATATCTTAAGATTTACAAATGTATACTTTGAATGTGTATGAATGGCCATATTCCATGTGTGTTCAAGGATTATTATAAACATTAAATGACTTTCATATTATGGTTCCACTAGGTATATATTTTGAGTATATTAAAGTTCTATGTAAGATATTTAGTAAATACATTGTGGCCATATTACAAGTTTATTCAAGCTATTTTATTATATTTCCTAAAATTAATACAAATGACATTTATTTGAGCTTTGTGTTACAACGTGCTACTAGTGACGATCAATTATTTAAATTTTTTCTTATGTTTTCATATATTTATGTCAATGTCAAATTTAATTTAAATTAATATACATTTCATGGACGTGAAAAGACACATGTTAATTTTTTTTTTATATCCATGTTGGTGGATAGGAAAAAGGAGTAAGATAGTTATAAAATGGAGGTAGTTATTAAGAAAGATGGGAGATAGTTATTATGAAAGCTAATAGGAAAAGGATGTAGTTGTAAAAGAAAAAATTATGAAGTAGTTATGAAGTAGTTAGGCTTGAAAATGAGGTAGTTATTTTTGAATTGTTTTTGCAGTGGTTCAAGGATGATTATACAACTAAAATGGTCATGTAGAATCGACATATGAAACTTTTTGCAAAAAACCCCATATAAACTAGTTCTCACGTCATTGGAATTATTATATTTTTATTATCTTATTTATTTTATTGATTATCTTATGATAAAAAATAATCTTTAATATTATCTTTCATAGAATTTTAAAATAATATTAGTTTATTACATAATGATGATGATGATATTAGTATGATAGAAAAAAAAAATTAATGAAATTATTTTCAAAAGACTAATGTATTTATTAAAATTAATTTTTATTTATTAAAAATTTATTATAATAGTTCATAATAACTATATCAAATGACACAATAATATATATAATGATAATAAAATAGCTAACCTAGGCTAACTACAAATTAAATGATTTTTGTTATTATAAAAAATCAGTTATTAAGTATTATTAAATTATAATAATCATTATGAAAAAAAGGTGTTTTGCAACTAGGTTTGCAACTTAGTTTTTGAATTACAATGACCATTTGCAACTCATTGCATTTCTACACCCATGAGTGCTATTGGATAAGTTGCATGAGTTGCAAGAGATGCAACTCATTGTAACTTAGTTGCAACTTTATTGAAACAACTCCTTTTTCAACTATAATGCAACTCCCTTATGATTACAACCATAATCTCATGCTAATATCATTTTTCATCCATTCATCAAAATTTAACACGTGACATTATGAGGATTTTTTGATGAATTTTTTTGGGAATATTGATAGCCATCATTCATTATAATTATTCATTTTAAATGATTTTAGATTATGACACTTGGCATAATCAAAAAGTTGCCACATGGCATATTAATTGAATTTTGGAAACACACACACACACACATATATATACCCCTAGGTAGTTTGGTAGTCAATACATAGCCATAGGTAAGGTAAGTTGGTAGCTCCTACATACCAACTTACCTATTTACCTAGTTACTTAGGTAGGCAAGTAGGTAGGAAGGTAGAAAGGTAGGTGAACTAAATAGTAGCCACATTAATTTTTTAATTTTTTATTGTGTTTTGCCTTTAGGGTTATGCTTTTATGAACTAATTCCAACATGGCACATGTATTTTAATGTGAGAATGCAAGAAAAGATGCCTCCTTTATATAGTTTGTGACATGAGATTTTGAAGACAAAACATACCAGTTAAATTTTTTAATTGCACCCTGGTTGTAATTGATTGCAACTACAAATATTCTCACATGCTTTGTGTTTAATTTTAATTTTGTGATTAATCTGAATTTTATAATTAATCATATGACATAATCACTTAAAATTTAATTATTTGAATTAAATATCTAATAATTAATTATTTAGATTGATTATTTGAATTAATTAATATAATTCAGATAATTAGTTAGTTAATTAATTCAGATAATTAATTATCAAAATAAGTATCAAAAAATTAATTATCAAAATAAATATCAAATAATTAATTATTGAAATAACTATCAGATATTTAATTATAAAAATAATTATTTTGATAATTGAGGATCTAAATTCAAATAAAATTTGATAAATACTCACTTAAATTGAAAAAATATATTATCAATTATTTGAATTAATTAATTATATTTAAATAAATATTCAGTTAGTGAATTTAGATAATTAGTTACTAAATATTTTATTATCTGATTTTAGATACTTATTTATTTATTATCTGAATTAACTAAAAAAATAATTATTTAAATTTGAAGAATGAATTCACATTAATAGTTTATTATTCAATTTAATTAATTAGTTTGCATTTAAGTTTATAACATATTAATACTAATTGATAAATTATGAACAACTAATGGCATCTAGGTGGCCACATAATGGCATAGTTGTGGCACAATAATGAGCAATTAGTAGTACAATAATGGCCACTTAGTGGCAACATAAGGGCCAACTACTTGGAGGAATAAATTTCATAGTTGAAAACCAATTCCAAAGCTTGTACCTCATGAATGGTGGGAATGTGAACACATGGCGTAATCTCACATATGAAAATTGTACTTTAGTTGCAAAATAATTCCTCAATGTGTATTTCATTTTTAATAATCCTAATTTAATCGCACATTATAATTACAATGTAATTTTTTTAAAAATCAAACGTAATTGATTACATGTGTAAATATAGTGTGTATAAATTACCATATACAAAACACATTTAAAACTATGGTGTAATTACCAAACAACTAATGTATTTTTTGATGTGAAAATTTATTTATTATATGAATGTATTTATAAAGTGTAGTTGCATAGGAGTTGCATTTTGGAAAACGTAGTTACAAAATAGGTTTATTTGAATAGGTTTTGAGCTTTAGTTGCAAAGTAGTATGGTTTTCGTAGACATGATTTTTCATAGTGTGTAGAAAATAAACAATCATTAACCAATAGATTAAATATACAATCCAAAATTTGAATAGGTCCCAACACTTGTTCTGCTAATTCACTCATTGTTCAACATATGTCACTAGTTCATTAACTAGCGATTCACAAAAAATTCTAATAACAATTAGGAGCATTAAATATATTTTAAATTAAATTTATATGCTGTTTGTTTGATAAATTATAATTTATCCATCCAAAGAACAAATGATTATATTCCTTTCACTATACATCTTTCAAACCTTCAAATAATGAGAGCCATTGCATATTCATTGTTCTTGACAACATATTAATTCTAAGAAATGAAATCAATATATAATATCAAAATTCAATGCAAAAAAATAAAAATAAATTTATGATGGTTTAAATATGTGCATATTTTTAAAAAAAAGTAATAATAAGGTGGAAAAAAATTTCTTCACTTAATACCCCTAAATAATAGCTTTGACACAAGTAGTGTAAAATTTCAACACTGTAGTGCCCCCTTAGGTTCAATCATTACATTGAACCATTCAATCATCATATTTTTCAATTCAAAATTGCTTCTCACCAAATTGAACAAAGCAAAAATAATCTAAAAATGCATTCCTTGAATATTGATGAGTAAGGGGTGGGTGAAAAAATCTCTTGGACTCCTCATCATAAATAAGGCTTAAATTTGAAAGGTAATGGCAATACACTACATAATAAATGTTGTGTATTTTGTGCAACACTGCACCAAATTGTACAATGATAACATTAATTAGCTTGGGTGGGTTGTGAAATTAAATGAATCCAAATTTAAATTTAACATGCAAGTTGCAAAGCACAAAGACTAGGGACATATATTTAATGAGCAATTTGTTTTTCATTTATTTCACATTTGAATAAATTTTGCAACTCATTTCATGTTCCCCTACTCCTAGAAATTTGTTTTTGCATTCAAATAACATGGCCATCTAAATTGACAAACATAAAGTTTCAAATATGTAGGCTGCCTTCTCTTGGGATTTTGTATAATCAAACTTTGTAATCTCACTCACATCCATGAAAACATAGATATCTCACCATCTTATCCTTCAATGCTACAAATTGGAAACCAATTTGGAATCCTAGGGACATTGTGAGTAGATGTGAAAGTATGAAATATTATTTGATCATAGAGGAGTCAACTTCAAGGGTGATTAATATATTATGCAACAACTATTGCCACAGTGATGAATTGTGATAATCAATATGACAACATGACATATCAAAAACCTCAGAATATGGAGAGGCTTGGTACTAATTACTGTGTTGTTGCAAAGCTAAAAGTTTACATTTTACAAAATACAACATTTTATTGTCCTATGAGTGATGAGAGAGATAAAATGATCCAACTTGCTTAATATCAATGAATCTCCCCAAGAGATATAGTTTCAAAGTGTAACCATGGGTGGAATAAAATTTTATGTTATTTCTATACTTCAAAAAAACAAAAATTGCCATCACTAGAGGCCAAAATTAGGAAACCAGTTGAATTGCCTTTTGCCTTTTGGATTGTTTTAGCACCCTACCTCACACACCCATGTTTATTAGCATTGTATGAAGACCAAACAAAATTTTCTTACCCATGCAATGTTCTCTCAAGCCGTGGAGACCATTGAGTGTTTGAAGTTGCTAAACCACCCCATTTCAAGCACCATGAAATATGTTAATTCCATTTGCAATATGAAAGAAATAAATCACAAATGAATTTTTAAAAAAAAGTCCAATATGTAACATGAATACAAAATTTTGAAACAAGAAAACAAGGTGAGAAGGGGACCTACCTCCACTAAACACCATCACTTTTATGGCAATGACCGAACATTTCACAAATTCTAGCACCCCATCCTCCCCCTATGACAATTTTTGGTAGTCGAAGATTTCTAAAATCTTCTTGATGTCTCATAAAACTTTTTTTTCCATCTTACAACAAACACCTTCTCCATTGATAATGTTTTCAAATTGTGAGTTGATAGTCAAAATTGCACTATCACTAATCAAAATAATCTCTTTACTTTCAAGGATAATTGCAATTTCCGGACTTTCACTATTTGGCAAAGTGTACAAATCTTGTGGAGACATTACAATGAAAGTTGAGAACCCACTTGGGTCAATCAACCTCATTGCTCAATTTGAAGTTCCTTGTGTTTACATGGTGCATTGGGGCCAATTCAACAAACATGTTATTAGCCCCCAAAATGAATGCACACAAAACAAATTCAAATAACAAAGATAACACAGATGCAAGGGGAAAGTATGAAGCGCATTCTTGAACATATTGGAACTGCCAATGTTGATGCCCCATATTCTCCTAGATTGATGTCCATCTCCATGTTGTAACCACTCTCTTCCCCATCATTAATCACACTCAAAACTAAGATTGCTAAGGTATGTGTCCACTCACAAAACACGTGAGCATTTAGCTTTGCACATTGGTGACAATAATTGTTCCCCTAAACAAACATAATTTGGTATTTAATACTACTTGACAACCCTAAGCTCAAAACTAAAAACTCACTAGACACTATCATTTTCTAATACAAAATTGTAATACCTAGCATGTGCAATATCAGCCAATCAAAAGTGATGACACAGTCACTTGCTATCCTAAAAATTAGTAGAATTGGGCTCCACTGATGTGGGTTGGAGGAGAAGCAACTGGTGACATTGCATAACAAGCGGACATTGAACTTGGTGACAAGATCCTTAGATGAGAGAAGGAAGGCCATTAATTTGGTGATGAAGTTTTGCATTGATGGTGGGAATTGCATTGCTTGACTAATATCATTGCAACCAAGCATGAAGATTGAGGTGACAAAGATGTTCCTAGCACCTATGTCCAATAATGTGATGAGAGGGGGAGGGGGGTGTGACAAACTCTTGTTTCTTCCGATGTCATTAATTTCTCAAAGAAAAATAAAATCTCCTATTTCTACATTAGGGGATAAAGTGTGGCAATATGCAGAACATCTTGGGGAACAGACTGGGAACATGGTGAGAACTCATTGGGAATTTGATAGGAACACATTGAGAACATCAAAATTCAATCCTCCCCTCCCCCCAAAGGGAAAAAACCTGGGCCAATTGGCTGCATTGTCTCTTTGGCTGTCAGGAATTTCTGTTTATAATTGTGTTTATCACCCACTTTTACCTACACTTATATTACCCTCCAAAATTCTTATGGAAAATATTACTTAATTTCAAAGTTGTTTTGAAAAATATCACCTAGTTTTTTAATATTTATTTTCAGAGATGAAAATCACTCTAAATTCTAAATATTCAATATCTTTTGCTCTGTTGATCCAAAAATTGCGAAGCAACAAATGTGCAAATCACCCCTATTGAGGGCAAGTTTGCTAGGAGGGCCCACAAATTTGGGTGGGTATAATGTGGTCACATCATCCAAAGAACTAGACACCTATGGGAAAGCCTTCATTGTCATCTCGTAGTGTATTTTGCATAGCACAAAAAACCCACAAGCATTTCAGAAAAGGAATACTCAATTAAATGGGCATTTCTGTTTTTCAAAACACTTGAGTCAGTTATTTTCCTTGTGATATTGTCGGGTACCATTTGAGTACCCACTGGATATCATGGGAAATTTTCAAAAAGAAGCAAGAGGCACGACTTTACACCTTGCAATGCACTTGGCCGAGGGATTGGGGAGATAAGAGGCCCTCGACTTTCCAAAGGCAAGAGGGAAAATTTCCACAATTCATCGATTGTACTTGCCCATGCTAAAAACATTGTCACCCAAATTACATAGTAACGATTTATGTTTCACAAGCTAATTTATTCAGCATGTACCCACTAGGAAGTAGCCATGTGTGGTAACTCATCAATGAAAATGTCGCCTTAAGAGTAACATAATAATATGAGTGAAGACATTAAGTTGGGCATCCCCATTCATGGCACCATATGCCCGTATCTTAGTATACTCAGTGCTCACAAAGGACATCAATGGCACCTTGAATAATACAGTATACCACTGGTTTTTATTTATCACACAAATGTGATTGGAGTCAGTGTTTTTTCCTTTCAATTCTGTGATGTAGCCGAGGTGGCAATCATCCAGAAGCTCATTTAGCCAAAACTTCCTATTAAAAAATTAAACGAAAAAAATAATCCCAACAAATTTTTTGCCATCTACTTAAGCCAGTGTAGAAATCTGGCGATTAAAATATAATAAAATCAGAATACTTTTTCAAATTCTGATGATTTTCTTTCAAAGAATCATTAAATTTGTGACAAAAAAATTCCCTAAATTTCACACACAAGGAAAAAAAAACAAAGGCTGATCAGACTTTGAACTCAATAAATTTGCTGCATCAAGTGGGTCCAAATCACACTTCTTACACACTTTACCTATAGATACAGACATATGTATACCTAGACATAGACATGATGATCCCTAATACTGCATTAGCACCCTCATCCACATTAGATATAAATCAGCATAGTAAGAAGGTCACCTACTGTCTAGGAACTGGTCCTCACCTAGTGACTGTTTGTCTGGCAGAATCAGCCACCAGGCACCCAGCCTTCTCTAATACTCTAAAAGTTTCTGTAACAAAACATACAGATGGGTTTTTTCATTCATGTGTCAACATGGTCTGAGAAGCAAAGGGCACTGGAGGCTCTCCTCTCTCAGTTTTTGGTGCATTTTATAGGCAGAAGGTGTTAGTAGTGTTACAATGAGTGCATGCAATCTCTATTTTGAGATGGGTTGTTGTAGTAGATGAGGGTTTTTTTAGATTAGGCATCCTTTCAGATGGTCCTCTCTTTCCTTATTTGATATGCTTCTTGTGACAGGAGGGGGTTTGAGAACTTGATGTTCCCTTGTGGTTTGCCCTCTTAGGTGGTTCTTTTGTCTTCCTAAACATGAGGTGTCCAATTTTGTTCCTTCTATTCCCCCTTTTTTGGGTGCTTTGGTTTTTATTTGATTGGCAGGGTTTCATCATCAAATATACTTTATTTAGACAAGGCAAACGATACATGAGTCAACCAAAACTGGAAACCTTTGAAACTTTTGAAACCTAAAAGGCTCAGATAATCTTAGTTTGGACCCCATAATGACCACTTCCCGCCCCCACCAAAAACCTCCATGTACATAGTAGCTTGCCTCTAGGCAACCAGGATAAAAAGTATCATGGCCCCAACTGGAATATCCATGCCTCATGAGAATTGAGAGAGCAGCCTCTTTTCATCCACAAGGAGAGCAATTGCAAAATCTTCATCAAAGCAGCTATCGATCATTGGGCCAATGAGAACCAAGGCCGATACCTTTTGCTAACTAGTAGGTTGAATGAAACGAAGGTCAAAGGTAATGGGTTGTAATTTGTGACCTGACAACCAATCAGAGTGCCAGATTCTCACGCGGGATGGTTGTGAAAACAAAGTGCTGGTGACTGGTGACCAAGTGGTCAAAGGATAGCCAAGATCTAATGTGGAAACTGGCAATCAGGAAAGTGGTGATTAAGTGCTGCTGGGGCAAAAACTAAAAGAAAAATGGAGGCCGGTGACAATTGGGCAACTGGCAACCAGGGAAGTGCTGACCCAAGTCCCTGAGGAAAACAAAACTTTGGTCACCAGAAACATGGCCAGAAACATATGACGGCAGTGTGTGTGTGTGTGTGTGTGACCAAGGGAAGTGACTACCAAAATGTCTCCAATGAAATAACATAGGCAAATTGCAGGGTTTATGGGAAGTGACAGCCAAACTCCCCGATCGAATGAAATGACATCATCCTCTTGGAGTGGGGAGGTGATGGCTTGGCAGTTGGATCGTGGGTGGTGGTGGTGAAGGTGAGTTAAAGTTTGAAGGAGACAAACAAAGAATTTGCTCACACAAAGTGGGTATAAATCTTTTGTTTGCAGTCATAAAATATGCCAAAAATCCAACAAGTGGATCATTCTGTTTCCATGATGTGGGAACAAATCTGACTGTTAATCACAAGGACTAAAATTGAGCTAATCCTCAGCCTAGAATTGTTCATAATTTCAGGCCCTAGATGCTTATATTCTTTTATAAAAAAGTGCTCTTTTAATGTAGATGTGATAGAAAGTGTACACCAGACACATTCCTTGGTTCCTCCTCTTGTAATTTGGAAATGATAACCAGGAAACTATACATGTGCACATATGTCTTTAGAGGTCAGCCAGGAACAAAGATGGGGCAGTACTAGTCTTAAGGATCTCTCACTGGGATTTCAGCTGGCATGCAACTTATGTATATTATATATATGCATGCAATTAAAGCAACTCAGTTAGAATAGTGTTGACTGCAATTGCATAACCTGCATAAATGGAGAAATCACAGCTATTATTACTCTGATATTATAAATAGTAAAAACTACTGTACTCCCTTAGCTGCTTCAGCACATGTCTGCCAATTAATTAAATCAAATAATTCCATTTGATTTAAAAAAAGAATATTCCAACATATTCTTCAGTTTCCTTCACAAAAAATTTGAATTTTTTATTTGATTTGGTTGGGGGGGGAGGAATTTTGGCATTTCTTTAAGTAACATAATTTCTGCTGAAGCCACCAAGGCATTCCAGTATACAGGTCTTGAATACACCCAAAAACATAATATGTCCTTGCGCCAGTAACTGTTAAAAGTTATCAAAACCTTTAGCTACATACTATAAACCAGACAGCCCACTGGCCACCATATGTCCAGAAGAGTAACCTGGTGAAAAGGGCCCTAGTGAACCAACAAACCACTAGCACAACATCCATTAGAATTGTTATGACTCAGTTATGGATGAATGTCAATCAGAGTTGACATCAGGTTAATTCAACCCAAGTCAACTTATCATGTAAATAATAAGTCCTATAGGTAGGTATGTAAGTAGGAAGGAGAATAGGTGGGCTAGATGTAAATAGATTCCTGTATAGATGATTAGTACAAATGGGTGAAAGTAAGAACATTGGAGAGATTCAACTTGGGCATTTTTAATATGTGTATCAAAAGTATACATTTTCAAAATGTGTTGCATTTAATTTTGAGCTTTATTTTTGGTGTTTGGGTTTTATATTTTAATTTTTGTGAAATTAATGTAGTTTAATTTAATTTAATTTTTTTAAATCAAAAAAATAAAAATTTATATTTACAATATATTCAATATAAAATAGCTTTTTTTTTGTTCTAGATTGTATTCATTTTTTTATTTGAATTTGTTGATAAAAAAAATTTGGAATGGAATTTAAAAAATGACTCACCTCACTTTCTTGTCATTTTTTGTTAAAAAAAAGTTGTTTGCCAAATTTTTAATTTATCACATATTTATGATCATTGTCTCGGAACCTATAAGTAAAGGGCTAGTGGATTATTAGTTGGTAAGGAATGAAAACAGAAACCAAGCTTACGACGATGGTTAGCTGAAACCCCAACAGAAAAATATTTATTTCCTGTCCATCCACCAACCATCCCTCATCTGGTGCACTAGTGGGTATTGCTTCACTTCTGGCGCATCAGTGAATGAATAGCTAGCTGATTATGCTTTAGCTGATCACTAAGTGGCGAAGGCCGGACTTGTGAACAAGCAACCCGTTTTTGTACAGTAGTAGTAATAGTAGTGGTAGCCTGCAGCGTGCTCATAGTGCCTACTACAACGGAGCAAGACTCCATACTCAATTACCTGTTGCTGCATTTGGCGGCTGCATGCATCATGTGCACGACTAGTCCAGGTTTCCCGTGAACACTGAAATTTTTTATAGTATTTCAGTGATGTAGATAATTTAGCCTAGTAGAAGGAACTTTGAGCTTGTGCATCCAACACAATTGCAAGCTAGAGCAGCAGCCAAACAGCTAGTCACGAGACTAGTGATCTGACTGTAGCTGCTAGCTGCTGACAAACCTGGTGCGGCCTTTTGGTGCTGTGCACAGAGGGAGACTAGATTCCTACGTGCAGGAGCAGCAGCAGCTAGTAACAGCATCAGTTACTACTAGTAGTCTTATAGTAGGCGTAGACTGGCCGTAGTCGTAGTGTAGGGAGCTTGACCACGCTACAGCTTTGACTACTACTGCAGAGATCAAAAAGTGCCAAGAGTCACGTGGTAGTAATCACGAGAAATATATCCCTTGTCAGTCCATTTTACTTGAATGCAACGCCCGCAAGGTTCAATGGTTCATGGGTTGAAATATAATAAAAATTATAGAACAAAAATCACACATACACACACATATATTATGTGTCTCATCTATAATAGATTAATAATATGGGAACAAGAAACTGTATTAGTAGCGAATAATATACTTTAGCTACCTCATCACGCGCGCGGATGACGACGACATATCCGTTAGTTGCATTTACAGTGTGATATATCATGATGGGCAGGTGTCTAGTCTGTATGGGCTTTCTTTATACGCGCCAGTATCGTGCCATCATCTTTTTCGATTGCGCTTTCTTTAGGATTGGCAGCTTTGCAGTTAACACATAGTTTTATGTGGATAAAACTTTCATGATTGAGAAGAAAGAAAGAAAGAAAGAAAGAAAGAAAGAAAGAAATGAAGAAAAATTACAGAAAAATAAATTAAGTCTGATTTTTCTTTGCAACACGTTCTTTTGGACATATTTAATTAGATCAATTGTGGTTATACTGCAAGCTCAAGATATGGAACCCTAATGTCGCTGTGGATCACTGAGAGAAAGAACTATAGAGGACAAGATGTTGGCATACTACCATTTAATTTTTTATGGCCACTGAACTCGGCACTACATTTGATGGATTTTTTAGTTTAGACTAATCTCCCCTATGTGCACTGTGCGACTATATGGAGAGAGAGATAGAGAGAGAGAGAGAGAGAGAGAGAGAGAGAGGCGTTTTTTTGTTTTGTGTTGTTTGTATTTTCAACTTGTTTACATCTCTGTAAACAGCTTCCGTGAAACAGTTTTTTGGGCCCAAAGATCAGGTGTAAACACTCGAGACTGGTACTCAGTAGGCATGTTGAATACTCATCATGCAAAAATTCCTGGTAATCCCATGCTGCTTTGTGTGCCTGGATACATACACTTTGACTGATGGTCCACTAGCGAAAAATTTCAGCGGTACTTCGTGGACGAGGCTGCTGATCACCACTCCCTGCTCATGATAAGTGGTGATGTCCAAATGTTGCCCCTGCTGATTTGCCTCATGCCAGCAGGTGAGTTGCAGACCAGAACATCTGCACCCGCCAGCAATCAAACCGCTAACAAATAGTTCCATGCAAAATGAGAGGGTTGATACTGGACTAGCCGATACTTAAGAGAAGGCTTATAACCAGATCTCAGAACATCTCCCAGCATGCAACCTGTACATAAGCTCCGTCTAAATTATTCTTAGAGTACAGAAGCCTGGGTCAAGGACTTCCAAAATCCGTTTGAAAAAATCACCTAGCCATGATTACATTCCGACCAGCTGCATTGAAATGAAGAGATGACATTGAATGGAAAAAAGCAATTCTTCAGTTCATATATAGGAGGACTTTTGATTGTATATCCTTCCAGTGGAAGCATTGCAGCCATGGTAGCATCCCATGGAACAAGGACATCCAAATTCTAAAGAGCAAGGCCCACAACAGATATTGCAGGACTTCATTGGTCACTACCAAGTTCTGCAAAGATCTACACCCATCAGCAAGAGTTAGGAGGAGAATTAGACATGAATGAACATACACAACAGCAAAACCTTCCTCAGCAAAAGAAAGTCTACATCTGACCTGTTGAGTAAAACATTTACGCAAAACCCAGATGAAACGGCTGCTTCAGATGGAAGAATATCATCAAGGAAGGGAACGTCAAGCAGCTGATTGAAAGTTGAAACAAATAATAATAATCTGAAGTCAAAACCTGACATGGTGTGACCCTGTTTTGACCCTCTCCTATCATGATGTGCAATTTGACTGTTCTAGACCACTGCAGACACTGTTGGACTCCTGTACACTGTACACTGTTGTGAACCAAGTAAGCAAAATAATGCACCAAGCCCTGCAAGGATGTGAGGTGGCAAGCTTAGAGAGTCAAAGAACAGAATTTATGAGAACTGCAACAGAGCTTCAGCTCAATTCCAACAACACCTTGACATACTAAAGTACATGATGTGGTCATGCTAATTATACCTCCCCTTCACCTCAATGATCTTTGTGAATTGCAAGAAGAATGATCTAACAAAATAAACTTATGTTGTAACAAAAGTTGACAGCCCACTTACATGTCCTTGACAAGGTCACTTGCAGAGCTCAGCACAATAGCAGCTTGTCATCAACTTAACCTTCTTCACACATGATCACTTTCACTTGCTCCTTCCAAGAAACAATGTTACAAACACAAGAAGACTATCAACTTCTTTAGAAGCTAAGCTAAGTCCATATGCTATGTTTGATCTCCATTTAAATTGCAACAAGAGTAATTCCATTCCACATTCATTTCCACTACTTCCCAGACCTAATTTCTACTCAAGAGGAATGAGCTCAGAATAGCATTTCACCATGTGTCCATGATTCTTTCTTTAAGTAAATACCTTGTGAATACATTGAGGTAAATGAGAACCTCTGGGAAATTATTCACCTATTTTCTGCTAACAACTGAACTAGATCTACTACAATTGCACATGACACACACCCTTAAATTATGGATATGCACCTCATCCATCATTGAATCTTTTCAATGAAGCACAAGATCACAAATGACAAGGCAAGGACATTGAAACCCACAACTGAGAATCCAATACTAGATGTATAGCTCTGAACCCAATACTCAGGTGGTTAATCCTTGAAATTATACAGTAATCATACATAGTTTTGACCTTCCTCAACTAGACAAACTTTCACAGGTTCCAAGTATATGGACTACATAATGAAACTATGCACTACCATGGTCTCTATATGCTTGCAACACTTAGGGGAACAAATGAGGGCAATGTTCACAATGTAGTCAACAACTGAATATGATGATCACAAAAAGCATTATAAACATTTCAAGGAATGAACTCAACCATGAGTTAATTACATAAGCAACAGCCAAATAGTGCATACATATGTTGTGCAAAGAAAAAAATCTCCCCAGCTCTAGCTTTTACATTTAATTTATGCATGAACAGTGAACAGCCCATGCATGTAACTAGAAGATGGATTCAAACTATACCTGGAAAAGGGTGGTAAATTTCGTGTTTCAAAGTCTGAGAAGATGTAGAAAATCTTGTGCACTTTGAAACACCTTAGCTTGAAATCTTGCATTGCATCTATTGTGAAGTAGTGCTCATCCTGCAACTCAAAACATTCATGCAGAAAGAAAATAACAACATGAGGCCTATTGAGTTCAAAGGGAGACAACTTAAAGATGCTAGCAATATGCCCATTGCCTAGTTATGCTTGATGAAAAGCAACATGTTCAGGACCAACTTTTTAACAACATAGTTTGAATTCATATTTATTGGATTTTTCACCTTCCTGGCTCCTGCAAGGCGGGGATACGGCCCTCAGCTTACACCCATATTGACACCCCCACAAATTGAAGAAGTCTGTTAACAAACTTCATCACCACCACCCTTCCTGTAAACCTACAAACATAGTCACAATTCTTGCAGGATGCATGCTTGCAAGTCTTAAGTGTGGTTAGCTAGAATCAATCCTATTTAAAGCCAAGTAACTAGAACGTCTACCATAAGATTGTAACATGAATTCATGAACTTCAGAACTGCAGAATCCAACATTAGAAAACAGCTAATTCAACAAAAGGAGCATGGCAATCTGCATATGAAAACATTCAGCATTTTAAGATCAGTCTATTTAACAAGCTGCAGCTCAAGGCGTAATGGCTCCAGCCCGCCCTTATGGCAAGTTCAAAGTAGCAACAGTCAAGTAGCTCCATTCATGAAGTTCCTAAAAACTGAAAGTCTCACCGCAGTTCAGTGCAGTACTAACACTTGGTGAACATTCCTCAAAATGTGGGACCAAATGACAAACTGCTGCTACATCGTTGTTCCTTAGTCTGATCTCCTTTACAAGCAGAGCCAACAAATACTAAGCGGCTTGTACATTGGCCAGAACACGGAAGAGAAAATTACTGACTCCAGAAATTTGCACACATGTTTGACATCGTAATATGGTGCAGATTCGCAGATTCGAACCTCTTTTGTTCCTGAAGCCGAAGCTTTTCTTCAAAGTTGCAAGGAAAAGATTTAAGGCTTATAATGTCCACAGATTGTTGTTCCAGGAAACGAACAACCAGCTTGGAGGATGAAGATGCGAGTCATAGAAGACACAAGCTGGAATTTTACAAAAGAAAGTATTAAAAAGAAAGCAGTGCAACCTGTTCATGTCGATGCGTGTTTTGAAGTAGTAGCTGCAGCAAAAAAACTTAGGATGTGCGACTGCAGGCCCAAACATGCATGGTGAACATAATCATAAAATCTACAGTGACCACAAACCCACAAGGAAGAAAGAAAAAGAAAAACCAAATTTCATAGGAAACCTCTGTTCACCATTATGAAGCAGAGCTTTCCATGTGCGTGCTGAACTTTAGCACGGAATATCAATTCACTTAACCGTTGCCGAAAGTTCCAGATGCAGCAAGTTGTTGATCGTTGGTAGAGACTTGCGAAAGTGTTGCGCAGGATGCTACACTGAGCTGTAGTTGGTTGTCTACATCTCGCCGTAGGCGATGAGCTACCCGGCGTCGTGGGCTGTCACCAGCTGCAGCTTTATTATAAGCTACTCGATGATCTCTGCTGTAGGTCACCAGATCACCAGCCTGCCACAAGCGAGTCATGTTTTACACAACGGAGTCGGAACTAGAAGAGCGAGAGAGAGCACAAGCCGAAATCATGATGGCATGCACGCGAACCAACCTGCGTCGAACTTGCCGGTCTGTCCTGTCGTCATATCCGGCGGCTGTTGCGATCTCGCTCTTCCAGAGCCTGCATCGCTCTAAGATACATACTTTGAATGAATTTTCTGCCCGGCGCGCCGGCTGCTCTAACTTTGCGATGATGAGGACGACGTAGCTTCACTGGCAAGTTCAACATCCAAAAAACGCTCCTTTCTTCCCCGAGTATCGTCTTGGGCGCTTCTTTAGTTTCGAGTTCGATGTCTCTGGAATACAAAAACGCTTCGACCGGCTCTCGGACATGATTATGCACCCAAGTCGGCACAAGAAGAGAGAGGGCACAGCCCCTGCACATGATGATGTGTTGGCTGCAAAACCAATGGTTCGAGGGCTGTACTCTCTCTCTTCTGGTCCCGTCTTGGGTGAAAGGTGAAGACGAACGGCCACACGGCCACCAGTATCAAACACCGAGGTCTCCAGGGTACTCATGCACGGAAGCAGCAGCAGCCACTGAGCCGTTCCATATCCTTCAGCATCCAGGAAAAGTACGACCCTTGGGCTCCTGCAGAAAACCTTGCACTTTAGCAAACAAGCTTATTTGGAAAAACCATGAAAACAGGGGAGAGTCTAGTGCCTTGGCCAAAACACAGGTCTAGCCTTTTCACCGAAAATGATGCTCGTGTTTGTTTCTTCGGTGCGGTAGTGCAAAAGAAATAAAAAGGACCGTGCCTGTCACACTGAAGAGCTTCTTCTTGTATCCTGTTCGACAAAAGATGTTACAACATATTTTTTCTCTCTTCCCAACCAACATCATCCAACACAAACACACAAACAAACTTCCCAAGTCGAGGAGTAGTGAGGACGATGGTCCAGGCAAAGGACACAAACCCCAAAACTTTTTTTCAGCTAGCAAACCAGCAAGCCGACGAGGAAGTAAGTGCCGGAACAGCGGTACTAGCCATAGATCGGTAACCAGATCGGTACCCAGATCCGTCACTGATCTGGGTCACTGAACATGCGACTCATGTGATGCAAATTCCCAATTTCGATCTTAGCATAAAAAAATAAACCCCCCCCAACATCACAACAAGATCATGCAGGTATAAGAACGACACTCACCTTCAGTTGCGCCAAGCTCATGACATCGGCCTGATGAGAGTCTTAGTACCGACTTGAAGCCTGAGCAAGGGCTTCAGGGTCACAAATGATTTAACAACAACAAAACATTCAACTAATCACCATCTTCAAGATCTATTTTGATACTTTCTTCGTCTATGTGTTGCAAGGGAGCCAGAGAGGACTTGATTTGTGTGAGAGAGAGAGAGAGAGATATTGTGTGTGTGTGTGTGTGTGTGTGTGTAAATGAGAAAAGCTTCGACCTCCAAGTAAAGCTTCATAAGGACTAGGAGGCTATGTTGTGGAATGCAGACAAAAGAGCATAACACCAATGAGGGATGAAAGCAGCTCTTTTCCCTGTGTGAAAGTAGACCTAGAATGACACTAGATCTCTGCCAAGGCTCTCCCCTCCCACTAGACCCTCTCCTGTTCCTTTCTTATATTCACGTTATCAAATATGATTTATAAATCATCCATGCTGGTTAATTTTTTGGGGGTTTTCTTTTCATTTAGCAAGGTGGTAACTAGTAGTGTAGTTCTTCGGTGCAGCAGCAGTAGTAGCAGCGATTGGCAACACTGGGTATTAATTTGCTCACACATATACACATGCAAATTGAGAATAGGTGAGTCCAAGTAAAATTTCAAAATCTAGTTAATTGTGAATGTGGGTGCCATAGAAATTTTAACACTACACAAGAGAGCAAGAATGTGGTTTTTTTCACACAAACAACAAGCCTTGGGCTGACAACACACATGTGAGGTAAACTTTGTGGTTTCGTTCATTATGATGTACAATATGTGATGTTTATTGAGGCATATACTATAGTTGTGTAATTTGTATCATAAGTTAATAATATAATTTCAATGTAATATATGCCATTATAAACATTACATATTATGCATTATAATGGATGAAATCACAAAGTTTATCTCACACGTGTCACAAGTAGCAACCTTTTATGTGAGAAAAATCACATTCTTTTGTAATGTGACCCTTCTCCCCATAGATACATGGAAAGAAAAAAAAACTGTCCCACAGTGGTTTGGATTCCTAGATCCCAATGTTCTATTGCCTTTCTGTGAATGCTTCGATCATTCCATGAAGCATGATCAAAGAAGCATTGTCAACTTGGACGATTATAATGGATCACCCAATTTTGAAAGAATTTCATTTTGAAAGGGGAGCAGTGGGTTGGGGGAGTGGGTGGAGGGGAGGTAGGGGATGTGACAATCTTTTTTTTATTAAAGCTGCAGGTTGGAAGAAGACTCAGCAGCAGCCTGCAATTGTGCAATCTAGACTGTTATTAATGCAAATTGAATGCAAATTCCAAATTCTTGAGTGTAGATCTTCAAGATCTGTGTGTGCATAAAGAAAACAAAGGGTGAGAAGTTTGTGGTATAAATTGGCCAGCGTGAACCTAGCACCCCACCAGAGCATGCAGGATGGTTGGTGTGTGGATAGGAAAAAAAAATCATTATATTCCTGTCCCATAGCCCACTCTATTTTTTTAGCTATATAACACCCATCAACATGCATTGCCTATCTAGTGGACACAAAGTTGCTGTACCTACTTCCCTACCAACATAGCAACCACTTACATTACCTACTTATTTACCTATGATGCTTACTACATAGGGAGTTTACCTAGGTAGTGTGAGCCTGGTTTAGAGAATAAGTCACCACCAAGGTGGAACCTTACTAACTCCCAGGGGTTCATCCAAAACTGAACCATAATGGAGGAGCACTGGTGAATGCTTTTTCATTCACTATCTTCAGCTGGCATGCCAGATGATGTCCAAGTTCAAAGCTACTCAACCATGAGGCTACAAAGATTGTGCAAAATCTGTTTAATATTTCCCAAACAGAGGTCCATAGGAGTAGAGGGCTTGGCATCCAACACAATTGAAGATTGAATGGTTTGGATGTTTTAAACACTGATATACACCCAAGCTGGAATCACACAGTCTGTAGGAATTTTGAAGGCTTAATTATCTGATCTGCTCATAAGCATTTGTGGCTGAGCCCATGTGAATCTTGATTATTGGAAATGGTGCTCAATGAAATTGTCAATCAATAAGTTATGTGTATGGAAATTCACTTGTTGAAATCATAGTTTCAAAACACATGTTGAAATTTTGACATCTCATATTATACAGAGGAAATTCAAGGAAGCCAGACCTTTTGTCAAAGCCAAGAGAAAACTATAATGCACATAATTCAATGCATAATCAAACAATATCAATAATCATGCTGCTAAATTCCACATTATACCAGTATCACATGCTTCAAAACCTCACACATCAATTGTACTATCATGACCTCAGAATGAATCCCCACAAAATGACAAATTGTTTTCTTTCAAGCCGGACATCATGATGTTGATTTTGAAATTTTTTGGATACCATGTGTGCCTCCTCTGGGACAAATGCAGGGCAGAAGTATCATATTGTATGCCACATCATCTTCCATATCCTCGGAAACTCTCTCCAACATCTTCCAAGGTTTGTAAGCTTGTTCAGAAAGGCCACCAATGAAAAAGGTGGTATTAATTTGTGTTTGTTAGAATATTATTGAAATGAAACACTTTTCTTGTAATTAAAAGATGCTAGCGTGTCTTTTGTCATTTGCTCAAGTGTGAACTTGTTACCCAACTTATTGGATTCGAATACAATGAGCACTTTTCAACAATACCAAAAGCATGCACCAATTTCCCTTAAATCTTAGCTTTGATTTTATTCAATTTTCAATGACTTTTTTTTCATATTCAATAACTCATGCACCTTATGTCTAAACATTATCAAACCACCTTAATACACCCATCAAAGGCTTTCCAATGGTACAAAGAGTGTAATGCGTGATGTTAAGGTTTGGAAGGTTACAATGTAACCAACAACTAAACAATCAACCTTCCTTAAAAGATAGATTTGTTCCCACATGAATGATATCAAACCCATCATTCCCATCCTCCAATGTGGGAATGATTGCAAAATGGATATCATGATGCTTAAAATCAATTTCCAAAACAAAAACTTCGATGAATTGAATTATCTTGATTCCTATATTTACATTTGCAAATGTCTCCATGCCAAGTACCATTTTAGTATGGGTGAAATTGCACTAGGGAAAGTCTAGATTGTTATCACATTGTATTGGTTTTCAAGGTACCCATGTTTCAACTTCAACAATGTCATAATTAAAAAGGATTTTCATAATTTTTTACATATTATGATAAGTCATAACACAAAAAGTTCAAATATCAAACAAACTACACTTTTTTTCTTACATATGTCATTGACATGATGTAAGTATGTCATAACATATTAAAAATTGTAAATATATTTCAAAAATGATTGAAATGATTTATAATCTTCATAAAATTTGTAGCATTGTGATTTTATACAATTGGAATAGGTTTGTTAACCATATGAAGAGTTTGATAATTGAGTGAAAATATGTTAAGGTGTACCATTAAAAGAAAAAGGACCTCATCTTTAATGAAATCATTTCTTTTCATATATTTTGATTCTCATTAATATTAATGAATCACAAAATTTTAAATATTTTACAATATAATATTTTAAACTATCACAATTTTAGATTTCATCAATATCATCCACTAAATAAGGTATAAGAAGCCATTATGAGACATAACTAATGCTTAATTTTCATTTTGGTAAGTGATTATTTAAGTTGATGTTGAAATTTTTGGATAAATTTATATGATAATACTTTTAATGTATTGTGGAAACATTTGGCAAGTTTTGATAATGAGTATGGAATACCCGAAAGAACTTTTAAACAATGTAACTAGGGTTTATTTTGGTTGTACAAAAGGACTTTTTAAAAGATGTGAAATGTTTTGAAAATGATTTTTTAATAGAAAATTTTTATGTACACATTTACATTACAATGCAACATCTTTTGGGTCATAGAAATTCAAATAATTTACAAGTTGATTTGGAAATCATGATTTCAAACATATTTTACAAAATATTTCATTATTGACAATTGTTAAGGACTTAATCCTTGTCTTGGATTGTTTTTTTATATCTTGTTTTTACCTTCAATTGTATATTACAAATGGGGTTTTTTTTTTGAGGTGATGACCATAAATTTATGTGATAAATTAAAATTTTGACAAACAATTGTTTTCAAATGGGAGATGACAAAAAACTGAAGTGGACCATTTTTTAAAATCCCATTTAAAACATTTTTTGAGACTAATTCAAAAAAAAACTAATGCATTTAAAAACAATAAACATGTTTTATTATATTACATATATCAGAAATATCTCATTATTTCTTGAATTTAATTTTTTTATAAAAAAGAATAGCATTAATTTCATGAAATTAAAATATAATGCTCGAACACCAAAAATAAAACCTGAAATTAAATGCAACACATTTTGAAGGTGTATACTTTTAATACATGTAATGAAAGTACCCAAGTTGTTCTCCTTGTAGTGTGCTTTCACCCATATTGAAAATGAGAGGAAAACACAACAAAGCCCTTTAGTTGGGTTTCACAAAGCCTTGTTTTAAAATTCCATAAGAAATCATTCTTACATCTTTCCTTCACCAAAATTTTGAATGGAAATGTGTTATCAAATTTTTGGTTCATTAAACAACTACAATAATAAAGTCAACTTTGTGTTGCATGTCACAAAATAGTTTTTTGTGGTTCTTTATATTGGCTACATGGTCTTGAGTGAAACTTCTCCTTCCGTCTATGCATGGAAATTAGAATAGAGCATTAGTAGTTGTTAGCTTTTCTTCATTGAACATATATATTTCATATTGTATTTTACATTTTTCATATTGTTGTTGTTGGAATTCTTCAAAATACTATGTCCATTGTTGAACAAATTGGTTGGCGTTTGTAACCACCTTGCAACAAGTGTTGGTATGATTCTCCACCAAACAAAGTTTAATTTACCAGTAAACTATGCTAGTAGATGCCACCTACAATAGCCAACCTAGCTATGTTTGGTTCCTTATAAACCAGTCAGTGGGAAGAAATATGATTATGTACATGAAGGTTAAACCTCTAGTAAAAGATTGGGCAACCATGTTGACTTGTATAGTCATTGCAAAGTGTCAACCTCCGAGTGATTGGAGATAGTACTAGACATAACGGTGAAAGATGCTCAATCACATATACTTGGAAAGCTTACAATTATAATATTTCTTCTTCAAATCAAATCTAGATCCATTGAAGTCAAGATACTCAATCACAATGTAGTTGAAAAACTTTGTCATTCTTATCTGCTCTTCCATTCGAATCTAAGAACCCCACTACACGACATAGTAAAATTTGGTGCCTTTGTCATCTCCTCCACTACGCGACATGGTGCACTTCGTGAAATTTGCTACCCGCCCTCTCTGCCATCCCCTCAGTCTTTGTGAGGGAAGTATAATATTTCTACATCGTCAAAAAGCTGGGAATTTCACACCTTTGCTAATGTGTAAGTACACCAACCCATCTTGAAGCAAAAGCCATGTGGTGTACACTTTTCAACCATTCACACATTTCTATCATAGTCTACCAGCCACCTATAGGAAGAGTCCCCTTTAACACAGTATCTGCATGCAGCTGATGTCTTTTCTTTCAGTATTTTATCATCCCAGATCTGATCTAAATAATTCATTGGATCCCATCAAGAAAAGAACAAACTCTCAAAACATTCATGATAATAATATGTTTTCAACATTTTCCATATACTTACTACAAGCCATTCAAATGAACCAAAGAATCCAAAACACAATTCTTCCACCTTGGGCAAGCTGGTCTAGAATTTAGGATGTTATGATTAACATCATCCATTGATCAAGGGGTGGTTGATAGTAACAATAAGCAGCCTACTCTTTTTTTCACAAAGATGCTGATGGTCTGTGGTTCCAGGTTTTAATCTCCAGATTTAGTCAAAAAGGACTTTCACAAAGGAGCTGAACATTCATTCCTTTCTTTGAAAAACCACTGCAACACGCCTAACTAAATTAGTAGTGAAATAAGTTACCCAGCTGAATGTTCGCCCTGATCCTACACGAGAATGTTCAGTCATTATGTGCAGCAAATACCGGACCGGCGGGGGTGGAGGGGGACTGAGGGAAAGGGGGAAAGTGGGGGCAGCAGAGGAGAGGGAGAAGCCTACTAAAGGTAATGAAAACTTAGATCAGCGAATCTAACGAGGAGTGCAATCTTTAGTTGATTTACTGATCACATGAGTGGTGGATTGAGTTAGTTATCATGGATACAGGTACTTATATTGCTTGGTGACGCCAAAATAGTTAATGGCTGTGCTAATTGATGGATGGGTTTTAATACTCTTGTTAAATATGCAGTCAACCAGAGAGAATAGTTGGGGGGGGGGGGGGAGGAAATGAAAGGTAATGGCAAAATTTGGAATCGGGGTCTATCCCCAAAACACACAAAAACAATTACTTAACCCAAAATAAGGGGGAAAAATACAAAAAA
>Ga0116231_10004158_pt1 | contig 29489 bp, 22 predicted proteins | sample S1TSphgellanicum_2_FD_89695 | JGI IMG/M metagenome (GOLD analysis project Ga0116231, IMG submission 89695) | Host-associated microbial communities from peat moss isolated from Minnesota, USA - S1T2_Fd - Sphagnum magellanicum MG | ecosystem: Host-associated > Plants > Peat moss > Unclassified...
CGACGATGGTGCCGCTTTCCAGCAGCACGAGCGTCCGCGCGCCGCTCTGCCGGGCGAGTCGGTTGAGGCAGGCGGCGGGGCCCTGCGGTTCCTCGGTGCCGGACTGTGCGATGTCGGCCAATGCGGCGAGTGCGGCGCGCGTTTCGTCGTCCGGGCCATCCGGCAGCAGCAGCAGCTCGTAGCCGGGCGGGGTGTGTGCGCGCAGGGCGGCGAGCGTCTGGCGCAGCCGATTGGGCTCCGCGTGGACATGGATGCCGATCATTGCCATCACCGGATGAGTTGCCATAGTGCTGCGATCGCCTCGCATGTGGGACAGCGCGCTAAAGGAATTTGCGGTCGGCGAAGTGGACTGTACCTTTGTGTTCTTTGCAAATCGACATCATATACTCCCCGTATCCGGCGCCTTCCGCGTAGAAGCTCGCGGGTAGTCGCCCGAGTTCGGCCTGGAGCTGGTGGTATTTATTTGCGACCGTCGATACGTCGAACACTGGATCCGGCAAACCGAGTGTCGTTTGCATCGATTTCGCCGCCTGGTCCGATTGCATCACTGCTTTAGCGCGCTGCCTGTTGGCCGCGCTCGTGAAATCGGCGACGATAAGGCATCCCTCGTCGTTCACTCCGTCCTCGCACGGGCCGCTCCATGAGTCATCGAAGATGTCGACGCCCGTCCACGGCGACTTGCCGGCTCGCAACGGCTTAAGCGGACCAACCCCCTCGATTCTGGCCTTCCAGACGAGTTGCCAGTTGTCCCGCCACTCGGGTTCTCCGAGAAAGTCCGTATAGTACTTGCTACGGCTTGGCCGCACGTTCCAAGAAATGATTTCAATGTCCACTCCAAGCGACGCCGCCGCCTCTTCGAAGAAGTGCTGAGTTCCTTTGTTGATGCCATAAGCATCTCCGCCCGTGATGACGAAACTGAGGACATTTGGCGCTTCGTCTTGGATGACCGGATTCCAAAGATTGAATATGCTCAAGTCGTTCAGCCCTCCATCTCAGGGGTAACGGAAATTTACGGTCACGCGGTAATTGTAGTTGATGCCAGCCTCCGCGCCCGCCGCACTGTTTAATGTCAGTGGAACAATCGCGAGATTTCCGACGGCGTTGAACCAGTCCTTGCGCTGGTCCTGGGCGGACATACGGCCGGTTTCATTCCAATGCTCCACGACCATGTGAGTATGATCTAGGCTCGCACGCGTGTTGCCGTCGTTCAGGTAATATTGCCCGTTATACCAATACCGATTGCTATCCTGCGGATGCCGCAGCCCGCCGACGTTGCGCGGCTTCGAAAGCAGCCCATCCCGCCAATCAATGACGCCCTGGCGGAAGGATTTACCGTAGCACATGTCCCGCGTGAAGGTCTTGTTTTGATACTGTGACTTCAACATGTATTTGCCGCCCTGGATCGTGACGTAGTCCTTGCTCGGATGTGGCTTCAGTTTCTTGACCGGCGGACCCGTCTTGCTTGGGTTTATTTTTGCCTCCACCTGGTCCGTCTCTTCGCCATCCTGGCCTGGGGCCGAGTTCAACGTAAGACTGGTCAGCGCGTATTTCGTCTTGATTGCGCCCAGCTGCTTTCTAACTTGGTCCGCTGGGGTCTGATCATCTTCCAGCATTCGGTCCGCCTCGGCCACGGCGTCGCTCAGTGCCTTCTGCTGCTGTTCCGGTGTTCGGTTATCCTTCTTGTCCTTTCCGAAGGCCTTCGCGAACAGACGTTTCGCCGCGCCGACGATCCAATCGACGAGCTTGTCCAGCGCCTTGTCGATGACGGACTGGATTTTCTTGATCACCCCCAAAACCTTGTCGGCAATGCGGCCGAGCCCGGCGAAGCCGGCCAGGAAATTGATCGCCAGGGACAGCAGCCTCGCCAGAACCCCCTCCACCTTCGCCGCCGCCCCGCCGATGTCGCCGCCGGCGATGGCCACGATCGAGTCGATGAAGGCTGTCACCGCCGCGGCGATCTGCGACAGCTTGTTCACGAACACCATCACCGTGTCGTAGATCGACAGGATCGCCGAGATGAAGCCGGCCCCGGGGATGAACATGGCGACCAGCTTGGGGATCGCCTTCTGCACCACCATGTCGATGATGAAATCGGTGATCCCGCCGATCACCATGTCCTTCAGATTGGTCAGTTGCTCCTTGATCTTGTCCCAGGCGGCAGCGGGGCCGTCACGCACCAGCGTGACCACGACGTCGAACCCGGCCTCCATCGCCTTGACCGCCGTCTCGCCGACTGCGCGCACCAGCTTGGCGCGGACGTTGCCCCAGCTGATGCCCAGGACGGAGAGCACGAACTTGACGATTTCCGGCAGTTCGAACGCCTTCGGGATATAGACGCCGGGCAGCGAGCCGGTGAGCCAGTCGATCAGCCCCGCCTTCAGATGGGTGCCGAAATGGTCGGCAAAATTCTGGAACCCGAGCCTGGCGGCCCGCACCAGGTTGCCGACGAACGGCAGCGGGTTGAGCAGGATGGATTTGAGCGCGGCACCGGTCTTCTTGATGTACGCGAGCGCGCCGGGACTGACCGATTCGATGATGATCTGCGCGAGATCCCACAGCGCGGTGCCCGCCCAGTCGATGAAGCGGCCGACGAAGTCGCCGAACACGCCGGCGATCTTGGCGAACGCGCCGGCGACCAGGACCACGTCCGCGATGGTCAGCGACTTCAGCGCGGCGATGAATTTGTCCGGGATTGCGGAGACGAAGGCGACGACCGCCGACATGGCGCCCTGGAACCAGGCCCAGGCGCGCGGAATCGCATTCGCCTTCTGCATGTTCTGCCAGACATCCTCCTTGCCGATCAGCTTGAGGAAGCCGCCGATCAGCGTCTCGGCGGTGCGCGGCACCACCTCGCCGGTGATCGGGTTGCGGCCCAGCATGGCGATCAGCAGGTCCCAGGCGCGGGTCTGCGACGCCAGTTGCGCCAGCGGCTTGAGGATGGCGTCCTTGACGAGCTTGAGGATGCCGTCGAGCAAGCCCTTGGCGAAATTGATCAGCCGGTCGATCGGTTCGGTAAAGATGCGCTTGGCGCGCTCCCATACGCCACCGAGATCGAAGATGTCGCTCCATGTCAGCGAGGCGAGGAAAGCATCCACCGCCTGCCTGATGGCGCTGCCGGCGAGCCCGAGCGTGGCGAGCTGGTCGGAGATCCAGGCGCCGGCCTTCTCGAACACGCCGCTGTTGTTCAGCGCCTGTACGATCAGCGCGCCGCCGGGGATGAACTCGACGATGGCGCGCAGGATGTTGGCGGCGCTGCGGTCCACCGGCGCCATCGAAATCGGGTTGACGCCGAGTACGATGGTCAGCATGCGAAATCCGGGGATGGCGTTCGCGTATCCGGCGAACTTGTCCAGCGCGTCGCTGACGCCGAAGCGCTGCACGGCGGCCGGCGCGCGCATGACCACGCGCGGTGCCGCGGCGGCCGGGGGGGCGGCGGCCGGGGCGGCGGCGCGCTGCGGGGCGGCGGATTGCTGGATCGTATGGGTCAGCTCGTGCGCGATCAGCGCGCGGCCCTGCGGCGTGTGGGGCCGGAACTCGTCGCGGGCGAAATAGACGTCGCGGCCAAGAGTGAAGGCGCGGGCGCCGAGCCGCGCGCTGAGCGTGGCGGCGCGCGCGTTGGTATGGACGCGCACGGCGCTGAAATCGGCGCCGAAGCGCGCCTCCATCGCGCCGCGCACGCTGCCGGGCAACGGCGCGCCGCTCGCCCCTTGCCGCAGCTCGGCGGCCACGTCCGCCGGGGTTTCGGTGGCCGCCGCCCCGCGCCCCTGGATCAGCGGCGCGGCCGGCCTGGGCAGCGGTGCGGCGGGCTCGGTGAGGCCGGCGATCCTCTCGCCGATCGCTTCCGCCTCCTGTTCCGCGGCGTCGCCCGGGGCGGCGACGCGCAGCCGGGTCTGCAAGGGCAGGCGCACGACCGGTGCCGGGCCGGCGGGATGAAGGCGCGCCTGGCCCAGCGCCGGACCGGGTGCCGCGGTCATCGCCCGGCCGAGCGGCAGCCGGTCGCGCACCGCCAGGCCAGGCGCTGGGTGGGAGGGTAGCGGCGGATGCGGCGCCGCCGGGCGGCGCTGCGGCGCCAGGCTGGTGCTGTCGCAGGACATGCAGCTGCCGCAGAGCATGGCGGAAGGCGCGCCGCAGCCGCAAAGCCGCCGTGACAAGGCGGGCGATGCGGCGGAGCGCGGCGGCGCGCGCAGCGCGCTGGCCTCCCGCGCCGTTACCTGACGCGCAGCCTGGGCCGGCATCTGGGCGGCGGGGGTCAGGCCCATGCCTCGGCCTCCGCCGCGGTCGGCCGGCGGTCGAGCTTGGCGTATTCGGCGTCGGCGGCGCGGCGGATGTGCGCCATGCGCACCGGCTGCCCGGCCTCGGCGGCGAGGAAGGCGGCGTTGAGCGCGATGTTGCGGATACTGCCGCCGGCCAGGCGCAGGCGGGCGAGCCGGTCCGAATCCAGGCCCTCGGTGGGCGCGGCCCTGGGGAAAATCCGGTCCCACAGCTGCGTGCGCTGCGGCGCATCCGGAAACGGGAAGGCCACGGCGAAGCGGATGCGGCGGCGGAAGGCGGTGTCCAGCGCGCGGCGCATGTTGGTGGTCAGGATGGCGAGGCCGCGATACGCCTCCATGCGCTGCAGCAGATAGCTGACCTCGACATTGGCGTAGCGGTCCAGGCTGTCCTTCACCTCGCTGCGCGCGCCGAACAGGCTGTCGGCTTCATCGAACAGCAGGATGGCGCCGTTCTCCTCCGCGGCATCGAAGATGCGGCGCAGGTTGGCCTCGGTCTCGCCGATATATTTGCTGACCACGCGCGAGAGGTCGATGTGATAGAGATCCAGGCGCAGCTCGCCGGCGAGCACTTCGGCGGCCGTCGTCTTGCCGGTGCCGCTGGGGCCGTGGAAGAGCGCGGTGAGGCCGAGGCCGCGCCGGGAGGTGCCGGCGAAGCCCCATACATCGTGCACGGTGCCGCGCTGGCGCAGTTGCGCCGCGATCAGCCGCAGCGTTTCCATCTGCTGCTCCGGCAGCACCAGGTCGTGCCACGCCAGGCGGCTGTCGATCCGCTCCGCCAGGCCATCGAGCGCGCCGCGCAGACGGCGGCGGCACAGCGTCCAGACCAGCTCCCCCAAGGCGCCCGGTGTCGCCCCAGGTGTCGCGCCGGGTGGCGAGGCGGCGCCTTCGCTGCGCGCCTCGGCGGCGATGGCGCGAATGCCGGGCACGGTCAGGCTGAATTGCGCGGCGGCGGCGGCGAGCGTGTCGCCTGCCTCCGCCGCGCGGTCGGCGAGGGAGTCGCGCCAGAGCGCGAGCTGTTCGGCGGCGGTCGGGTGCGGCACGTCGATCACCGCGCTGGTGCGGATGGTGATGCGGCGCGGCTCCCGCTCGCTCAGGATGACCGGACCCGCGGCGCGTTCCAGCAGCAGCTCCAGCGCGGCGTTGCGGCCGCGGGCGAGATCGGATTCGGCAGCGGGTCCGTTCTCGGCTTCCAGCATGAGCACGCCCATGCGGGAGAGCACCGCCTCCCGCTCCCACAGGCGCAGGAGCACATCGAGATCGGCGGGGCTGGCGGGCAGGCGTGCGGCGGGCAGGACGGCGGCGTCGAGGCCGATCAGGGCGGCGGCGGCGGCGGCGACCGGGCGGCAATCCGACGCCGCGCCGGCGAGCTGCACGAGCGTGAGCGCGCGCCCGCGCATGCCGCCGGCCCAGATGCCGGCGACCCGCTCGGCCACCGCCGCCTGGGAAGGCACCAGCGCCGCCAGGGCGGTGGGCGGCAACGGGTCGATCAGCGCGGCGAGCCGTTCGTCGCGGTGCGGAATGCCGACCAGAAAATGCAGCACCCGCTCGTCGATCCGCAGCGGCGCGCGGGTGAGCCCATGGCCGGCGCCGGGCTCGATCAGCCGCCAGTGGCGCAGCGGCGCGTCGGGCGAGAGGGCGGACCAGTCGGCATCCGGCAGCGCGGCCAGGGCCAGGCTGAAGCTAGGATAGGCGCGCGCGGGGTCGCCTTGCGCGGCGGCGCACAGCCCGGGGACCTCGCCGTCCAGCTCCATGCCGGCGCAGAGCAGCAGCGTGTCGCATTCGAAGGCGGAAAGGCCGAAGGCTTCCGCCAGACGCGCCAGCGCCGCCGGCGGCGCCGCGGCGGCAGCCGGCGGCGCGGCGGGGCGCAAGCCGTGGCTGGCGGGGGCAAGCTGCGCGAGCTGGTGCTTGATGACGTCGAGCCGGGCGAGCAGGGCGGCACGGTCGGCGTCGGACCAGTCGGACCAGGCGGGTGGTGATGCCATCTGCGTCCCTCCCTGCGGCGCCGCTCAGACCGTGACCGACGGGCCGGTGGGCGCGCCACCGGGGCCGGTGGAAAGCGGGCTCGCCGCGCCGTCGATCAGCACCTGCAAGACATAGGTGCCGCTCGCGAGCCCGGCGAGGGGGAACACCAGCGTGTCGGTGTCGGCGGCAAGCGTGCCGCCGTCGAACAGCTGGCCTCCCGCCGCCGCGGGCTGGGCGGGCGCCGGCTGCGGCAGCAGTTGCAGCACCGCGCGCTGACCCTGCTGCGCGGCCGGAATGATCTGCACCTGTAACGCGGGGCCCGGCGGGCTGCCCCAGTTCGGCAGCAGCGTGATGGCCAGGCTGCCGGGTGCCGCACCCGGCGCGATCATCGGGCTGAGCATGAAGGCGGCCGGGGCGGAGGTGGCGCCGGTGCCCGGATGCAGCACCGGCGGCGAGCCGAACAGCACGGGCTGGGCGACCTGGGCGGTCTGCACGCCCGGCGCGAGCCCCGCCGGCAGGGCGAGCGTGATCGCCTGCGCGGAGATGGCCGCCGGCGGCTGGGTGATGCCGCTGATCTGCACCTGCGTGGCCCCGCCGGAGGGGGCAACGAGGTTGCTGCCGAGCAGTGCTATGTCGGTGGCCATGGTGATCGGCGCGCCGACCATGGGCCTGCCGTTCTGCACTGCAAGCACCTGGTTGACGACCGGCAGGCGCATCGGCAGCACGGCCAGCCGCGGGGTGAGCACCGGCAGCGCCGGCGGCGCGGCGACATCGTCGGCCTGCATCAGCACGACGCTGGCCAGATAGGCGGCGGAGAGCACGTAATCGACCTTGAGCAGGAACGACCAGAGCTTCGACATCTCCTCCAGCGAGAAGGAGATCGGCGTGAAGCGGATGAGCTGGGACTGGGTGTCCAGGTTGGAGGGAAGTGTCACGCCCTGGCTGATCGGCACCGGCTGGATCAGGCTGCGGGGAATCACCGGGAAGCGCTGGAGCGTGAGGGTGACGGCGCCGAGCAGCCGCTGCTGTTCCAGGTAGGTGTCGTCACCGTAGAACGTCAGCAGGTAGTGCAGATCGACTGCGGCCTGCGGCTTTTGCAGCAGCGTGCCGTCCGGCGCGCGCGTCGGCGCGTCGGCGTTGCGCAAGGCGGTGTTGGGCGTGGCCTGGTAGAGGAACACGTTCACGCCCGGCTGCGCCACCTGGCCGGTCAGGTCCGGGGTCACGGCGGAGACGGAGGCGCCGCTGACCTGCGCCTCGTCCAGATATTGCGTCAGCAGGGTCACCAGGGTTTCGGTGACCGCCGCGATGGAAAGGGCATTGCCGCTCATCGCCGGTCACGACGGGTCGGCGTTGAAGGTGGTCCAGCCGCCGGACACCGACACGCCCGGGCGCTCCAGCTCATCCATGTCGGATCTGCCGCTGAAGACGTTGCCGGTGACGGCGATCAGCTGCGTGCCGTTGGCCGCGCCATCGACGGTGAGCCACAGGCTCGGCACGACCGCGTAATTGACTGCCACCGGATCGGCGGGGCCGGTGTTCAGCACGATATTGCCGGTGATCGAGCACGGCATGGCATTGGGCAGCACCACCAGGCCGGTAGGCCCGTAATAGCCCGCCGCGCTGACCAGATGGTTGGCCGAGACGATGATGGCGCTGCCGCCAGAGGGGGCATTCTGGCCCTCCAGGTTCAGGAACAGCGCCGCGGCGCAGCCCCAGGCGCCGGCGGCGATGGTGTAGGGCGCCCGCGTCTCGACCTTGTTGCCGGTCAGGAACAGCGTGAAGTCGGACGAGGACTCGAAGACGACATCCGCGGGTGCGGCGCCCGCGCGCGCCTGCGTTGCTTGCGCCGGCGCCGCGACGGCTGCTTTCGGCGCGCGGGCGGCGCGCGCCGCCTGCTGCTTCGTGCGCACCGGGGTGAAGCGCGCCGCCCTGGCCGCGCGCGCGGCACTGGCCACGGAAGCCGTGGCCAAGGCGCCCGGCTGCGGGAAGTTGGCGGCGAAGACGTAGGCCCCCAACTGGAATTCCGCGAACGACGGGGTGCTCTGATAGTAGTAACTCGGCGGCACCGTCTCCTGCGGCTGGCCGCCGCCGGGAAACTGCTGCCAAATTCCCGCAATGCCGCCGGTGATGACGTTGTCCTGCACCCGGATGGTGCTCGCGACGGCGGAAATCCAGGCGCCGACGCTCAGGCTTTGCATGGCGTTGCCTTGCAGCAGGGCGTCGCCCAGGTAGCAATCGTAGAGGAAGCTGTCGCCGTTGCTGGTGTCGTTGAATTCGCTTGCCAGAACGCCGAACGTCATGATGACCGGCGGCACGGTGGCGTCCAGCGGCAGGGCTGCGCGTTGTGCCAGAACCGCGCCGAGTGCCGCCGAGGACCGCTCGGCGATCCGCGCCGGCGCCGGCGGCGGCGATGCGACCGCCGCCTCGGCCGGAGGCAGGCGCAGCCGCTCCATCGCGTTTTGGAAGGTCCTGGCGGCATTGGGCGAAACCACGTCGGCTTCGATCGTCAGCGGGGTGAAGGTGGTTGGGAAAGCGGTCTCCATCTCGCAATCCTGCAGGGAGAAGCCGAAACAGTCGCCTTGCAGGTAGATCGCCGCCGCGAACACGTCGCCGCCGCTGCTGGCCCCGGTAAAATCCTCCAGCCAGATGGTGCATTGCGCGACCGACAGGCCGTACGCATTGAAGCCGCGCACGCCGAAGCCGGCGTAGGACTGCCCGATCAGGGCTGCGGCGTTGCTGAAGCCCAGATTGCCGGCAAGCGTCTGCAACTGGCTGACCATCGCCGCAGGGAGCGGCGCCACCGGCGCATACAAGGTCAATCCTCTGAGGGTGATCTCAAAGCCTTGCACCACGATCAGCCCGTCCACGAACTGCGCCGGGTCGGCGGCGGAATCCGGAAAGAAAAACGCGTCGCCATTGCCGCATTCGATGGTCATGTAGTCGTGCAGGTAGGAGAGCTGGAGCGACTGCGGCAGGGTATATTCGCCCGGCTCCAGGCAGACGGTGACATACAAGCCCATGCTCGCCGCCTGGTCGATCAGCGCCTGCAACGGCGTCGCCGCGGTCACGTCCGAGGGGCTGATCCCCACCGTGCAGCAGCCCGGCCGGCGCGCAGTGAGCGCCACCAGGTCGGCGAAGCTGTTGCGGCAGTCGGAGAGGACCGCATAGCGTGCCTGCATGGCGTCGCCCTCCTGGTCGCGGTAGGCGACGACGGCGAGCGGGCAGACCCAGCGGCGCGGCCCGTCCGGCGGTTGCGGGCTGGTCAGCAGCTCCTCCGGATAGACCCCCTGCGGCGTGGCCGGCCGCACCGCCACCTGCCAGAAGGCGCCGTCCGGCAGGCTCGACGACCCTGGTATTGAGGAGGGGGGGCTCGATGATGGGGGGAGGGTGATCGTCGCGGTCAGGCCGGTGCTGATGTTGGTGGTGGGATCGGCAAGCTCGACCAGCCCGCCGCCCGGCGGCAGGCTGAGCTGCGCCTGCCAGACGCGCAGGAACAGCGGCAACGGGCTGTTCGCCAGATCGAAGGGCAGCCCCGGGTCGGGCAGCACGATGTATTGGGTCGGATCGCCGGGCGTGACCGGGCCGTAGGCTTGCGCGAGAGTGGCGAGAAACCCCTGGGCTTCGGCGCAGACGCGCAGGATGGTGCTGACGCCGGTCGGATCGGTCTCGTCCGGCTCCTGCCCCAGCACCGCAGCGGTGGCGAGGATCTCGACCAACTGTCCGGCCTGCGGCACGTGGAAGCCGTCCGGCGGGTCGCTGGCCAAGGTCAACAAGGTGCCGTCGGTGCTGACCCTGGTGACCCGGTAGAGGAAGCTGGCGTTGTCATAGCCCCAGATCAGCGCGGTGGTATTGCCGGCATTGGTACCGCCGGCATTCACGGTACGGATGCGGATGAGCTGGTTGTCGCCGCCGAGGTAGCCGCCGGTGGCGACCGGGTCGCACGGATCACTGCTGCTTGCCCCTTGCGTGAAGCCGATCTGCAGCGATGCCTGCGGCGCCAGCCGCATCGTGGCAGGATCGAAAGCCAGCCCGGCTGCCGCGAATTGCGCCACCGCCTGCTGCCACGCCGTCATGCAGTCGCCGGCGGCGACAGGCATGCGCCGCACGCGCCGCAGCAGCTTGATGCGCTGGGTCGTGTCCGGGCCGCCCAGCGCCACGTCCAGCAGATCCGGGTCCTCGGCCGCGCTGACTTCCTGCTCGGTGACGTCGAGATAGACGAGTTCCTGGTCGCTGCCGCCGGCCGGCACGTCGGGGGAGGGCCAGTCCGGCTGGTCGAAGTAGCTGTACTGAACCGGCACGCCATTCTGCATCGCCGGGAACATGACGCGCTGGCCGCCCAGGTACATCGTGCCAGGCGCGATGATCAGGTCGCCGACCCCGCCGACGGCGGCCGGGGGCGAGCCGGCGGGCGGGCTGTAGAATTGCGGCGGCGAGGGGTTTGCGTCCGGCAGCGAGATGGCAAAGCCGTTGTCCGGCGTGCCGCAGGGGCCGATGACGTCGATCGACTGGGCTTCGCGCCGGTCGGCGATCAGCCCCTGCAAGGCGTTCATGTCGCGGTCCAGGATGACGCGGCCCTGTTGCGCTGCGATACCGGTGTAACCGTGTCGGACACGGTCCGTGCGGCGGCTGCGGTCGCTGGACATGGGCTGTTCCCCGTTCCTTGGTCAGGTGACGTCGATGATGACCGGCACCAGGCCGGCGGGCATGTATTCCTGCAGTTTCAGCGACAGCGCGCGGGCGCGGATCGGGGTCCGGTCGCGCGCGTAGGCGCCCATTTCCGACCCGTCGGCGGCGCCGGCGGAAATGCTGTTCTGCGGCGTGCCGCCGGTTGCAGGCGGCGCCACGCGCTGCTGGTCCGCGGTCGGCAGAAGCTGCGCATAGCCCGGATCGCCGAAGCTGGTGCTGGTGAACAGCGGGGCGCCTTGCGCGACCGTCACGCTTTCGTATTGGCGCGGCAGCACGCTGCCCTGCGCCCAGGCGGTGAAGCGCACGCAGCCGTCCTGCACGTCATCGACCGTAGCGAGATCGTCCAGGATGCACTCGCTCGCGGCCAGCCGGTGTGCCGCGATCCGCCCCAGCACCGTGCAGCGCGACAGCTGCATGGCGCCGTCGCCAAACGCCAGCGCGGCGTCGGCGAGTTCGCGCACGAACGCGTCCTCCAGCAGCAGGCGGTTGAGCGCCGGTGCCGGCTGCAACGGCACCGCCTCGGCCAGCAGCCGCAGGGTTTCGGCTGAGAGCGGGATGGCGGCAAACGCGGTGGACTGGAACAGCGGCGGCCCCCCGATCAGCGCGTTGAGCTGGTCGAGCAGCGGCCCCAGGGTTGCACCCGCCGGCGCCGGCGTGGCCAGCGGCGGCGACGCGAGTCCGCCGAGCACGGCAGCGATCCCTGGCGCGAGCGTGCGCAGCCAGGCGGCGACGCTATCCAGGCCGAGTTGCAGGCGCCGGATCAGCGCCCCCGGATCCTTCACCTGCGCTGGCGTGATCGGCCCTGGCGGCGCGGTGCGGATGGCCTGCACGACGCTGTTGCTGATGGCCATGCTCTCCACCGTCCCGCCGGCGCGCGTGCGGATCGGGCCGAGCACGCATCGGTCGGCGGTCAGGGTCGCGACACTGGCTTCGATCCAGAGCCGCGTGGGTGCCAGGTCGCGCCCATCCGCGCTGCTCAGAAACAGCGGCAGCGGCGGCGAGGTGCCGGGATCGGCGAATGCGCCGGGTGCAGCAGCACTGCCGGGGTCGAGCGTGCAGCAGGCGAGGGTGACGCAGGCGAAGCTGCCACGCAGGACGATGTCCTGGCCGCTGACGAAAATCCCGTCCAGCGTGAGGGTCGCGTCGGCGGTGGTGCCGGTAATCACCCAGGGATCATGGACGGCCAGACGGATGAGCGGCCGCTGGCTCAGGCCGGCCTGGATGGTCAGCGCCGCTGCGACGGCAACATTCGCGGCGCCGTCGTAGGTGAGCGAATCCGACAGCACGGACGTTCCGGCGCCGGCCAGCGTCTGCAGCGCGCTGCCGCCGCCGGCGAGGCTGGTCTGCGGCGCGGGCGTGGGGATCGCGGTCTGCTGGCCGCGCCGGTCGTAGGGGCCGGCGCCGATCAGCGAGGGGAAGCCGTAATGGTAGCTTGCCGCCACTGTCGCTGACACTGCGGCCGGTTCGCCCACGCGAAAACGCCCGCGCGCCGGCCGAAGTGTTAGCGCCGAGGCCGGGACGATCTGCACCTCCGGCACCGGGCTGCCCGGCACCGGCCGGACACTCATCACCGACATCACATCCGGGTAGAGGCTGACGGTGGATGTACTGGTCAGGCTGATCGCCGCGTGGTTCGCGGGCGCTGCGACCACGGTGCGGTGCGGCCCGCCGGCGATGATGGCGGGATAGATCGACAGGGTGGTCTGCCCGCCGCTGCTGCCGATGGCGACGCCGCTGATGATGAAGTCTTGCGGCACGCCGGCCGCGGTGCCCGCCTGGGCGTTGAAGCCTTCCACGCCGGCGATGGTGAAGATGTCGCCGATGGCCGGAAGGCTGGCGGCGCTGCTGCCCCAGCCTTCGGTTTTCAGTTGGCTACCGCTCTGCCCGCCACCGTTGACCACGGGCGCGCGCAGCACCGACTCCAGCAGCGGCTGGGAGATCGGCGCGGGAAGCTGGTCCTCCCGCGGCGACACCCAGTTGTCGCCGAATGCGCTGCTGTCGCGGGCGGCACCGAACAGCGGCACGTCGCGCCCGGTGGGATCGAAGGTGAACCAGCCATGGCAATGGCTGACCGGGACCGGCGTGACCGGGCCGACGCCCAGGCTGACGAGCCGCCAGACGAACAGGCCCAGATGCGGGATGGCATGCCAGCCGTACAGCCCCTGGCCCGCGCGCATGTCGGCGGTGTGGAAGAACTCGTCGAAACCGGTGCGGGAGCGCGTGGCGCCGTAGGCGTTTCGCAGATCGGCAAAACCCCCGATGGGTGTTGCGGTGAGCGCGCCGACCAGCCCCTCGGCGAGCTGGAGCTGCTGCTGGCTGCTGCCGGCGGGCGATGGCGGTCCCACCGGCGGATCGAGCCCGTGGCGCGTGCGGCCGAGCCGGCGGAAGAACTCCACCGCCTTGGCGTCCCAGCCGCTGATGTCGCTGGCGATCTGCTCCAGCACGGCCAGCGTACCGCCGCGGCGCCGGTAGTCGATGGTGTTGGCGACATCGAGGCGCTGGCCGCGCGGGTCCAGGCCGAGCACCAGCCTGGTATCGAGCAAGGCGCCGAGATAGGGGATCACCCAATCGTCGCAGGTCTCGATGGACTGGTCCTGCCACAGCCGGTCGATGCTGCGGCGCACCGCGCCGGTGGTGGCGCCGATGCGGGCCACCAGCTCGCGCAGCGGGCCGCTGCTCTGGCCGGTGGGGTCCGCATCCAGCGTGCGGTAGATCTCCGGCAGCAGGTTCCAGAGCTTGTCGGCGTAATAGACGCCGTAATTGTCGGCAACGTCGTCGGTCATGACGCGGCCGCTCCGTTGAGCGTGAGGTGCTGGCCGTCGTCGGGCACGGAGAAATAGTTGCCCGCGCCGGGATCGAAGCGCTGGCCGCTGCACGGCGCCGGCGCCGGCGCCGCGGGCTGCCCATAGGTGGCCAGCCGCGCGCCGTTCCAGCGCCGGATGAAGGGCATGCAGCGGCCGATGGCCTTGAACGACACGTCATGGATCGCGGTCACGCCCGGCACGGCCAGGCAGGCCTGGGCGATCTGGCTTTCGTAAACCGCCTGCCCGATGCCGAGCACATAGGTCCCGAGCAGCCCCGCATCCGGATCGAGCAGAGCGGTGGTCAGCGCCGCCTGCACGGTGGCGTCGTCGGTGCGCGGGTCGCGCACATAGGTCAGGCCGAGGCGCGATTCGATCGGCGTCGCCGCCTTGATGCGCAGGCCCTGGTTCGGCATGGCGATGCCGGCCAGCGCGCTCCCGGCCTGCGCCACCGCATCGGCGTCGCCGGCGATCCATAGCGCCACCACAGGCCGTTGTGAAACCGGGTCGAACATGTAGCCGGCGACCGCCTGTGTCACACCGGCAGCGGTCGCGGCGATGGCAGCGTAGTCGTCCAGGGCGACGGCACGGTTGAAGGTGAGAACGGAGGCGGGTGCGAGGCTGCTGAGCCTGGCCTGCGGATCGGCATCCATTCCGCCGGTGGGGGGCAGCGGATTGCGCACGCCCTTCAGCCCCGGCGAGGGCGTTTGCACCACGGTCAGCGTCTCCGCCGCCGGGGCCTGCGCACCGGCGCCGGTGCGATAGGTGGCAACGACATTGTTGGTGCCCGTCGGCAGGCGCGCGCCATTCGCACCATCGCCGAAGGTGACATGGGTCGATCCGGCGTCGTCCTCGTACAGCACGAACACCTGCGCGTTTGGCGTCTGGCCGTAAAAACTCTGCACTTCCTGCCATTGCACGCCGTTGACGCTGACGCGGACGGTGCTGCTGAAACCGTTGCCGGAGACCGAGGCAGGATCGGCCTGGTAGGTGACCGGCGACTGAGCCAGGGTGAAATCCTGGCCCGCGACCGAAGGGTTGCCGCTGCCGAGCACCTCCGCGGCGACGGTCTTGCCGCGTGAGAACTGCATCAGGTTGAACAGCACGTCGATCGGCGAGGCGAGGCCCGCAGCAGGCAGGGCGGAGAGCTGTCCCAAGGTGACCGCGCCAGGCGTGCCGGCGACGGGCGTGCACACGCCCGAAGCCCCGTTGCGCAACGGATCTTCCAGCAGCACCGGCACTGCGGAGGTAGGAAACGCCGCCGCGCCTGCCGCCGCCACCAGTGCGCCGTTGCCGCCGGTGTAGTTCAGGCTGGCGGCGCTGGGCTGGACAGGCACCAATTGCCCGACCGGTGTCCATGCAAAGCGCAGAGTCACGCTGCCGGCATTGCTGCTCCACTGAGCGCCCAAGGCCGGCGTGAACTGCAGATGCGCATGCGGGATCGGCACCGCGGGCGTGTTGGCCGCGGCAGGCGGTGCCGTGGGGTCGCCGCCGTTGCCGTTGGCGAACCACACCGTCTCGGCGTAGGCGCTGACCAGCACCAGCGTCGGCGACAGGCCCGCCGCCGCGTCGGCCACGTCGAACAGCGCCACGCTGCCCGCGGTGATGCCGCGCGCCGGACCTGCCAGATCGGCGGTGTTGGCGGCGATGACCGGCGCCGAGGCGTTGCTGGAGCCGTACGGCCAGAGCGGCGCCGACTGGAGGCTGCGCAGGAGCAGGTAGCTGCCGGCCTGGCCGCTGCCCGCCAGCGTGCTGGCGACCGTGGTGAAGCCGACCGACGTGACGCTGTTGCCGAGCGGGTCCGTCTGCGGCGAGGTGCCGGTGACGTTGATCCAGGCGTAGTCGGACACTGTCTGCGCGGTGATGGCCTGGGCGTTGGTCAGCAGCAGCCGGTCGCCGGCCTTGATGCCGGTGACCTTTCCGGCGAGCCACAGGCTGCCGCCATCGGCGCTGAGCAGCGGCGCCTGCGCCGGCGAGGCGACGGCGGAAATCACGTCCGGCGCCTGCAAGCTCGCCGGCGCATCCAGCTCGAACAGCTGGGGAAGCTGGCCGGGGGCGGGCTTGCTTTGCACCTGCAGGCCCTTCGGCACGCTGACCGGAACCAGCGCGCCCTTGCTCAGCAGCCCCGCAAGCTGCACGCGCGCGCCCAGCGCCGGCCGCGGCCGGTAGCCGAGGAGCTGCACCAGGTGGTTCACGCTCTGGGGCAGCAGCGCCGTGCCGAGATAGGCTTCGTTGGCGATGCGCTCATTGTAGAAGGTCAGGATGTCGTCCAGGTAGGCCGCCCATTCCATCATCTGCACAGCGAGGTCGCCCGACGCGCCCGGCTGCCAGGCAGCGAGCGCGGTCTCGCCCGGCAAGGGTTGCAGGAGGCGCTCGCGGATGCTGAGGTAATCCCCGATGCGGTAGGCGATGGCGGGCAGGCCGGCCTGGTTGCACACCGGCTGCGGGAACACGGTGGCGCACGCGCAGGCCACAGCACCTTGCGTGCAGCCGCTCATCGGCCGCCCTGCACGGTCACGGCGAGCGCGCCGTTGTTCGGGCGGCTCGGGTCATTGTCGCAGCGCAGGATCTGGCTGGTGCCGACCGGGACGGTGTCGCCCATTTCGAGGAAGCCTGGCGTGCGGTCGCGCAGCCGGTAGTGGATGCAGGTGACTCCGGCGACGCCCGGCACGGATTGCACCACCGCTTCCAGCGCGCTGCGTTCCAGCGTCTGGCCGAAGCCGAAGGCGCTGACGGCAAAGAAGGCGCCGGCCCCGCCGGGGGCGGCCGGCGAGAGGGCGGCGATGACGCCCTGCTCGACCTGGGCTGCGAAGGCATCGGCCTGCGCGCAGAGTTCGATGGCGATGTCGATGGAGAGATAGGCCGGGTCGGGCACGTAGCTCTCGGTGCCGGCCATGCGGTAGCGGTTCAGCAGGCCGATCAGCGAGGTGCGGTCGGCGATGGCGATCTGTTCGCTCGCCACCGGTTCGGGCGTGGTGAAGGTGGTGAGCCAGCTTCCGGTCCAGCGGAACACGCTGCCGGCGCGCTTGACCCAGGCTTGCGTCTGCGCGGCCTGGGTGTAGTCGGCGGCGAGCACGGCGCGCAGCATGACGGCGCGGAACGCCTGCGGCGCCAGGCGCTGCACCGATTGGCTGGTCTGCGGATCGGCGCCGCCGGCCGCGGCCAGCGGGTTGCTGACGGCCAGCAACTGGCCGCGCGCGATCACGGCGGGATCGAGCTGGTTGACCGCCCCCGCGGCGACGTTGCCGTCGGCGCCGGCGCCGTAGCGGTAGGTGGCGCTGAACAGCATCCCGGTGTCGGGGTTGGCGCCGAACACGCCATCGCCGAAGCGGATCGTGTCGCCGCCGCCGCCGTAATCGCCCTGCGTGCTGCCGTCCGAGTTCACGCAGAGCGTGCGCCAGGCGGCCGGGTCGATGGTGAAGGCCGGGTCGAACTGACCGGCCTGGAGCAGCTTGCGGAACCAGCTCCATGGGGTGGGCGGCAGCGTGCCCTGCGCGCCGAGAGCGGTTTGCGCCAGGGTGATTTCGGGCGCCGCCAGGGCGGCAGGGTCGGATCCGGGCGGTTGCCGCCAGGTGAGGGGCGCGTTGGCAAGCGTATAGAGGCGGATCGCCGGCGCGTCGCCACAGACGCCGGGCGCGGTAAGCGGGCGCGGCCCGGTGCGCTCCACCGCGGCGGGGATGGCATTGAGCGCGCCGGTCGGCGGCGGCCGGATGGCGAACAGCTCGCCCGCGACCGTGCGGCCCTGGGTGGCGTTGGCGATGTTTCCCACAACGGTGGTTCGCGACAGGTCGCGCGCCACCGCCAGCGCATCCTGCGGCTGCCAGGCGATCACCGTCACCGCGGCCGGGCCGTGCGTGGCGCCGGGCGGCGTGGGGCAGGTCATGAACGGCGGCCCGCCGCCGACCGGGCGCGGGTAGAGTTCGTCGCATTGCTCTTGCGTCCATGGGCCGGCCGGATCGCCCGGCGGCAGCAACTGGACGATCTGGCGCAGCGGCGGGTCGGCCGTCGTCTGCGCCGCTGTCTCGATGAGCAGCATCTGGCCCGGCTGAAAATCGTAGCCGCGCCCGAGCAGGGCCATGTGCGTCGCACCGGCCGCCAGACATTGCGCGCTGTCGTCGAACCAGTAGGCAGCGATGCCGGCGGCGCGGTTCCACAGCGCATTGGCCGGTGGCGGCGGCGAGGCATCGCCCAGGCCGAGGCCGGTCTCGAACGTCACCACGGTGCCGTCGCTCGCGGTCGCCATCACGGCCTGGCCGTGGTCGATGGCGGCGACGCCGGAGGCGACCTCGAACTGCAGCCACGTGCGCGCGCCGAGTGCAGGCATCGGCTCGTAATCCACCAGCCGCGCATGGCGCAGCACGGAGATGCGCTCGGTGGCGGTGAGCAGCGAGGATTCGCCGGCGATGCGGTCCTGCGTGTAGCTCAGCTCGTCGGCGACCGCGCTCAGCGCCTCGAGGAACATCACGCCGAAATCCGCCTCGGAGCGTTCCTGCCAGGCCGGATAACGCGACGTGGAGAAATCCAGCAGGGCCTGGCGGAAGCTCAGGAAATCCTTCGCCAGATAGTCGATGGGCGGGATGTCGCCGGCCGCCGCCGGACAGGGTGCGGCGGCCGGCGCGCAATCGAGGTCGGACGGGCAGCCGGCCTTGAAGGAGAACGACACCTGGGCGAAGAACGGGTCCAGCACGCTGGACGGCAGCGAGAGCGTGTAGGTGGAGAAGTCGCCGGGTGCGGCCACGTTCAGCGTGAGCACGGCGTGCTGGTCGTCCCAGCCCCAGTCGCCGGGGCCGATCGGCTGCACCGCCACCGTCGGGATCGTTTCGCCGCCGGTGATGGCGGGCGCGCCGGTCAGCGTTCCCTCCACGTTCAGCCCGTTGATGAAATGCACGCGCAGCAGCGTCTGCGCCGCGTTGGCGACCTCGACGAAGTCGATGCCGTTGACCGACTTCGAGGTCAGCACGGCAAGACGGCGGTCGCGGGTGGCCATCTCAGCTCACCGTGATCTGGGTCTGCTGGAGCGACTGCGTCTCCAGCAGCAGGTAGGTGATGAGGATGGCGAGCTGCGAATAATCGCCATCGGGTCCGGGCGTCACCGTCACCTTTTGCAGGCTGACCTGGTTGCCGAGCCATTGCGTCAGGTTCTGCTGCACGAGGATGGTCGCGGTTGCGGCCATCGCATCGGTGTTCGGCGCGAACAGCAGCCGGCGCAGGCCGCAGCCGAATTGCGGCAGGTCGGCGCGTTCGCCCGGCGTGGTGAGCAGGATTTGCCGGATCATCTGATCGACGTGCGCCGCGTAGGCCGCGCGCGCGCCCTGCCCGGCGCCGGGGTCGATCGCGAAGGGGAAGGCGTAATCGGTGCGGTTCATCGCGCGCCCTACTGCCCCGTGACCTGCGGTTGGGTGGAGGCGATGATCACGGTGCCCTGCACCGCCTGGTCGGCAGCAACACACAGCCCGACGCTGCCGAGCGTCAGCGTGGGATTTCCGCCGGCGGTGCTGCGCGTGGCCGGCTGTACCCACTGCACGGTGACACAGGGATGCGGCGGCACGCCGAGCACGAACGGGCATCCCGCAATCACGAACATGTCCGACGCGGTGAGCATCGGCGCCCCGCCGGCCTGCGGCGCGGGGCCGCTGGGCGTGCCCTGCACGGTGCCGCCGTGCGGGCACATCATAACCGAGGCCGTGGTCAGGAAGCCGGACATGGCGACCCCCGAGCCCATCCGGATAGGCCGCAGCCAGAATAAACAAAAGTTTTTTGCTTCTTTTTTTCAAAAAAGAAGTGCTTTCTTCCTTGTTGAAATAAACTTTGACGACTCCGCATCGAGCTTGATCCTTGACTAGGTTACCTGCAGCGCGCCCTGGTTGACGTTCACCCCGCCGCTCGCCAGCGCCACGCTCTGGCCGCTGCCCTGCAGGGAGATTCCGCTGGAATCGAGCGTCATCGTGTTGCCGTTCTGATCCTCGACGGTGATGCTGCCGCCATCCACGTCGATGAGGATTTTCTGCCCCGCCTTGGTGACGATGGCGCGCACGCTGGCGGTGGCGTCGGACGGCGTCTCGCCGTCGTGCCAGTAGCAGCCGGACCAGATCGGGTAGGAGACGTCGCCGCCCTCGAACTCGATCCAGACGCCGGCGCCGATGTCGGGCAGGAAAGCGAAGCCCATGCCCGGGCCCGCCCAGGGAACGCTCGGCCGGGCCCAGCCGCTGGCCTGGGCGGCCAGCACCGAAGGTACGCTGGCCTTCACCCGCATGGTGCCGGCATCCACGTCGATGACGACGCCACGATACTTGCCGAAGAAGCGGTTGCGCAGCCGCTCCAGCACGTCGATCAGCGTGCGGTCGGCATGCGCGCCGGGCATCGCCGCCCCTGGCTGGCCGGGCGGCGGGCTCATAGCGCCGCCGCCACGGCGCCCAGCGCACCGCCGCCGGCGGGGGGATTGCCCACCGCATTGCGCAGCAGCGTGAACGCCATCTTGTGGCCCTGCTGCGTGAGCGTATGGCGCACGGTCCAGACGATCCAGTTGCCCGACAGCACGGCGCCGATGCCGTTCAGGGCGACCAGCATGCCGGCGCGCAGCACCACGCCGAGGCGTTCCGCATCCGCTTCGCCCTCGCAGCGCAGGAACCAGCCGGCTTCGCGCAGCACGCCCTGCGCGCGCTGGGTAAGATCCCCCGCGCTATCGACGGCGGCGGCGAGAAGCACCGCCATCGGCTGGCCGGTGAAGGCGGCAAGGGTGCGGTCGCCGAGCGGCTTCAATCCCGAATCGGACGTATCGCCGCTGACGCCGGCCTGGTCGGGATCGCCGAAGGTGGCGGAGCGCGCGGTCACCGCGGTCGGCCGTGTGGCGTCCCATTCCAGGTCGATCGCATCGACGGTCCAGTTGGTGGGATCGTTGAGTGCGATGCTCACGGCCGGATCGCCATCGAGTTTCGGGGTGGCGAAATAGCCGGTGCGCACGCCTGGCTGGTCGGCGCAACTGACGCGGCACACCTTGCCGCTGCGCCGCGCGAGCATGCGCAGGAAGGCGATGTCCGATCCACGCTGCATCAGGCTGTGCGTGTCCTCGGTGTGGGAGGCCCCGTCGTCGGCCGCGTTATCGTCCGAGGGCGTGATGCCATAGTCGCCGAAAATCGAGGCGGCGACGGTGGAATCGGTGACATCGACCCATTCGCGCACCCGCTCCGCCTGGTTCATCAGCCAGCACGCATCCTGACCCCAGACCGCGATGCTGGAGTTGGTGATGCCGGTTTCCAGGTGCAGCTTTTGCGACAGCACGTAGCCATCGAACACGCACTGGTCCGCCGGCGGCGCCGCGCCTGCGCCGAGTGCCGAGGAAACCGCGCCGGCCGCGCCGCCGGCGACGCCCTGCGCGCCGCTGCCGCCGGCCGAGACGACGACGGCGAGCGGCGCCATCGGCGCGAAGCGGGGATCGGAGACGTACGTGAGATCGCCGCCCGAGGCGCGGGAGACCGGCACGGTAAGCTGGATTGCCGCCGGCATGTCCATGCTCTCCTCCACCACCACGGAGGCGATGAGCGTGTACAGCGCGTCGTCGGCCTGCTGGCCGCCCAGCAGCAATTTGTAGGCACTGGCCATGGACGCGCGCCCTAGCCGCCAACCGGCGCGTCGATCGGCACGCCGATCAGGCTGCCGGCGGCGAGCGCATCGGGCACCATGGCGCCGTTGGCGTCGCAGATATGCCAGAAGCCGGTGGGGTCGGCGAGAAAGCGCGCAGCAACCTGGTCCAGCCGGTCGGCGGATTGGCGCCGATAATAGCCGAGCACGGCCTGCACCCCGGGGCGCGGCAGGCGGGTGACCTGAACAATCGTGTTGTCGGGGCGCGTGACGGTGTAGGTGCCGAGCGCGGCGTAGCGGCTGTTGGGGAAGAACATGCGCGCCTCTCCTGGTCAGAACGGCGACGGCAGCATGCCGAGGATCGCGGCGGCCGATTCGCCCAGGTTCGCCACCGCCTGGACCTGCCGCACCCCTTGCATGTACGTGTAGGCAGCGTTGGCGACCGCGGCCATCGGCCCCTGCACGGCGGCAAGCTCGTCCGGCGTCAGCACGGTGAGCGTTATCGTGGCCTCGGCATGCGTCGGGTTGAGCATGGTGTCGAACAGTTTTTCGGTGACGCTGAAGGCGCTGACCCGCACCGGCACGATGCGCAGCGGCCCCCAGACGAACAGCACGATCGGCACTTGCGACAGCGGCACCTGCTGGCTGGAACTGTCCGACGCGCTGGTGCCTTGCGCGGCCGCCCCCGCGGCGGCCGAGACCTGCTGCACGAGACTTCCCGCCGCCATGGGCGTGGGGAATTGCAGCATCTCCAGCGCGGCCAGGCGCGTATAGACGCCGCTCACCGTGGCCAGGGCCCCGCCGACGGGATCGGTGCCGATGTCCGCCTTCTGTTCGTCCGCGTCCAGCATCAGCGTGAAGGCGAAGGATTCGCCCGGCACGCCGGTGACCGCCAGAGGGCTGTAGCGGACCTTCGGGTCCGATGGCGGCTGCGGGGCAACGGCTTCCGTCCAGGCGTGGGTGATCGATTCCGGGTTGAACTGGAATACGATGACGTTGGGCAGCGATGGCAGGCCGAGCGCGCCACCGGACGGGGTGAAGGATATCAGCGCGCCTTTGAGGACCGATCCAACCATGGGGCATCCTCAGGGCTGGCGCGCCAGGTCGCGCAAGGTCGCCGCCACGATGCGCCGTGCCAGCGATTCGGCGTCTTCCTGCGGCAGCGCACGGATGGCGACGCGCAGGGTCGGCAGGTCGCCGGCGGAAGGCAGGGCGCCTGCCGCGGCCAGGCCGGCCGCCACCAGCTCCGCGACCTTGCGCCCGCGGTCGGCGCTGCCGCCGGGGATTTCCAGCAGCAGGCGGTCCACCTGGGCGGTTTGCGGGCGCGGGGACATGGCTTAGCTCTGACCCAGGCCGAACACGCCGAAGCCACGCGCGATCGGGGCGGCCGCGGCGCGTCGTGCAGCGGCGCGCGGGGCGGGGCGGGGCGGGGCGGCCGGCGGGGATGGGGCGGCCGGCAGGACACGCACTTCCAGCGTGCCAATGTGCAGCCGGGGCGGCGCCGGGGCGGGTGCCGGGGGGAGATAAGGCCGAGGCGGCGCCACGGTAACCCGGGTTACCGGTGGGGCCGCCGGCGGGGGCGCGGGAGGAGGCGGCAGCGCCGGCGGCCACACCGGCAGCGATGCTGCCGCCGCGCCGAGCGGTTCGGGCAGGCGCGGCCGTGGGGCGACGCCTGGCTCGGGTGCGACGGGAGGCGCGGGGGGCGGTGCAGCCGTTCGCGTCGCGATGCGCGGCGCCGCCGGCGGTCCGGCTTCCGCCGCGGCCGGAACCGGCGCCGCTGGCTTGGCCAGGTCCGGCGGCGTCGCCGGCCTGCCGGCCGGCCGGCGGCGCGGCACCGCGGCCACCACAGGGGCGGGCACGCCGGCGGTCGCGAGCCTTGACACGCCGGCGGCGGGGCGCATCGGCGGCGGGCGCGGGGCGGTGGCCGGCGGTGGCGCGGCCGCGGCCACCGCCGCGGCGCCCGGCCGCGGCGTTGCCATGCCGGGCGCGCGCGCGGGATCGCCGGGCGCTTGCGCAAGGCGGGCGGGCGGGCGGAGGGCGGGCGGGCGTGGGGCGGCCGCGCCCTGCGCGGGCGTCACCACACCCGACTGCGGCATGCGCGGTCGCGCCGCGGGCCGGGGACGGTCCGGCGCGGCCTCGGCTTCGATGAACGAAGCGGCGGCGGCGGCGGGCCGGAACACCAGGCGCGGCGGCGTCAGCAGCGTGGCGGCCTGCGGCGTCGCGATTCTGCGGAAGTACGATGGGCCGCGCATGGTCATGTGCGCTCAGGCCGCCCGCGCCAGCCGGGCGCGCTCGGCGTACTGTTCCCGCCGCGAGCGGGGAAGCCGCAGGATGGCGTGCTCGGACCAATGATACCGCTCGGCCAGCACGTCGATGTCGTCGAACAGGTAGCGGGCGCGGGCGCACAGATCATGCAGGCAGTACTGCCGCAGGTCGAACCAGGCCTCGATCGCCGTGCCGCACTCCGGACAATGGCCGCCCAGCGGGCCGCTGAGCGGCGGCGCCATGGCTGCCATCGCCGCCTCCACCCGCCGGCGCATGCGCGACGGCAGCTGATTCGGCTGGATGCAGCGGGCCTGGAGGTGAGCGGCCGGATCCGCCAGCCCGGCGACCGCGATCTGATCGGCCAGCGTGGGCAGGCGGAAGCGGGCGGCCTCGCCCTCCAGCGACAGCCAGACGGATGGCGCGGCGCCGGCATGGGCGACAAGGCCGCGGCCCCGCAAAGCGCGGGGGCGGTGATGCGCCAGATAGGCGTCGATCCCGAAGGACAGATCGACGCGCTGGCCGCAGCTATCGTCCGTGCAGGCGACTTCGGCCACGATCCGGTCTCCCGCCTGCGACTGCCGCAGGCGGGCGATCAGCGTGTCGATGTCATGGACCGGCAGCGTGGCCCAGTCGGTGCCCGGCTCGCCGTCGCCCAGGCGTTCGGCGAGCGCCAGCGCCAGCGCCGGATCGGCCGGGCTTGCCTCGGCGAGCAGCAGCTCTGTCTGGCCGGTGACCGGCCGAAGTGCGACGCGCGCACCGCTGACCGGCAGAGCGAGGGAGCGGGACATCTCAGGGGCCAAAAATCAATCGAACTTGAAGATGACTGCCCGCAGGACTCATTTCGTTCCACCTTGTTGCCGCGGCTGCCGGAAAACCTGCCGAGTGCAGTGAAGCCGTTCTTTTTTGAAAAAAAGAACCAAAAAACTTTTGTAAGTTTAGGAAGCGCCTATCCGAAACAGCCGAAGCCAAAACGGAAAAAAGTTTTTTGCTTCTTTTTTTCAAAAAAGAAGACCTTTCTTTCGCTCCAAAATCCAGAGGTTCAAGGAAACCGGTCATCTCAGGTTTCCGGCACTTCCTTGACGCTCGTATCGATCTCCCAGCCCTCGTTCTCGATCTTGACGTGTTCGAGTGCTACGGCATTGGCGCCGGCATCGAGATCCGGCAGCGCCTGGAACTCGGAGACCCAGCAGCGGTGCAGCACATAGCCGCGCACCGGCTGTCCGGCCTCGTTGAGCAGGTGGATGTGAATCTCCTTGCGCATTTTCGACAGCGTCACCACCGGGCTGCTGTTGTCCAGGCGCTGCACGGCATCCGCCCAGTTCAGGAAATCATTGTCCTGGGTGATGCCGCGCTCCAGGGTGACCGGGTCGTATTTCATCCGCCCGATGCCCTTGGTAATGATGTTGTAGCCGCCTTCCTTGTATTCGATGACGTCGGTCGTGCGCTTGAGCGCCGTCACCTTGCTGACGGCGGCGACGGGTGTGGTGCTGGGCTGGAAATATACCAGGAAGCGATACGATTTATACGGATCGGCGCGGCCGATGTTCACCGAGAAGGCTGGCACTGCAAATTCCTTCTTGTTGTGCAGTCCGGATCAGGTTTGCGCTTGTCCGGCGAGTTGCGAGATGGTGACGATGACGAATTCGGCGGGCTTGAGCGGCGCGAAGCCGATCAGGATGTTGACCACGCCGAGATCGACGTCGGTCGGCGTCGTTGTCTGGCTGTCGCATTGCACGCGGAATGCATCGCTCGGCGTGGTGCCGGCAAACGCGCCCTGCTTGAACAGGCCGACCATGAAGGCGTTGATGGTGGAGGTGACCGCGTTCCACAGCGGCTCGGCGTTCGGCTCGAAGATCACCCATTTCAGGTTGTTCAGCAGCGTCATTTCCAGGAACAGCGCCATGCGCCGCACGGAGACGTAGGTCCATTGCGGATCGTTGTTCACCGCCAGCGTGCGCGCGCCGAACACGACGGTGGGAAGGTTCGGGAAATCGCGCAGGCAGTTGACGCCGATCGGATTGAGCAAGCCCTGGCCGATGTCGGTCATGCGGCCGCCGGGCACGACGCCGCTGGTGTTGCTGGTCGTGGCCTGGAACCCGGCCGGCGCCTTCCAGACGCCGCGGGCGAGGTCGGTGGCGGCGTAAATGCCGGCGACGGTCGCGGCCGGCGGAATGGTATTGGGTTTCCCCGTGACAATGCTGTTCATGCCGCCGGTAAACGGATCAGGGGACAGCAGATAGGGAAAATACAACGCCGTATTCTTGCTGACCGGCAGCAGCGGCAGCGTGTCGGCGATCACATCGGTGAAGCCGGGCGGCGTGCCGCTGGCTGTTGCCCCGGCCGGCGGGTCCATGACCAGGAAAGCCAGCTTGGCCTCGCAGAAGCTGACGGCGGTAGCAAGAATCATGTTGCCGCCACCGTCGCCGCCGGTGAGTTCCGTGTTTGAGACACCAGGAATGACAAGGATGTTGAACGGCGGATTGCCGGCGTTCGGCAGCTTGTCGAGGTCGCTGTTCTCCTCCATCACCGCGGTGAAGTCGCCGGGTGCGAAGAATTGCGTGCTGCCAGGCAGATAGTTCGGGAACACCCAGGTCTGCGCGCTAGCCGGAAAGCTGCCGGGCGGCGAGCCTGCGGCGACGGTGACGAGTGCCGAGACCGGACTGGCCGCCGTGCCGATCACGCTTTCGATGAATTGCCTGCTGGTGGGATCGAGCGAGACCCGGCGATAGGTTTCCACCACCGTCGCCGCACCTGGCAGCACGCTGACCGGCGGCGAGCCGGGCGGCGAGGCGGCTTGTGCCGCGGGTCCGTAGGTGATGACGATGTCGGCGAGACCCGGCGCCGTAGTGCCGGACGGGCGGATGCTGACTGTCATGGTGAACAGTCCGTCGGTGATCTCGCGCGCGGTGAAGACGATGCCGTTGGCATCGACCGTGACCGGCGCGAGCGCCTGCACCGCATCGTTGATGAGGCCGACGACATAAGTCTGCGTGCCGCCGTTGAGGAAAAACTGGTTGACCGCGGTTGCAACATCGCCAAAGGCGCCGGGCACATCGGTGCTGTCGAGCGCGGTGGCGAAGGCCACGCTGCGCAGAAAGCCCCCGAACATGCGCTGGTAGTCGGGGAATCCGCTGATGAGAACGGGGGTGTTGAAAGCAAGTGTCTTCAGCGGATGGGTGTAGCCGATGATGCAGCCGACATTGGTTTGCGCCGCGACGATCGGCGGCGGCGCGCCCGGTGCTTCCTGGATATAGATTCCGGGATAGGTCGGAGAGACAGGCATTGGCACTACCCCGGTTCCGCGCGCCATCGCGGCACGCAACGCATTGGTGTTCAATGAATCGATGCTTGCAGACTACGTAAACCTTTCGCCGCCGAAAACTTTGAGTAATTGGCTGCTGAAACGATAGCGTTACGCAATCCGCCTTGTCAACGACTTTGTGCGATGCAGGCCGGCAGCGGTGACGCCACCAGCGCCGACGCTGCCAGAGAGACAGGGAGAAGGAAGGAAGCAGTTCTTTTTTGAAAAAAACCAAACAACTTTTGCAATCAGACCTCATCCCGTCTGGGAAGACGTCGGCAAAAACAATCAAAAGTTTTTCGCCGCTTTTTTTCAAAAAAGCAGGCTTGCTACTGGCGGCCACGGGCGCTGTCGCATTATCTGTTCGACGACGTCACCGACCAGTTGCAGGCATATCCGGGCACGTCCACCCTGCGGCGCGATATCGCCACGCGCTCGCGCGCCTATCTGGAAGGGCTGAGCCGGGTTCCCGGCGCCTCGCCGGAGATCGGCCTGGAGGTAGCACGGGGCTACATCAAGACCGGCCGCATCCTGGGCCTGCCGGATGTGCAAGGCATGGGCGACGCCGCCGCGGCCAGGCAGGATCTGGCCAAGGCCGAGGTTTTATCGCGCAGGCTGCTGGCCGCCACGCCGAGCGACGCTCTGCGTGAGCAAACCGCTTTGGCGCAGACTCTATCCGCACGCGCCGCCATTGCCCGGACCGTGGATAATGATGCTGCCCGCGCGCGCCATCTATATGACGAGGCTGCCAGGCTGACGGCGCGCAAGCCGCATGACCCGCCAGCCGTGGACCAGTGCCTGACGCATGCGCGGGCGTTGATCGGGGTTGCCGAGCTGCTCGACGACGGCGGCCAACCTGCCGCCATGCTACCCACGCTCGATGAGGCGGCTGCCGACCTCAGCGTCGTGCCTGCCGAGCCGGATCGCGTCAGCCGTGCCCTGACCAGGGCGACCATGCTGAACCTGCGCGGTGACGCCGTGTACTTCCTGGGCAACGTCGCGGGATCGCTGGCGTTGTACCGGCAGGCGGCCGCGACCATTGAGGGTGCCAGGGACAAGACGCCGGACATGCGCCTGCTGGAGCGCGGCGCATTCAACGCCTGGAACGTGGCGTCCGTGCTGGACGAGCTGGGCCGCAAGGCGGAAGGCCTGGCCATCATCGACCGCGGCGTGGCGGATGCCGAGCTGATGCGCATGTTCGAAAACAGCACCCGCGCGCAGCATGTGGCAGACATCGTCCACACCCAGCGCGCGCAGGCCCTTGCGTCCCTCGGCCGGTTCGACGAGGCGATAGCCCAGGCGCGCGCCGAACTCGCCGATGTCCGCGCCACCGCCGCCGCATCGCCCGACAGTTTTGAAGCCGCCCGGGCCGTGCCGGTCGTCCTGCGTCCTGTCGGCGAGGTCTATCTGGCCGCGGGCAGGCGGCATGCTCATTCGTGGCGGCACACCCGAAGCCAACGAATATACGTAGCTCGCCGGGGGCGGAGTGTCGCGTGGGGCTGCGCCACATTGGCTTACGCGAGGGCCGACATCAGACGTGGGCAGGGCGGCCGAAACGCAATGCCGGGCTCCTCGCCCGATACGCGACTCGGCGCTCGCCCGCGGGTAATATGTCGCTGCGACTCGGTATTATTGACAGAAAAGCAGCGGGCGAATGATCCAAGGCGGCCTTTTTACCCGCGACTTCCTGTTGGAGGGCGTCGAAGCTGAACCGGCTTGGCTGGCATGGAGCCCCGAGCGGGTCGCCGCCGCATACGCACGCATCGCTGGCCTGCTTGAACCCTTCACCCGGATGCGTAGCCCAAACGAGGCCGAGACAGAGCGTCAACTGATCGACCCAGTGCTGCAGGTTCTCGGCTGGGATCACGTCCTCCCACAGCAGAACCACCGCCTACGCGGCCGCGACATCCTCCTCAAAATCTGCAAATCCCTCGACCTCCCCTTCTATGCCAGCCGCATCCACAGCGATCTCCTCCGCCCGCCGCAAATCCCCAAGGCCGCATAGCCCCACCCAAGGAACCTACCCCGACGCCACGAAGGCTCTGCCCATGACCTGATCGCATGCACGGTCTCGCGCATGCAGGTGAAGGCGCGGCCTTGGCTGGTTTTGTCGACCAGGCGCTGGCGTTCCTCTGCGACGCTCGGATCGGCATCCCAGACCGTGATGGTCGCCGTGACGAAGGCTTGGCCCATCAGATCGGAGCCGAGTTTCTGCACGGCCTGCTCCATCAGACCAGCGCCCCGCCGCCAAACTGGAAGAGAAGCAGAAGCTGGACGCCGCGAAGGCTATGCTGAGGCCGAAGACGATCTGGATCAGCCGGCGGAAGCCGCCCGAGGTCTCGTCAAACGCCAGCGTCAGGCCGGTGGTGATGATGACAATCACCGAAACCACTTTGGCGACCGGCCCCTGGATCGAATCCAGGATCTGCTCGCTCTAGGCTCGGAACTCAATCAGCTATTGCCCCGGCTCGACGCAGCTTGGTTCAAGTCATCTGTCCAGACAGGAGGAACGGGTGGCGAACGAATTTTGGCTGAGCGACGATCAGTGGGCCGTCATTGAGCCACTTATCCCGAGAGATCGGTGTGGTGTGAAGCCGCGACGCAATCGGGAGGTCATCAGCGGCA
>Ga0116231_10004159_pt1 | contig 29487 bp, 24 predicted proteins | sample S1TSphgellanicum_2_FD_89695 | JGI IMG/M metagenome (GOLD analysis project Ga0116231, IMG submission 89695) | Host-associated microbial communities from peat moss isolated from Minnesota, USA - S1T2_Fd - Sphagnum magellanicum MG | ecosystem: Host-associated > Plants > Peat moss > Unclassified...
AGTAAGGGATGTTTTTTGTTGTTTTTTGGTGTGGGGGTAGTTGGGAGGTAAAAAAAGAGGGTGTGGTTTTTTTATTTTTTTTTTTTTTTTTTTTTTTTTTTTTTTTTTTTTGGTGTACATCATACATACATACGCTTCATTTCCTGTTGAAAAAACCACCAGATACAAAAAAATTTGTATCATATATGTTACAAGGTCCTGAAGAAGGAGCAGAATTTGGAGTGATGATGAACTCTTAAGGTACAAATCTCGAGTCTTTTGCTCAATTGGATCACATCATCATCATCATCATCATCACACAGCACAGTTTCACTTGCTGGGTACCCTAGAGCTTGCGTTATTACAGTGGGTCGTGATGGCTCAGTTGTGTTCACACAGTTTTTGGGGTGCACTCATGATCACTCTTATTGTACAAACAAACAAACATGGTTGATGTGGCAGGTGAGTATTGGACCAATGTTGTTCCGGGCAGCGGGGCCCAAGTCTCTTATCAGTGGCGGTTGCTTATGTGTGGTGTTTACACCATCCAAGGATCTCTTGGTTGGAGGCGGCGATGGAACGGTGAATCTTCTCAGATTAGGCACACTGAAACTAATCAAAAGTGTGATGCTAATCGGGGGAGTAAACTCGTTGGCCATCGCTGAAAAGGGTGCAAATGGCTCCTTTGACTTCTACGCTGGCACTTCATTCGCCAACATGTACTTTGTCAAGTAAGTGCCTGATGACATTGATCGCCTTTACACTCCAGAGTTTGTGTAAAGCTAAAGATATGTACTAAAGCTAGGCCAGTGTGGCTACATCATAATAAACTTGGAAAAAACATAAACTGCTTGTACGCATCTGATGATTGGACCACAATTTGTAGCCAAAGGTGGTTTATTCTGTGTACCTGGACAGCAAGCGCATTTGTTGAAGAAGAAGTTGGAAACTCATTTGATTTGTGACAGGTATGATGGCTTCAAAAATGAAATGGCAGCAACACTGATGCAGAAATGCCATTTCAATAAGATCAATGACATTGCCTTTCCCCACAACTACAGTGACCTGTTTGCCACTGCATCCACAAATGACATCCGGCTCTGGAATCTCAAGGAAATGAAAGAGTTGCTCCGCATACAGGTGGTTATCTATCTATCTACTATCTATCATCCTTTCTATTGTCAAAATGACAACAAGTACAACATATGATTTTCATGTACCTAAGCCTCAGTAGCTTCTTACTGATCAGGAGGATGCTGGGGATTATCTGTTCTTGAAGGATAGATTCCAAACCTGCAATGTGAGGCAAAGGACTCAATCAATCAGGAATGTTTTTGCATACACTTCATGCCTGATGGGAAGTCACTGATCAGTGGATGGAGTGACGGGCGCATCCGTGCATATGGACCTCAGACAGGGAAGCTAGAGTACACTATTATCAATGCTCACTGCTCTGCAGGTGCTCGCAAAGGCGCAGTCGATACAGTCAGTCTCTCTCTCTCTCTCTTTTCTCCCCATCCCTCTAAAATTCATGCCCTTGTACTACTCAAGCTTTTGTATTTCCATAATTCCAAAAACTGTAAGGATTCCTTCCCCAGTGCTTGTAATCCAGATGCAACAATTTCCCACTTTTACTGCTAATGAATTCAGTTGCTATCATAGTTTCGAATGGGGTTCTCTAATCAAAGAAATGCTCTGGTGTGATAGAAAGCTTACCAGGGAGTGACTGCCATAGCTTCTACATGGAACAGCACACGTGTTATCAGTGGTGGCATTGAAGGAAATGTATGAAACAACCCCCAACCACAGAATTCATCTATTTCTTCATGAGATGCATAGTCAATATTTGTAACAGCGTAGTAGCAAATGAGGGAAATAAATTATGTCTGCACTTTGAGAAAGGGGCTCGTGAAACTTAAAAGCTTGAATATGGACAGAGACAAAACCTGCAGGTTTTTGCTGAAGCTGGAAACTTGCTTTCTCATGATGATCTTGTCTGCTGCAATTTTTACTGTCAGGTTCGGGTGTGGCGAATAGGGAGTCAAAGCCATAACATGATAGCCTCAATGAAAGCCCATGTTGCCGCTGTCTCAGCCATAGCTGTAAGAGCTCTGTCTCTCTCTCTCTTACCCCATATGGCCTTTCAAAACCTGTAATGTGCCTTTGGAATCATGGAGAGACAAATCAAGAGCTTTCTAATGGGGGTGGGGGCAAGCAGGTGCGCAAAAACGACACGGAGTGTGTCAGCTGCAGCATTGATGGCTCCTGTATGATATGGGATCTCACTGTCAGTAATAAAACACCCCAATTATACTTCATCACAGTGAATCAACCCTTTTTCTAGCCTTCCTTGTGGGGCCTCCTCCTGCTGTGCACCTCACATTGTTCAATGCAAAGGTTTGTAGAACTAACTGCAACCCTGTTGAACAACATTGCACAGAGGTTTGTGAGGAACAACAGTATGACAGCATCCAATTTCTTCCAGGCCGTCAACTATCATCCTGATGAAAGCCAGATCCTCACCACTGGCACCGACCGTAAGGTAATAATACTTTCAGTTTACCTACCAAAAGCTTTAAACACCAATAGAGTTATCGAGTGAGCTGAAAAAAAAACCCAACAATTTTGCTAAAGACTCCTCCACTCTTCACTAAAATGATTTCAGGTTACAAATGGGCTTTGCAGATCACCTTTTGGGATGCGTATGATTGCCAAGCGATTCGGCTGATAGATGGATCACTGTCATCAGAAATGAACTGCCTAGACATCACCCCAGATGGGGAAGGATTTGTGAGCGGCGGTGTAGATAGGGAAGTGAAGCTGTGGAACTATGATGAAGGCCACTGCTACTTTGTGGGTCTTGGTCACAGTGGGCCCATCACTAAGGTGATTGATCCTCCCTTTCTTCACCCCCTCTCTCCACAATTTGTCTGTCCAAAGTTTCCACAAATCTTGAAGGGGACTTTTCTCTGGATTTCATTGTCTACAACAAACAGCATCTTAAATCCTCATCTCCTTTTGAAACTGTTGTTTTATGTATACACTAGTCCTGAAATCTACACTCCACGAAATACAGCAGCGGCAGTTGAACATAAGTGCTTGGAAGAACATAAGAGATGGGACTTTTATGAGGTAGAATGACTTAGCGTGGAATGATTGCAGGTCAAGATCAGCCCCAACCAGCAGAAGATTGTATCAGTTGGAGAGGAAGGAGCAATCCTGATCTGGGATTACCGCAAACCCATCTCCAATTCTCCTCCTGATGCCACCAAAGATGTTAAAGTCGTTCGGCCAGGATCACCGAAGTAAAACAAACAAAACGATCAACAGAGATTAAACTGAACATAGCGAATATAGAAAATGTCAGGCAGGGGTTCTGCTTATCTTTCTGAAACCAGAGAGCTGGAGAAGCCTCGAGGATGAACCTTTAAAAGCTGATCAGTTGAGCATATAACAGAAACCATGAGGTTCTTAAATTGAAAAGACTTTCAGCAATTGGCAACACATTGCTGGTGGAGTTCCATTAGTCTCCACCACAAGTCTTCAAGGTGCAGACCACAACCATCTAAAAAAAATATAACTAGCATCTTATCACCAATTGTGACTTTGCAAAGAACATACGATTTCCAACACTTCACACGCCATGCACAACTCTTCTTACTAATCATTTGATGAGTTGCAAACTCAGGAATGACGAGATGGAATTTCAGCAAAATGAATAGTTTTCCAAAAACACTCCACACCACTAACCCAAAAGCTGGGTGTAATTACATGGCAAAAAAAGTGTCTCCAACTGAAGGTTTGGAAACAAGCTCCCATCATACTTCAGCAGCTAAATAGACTTGTTTGAGTAATTCTACAAACCATGTACTGTAAACTCCTCAAGACTTTCACAAAACCCTTGACTGTGACAATGGAAGAACGTACATGCGCATTGTACCTTGACACCTTGGTTCTTGAAAACAAAGCAGAGTCCCTCGCAAAGCAAGAGCATGGGAGTATCTGAGACTTCCACTAAAAAAAAAACTCTCCAAAGTATAAAAACCCCCCACAGAACTAAGTCAGGCAGAGATGGTGATGCATCACTCAGATTTCTCCATTTGTAGCACCTCTCCAGTTGCCCTTCAAACCAAAAAAATGGGTTCCTGCTCAGTACCTGTGGCATGTGTACATACATTTGCTGTGTGTTCCTAGGAGTACTCCTCAGCATTGCCAGCTTCTTTACTTCCAGAAAACACTAAGGTATCTACAGGCAAGACTGTGTGTCACAAATCACAGCCTCTTTGGTGACATCTACCACATCTACTACTACTTCAGACATACCCTAAAAGTTCCGTCTTCGTTTCAGGAATTGTGATGATTGTTGTTGTTGGGCGCCAAGGTCAGGGACAACAAATGCATCGAGAAATGTTTCGACAGGTAGTATTGCTTCTTGATTCCCTTTCACTTTCAGACTCCCACTACTGACCACCCTGCCAAGCCAGGGCATCATGACTGGCTCTGGCAGTACAGGTGTTTGTGGAAGAGGTGGCAACTGTGGGACCTCACGTACTGCATCCACAAACACTTGTTGGTTCCCTTGTAAAGTACAATGTGGCATCATCCAGTCCAACTCTTCAAGACTCAATGCCTCTGCCTGCAATCAAAAAAGAGGACACACCAGCAATTTCACAAACCTCAGCATTATTATTATCTCAAGCAAAACTGCAGCTGCAAAAAAATCCAAAACCTCCCAACATGATCTCAAGGCAAACTGTCGTGGCAAACTCCAAAACCCATGTCTATTTTCCTACCATAGACTGATCTTATCACATCCACAACATGACCGAGAAGAAGAAGTTGCATCGAATCTGGAGTAGTAAAATTGCATACAGTAAATCGCTCAAAAGGGTCATATACAAAAATCCATTGCAGAGATGAACATTTTAACCCACCAAGATGCTGAATGAAGTGAAGAAGCTACACTGGGAAAGATTTCATTACCTTATTAGTAGAACCACCACCATCGCAGATGGTGTAACCTCCTCCGGTGGTGGTGAGCTCTGGCAAGTTGAGGAGCAGCTCCTCCACTTGCCAACCAGGTATGGCATCAGTTAGAAACTCGGTGATGCTGCCACTCTTGCAGCGCATCAAACCAGAGCTCTGCTGGTGTTGTTGTTCCATGTGGAAAGACGATGGCATAGAGGACATTTGGGAGGTGGTGGTGGTGATGCAGCAGGATGCTGCAGAGCCTCCACTGGTCTGAAGAAACCTTCTAGGTGTAATCAGATTGTTGCTAGCAGGTGGAAGAAAAGAAGAAGAAGACAGCCTGGAAAGAGTTGCAGCCTCTGGTTTCATCATAGCTGTTGTTATTGTTGTTGTTTTTCCCTCATTGTTGTTAGATTTGTGCCAAGAACAAGAAGAGGGCAGCAGCGGCAGTCCTTCACCAGATTTCAAGCTTGGAGAAAGGGTTTCAGAGAAAGAAAGACTGGGTTTTGCTGCTGGATATGTATAAGAAGCTGCTTCTGCTTCTTCTTCCGGAGTCAAAGGCTGCTCTGTAGTAGTGCATCTGTCCTCTACTGCAGGAACGGCACCAAGAGACACACGAGTGCCTGGGATCAGAAACCGTCTATGTTTGCCGGTAAGGGCGTTTGCATTATGGATGCAAAGATCACAGTTGCAGCATAAGAGAGCTCTGTCCTCTAGACAGAAGAAGAATGCCAGTTTCTCCTGCAAAGAAATCCAGAACCAAAGACAGAAATCAGTTGGCAGTCAGAAGAACCCTCTCTCTCTCTCTCTCTCTCTCTCTCTCTCTCTCTCTCTCTCTCTCTCTCTCTCTCTCTCTTGACAGAAGCTTCGATCTAGGCTTAGTCAAGAGTGTTCGGATGCTGTTGTTCTTCGCATCACCATTACAAAGACGCTGCAAATCCATTATATGAGACTGAACTATACGTGTAGGAGGTTCCAATTTGCCGCAAGACTCTCTCCAATATAATGGATTTGCAGCAGCGTCTTTGTAGCAAAAGAGTTTACAACAATGGAATGACGACACAGCAAGCAAGGAACCATGGACGGGAAGAAAGTCGTAGATGAAATTGCAACAAGAAAAAACACCACCGCAAGAACACCAAGAACAACAATCGCAAAACACCGAAAGACAAACAAAACACAAAGAAAACACAAAAACGGCGGGAAGGCAGCACAGCGTCTGTCTGCATCGGATTCCAAAGCGAGCTCCTTCCGAAAAAGAAGAAGAAGAATACTGATCTGATGAGAGTATGCTTTCTTTCTTCTTCTTCTTCTTCAGCGGGACACCGAAAGACTCTGTAAACGGTTTCGGAGCGAGCTCCTTCTTTCCTCGTCCTGAAGAAGAAGAAGAAAAATACTGATCTGATGACATTATTCTTTCTTTCTTTCTTCTTGTTCTTCAGCAGGACGATTGAAGGAGGAGTCTGCAAATCTTGTCCTCTTCGGTTCAAGCAGAGGTGTTAGTTGCAGAGGATGGATTGATTGATTGAGCAAAGACTTACAAAAGAGGAGGAGAAGAGAGAGAGAGAGAGAGAGAGAAGAGTGCAAGCAAGGTTCATAACAGAAAGAAACAACAGACAGACCTGGCAAATGTCGCAGCGAGGTGGTGAGTCCGGGTCAGGAAGAAACGGAACACGCTGGTGCTTGCTCACCAGCTTGTTTGCAGTGTGAATTCTGGAATCACAATCAGCACACAAAGCAGCTTCATCTGCACAACAAATCACTGAAGCCACGCTTTTCGCACAGGAATCACACTGTATCCTCATGGTTTGTTTTGTTTACAGAGAAAACACACACACACACACACACTCTCTCTCTCTCTCTCTCTCTCTCTCTCTCTCTCTCTCTCTCTCTCTCAAATCCTCCAACTCTTCTCGCCCGCCTCTTCTTCTTTACCTTTCTCTCCTCAAGCAACAACTCGCAAGCTTTCTTGCACATGAAAAACTGAGTCGGAAAATCCAAAAAAACAAACAAACAATCAAACAACAACACAAGAACAGGAGCAAAAAACCAGCTCGCACTAACACAGCGTCATGTCAGCAGCAAATCAATTGCCTCTCTTATCTAAATCAGATCCTCCAAAGCTCAAATTGACGGGAAAAAAGAGAACAAAACTGCAGAGGACAAAATGCAGGAAACAAAGATCGAAGCTGATTGAGATTATTGAAGAAGAAGAAGAGGAAGAAGACGGGGCGGAAGAGGCGAAGGAGGAGGAGGAGGAGATGGAGATGGAGAGCTGGAAGCTCGGAACAAGAAGGGTCAAGAAACCGGGTATGTAAGAAATTTCTACTTTCATATTTTTAATATCGCCAAATCTGGCTAAATACTCTTATGGATGATCCCCACTTGAGAAACATCACAAAATTATCAAAAAAAAACACAGGTTCTACCACTACCTAAATTTTATTATGTAACTTAATTAAGTGGCAATCATCCATATGAAGAGCTAGAAAAATAATATTGGAGATCAACATTATGAAATTTTCGCCAAATATGGCTATAGATAAACCAAATATATAAAGTACAACTCTCTTTAATCAACATAGTATGGCTATGAACTGAAAACTAAAATAGGTAAAAGAAATCTGGCGATTTGTTTTACTTTTGAAAATCGCCAGATTTCTTTTTTTACCTATTTAAGAAAAGAAATCTAGAGTACAGGGGCAGCTTTTTAAAAACACATATTTGTTGAATAAATAATTGAATAATTTAATTTGGTTTCATGTCCCAAAAACAATAGAATATTTCAAATGATTTCTTAATTTTCCTTCTCTGTACACTTTTTTTTTTCTTTCAAAAATAATAAATAATAATAAATCGAAATTTTCAACCTTTTTTCTACAAATAATAATATAATTACCCTACTACCCTTGGCAACAGCAGCAGCTTTGACACTAATTATGATATTTTCAAGAAATGTTGAAATAAAATTCAATTTTTGGGTTTTTTTTTTTTTTTCACATACCAAACAATTTGTGAAGGAAAATATTGAAATTTCAAGAATATTCTAATATTGAAATTGAATGAAATTTACATTTTGTGGCATTTTTTAAGATAATAATAATGATATAGAAAGAGATTTTGTGTTGATTGTTAATATTTTCTTCTAATGGTGGGGGGCACTCCCCCAAAAATAATACAAACTTTGAATAATTGTTTGGGTAAATGAACTTCTTCATAACTTTGGCTAAAAAAACTTTGGGATGATTTGTGTTTCATTTTTATTTAAATAAATAATTATAAATATCAATAAATAAATATAAATATAAATAAATTGGGGACAATTATCTATATAGCACATAATTAATCATTTATGAGATTTTGATGACATATGTTAGTAGTACCCATTCAAGCTTTAGGATGGAAAATTGTGATTTTATTATGCTAGTAGTGGATGAGACACTCGGATGAAGAAAGGAAACCAAGTGGTGAACACTACTACTACTACATAATGAAACCCACTACAAAGGTTCCAAGAAGACTAATATACTAAAGGCAAAAAATGCAAAAGAGGTTAGTTAGTTGCCCGTGCCATTCGTATATATTTGCATTCATTTTATTTACTTAATTTTTAAACCTAATTGCACTAGAGATTATTTCAATCACTTTTGTACATAACAATTTGCAATTCGTTACAATAAGATTTTATTTTTTAAATTGCAATAATATAGGATCAAAATAATATGAGTTCCATCCATAACAACGAAGTAGTAGATGTATGAAACGAGATGAATGTGAGATATGAAATGAAATCATTGACCTTCTTTGTTACTTACTTGTTAGAGCTTTTTAAGTCCAAAGCCTTTACTACTTCATGAAAGCTAATAAAGTGTCAAAAGTGTTTGCTTGTCTTCCATGGCATAACAACTAACAACTAACCACCGAGTTCAATCTCTCTCTCTCTCTCTCTCTCTTGCATGGTTTGCCTTTCTTTGGGTTGTTGGTAGTTTTGTGTATATAGTGTGTACCAAATGACTTTACTTCTCAAGGCACTTTCTCCATTGAATAAATCCCTCTCTCTATTTTTCTCAATACAAGGCACCACCCATCACTTCCCCATGACTTTCTTTGTACCATTTCCACCTTTAGACTCTAGTGTCATGTTTGGTGCCTATTTTCCTCATCCCTAAAATTAAGCTCCCATTCATTCTCTTTGATCAAGAGTTGAATTGTGTCATGTTTGGTGCCTATTTTCCTCATCCGTAAAATTTAAGCTCCCATTCTCTTTGATCAAGAGTTGAATTTCACATCACCTTTAGAATGTAGTGTCATGTTTGGTGCCTATTTTCCTCATTCGTAAAATTTAAGCTCCCCTTCTCTTTGATCAAGAGTTGAATTTCACATCACCTTTAGAATGTAGTGTCATGTTTGGTGCTTATTTTTTTCATCCGTAAAATTTAAGCTCCCCTTCTCTTTGATCAAGAGTTAAATTTCACATCCTATTAATTAGCATTCTCATCTCTCGAGTTTTTCTAATCTTCAGATTTCCTATGGAGATTGAAGTGGCTAAATTGAAGATTAATGAAGTTTTTCTAATCTTGCATTTCCATAGGGAAAAATCTCATTGAGTTTTTTGTTTTTCTAAACTTCAAATTTGGCCACTTTCAATCTCCTATGGAGATGGTCTTACACAACAATGAGATTTAACTGAAATTATTTTAAATTATTTTTGGACTAGTAGGGGACCCTACCACAAATAGGATGTCATGGAAAATAGATTTTATGTACTCTATATAACGTTATTTTATTTAACTTTGGTGGGGTCTTTTGAAATAATTGAATGGCTTTAGAATCCCTCCTAGTGAATACTTTGATGAGTAGTGTAACAAGTCACTTGCAAACTTCAGTTTGAACTGAATATGGTCACATTTGGTCACATTTCGACCAAATACATGTGTATTTTTCATCATCCATGTAATAATAACACAAAATGTAAGGCCTTGAAAAGAAGTGACCCATACGCACCAACTACTTACGCCGTGCGCCCTCAATTGTTTTATTTGATCCTTCATCCTGATCCGTTAACCTGCCCATTTTCCTTTTGTTTATGTGATGCCTTTGAGGAAAGCTCAACCCCCTCATGATGGCAAAGTCTAAGTATGATAATTGTTGCAAAGTAGAAGAGGGGGCAAAATTGAGTACTACTACAACAACAATAAGGATTGGAAGTATGGGTTGGTTCCATGGATGGGAAATGGACAAGGAAGTAAAGACAACAAAGTACTTTTTCATGATAACCTAATAATATCTCAACAACTTGCAAGCAATATCCCAACCCAAATTATATTCTAATAAAAAGCCCATATAACTTCACAAATGTCTCCTAGAGTTGGATTAGGAGCAGCCTTTTTTTTCTTTTTTCTTTTTTCTTTTTTTTTTTCAGGTGTGAAATTTGGCACTTGTTGTGAAAATTTGAAGGAAAGTAAAACAAAAAAAAACAAAAAAAAAGGTTGTAAATTCAATGATTTTTTTTCTTTTTTTGCCAAAAAAATCCCCATAAATTGAATATTAATAATTCCTAATTTTTTTATTAAAAAAAAAAGAAATTCCAGATTTCTACATTATGGTTTTTTTTTCTTCTCTCTTTTTTTTAGTTGGTACTTTTATCAACTTTGGGGGATTCGGTAGTGTCCAAAACAAGAATCATGTGCTTTTCCATCAATGAAAAGTCCTTAACCTTTTGTGACCTTTTTTCCTTCTTCCCCTTTCCTTTCCTTTCCTTTCCTTTGAGTGTGCTTTTTGAGAACTTTTTTCACCACAAAAAGAAAGAAAGAGAGAGTCTAACATACATGTATCTCTATGTGCCTCCTAAAGGCCGACAAGGAGAAAATCACATTTCACCGTTTTCTCTAAATTATCGAAGGGAAAAGGGATGATGAATTTTTGTTTTTATAAATTTAACTAATTACTCTCAAATGGATGATAAAGAAAAAAAAAAAGCACATTAATCAATTCCAAAGCTGTAATTAGGAGAAAAAAAAGCACATTAATTAGTTTGAAATGGGTGATTAGAAAAAAGCACATTAATCAATTCCAAAGCTGTAATTAGGAGAAAAAAAGCACATTAATTAGTTTGAAATGGGTGATTAGAAAAAAAGCACATTAATCAATTCCAAAGCTTTAATTAGGAGAAAAAATCACATTAATTAGTTTGAAATGGGTGATTAGAAAAAAAGCTCATTAATCAATTGCAAAGTGGTAATTAGGAGAAAAAAAGCACATTACTTAGTTTGAAATGGGTGATTAGAAAAAAAGCACATTAATCAATTGCAAAGTGGTAATTAGGAGAAAGCGCAATTAATTAGTTTGAAATGGGTGATTAGGAAAAAGAAAATTAATCAATTGCAAAGTGGTAATTAGGAGAAAAGCACATTAATTAGTTTGAAATGAGTGATTAGGAAAAAGCATATTAATCAATTGCAAAAAGTACTAATTAGGAGAAAAGCACGTAAAATAATTTCAAATAAGTGATTAGGAAAAAGCATATTAATCAATTTCAAATAGTGATTTGTAAAACCACAATAATCAATTATTTCCCAAAGGAGTGACTAGTAAAAGAACATTAGTCAATTTTCAAAGGTAATTTCAAAGGCCAACAACTACCATCATCTCAAGAATGGACAAGAGTAGTAATGTAAATTGGGTGAGGCTTATAGCTTACTAGGGAATATGGAGAATGGAAGGATAGATCTAAAAGACTATATATAGTGCTTTTTATATATACTTGACTAGGCCACAAGGACAAATAAAATGGCCCACTTGGCCAAAAGCACTATATGTACTTAGCTCTAGAGTCTAGATACATATTCATGTTCCCAATCCCCTTTTCACATTAGTTTGGTACTATTGGAAAAATCTCATTACCATGATCTTGATCATTTCCAAAAGGCTGAATGCCATTGTTCCAACAAATTTTTTTTGGGTTCCTTTGATTTTGCTCATTTGGCCTTTAGCTATCTAAGCATGGTGGTTTCAAGTGACAATCTTCCCCAAGTTGCATTTTGGTAGGATGGCTCTATGTCTTGACAATTTTTGAAGTTTAAATTTTGAAGTACATGATGGTGGCATTGGAATTGTTACATGTACATTAAGGGGTGCAAATTAAGTGTAAGTTAGAATTATTGAATTTGCGACATTCTTTTGTCAAAATTTTGCACAAAAACAAAGGTTGATACAAAAGGTTTACAACACTATGGACTTCCATCAAGCCATAGCCTTACCATGTGTCACTCTGGAGTTTGTCCTTGATCCCACCTAATGAAAACCACATGAATTCGAGTTCCTTTTAAAACATTAGCCTCTTTCTACTTTAAAAAAACATATGAGTAATTCTTTTCTAATGCCTCTACAAGACCATGGTTCTTTTGATTTCATGGACAAACATATGAAGGATAATGCTTTTTAGGGTACCATATTAGTTGATAAGCCAATTGTCCAAAGATTTATAGCGATAAGGACATCCATCAAGCCATAGCCATGCCATTAATCAATTTGTATTTTGCATTGCACCCTAACCAAATGAAAATCACATGAATCCAAGTTTTTTCATTTGTTACCACAATCCTTCCAAGTTGCTCATCAAAAGCTTTTAACTCTAAAAGCTTTGCGTATGGAACTAATAGATGGGTGAAATCATAAATCAGTGAGCCAATATGTTTACTCTGTCTAAAAGGACCACAGTTTTTTTGTCAAAAAACAAAAAATCTTAGAATTCTTTTTTATAATTATTATTTTATTTATTTATACTTATTATAGTTTCTCCAATATATCACATGTTTTTTATTAATCATTTTTGAATAAATATGATTTTTTTAATATAAGATTTTGCATTAGATTTATGTGTTTTGTTTTGAAAAATGATCACAACTTCAAATCATGCCAAAAACATGTGAACTATTTTGAGTTTTAATCTTTTGCATTACAAATTACAATTTTGTTTTAAACACCATTTACATTGCATCACATTTACATGTTATAAAAGATTCATAAACATCAAATAGACCCAAATTTATTTATTTTTGGAAAAAAAACATCAAGTCATAAATTCCTTATATTTTGAGTGTTTTTTTAATATGTGTCTAATAGTCCCTTACTACTACCAAAAATTAAACATTGAAAATTTTGTATATCATGAAAATCAAGAGCCCCTTTGTGAAATTAATAATGTTTGATAGGGCACCTATTTAACTTTAAAGTTTATTTGCTCAAATCAAAACCCAAAATCAAAAAACTCAATAGTTCAATTTAGATTTTTCAACATCCATAGTAGTCATAAAACACAACTTGCCATAATTAACATGCCATTAAAGTGGCACCACTCAGGCATGTATGAAAAAAAAACATAGTTTTGAACACAATTTGACATCATTTTTGGCTTGTTGTTTGCAATTGTACCCAAATTGCAATCTCTTTTGTGCAAAGTGTTCAACAATAGCAACTTAAAGGTCGACAACAAAAAATAAAATTAATGCCATACAAGCTCTCAAATTCAAAAAAAAAAACTTGAAGATTTTGTTATTGTAGATATTACATTTGATGTTGTTCAAGAAAGTTCCATAAATGAACTTTGCCAATTATAATGGAAGGTGGACTTACAAATTAATAAATTACATTAATATTTCTATGAACAATAATGATGAAAGAGACAATACATAATTTGTAATCAATGTTGAAGTCCATCCATTACACAAACATGGACTCATGAAAAAGTTCCAACTTGTGAAACTAGAGCTACTTATAACATGCTACAACTCCAAGTCATAACAAATTTTTGAATCATTCCATTAAATGATGAAAATGTAGAATGGAAAATTCACATGTTTGAAGAAGCATTGTGTGTACATTCTAACATTAGACCAAAAGGTAAGGTCATAATAAAACAACTAACACCATGTGTAACTAATGTTTAATGGGTGAAAGCATGAATAGGTGGACAATTTGGACTATCACACTTATAATTTTTTCAAATTCCACACAAACATAAAATTTAAAGCCATATTCAAAATTAAAATTGTCATTTTTAAAATTATTTTATGTTGTCATAGACTTTAATGAGAATTATCAAAAAAAAATTGGATGAATTCTAAAAAGATGATGGACTTGTAATGGACTTTTGAAATGACAACACTACATCTATCACATAGAAAAAATGAAAAATGTGGATTCAAAAAATATGTCAAAGTAGTGTCAAAATTAAAATTAAAAAATAAAACATCATCATCTTAAAAATTTATTAGTGAAATGCATTGAAACTTTCATAATATATATATTTTTCTACTTTTTAAAAGTCTTAAATGATATGATTGTTGTAATTTTTATCCTTGAGAGTCCATTTCACATTAAAAATTATAATCTTTTGGATGGATTTTTTGATCAATCGCATGTTTAAAAATATTCATAAGTTGGTTTATTAATATTTATGATTAAAAGCATAGGGATAATTATTGGATTTATGGTTTGATAATTGTTAAAATTGTAAAAAAAATCGTTAGTGCTAGATTATGGACTCTCAAACAACACTTTTGAACCACCTAACCATGCTTTTGCCCTAATTTTACATGTTTCAAAATGGTAATTTCAATTAATGTCAAAAATGTTTAATGTACTTATGCCCACACCACACGTGGTAGTAGTGATAATGGTATCTCAATTATTAGGGTGATAAATAATTGTAGAATCCAAACATGTGTTGCTACCTAACATTAAACCAACATTACATGAACCAAAATGTCGTTTGTCAACAATGAACACTAGTTGGTTTTTAGGAGTCTCCAACCAATAACATCATCAACTATTAACTTGCAATGGTTCAATATAAAGTAGAATGCCTTCAACAAATAACACAAACATCAAGTTTAATGGCTTCAACAATTAGTGATACAAATAGTGCCCTAAGTAACTTGAATTCCTTAAAACTATGGTTTCAATTACTTTGTGCATAAATAAACCCAAAACAAAATTCAAGGAAACAAGATTTCAAGAAATTGAAACAAACCTTTGTAATTTAAAAAAAAAAGAATGATGAAAGGATTTGACATTCCATACATATTTCATAAATCTCATTAGAAATAGTGCATGGATGTTGGGTCCATCTTGTAAGAGTAAAGGGAAATAAAAAGTTGTAAATTCATCAAATCTTTTGAAATCAAATAAGAAAACCAAGAGCCAATTAAGAAAATTTTGAAATCATTACACTCATCAATGCAAAGAAAATTGAGCATGAAACTAGCTTGGAAGTTTTTGATTCATGGCACAACATGGAAACATTAGTTACAAAATGGAGGCACATCTCAAAAGTTGTAATGGTCAATGATCATTATGAGCATCATTGCAATGGACAAGGATAAATGGGGGTCTTTGTATGGAAACTAAAAGTTAATATATACATGATTACATGAATGGTAACAAGACATAATGAAAAATATTAGGACATATGTATAGAAGACAAAAACAAATAATGCTTGCCCCAAGACTTTAACAAAGTGTATTTTGAGTTCATTGCCTCGTTCATGAGTAGTAGATCTTGTTTCAATACACCACATATACAAAATTTCATGAACCCATATGACAATGTGTACCATGCAACAATTACCATGATTCTTTGCTATGCAATGACCTTGAGTTCATTGAAAAGTTGAATAAATGAAGAAATAGTTGAAATATATGTATTAGATTTCTTGTTACTCATGATATAATCATATGTAGAAACATTGGAAGTAAAGCATAATTGAGGCAATGCCTTTGAATCTTCACACAATTGGATAAGATCCGTAGGGTAAACCAACAAATTTTTCTTACCTTTAATCGAACTAAAAACCCCAAGGACAACTATAGTTCAACAAAGTTCAACATTTTAACCCATGTTTCCAAATGTAAATGCAAATCCCATTTTAGAAAAAAGATAATTTGATACCTCAAATCCAATACAGCTAAGATAAGCAACATAACCAAATCCAAGAAGAGCTAAAAGTATTACCATATTGTAATGTGCATCAAGCAATTCAAAACTAGTTGCAAACAATGCTTATGGTATTCAATTTCATTGCCATGTGAGGAAAGAACATGTGTAAAAAGAAAATCAACATCCACCCACAAATGTTTAATAGAAGTAATTAAAAGAAGTAATGTGGCTTTGGTTGAATTAATCAACGAAATCCATGAAGATAATCTATGAATTAAAAAAAAACACGTTTAAGCACAAAAAAGATTTTACAAAAGGATCTAGAGTATTTCAAAGTCCAAGACATAGAAATCAATAAAACTCGACAAAACATAGGGATCACATAAATAATGGGCCTTGTAATCATAAAATATTGCTATGAAAATGTGATGGCAATACAACACCTACACCAAGTTCAATAAGACATGAATATTATTTCACATGAAGATATGAACTCATGAACTTAAAATAAATAAAGGTTTTGTAATTATAGACATTTGAATTGAAAAGATTCAAATAAGACAAAATTGAATACCTCATGCATTTGCCATTTTGATTTGTTAGAAACTTTTAATTGCATTGAACACCAAGGTAGGTCTCCAAGTTCTAGTGATGTTGTTCCTTTGAATTTTTTTTGAATTATATTCAAACATCTTTTTCACAATGATTTTATCCATTTAATGCATAATTGGCATCTTGTGTTACAACTTCCATTTCAATCATTTGAATGAGTTTTTCAACATTTACCTCTTTCCTATTGAGTATTAAATTTTGTAACAAGAAATAAACACTAAAAATATCAAGCATAATTATAATTACATGCAATTTTTTTTATTGAAATTTTAATATGAAAATTTCTTTCATTAATTCAAAGGTTTTTTCCACAACTAATCTCCCTGACACACCCCAGGCTCCTTAATGGACTCAAATGTGAGTTCAAATTAAAAATAGTGGAAGAGTAAGGAATCGGGGCACGCTCCTTGGCTTGAAGCACTTTGAAAGGGTAGAAGGGTGTGCTAAAGTTTCGGGATGGGACTAGGATGAGTGATTAGCATTAATTATTCACACAAACCTACACAAAACTAACACAAGGTGGTTATTACATAATTAAAACACTTTTGGTGCTAAAACAAGCCACAGGCAACTTGGACTCACAAAATTCACCACGGCCCAGACTTGGGGGAAGCCACCACCTTCCCCTTTATATTATACTATGTGCCTCTCCACAAGGCCCACATCCAAATGGCCTTTTGTCTCGGGACTCCCAAATGGGAGTCCTGAAATTCCCAAAGTTGGGACTCCTGCAACTTTGGGGGCCCATAACTTTGTGTGCAGACCTTCGATTGAGATGAGGTCCAAAGAAACGTTGTAGCCCTCATCGAAATCTTTCCAATGGTATGTCACATGCCACCTGCACGCAAGGAAATTGGGTCGATTCCCGACTTTTAGTGGTTGGGAGTCAAACTGCCAATTTGACTCCCGACCTTTCTTTTGGCCATAACTTATGTTTTAGATGTCCAAATGGGTGATGCGAGCCCATTTTAGACATATATGTTTCAATAGCTTTTCAATGATATAAATAATTCTTTAATCCAATGGGTTTTGACCCCTGCAATCACTCCTTGACAATTCGAAAGTCCTTCAGGACTCCAACTCCCCAAGTGAGAGTTGCCTTGGGAGTGTGAAGGTTCATTCTCTCACACTCTCTTGCACTTCCGGGAGTATAAGATGTGCTTCCCGAGTCTCCCTCTTGTCTCGCCCTCTTGCAAGCCTTTGCCTTGGTCGCGAACCCAAGGCTAGAGTTGCAACACTCCCCCTTTTATGTTTACGATCATACAACAATTCCAACATTAAATGTTGTTTCCCTTTTTTTTTATGTGGTGTCATGAACCATTTGAAAAAAACAATGGGTAACCTTTATTGTCAAGTATATATATAAGCATTCCATATATATTTGGCTCTCCATATGGAAATTGTCTTTTGACCAAACAACCATGTCAAAAAGCCTCGCATGTATTGCATATTGATACAACTTAAACTTGTTCAACACACATGAATCATTCACAATCCCAAGCAACCTTACGAAAACATTTAGGAACCTTTTCTAATTGTCAACCATTGCATGAACTATAATGTTACAAACCCTTGTCTTTCGATAATAATAATCCTTCAAAAAAACACTAATTGGTTTTGTTATACAATTATGGTTTTCATTTATAAAGCCCATCATACTAAGCATTCCACACCAATTTTTGAAATCCAACATGACAATTTACATCTTATTACCCACAAGTTAATTTATGAATTTTCTGAACGTTATGTTGATTACCATTATCACTAGAATAAAACACCCAATAGTAAACACTTGAGTACAAGTTAAGATGTTTACACCTTGTGCAAACTTATTGGTCACATGTGAAAATCAAATTAGAATGAAGATTTCCTTTTTATACTTTGTACCTTAATTTGAAATCATATGTTTCGCATGGATACAAATGTCCATAAATGTATTTTTTGGCATTCGAAATTGTTCATTCCAACTCTTATTATCATATTTTATCAGCAAAAAATGACTAAACCATGTCATTGAATACAATTTCACCCAATGTCCCAACTCCTCACCAAATGTTAACAAACTACATGACATCATGTAATCATATATTGAAATAAATGTTGGTATGAAATCAAATTTCAGATACAATTCCATGTACAATGATAGAATTGTAGCTAACAACATAGGGCGACTTGATGGGGACATTGTACATAATTACTACAAAGCTTGAACCAAAATGACAAAACCACCAATCACCAATGACCATTGATATTAGTCCATGATAATTAAACATGGTGAAACTTACATAAACAAAAGAACATTTGTGATAAAAAAAACATTGAGATTGAAAACAAATGTATGTCACACAAAGGTTTTCCATTGGCACAAACAACAAACTCATGTACATACACACATGCATACATACTTGCAAATTGTGCAAGAAGGCCAATGTAGTCAATGTGGTTCCTATTTGCTCTTCCAACCCTTAAATAATAGTTGTAATCGTAAAGTTTGGTAACCCAAATGATGGAATGCAATTGCAATTTTTCACAACAAAACTCTTTCAATGTAGAGCTAATGAACAAGAACCATTATGAAGCTGTAAAGTTTATACCCACATATGCAATGCAAACACAACAAAAAAATTACAATAAAAAAAGAAGTTTTACAGGATATGTGGAATCAAAACCAACAATGACAATGGAGTTGTTTAGCACACGATATAAATGGAGTTTGAATTGCATACCAAAAGGAAGTAGCAAATGGAGTTTCAATGCATACCTAAAAGAAGCATGTGAAATAGTACCACAATTTGAAATACCTAAAAATAGCATGCAACAATAACTATAACACATTTCACTCAAAGAGAACACATGTGCACAACATGCCACAACAATAAAAAAAATAACAACACATGACAACAACTATCTTCTTTAACACATGAAAACAAAACAAAAATTTGAAATGCGTACTAAAAGGAAATAGCAAAACAATAATGAAGCTCAAAAAACAAACACCTAAAGGTAGCACGCAACAACAACAATGAATCTCAAAAAACAAACACCTAAAGGTAGCACGCAACAACAACACATTTCACTCCAAATGATCACCTACATGTAGCATGTCATCACAAGAAAGTTTAAGAAAAACTACAACCAAAAGGAAGAAGGAAATGTTTAACATTCACAACTTTACTATTGAAATTGAAATGGTGCCTAATAGTCAATGTTTGATGTGGACTCAATGTTGAAATTTTGTTAAAATTTAAAGTGATGATGTTAGTTTCATGATGACAAAATGCTAAATGGAGCATAGGTTAATATAAGTACAATGTTACAAACTATGCTTTAAACACCAAGTGTGGCATGAGTTTTATACAACAATGTTATATATATTATAATGGGACTTTAATAAGTTTGAAATAATTATAATGAAATTAAAGTGCCTAAAAGCATTATTAAATAGTATTACTAATGCTTTCATTGTTTATCCTTTCAAGATTTGTAACAAGCTCAACCCATGGGAACTTAGTAGGCCATTCATGTTTGAAAACATGTTAAATTTATTTTATTTTATTTTCTTTCTAGGTCGGTTTTACAAAAGGTGCATTGTTAAGCTATTCACCACCAATGGTGTTAGGGTTAAATGACAATTAATAGTTGTATAAGACTATTCATGAAAAAACATTTTTGGCATAATGAATACTAGAATTGAATGCTCAAAAAACGTGAATAATTAATCTTCCCTCTTCTTGAGGTAGAGGTACTTGGGTGATTGACTACAATTTACACCACTGATAAGTCCTTATTGGAAGATCAAGATCAAGAGGCATAGATCCAAAAATTTGGCACATACACACAAAAATGGAAAAATGTGTACTTGAAATTCAAAGGAGGTTTGAAAGGATGCAAGGTGCTTTAAGAAATAATGGAGGATAACAACAATGTGAACTTTATTTTAAATCATCAACTCCTTTAGTAAAAAATGTGTCATTAAAATTGAAATGAAAATTTTGCATTATAAATGGAAATTGGCAAATGAAACATACGTCAAGGCTATATTCAATTTTGTTCTGAACTTTCAACTTATGTGTGCACATATATTGAACATTATTTTTGCATTCAAAATTTGATGCACATAATGATTATTAGTAACCAACCTCATAGTTTGTTCAAAGTGTGAAAAGATCCACTTAGATTTTAATGCACCCCTAGGTTTGTCAAATAATATGAAGGGTAAAAAACTTGTCAATTTTTAATTTACAATAAAATGCAAACCCAAGACACGTTCCCTAATTACCACAAAGAAAGAAACTGTGGGAACTCTAGGATGAAATCAAATGAATTCATTACATGAATTCAAGGTGAGTTAATTTACACATATATATAAAAAGAGTGATTGACGTAAATAAAATAACTTGTGCATCACAAAATATGCCACCATAATAACCATTTTAGTTCACATAACATTGCATTGACAGGCCCATTTCCATTTTGTTGTATCCCAACCTTGGTCACAAACCCCAAGTTAAGGTTGCAATAAATTTCATAATTTGCTAAGCTACAACTTGCAATCTTGCCACCAAACTACATTAATAAAGTCTATGCCCATTGATCCAAGTGATCAAAGGCTTGAGCAAATTAGAATGCACATTGTGTAAGTTGTGATTTCAATGCATAAAATGCACATGGGGTTGCCAAAAACACAAATGAAGTTTGGACATTATTGTAACATAAATCACAACCCAATTACACTTTGAAGGCAAGGACTTTGAAATTTGAAATACTTATTACTAATTTATTACAAACATATGAAAACTTGAAACAAACTTTGGACAATGGAATTCAAAGGTGGCAATATGGCATAGTGGTAGATGAAAAGGATGGTGACAAAATGCGAGGAGATGAAATGCATCTAACAATGAAATTTTTTCATTATTGACTTTTGATGGCAATCGCATTTGCCATGTTACAATGGAGGTGATGACAATCGTGATGAAATCCAATGTGAGTTGATGATTGAGTTTGTCATTTTGATCGCCAAGAGCAAATATATGATCATGGTTATTGTCAAAAGTGGTAATGGATCCAAGTTATCTATTTGAGTTTTTTCTTGCCACCTTCCCTTCCTAATGGTTGGATCTAGCAAAAGATGAATTTCAATGGCTAAAACAAATCAAGGCCTTTCACATTGCCCTTCAACATTTCACAAAAGTGTGATTTTTTATCACATTAGAAAAGATTGTTTCGATCTTTTTTTGGATTGAAGGTTAATGTATGTAGCATAATGAATTGGATTCTTTTGTGCATGCGACAATGTTGTCCATATTGGTAACTTTTAAAATTGAAAGTAGAGTTGAAAAAATGCCATGTGGTGTTTACCAATGTTGAGAGGGTACTAAAAATGGCATCAAAATCCTCTTTGATTTTTTGGGCAATTATTTGATTTCATAACTATGGTCTCAAAAAATTAAAAAATTGGAATTGATATATAATCATGAATATCAATAATTAAGAATAAACAAATAACCATTATTTGATTAACCATCATTGCTCAAATGTGGGTTTTGGCGTGTTCTCCCATGAAAGACACCATTTCCAATTTATTTTTGGGCACAAATGGAAAAATCCATTATTAAAAGGGAGCTAATACAAGGAGAGCAAAGGAACTCAACCCCTAGTCACTCTGAAATAAAACTACCATAGTTCCAAGTGGTTGATAATGCTACCTAAACTTCAACCCATCCCACACACAAATGGTTTAATGGGGGCACCAAACTTTGTCAAACAACTTTAGCAGTTTGTGTTCGCCTTCTAAATGTCTTTTAATCATTTTCGTAATATCCAACAATTCCAAGTCTTCTCACATAATTATGTTTTTAAGCTTGGAGTAGTGACAGCCATTATCATCGAATGCTAAGTCTTTTTTCTTTAACCATATGCACCAAATCAAAAACCAAAGATAACTAAAACTTTTTATGTTAATATGTAGCCTCTTGCTAAATATACATTGTTTTAAACTTAGTGATTTTAACGTACAATTGATGTGGGAGGTGCCTTTAGTTAGTACAAAATTGTGAAGGTTGTCTCCCATGCCATCCTTGCATGTGGCATTACTAAGATCTATGGGTACTAGTTGTAATTTTCAAGGTTGTGAAGTCACATGAGGGGTAGTCCATTGGGATGGTTTGATCTATTTTCCATTCTAGGAGTTGGTAGCAAAAGCTTGGTACCATAACAATCAAAGGAAGCTAGCTTCCTTCTTGGCTTTGTGTTTCACCCATATGTCCTTCCACTTCATCTAAAAGTTTGATGGGAGTCTTTTTTCCACATATCATGTACTTTTTTTATGAATTGTCTTCTTGGCTTGAGCTCCTTCCTTCTCCCCTACTTTGCATTATATTTCATCATCTCCTCATGGCCATTTCATCTCCATAATCCTAAGTCATACTCAAGGTCTTTGAACCACCCAAAATACCATCTTCAATTCTAAGCTTTTCAACCCCAATTGAGAGCAAACCTAACTCTTTTTAGTGAATTAATTCATTGCCATTATTCACCACTAGCCCATGGTAAGGTTAATGAACTCTTCATTCCAACATGATGGGATTGCTCTTTAAAATCCTTTGCCAACTACACTATTCACCTTCTCCAAGCTTGAACTAGTCCATATCACCTCCCAAGAGCACAAAACATGTGTCTTCTCAATTCCATAAAATCACTTATTTTCCTTAGTTTCGTCTTATGCAATTTTTTGGTTCTTGAAATGGAAATATTGAACTCACAACCTTTAAAGGAGGAACCCCACCATAGACTAATTCTTTTGATGGACTTGGCCTACAAAAATGGATTAAATTTATAGCTTGTCTACCATACATTTCCAAGCTTTCATCATTTGAACCCACATTGTAGATCCAAATGGGGAGGAGACATGGCCTCTTACTAATGCTTGATTGAGGCTAACAGCCCATTTCTTATGCTGAGAAGGCATACATTGAGCCAATTTGCACCTAAGCAAAGTCTTTAGTTTCAAACCATTTGGCTCCAAAGCTTTTAGGATCCATTTGCATAGTAAGGTTGACAACACCTCTTTTTGGTCAATCAGCCCTAACCCACCAATTCCAAGCTACCAATTATTTTAGGGTTTGGAAAATCTAAAACCAAATACTTGCCAGTTATCACAAGAAAAATGGGGTGAAATGATGGTGTGAATTTTAAAAAGAAACATAATTCTCACCTCCAAGGGCAATATGCTTTGTAAAAACCCCACAAGCCGATTACGCTATGTAAGGCTACTTACAATTACACTAAAAAAAAGAAAGTGCATGGCCATATTCAACTCAAAAAAATGTTAGATTTTGACACAGATTTAATCTTAGGATTGGATATTTACCATGGTTAAAAGCAACCTAAGAAAATTCAGGATTTTTACCATGGTTAGAAGCAACCTAAGAAATTCAAGATTGTTACCATGGTTAGAAGCAACCGAAGAAAATTCAGGAATTTTTACCATGGTTAGAAGCAACTTGCAGAAAATTCAGGATGGTTACCACATGTGGGTTAGAAGCAACGAAACAAAATTCAGCATTTTTACCATGATTAGGAGCAACGTAAAAAGAAAATTCAGGATTTTTACCATGGTTAGAAGCAACCTGAAAAAAGGTCAGGATTGTTAACCATGGTTAGAAGCAAAGAAAAAAAAAGGTTCAGGATTTTTACCATGGTTAGAAGCAACCTGAAAAAAGGTCAGGATTGTTAACCATGGTTAGAAGCAACCTAAAAAAATTCATTAGAGTTCTCATGCATGCATGCATGCATGTATAGAAGTTAACTATGTGATTATCACATCCTTTTGTTGAATGGAAATTTGAAAAAAAAAATTCTTGTTCATAATCATGATGATTCAAGCATCAGATTCCATGTATGTAGTACATTCATACATATTTTTTGCAACATTAGCTGCTGGCTGGATTCACACTATGTCAAGTCCCAAACCCTTCTTTTAGCCTTGCCTACTAGTTCTAGTTCTTCTGCATTCTGGATGCCAGTCAAAAAGAGTGTGTTTGTCAGCTCTGTCTTTCTTTCCTTCTTTCTTTGTTGGTTTGTTTGTTAGCATTCATAGAATAAAAACTGACATCTGATCAAACCCAAAAAAAAATTTAAAATTAAAAAAACAAACAAACAAACAAACAAACAAACAAACAAAAAACAAAAAAAAAAACACACAATTTAAAAAAAATTTAAAATTAAATTTGTCTGTGTAGTAGAGAGAAACTCCTGCAACAACAACAACAACAACAACAAGGAGTGTGTCACACTGTGGCCTTGCCATTTTACATTAAAAAATTTAAGTATCTTAAGGCAAAAGAAGAATTATGAACAAAACTCAAAAATATTTCACCAATGCAAAAGTATACCTAATCTTCCACCAAAAAAATAAAAATAAAAATAAAAATCCTCTAAAAGAAAGAAACCAAAATTCCTTCAAGATATTATTATATAACTCTGTAACTAAATTTCTCAAGTTTCAACACAAGCCAAAATGTATCACCTTTCAAAAATCCTGATATAAAAATAAATAGACCAATTATTATTATTATTATTATTAATTATTATTATTACCTAGGGGCCTATAAAAATTCCCTTAAGCTACTAAACTCTAGAATGAATCTAAACACAAAAATTTTCATCCTTGCCCTGCCAACAAAAGAGTGCAGGCAGGTTACTTTGGACATCATCATGTCAGAAAAAAGGTCCATAATCTCTCACAACTGCTGCTGCTGGCTGCTGCTGATCAAGCAAAGCTGCAAAGGACCACCACCACCACCCCCATTACATTGATTGATCATGAGCTTACACCTCCCCCTCCCCGCCATCCAAGTCTTGGCAGATTCTGGTTGGTTGCAATCTTCAAAGCTTCTGTAGCACTTGTTGAGTTCTCATGAGTTTGAAAACACACAGAAAACCAAGATTGATCATGAGCTTATTACACCTCCCCCGCCCCCATCCAAGTCTTGGCAGATTCTGGTTGGTTGCAATCTTCAAAGCTTCTGTAGCACTTGTTGAGTTCTCATGAGTTTGAAAACACACAGAACACCAAACAAAACAAAAACAAAAACAAACAAGTAAGTCAGTAAGCCTGTGTGATAGATTCTTGCCAGTTGGGGTTGCGGGTGCTTCTTCATTCAGTTCCCATGGGCTGAAAACACAACCCAAAAAATGCAGCTGCAACTTGCTTGATTGTTGTCAGTTGTTGTTGTTGTTGTTGTGGTGGTGATGGTGGTGGTGGTGGTGTTGTGTTGTTTTCTTCTCTTCTTCTTCTTCTTCTTCTTCTTCTTTGTTTTGTTTGGTAATGTGGGTTTTGCACCCAATTCTCCATTACAAAATTGGAGAGAGATTCGGCCCAGGGTGAATCAGCACCTGCCTGGACACCATGCAAGATGAATGGTACACATGCTTACATCCATTCTGCAAATACCTACGTCAACAACAACGACAAGAAATACTTAAAAAATACTTGTCAAAAAATTTATGTTTTCATCGTAATTTTTCCTATTCAATAACTAACTATCATCGTTAACTATGAACTAACCATCCACATGCATTTACTTACTTAGTAACCATCAAGTAAGTGTTTTACCTATTTACCTACCTACCTACTACTACTTACATAGGAACGATCAACGTTCTTTGCCTATTTACCTACCTACTACTTACATAGAAACGATGAACGTTCCCTACTTACTTACCTACTATTATCTATACAAGGCAAGGATATTGTGTTTAGATTCATTATAGAGTATAGTAGCTTAAGGGATTTTTATAGGCGCCTAAGTAATAATAATAATAGGGTTTATTTTTTATTTCAGGAATTTTGAAAGATGATATTTTGGCTTGAGATTAGTTACAGAGTTATAATATCTTAAAAAAGGATTTTGGTTTCTTTTAGACGATTTTTTGAAGATTATATTTTTGCATGATGAAATATTTGAGTTTCCATAATGCTTCTTTTGCCTTTAAGATACTTAAATTTTTTTAATGTAAATGGCAAGGCCACACAGTGTGATGCACCCCATGGATTGTTCCCATGGATTGAAATTTGTTCCAAGTAAATGGTGGGTGAAGGTCCTCATCCGATCCGGTCTTGTCCTCCAAGAGCCTTTTTTTCATTCATTGTATATTCCCTATGACCATTCCTCATTCTCAATGCCCATTCCCCATCACATGGAACAAAGATTTGGAATGCATTGAATCTAAAAGCTTTTAAGTAACTAACTAACTATATATATTAATTTAATTTAATTTAATATTTTATTTTATTTTATTTTTATAAAAATTTAACACATTTTTGCCAATGGGGGGACTAGGGAGTAGGAGGCCAAGACAAGAACCTTGTCTATAGAGTCAAGAGGTATTGGGATCAATACGAAGGGCACCCATGTGCTACAACACGTAACATTTTGTCCATGTTGTGAGACTCTAGAAATGGGTATTGGAACATTGGTGCAACACCACCAACATAGGTATATTGCAAAATTCTTCAATAAACAAAAATTCCAAGGCATGAGAACAATGTAATCAATCTCATCCACCATCTTCTCTATCCAAGTTACTTCCCAACATGGTTGTGAATTCACTCACCATGGCTAAGGGCATTAGACTTCACGTTGCACTCCATCTTGTGTAGCGCCCCATCTTGTGTAGGCCTTTACTTTATTTTGGTAATGCTTTTGCCCTAGGGATTTACCAAGCATAAAGAGTGCAATGACCTTTTTTTTTTCCTTTGAGGTTCTCTTAATTTCTTTCCAAATGGGTCTTATTTAAGAGGAGTAGGGTCATCGTATTTAAGAGTTCAAGAGCATGGCCCTTATTTTCCTAAAGCACGCTCTAAAAAAATCAATGCAATGCATGCCTAAGGAATGTAATGCTAAATGGGGATGCAAACACAAATTTATGCTTTGTAACGTGCCATCCAAATACACTAAAGAAAATTGGCTTCACATCCATATAATTTTTTTCCTCCTTTATCTTTTTCACAATTTATAAATTCCAAAGGGATTCAGCTTGTTGTGACTCTCCAACATAAATGATTGGAAAATAACAAGCATAGCTGAAAGGATTTTGGCCCCTAGGTAATAATAATAATAGGTCTATTTTATAGGAGGATTTTTGAAAGATGATATTTTGGCTTGTGTTGCAACTTGAGATTAGTTATTATAGAGTTATAATAATATCTTGAAGGATTTTGGTTTCTTTTTTAGAGGGATTTTTTTTTTAAAGATTATATTTTTGCATAGTAAAATATTTGAATTTTCATAATTTTTCTTTTTTTTCCTTAAGATAATTTTTTTAATGTAAATGGCAAGGCCATGGTGTGACACACCCCCTAGTTAGTTGATGATGTTCATCATTCATGCCCAAATTTTTTTAAATAGTTCAAAATTGTTGCATTTCTCATCATGCTCACAAAATATTCGATTTCAAAGGGTTTAGGGTTTAAGGTCTACATTAAAAAATTAAAAAAAACCCTTTACAAGAGCACCCACCTGGGTACATAACCCATTATTGTTTGTTCCCAAGCTTCGTTTGTGCGAGGCCCACTATTGTGATGTGCGCTCCTCACCCGCTCGAGTTTGGATGTTTGAACCCTCCCATAATTGCAGTAGACCAGCACATGATAGGAACTGAGAAACCTGCCATTGAACTCAGAAGATGCTCCAAAATCTGGAGACCTAAAGCAAAAAAACCCTGGGCGGTTTCAAAAGGCTCTGGAAGAAGAAGTAGAGAAGGATCCTTCTCACTTTGCACCTGCCAGTTGCATGTCGGTGGGTGGCCATTTAATAGAAGGGACATGAAAACCTCATTTTATTTATTTTATTTTATTTTCACTATTTTGACCAACATTTTGATTGAGGAATTAGAGCACAAATTGTTGCGTAATGCAATGACACCAACCCTAATTGTCAATGTTTCTGAAGAGCACAAATTGTTGGGTTATGCAACGAAACCAACCCTAATTGTCAATGTTTCTGAAGAGCACAAATTGTTGGGTCATGCAAGGAAACCAACCCTAATTAATTGTCAATGTTTCTGAAGAGCACAAATTGTTGGGTAATGCAAGGAAACCGACCCTAATTAATTGTCAATGTTTCTGAAGAGCACAAATTGTTGCATAATGCAAGGAAACTAACCCTAATTGTCAATGTTTCTGAAGAGCACAAATTGTTGGGTACTGCAAGGAAACCAACCCGAATTGTCAATGTTTTCGAAGAGCACAAATTGTTGCATAATGCAAGGAAACTAACCCTAATTGTCAATGTTTCTGAAGAGCACAAATTGTTGGGTACTGCAAGGAAATCAACCCTAATTATCAATGTTTTTGAAGAGCACAAATTGTTGGGTACTGCAAGGAAATCAACCATAATTGTCAATGTTTTCAAAAAGCACAAATTATTAGGTAAAGCAAGGAAACCAACCCTAATTATCAATGTTTCCAAAGAGCACAAATTGTTGGGTAAAAGCAAGGAAACCAACCCTAATTGCCAATGTTTCTGAAGAGCACAAATTGTAAGGTAAAGCAAGGAAACCAACCCTAATTACCAATGTTTCTGAAGAGCACAAATTGTAAGGTAAAGCAAGGAAACCAACCCTAATTGCCAATGTTTCTCAAGAGCACAAATTGTTGGGTAAAAGCAAGGAAACCAACCCTAATTTTCAATGTTTCTGAAGAGCACAAATTGTAAGGTAAAGCCATTGGGTGAGTGCATTCCAAAAAAATAAGGGCCCTAGGACAAAAGGTGGTAGTGAGTCCACATTTTGGCAATGTTCCTCACCCATGGGCTTTATCCATTGTAAAGCACTAGATGGACATGACCATGAACCTAACCATAGGTAGAAACACAAAGTTTAGGAGTGTGTGTGTGGGGGGGGGGGGGGGGGGGGGGCTTTTCCTCTACCCTTTAGGGGGGGGGGGGTGTTATGCCCTTTTTGGGGGGGGGGGGGTTCCCCAG
>Ga0116231_10004160_pt1 | contig 29474 bp, 33 predicted proteins | sample S1TSphgellanicum_2_FD_89695 | JGI IMG/M metagenome (GOLD analysis project Ga0116231, IMG submission 89695) | Host-associated microbial communities from peat moss isolated from Minnesota, USA - S1T2_Fd - Sphagnum magellanicum MG | ecosystem: Host-associated > Plants > Peat moss > Unclassified...
CACGTCGTTCTTGCAGCGCATCCCGCTCGGGAGCCGGTATTTTCGCGCGCTCGCGCCGCTCTATCCGCGTGCATTCGAGTCCTTCGACCTCTCGGCATACGATCTGGTCGTGAGTTCGACGACTGCCTGGGCGAAGGGCGTCATCACGCGGCCCGATGCCGTTCACGTCTGCTACATCAACACCGTCAGCCGCTTCGCATTTGACTACGATCGCTACGTCGGCGGGTTCGGAATCGGCACGCTCGCGCGGCCGATCGTGAAGCGTCTCGTTGCGTGGGACAAGCGCGCGGCGCAGCGCCCGACGGTCTTCGTCGCAAACTCGCGCAACGTCGCGGACCGCGTGCGCGCCTATTACGGGCGCGAGGCGTCCGTGCTGCCGTGTCCCGTGGACGTCGATCGCTATACGATCGGCCCCGGCGCGGGCGACTATTACGTCGTCGTCTCGCGGCTCTTGCCGTACAAGGCCGTCGACCGCGCGATCGCCGCCTGCGCGCTGGCCGGCGTGCCACTTCATATCATCGGAACGGGTCCCGCCGAGTCGGCGCTCAAGTCCGCCGCCGCCGGGACGCAGACGACGTTCCACGGCTATCTCGACGATGCAAGCGTGAACCGCATCGTCGGGAACGCGCGCGCCGCCATCTTACCGGGAGAAGAGGATTTCGGCCTCTTGCCGCTCGAGGCCGCCGCCGCCGGCCGCCCGACGATCGCGTTCGCGCGCGGCGGCGCGCTGGAAACGATCGGCGCCGGCACGACGGGTGCCTTTTTCAGCGAGCCGACGGCCGAGTCGCTGGCGGCTGCGCTGCGCGCCTTCGATCCGGCCGCATACGATCCAAGCGCGCTGCGCGCGCACGCCGAAACGTTCGCCCCGCCGCGTTTCATCGACCGCCTGCGCGCGATCGTCGACGACGCCGTTCGCCGCTAGCAAACGTTTCAGGATGACGTCGTGCGGCGTATACACAGGACCTCGTTTAGCCTAGTTGAACTAAGTCCATCCAATGCGGCAATTCAACATTCACGAGGCGAAGACGCAGCTCTCGAAACTCATCGAGGCCGTCGAGAAGGGCGAGCAAATTGTCCTTGCGCGTGCGGGGAAGCCCGTTGCGCTTCTCTCGCCGATGCCCCGCAAGCCCGTTCGGCGTCGCGGTCTGCTCAAAGGGCAGATTCACATCGGTCCTGATTTCGATGCCCCGCTACCCGAATGGTTGCTGCGTGCATTCGAGGGCGACGACGAGTAAGTGCGCTTTCTCCTCGATACGCACGTCGTGCTGTGGTGGATGACCGACGATCCCGCGCTTCCGATCTCAGCCGGCGAACTTCTGGATGACGAAGACAACGATCTCTTTGTCAGCTCGATCACGCTTTGGGAGATTGCGATCAAAGCCGGGCTGGGAAAACTCGATGCCGATGTTTCCGGCATCAGCGCCGCTCTCGGCCCGGCCGGTATCGAATCGCTTGATTTTCGCGTTGCCGACGCCATCGAGGTAAAAAATCTCGCCGCGATCCATCGCGATCCATTCGATCGTGCGCTCATTGCTCAGGCTCAGCAAAACGGTCTGCGCCTGCTGACGGTGGACGAAGAATTGCGCGCGTACGGCTCACCGGTGTTGGTCGTGCGCTGACTGCCGGGCGAGCGCCGAACCGGAACTTCTTCCGCGCTCCGCGGTAGTCACGCCCATGACGAAAATCGAAATTGACGGCTCCGAACTCGTCGTGCGCATGGTCGGACTCGATCGGCTGTGGTCGCTGAAGAGTGAACTGCGCATTCCGCTCGCGCACGTCGACGGTGCGGAACGCGATGCGGAAGAAGCGGCGAAATGGTATCACGGCCTGCGCGCGCCCGGAACGAACATCCCGAGCGTCATCGTCGCGGGAACGTTTTACGCGAACGAAGGCCGTGTCTTCTGGAACGTCCATCGTGCGGCGAACGCGATCGCGATCCGGCTGCACGACGAAAAATACGTCAAACTCGTCGTCGAGGTCGAAGATCCCGATGCGACCATCAATCTGATCGAAGGGGTTCGAGCCGGGGCACATTGAGCGAACGGCGGCGCGCGGATGCGAGTCCGAGCGCTGCGAGTGCGAACGCGGACATCACGGAGACCGCTACGCCGAGCGCGAGTCCGTCGGGACGATAAACGAACGTGACGCGATGCCGCCCGGCCGGAACGAACACCCCGCGTAGCGCTTCGTCCGTCGGGTACACGCGGGTGGCGTCGCCGTCGATCGCGGCCGACCAGCCCGCGTCGTAGGCGTCGCTCGTGACCACGTAGCACGGCTGCGCGCACGAGACGTCGAGCCCCATTTCCGTTGCTTGTAGGTCGTCGATGCGCACGGTGTCGCTCTTGTCGGCGCGGGTGTGGAGTGCAACGGCACCCTCGGCGATCGCCGCGCGCGCCGGATCGAACGAAGCGGATTGAACCGCCGCATGTACGGTCAGCGGTGTGCCGGGAATCACGTCGTTGACGCGCCACGCGCGGCCGTATGGATGACGATTCTCGAAGATGAGGAATGGCGCGGTTGAGTCTACGCGTCGCCAGCGTGCCGACGCGAGTTCAAGTGCGGTGAGCGGCGTGAGCGGATAGGTCTTTCCCGTCGCGTCGTCGTCGAGCGCGACGCGATGGATGTTCAAATAGCCGCGATCGGTATCGCTGCCGCGCCAGGTGATCGCCAGCGAGACGATCCGTTCGGCATGGGGCAAGAGCCGCACCGCACGGTAGGTGTGGTCGTCGCCCACGGTTCTGGCGATGGGGGCACGTGCATGACGCACGGCGCGCCGGACGGCCGGCTCATCGTAGCCGCGCTCCGCCGTATCGCGGCCGGCGAGCAGGGGCAGCGTGATGCGTTCGCCGTCGCTAGTCGTGAGGATGACATCGGCGACATGCGCTCCGTCGTCGATCGCGATCGCATCGTTCAGACTCGTTTCGAGTTCGACGCGCGTCGTGGAGATCGGCTGTGCAAACGCTGCGGTATAGGAATCGCGCCCGACCCAGTCGCTCGCGACCCAAGCCGGTGAACCGATGCGTACGTTCATATCCGGCATACTCTCCGGGGTCGTCATCGCTCCCGACCCGGTCGAGCCCGCGGGCAGCACGATGTAGCGCACGGCGGCGAGGGCGGCGCCGCGCTCGTCACCGTCGGCGGCGGCATCGGCGGAGCGATCGCCATCGTTGTCGAGATGCAGGAGGGCTGCCGTGCGGGCGACTTCGAGTTGGACGTGACCGTCGGCGAGCGGTAGGTTCCACGCGAGCGATCCACCCGGATCGAAGCCCCACGGCGCGCCGGTCGCGATGAACCGGATGCGCTCGTTCGTACGCCGTGCGTCGCTTGCAAGTGCGGCGATCTGCGGCGGTGCGGTGAGATCCGCATCGGTCACGACGGCAGCGCGCCAGGTGCCGAACCGCGCGAACGAACACAAGTCGACATACACCGCGGCAATCAAGACGATGTGCGCCGTGCGCGCCGTCGGCCGCGCGGACAACATGATGATTGCGATCGCGCCTGCGGCGAAAACGGCGAGCGGGATCCCGAGTGCCGGATTGTGCAGCGGATCGCGCGGCACGCTTGCATCGCCGGCGCGCGCGTGGATCGCGATTAGCGTGAGCGCAACGATCGCTCCGACGAAGGCGATTGCCGCGCCGGCCGCGCGCATCCGGACGGTTCCGCGTTCGATAGCGCTCGCACCGTGGCCGGCGAGCACCGCGATCGCGAGCGTGACGATCAGCGCGTAGCGGCCTTGCGCACGAAACAGATCGAGGAGCGGAAGATGGTAGGTGAGGTGCGCGAGTTTCAAGCCGTCGCCGGTGCTCAGTGCGAGGCCCAAGAGCAGCACGATCGCCCACGCGCCGACGAGCCGGTCGCGAAATCCGGTGCCCACCGCGATGGCGGCAAGCGCAAACGGAATGATCCCGGCATACGAACTCAGCTCGACCCACGAACCCGTGGCGATCGAGCTATACGGATACACGGCGCTCTGCGACATACCGAGAAAATAAGGAAAGAAGAGTCGGACCGGGAGATCGCCGAGCGGGATGGAGTCGCTGATGAAGCGATCGAACGCGATGTGCGCGCGAACGCTGAGCGCGGCGAGATGCGCGCCCGGAACGAGCGCGATGCCGGCGAGGCCGATGCCGAGGCCGATCGTCGCCGACGCGACGAGCACGTAACTGCGTGCGCCCGGGCTGCGGATCGCGAGCGCAGGGACGAGAACGACCGCCGCGACGAGCGTGTACGCGAGAACTTGCGGGCCGCCGCTCACGGCCGCGAGCGCAACGACGATTGCGCCCGCGGCGATCCGTTGCGCGCTCGCGCGCTCGCGGAGCGACGTCAGCGACCACTGGATCCACGGCGTCCACGCCGCCGGATGAACGAGATCGTAGTGACAGAGATGTCCGATCATGAAGCCGCCCATCGCGAACGACAAACCGGCGATGCTTCCGCCCAGCACCGAGCGCGTCGTCGCAAAGACGAGCCGGTAGGCGCCGAGCGCCGCGATCGGATATGCGGCGAACATGTAGAGGTTGAACGTCCCGGGGAATACGCGCAGGGCGGCGGCGAGCGGATCCCAGAAGCCGTTCAAATCCGACGACCACGGATAGCCGAGCATCACCGCGGGCTCCCACAGGGTAGGCGCGCGCAGATACGCGGCGAGCGCGAAGCGGACGCCGTCCCCACCATCGGTCAGATAGCGGCCGCCGAAGAGCACGGGACTGAAGAGCGCGGCGAAGGCGAGCGAAAAAACGGCGGCGACGGCGGCGTCGCGCGCGATCGCGCGCCCGCTCATCCCGTTTGTACGCCGGCAACGGCTTCCAGCAGCCCGGCGAGCGCCGCGCTCGCGCCGTCCGGATCGACGTCAAGCCAGCGTTTGCGCGCGGCGGACCGCAAGCGCGCGTTGTAGTCGTCGTCGTAGACGATATCGGTGAGGGCGGCGGACCAGGCGCCGACGTGCAGCGGATCGACGAGCACGGCGGCATCGCCGCCGGCTTCGCGGATCGCGCCGGCGTCGGCGGCGACGACCGCGGCGCCACAGGCTTGGGCCTCCGCGACCACGAGACCAAAGCCTTCGGCGAGGGAGGGCACGGCAACCGCGCGCGCGGTGCGATAGAGCGCGCGGAGCTGCGCGTCGTCGGCGCGCGGGATGATGGTGAGCGGATAGGATGCATCGGCATCGACGTCGCCGACGATGACCAGCCGCACGTCGCCGTCCGTGAACGCGCGCGCGAAGCCGCGCATCAGGCGCGAGAGATTCTTGCGTCGCTCGGCGCCGCCGACGAAGAGCACGAACGGTTCCGCGAACGGCGAGCGTTCGTCGCCCGGCGTGAAGAATGGGTCGGGGCCGAGCGGGAGCACGGCGATCGTGTCTTCGTCGAGCCGGAAGCGTTTGGCGATCTCATCGCGCGACCAGCGCGAGATCGTCGCGATGCGCGTCGCCGAGCGGACTCCGCGCCGGATCGGCCGCTGCTCGCGTAGGCGCGCGACGGGGCCGCGTGCGGGGAAGCGAAAGGCAAAATCGTCGTTGAGGGTGAGCAGCGTGGGCGCGGCGCTGCGAAAGCGCCACGCATTCCACGGATACCAGATCGCATCGAACGCACCGGCCTCCGTAGCCGCGGAAACCGCGGCAACGGAAACGCGTTCCCCCGTGATGGCCCGGTAGTCTTGGGCGTTCGCCGGATCGCGCACCAGCAGTGTGACCTTCAAGTCGGGCCGCGCCGCGAGGTCGCGGATGATGCGGCGCACGTAGCGGCCCATGCCGCGTTCGTCCGCCCGGAGATTGAGCGCGTCGATGCCGACGCGCATCAGCCTCCGCTCGAATGCGTCAACAGCACCGCGGTGAGCGAGATGGCGTTGAAGAGCCCGTGCGCGATCATCGACGAGACCAGCGACCCCGAGCGGAAATAGACGTAGGCCAGCACGACGCCTCCGCAGGCGAGCGGAAAGAAGGCCGTCGGAGCCAGATGAAAGGCGGCGAAGATCACCGCGCTGAGGATCGCCGCGATCAGTGGACCGGCAACCGGCGCGGGCGGAAAGAGCAGCCCCGGCTTCACCCGGATCTGTGACGAGATGCGCAGGATCGCGTTGAACAAGAAACCGCGGAAGACGAACTCTTCGGTGAGCGGTGCGATCACGCACGCGATGACGGCCATGATTCCGATCAGCAGCGGGCCGTGCAGCGAGCCCGCGATATCGACGACCTGCTCGTGCGCGGTGATATGGCCGCCGATATATTGCAGCGCGCTCGCCGTCTCGACGGCAAGGAACATCACGAGACCGCCGGCGATGCCGTACCCGATTTGCCCGAGTGCAGGCCACGCGAAGCCCAGCTCGCGCAGCGTCCGGCACGCGACGACCGGCAACCGGTAGAGACAGACGGCGAGGGCCGGAAGATCGTTCGCCGCAAGCGCGAGCAGAATCGTCGGCGTCATTATTCCGCCGCCGTTTTGAATCGTTTTGAGGGCGGTCGGGTCGAGGCGCACGATCACGATCGTCAACGCTTGGCCCGCGACGAGCGCTGCCGCGAGCGCCAAGACGAACACCAGCGATGGAATGACGGTGAAGGCTCGCGGCGGCCAGTGCGCGGGAAGCAGCGGCGAGTCGGTGAAGGGGCGCGGCGTCGTCGTCATTGCGGGATGCCTTCGCCGAATGCGTGCGCGAGGGCTGCAAAATCGGCGAGCGAGAGCGTTTCGCCGCGCGCGTCGGCGCGCAGTCCGGCGCTCGTCAGCAGCGTTTCCATTTCGCTGCGCGGCCGTTCGAGCGCGAGCGCGAGCGAGTTGGCGACGGTCTTGCGGCGATACGCGAACGCGGCGCGCACGATGCGTTCGAATGCGGCCGGATCGGCGACATCGACGGGCGGCGTTGCGTGCGGCCGCAACACGATCACGCTCGAGACGACCTTCGGTCGCGGATAGAAGTGCGCCGGGCCGACGGTGAGCGCGCGCTCGACCTGCATGTGCAAGCCGATCGCGACGGTGAGGCTGCCGTACGCTTCCGTACCGGGTGCGGCCAGGAGCCGATCGGCGACGTCTTTTTGAATCATCGCGACGATGCGCTCCGGCGGATGCGGCAATTCGGCGAGCCGGATCAACAGCGGCGTTGCGATGTTGTACGGCAGATTGCCGGCCATGCGCCACGGCGCCGTGCCGGCCCACACGGCGAAATCGAACGTAAGCGCATCGCCGGTTTCGATCCGGACGCCCGCAAGGTCGTCACGTCCGGCAAGGATCGCGATCATGCGCGGATCGAGATCGAGCGCGGTCAGATCTGCGCCGAGCGCGTGCAGCGCGGCCGTCAGCGCGCCGGTCCCGGGACCGATCTCGATGACGCGATCGCCGGGTTCGTCGACGGCGAGCCGCGCGATGCGTGTCGCGATCCCGCCGTCCATCAGAAAGTTTTGACCGAAGCGTTTCTGCGGCCGGATCCCGTGGGCCGCGAGCAACGCGCGAGGGTGCATGAGCGCCGCTTTCGGGGCGGCGTGTGGTTCCTACTCCGGTGTCTTCTTCAAGACGTAGACGACGATCGGCCGCCGTCCGAAGCTCATCGCATCGGCCGTCGAATTGAAGCCGAGATCGATGCGGTTGCCGTGGATCGCACCGCCGGTATCGCCGGCGAGCGCGTGCCCGTAACCCGGGATGTAGAGCGGCGTGCCGAGCGGGATGATGCGCGGATCGACGGCGACGATGCCGTGACCGGCACGTTTTCCGATCGCGGTGTAGCCCGAACAGCCCGCACAATCCGCCGTGTAAGCCGTTGCGATCATGGTGAGCGCGGTGCGGGCGAGTTTTTCCGTGCCGTCGAGCCCTTGGCGCGCGATCACGGCGAATGCGGCGTACTCACCGATGCCGTCGGCGATCACGCGCGGGTGGGGCATTCGCAACACGCGCGCCGCGAGCTTGGAGCGCCGCGCGGGCTGCGCGGGGTCGGGTTGCGAGACGAGATAGGTGATCTCTTTCGTGCCGGCCGCGCCGGGCGAAACGATCCGCGAACGTCCCGCCGCGAGCCCGATATCGAAGACGTGCTTGGTGCCGGGGCGGATCGGGATGCGCGTGCGTTCCGTCCACGCCGCGACGTGGGTGACGCGTACGATCGTGTCCGAGGTGAGCGCGCTGGCGGCCTGTGGCACGATCCGGTCGTGTGAACGCGCCGCGACGGCCTGTGCTGCGAGCAGTTCGCGCACGGTCGCGGCCGGGGTGCGCACCTCGCGAGCGACGCCGTCGACGACCAGCGTCACCGGGACGGCGGCGCGGTAGGTGACGGTCTCGCCGTCGCTCAGCGCGGCGGCCGGGTCTTCCGAGAGGGCGTCTTCGGGCGCGCGGGCGATACCGCGTTCGATCAGGAGGTCGTCGACGGTGACGGCCCGGGTTTCGATCGTCTCGGGGATGCCGTCGCGCACGAGGGTGACGTGCTTGGCGGGGGTGTCCGAGGCAAGATCCTTGGCGAGCGCGACAACGCGCTCATTGAATGCGCCGGCCCCGAAGGGCAGTAGTAGTCCGAGTGAAAGAACGCCGGTCGCCGCGAGCGGCGATGGAGGTCTGCGTCCGATAACCCAACTCCTTTCCTGGCTGACGGCACACGGGAAAAAGCCCGAGCTCAAGGCGCGGTTCCGGTTCTCGTGATACCTAGGTCAAGTAGGTAGCGGTGTTCATGTCCGCTGTCGTGGCGTCTCACGCTGCCACGATTCGCAAGCCGACCATCGGCTCGCTTGCTCGCCACTCTGGACAACAGTCCGGGTGGGCCTCCGGCAATCTATCACAGCTCCGGGGGTGCCGTCAAATATTTGGCAGGATGGTCCTTCTGTAGGGGCGTCGACGTTCGAACGGGGAACCCTCGTTGTCGTGCAGACGCTCCACGTCGGCTTATTCACCGAATGTTACCGGCCGATCGTCAACGGCATCGTGGCGTCGATCGACGCGTTGCGCGGCGGCTTGCGCGCGCGCGGCGTCGATGTCACGACGGTCGCACCGGTCTTTCCACACTTCGCCGATGCCGGCGACGACATCGTGCGCATTCCGTCGCTGCCGTTGCCGACGCCGACCGATTATCGTTTATGCGTTCCGTATTTTCGCGCCGGCGACCGCGCGCGTGTCCGCGGACTCGACGTCGTGCACACGCATTCGCCCTTCGTCACCGGCTGGATGGGCGCGAACTACGCGCGCCGCCGCGGGCTGCCGCTCGTGTTCACCTATCACACGCGGCTCGAAGCCTACGCGCACTACGTGCCGATGATCGAACGCCGCACGCTCGAACGCGCCGCGGAAACCCTGACGCGCGCTTATGCAAACGTGGCCGACGCCGTCGTCGTGCCGACCGGCGCGATGCTGGTGCGCTTGCGCGAACTCGGCGTGACCTCGCGGATCGCCGTCGTCGCGTCGTCGATCGACGTCGCGGCGTTCGCGGCCGGTCGCCGCTCGGCGGCGGTGCGCGCGCTGCTCGGCCCGCCGGCGAGCTCGGATGACGCACCGCTGGCGCTCGTCGTCTCGCGACTCGCCCGCGAGAAGAATCTTGAAGCGGCGATCGCCGCGCTGGCCCGCTCGCGTACGCCGGGATTACGGCTCGCAATCGTCGGCGACGGTCCGCATCGGGCCGCGCTGGAGGCGTTCGCCGCCGCGTGCGGGAGCGCCGATCGCGTGCGCTTCGTCGGGGCGCTGCCGCGCGAAGCGCTGCCCGACGTCTACGCATCGGCGGACGCCTTTCTGTTCCCGAGCACGACCGAGACGCAGGGGCTCGTCGTCGCCGAAGCCCAGGCCGCCGGGCTGCGCGTCGTCGCGGCCGATACGCCAGCGATGCGCGAGACCGTCGGCGAAGGCGGCGTCGTCGTTCCCGCCGACCCCGCCGCTTTCGCCGCCGCGCTCGATGCCGCACTTTCCGCGGGTCGCGATGAAAGTGCCGTACATTTGGCACAGTCGCGGTTTAGCGTAGAGACACAAACGCGGCAGATCCTCGACCTTTATCGGGAGGTGCTCGCCGCGAAGGCTGCCTGACTTGACTCGAACATACGTTCGATGTAAGATTGGAACAAGGAATTCATCATGACACACGCACTTCGCAATCGCCCCGCCGCCGACGTCGCGCTCGGTTATGCGGCCGATCCGAACGGTTCCGGGATCGCCTTCGCGGCGGTCGACACCGGGACGACCTCGAGCGTTGTCCGGGTTCCGTTCCGCGTCAAGCGTCTCTCCGGGCTCGACGGCCGGGAAGTCGGCTACGCGGCCGTGGCGGCGGTCGGGTCGCATCTTCGCTCCCGCGGGTTCGGCCGGGTCCGGCTGCGCGTCGCCGACACCCATGTCGTGGACGAACTCACGGGGGTCAAGAACGTCCCGCCGGCGCTTACGATGTCCTACGTTGCAGCGCGCTGCGTGCTGCACGGGTTCGCGGCGGCACGGATCGAATGCGCCGAATCTCGTGACGTCGCCGATCTCACCAACCGCGCCATCGCCGAAGTCACCCTGCACGTCGCCGCCTGAGCGGCGGTTGTACCGGGCCGACGTCCCGCACGAGACCGTGCCGCTCGCCCGGGCGCTGATCGGTACGCTGCTGATGCGCCGCTTTGCGGATGGGGCGTGCGCCGGGGGACGGATCGTCGAGACCGAGGCGTACGCGCCGGGCGACCCGAGTTCGCACGCTTTCCGCGGACCGACGAAGCGCAATCGTGCGATGTTCGGTCCGCCGTTCTTTTCGTACGTCTACTTCATCTATGGAACGGCGTGGTGTCTGAACGTCACGAGCGAGGGCGAGGAGACCGGCGCCGCCGTCCTGATCCGTGCCATCGAGCCGCTGTACGGTCTCGCGGCGATGCACGCCCGGCGCGGGCCGGCGATCGCCGAGCGGGATCTCGCGCGCGGCCCGGGCCGGCTGTGCGCCGCCCTCGGGATCGACGGTGCCTGCGACGGGCTCGATCTCGATACGGCCCCGGATCTCTGGCTCGCGCCGCCGGCGCCGGGGAGTCCGGCGCTGGTGATCGCGGCCTCGCCGCGGATCGGCCTCAGCCGGGCGGTCGATCTCGAGCATCGCTTCTTCGTGCCTGGGTCGCGCTGGGTGAGCGGCCGCGTGCGCCCGGCGAAATGACTCAGCTGCCGCGAGGGCGTATTCGGGAGCAAACCCCCAAAACGCGTTCCGGTGTCGCAACGCCTCTAGCGTTCCGCCGACGCCGCGCGTCCACGAGCAGAAGAGAGACCTCCGCTGCAATTCGATCAACGCCCCCCGAATCCGAATAACGGAGCCGGCGGCCGTCGCCGCCGTTCGCGTCGCGGCCGCGGCCGCTTCGAGCCGCAAAACGGCGCCGCATCCGCTCAAGACGTCTTCAATCAGCCTGAGTTCCCGCAACCCGTCGGACCGCCGCTGCTCTCGCAGACGCAACTCGACGAGATGAGCAAGACCGAGCTCAACGAGCTCGCGAAAACATTCGACATCGCGACGCCCGTCAAGGTGAAGAAAGACGAGCTGATCGCGCAGATTCTCGAAATCCAGGCCCAGCGTTCGGGACTCGAAGTCGCCAGCGGCGTGCTCGACGTGCTGCCCGAAGGGTACGGCTTCTTGCGCCGCACCGGCTATCTGCCCGGACTCGACGACATTTACATCTCGCAGTCGCAGATCCGGCGCTTCGAATTGCGGCGCGGCGACCTCGTCGCCGGCCAAGTCCGTAAACCGAAAGAGAACGAAAAGTATTACGGCATCGTGAAGGTCGAGTCGATCAACGACTGCGAGCCCGAAGCGATCCGCGACCGGCGCACCTTCGAAGATCTCACGCCGATCGTTCCGTCGGAGCGCTACGTGCTCGGCGGCAAGGGCGGAAATGCCATCGGTCGCGCGATCGATCTCTATGCGCCGCTCGCGAAGGGAACGCGCGGCTTGCTCGTCGCGCCGCCGCGCTCGGGGAAGACGACGATCGTCAAAGCGATCGCTGCGGCGCTGACGGCCGCATCGCCCGCGACGCACGTGATGGTGCTGCTCGTCGACGAACGTCCCGAAGATGTCACCGAGCTCACGGCGTCGATCGACGCCGAGGTCGTCGCGACGAGTTTCGACGATCATCCCGATAGCCACGCGACCGTCGCCGAACTTGCGCTCGAGCGCGCGAAGCGGCTGGTCGAACTCGGCCGCGACGTCGTGATGCTGGTCGACTCGATGGCGCGTCTCGTGCGCGCGTATGCGGGGAGCGGCAACGGCGGTCGCGGTTTCGATCCTGCGACGCTGCAAAAACCGAAACGTTTCTTCGGCACGGCACGCGCGTGCGAAGAAGGCGGCTCGCTTGCGATCCTCGCGACCGCGAACACGGAAACCGGCAACCGGCTCGACGACGCGATCGTCGAGGAGCTGCGCGGTCTTGCGAACATGGAGATCGGGCTCTCGCGCACGCTCGCCGATGCGCGTCTCTATCCGGCGATCGACGTGCGCGCGTCCGGCGCGCGCGGCGAAGAGCGGCTGCTCTCGGAGATCGAGCTGCGCAAGGTCGCGCTCTTACGCCGCGCGACGGCGCGGCTCGCGGTCTTGCCGGCCGGTGAGGCCACGATCGAAGCGCTCGGCAAAGCCAAATCCGCCGACGAGTTCGTCGCGTCGATCACCGAAAAATCGGTCGCCGCGCTCGGCTGAGTCGGATGAACATGCGGCTCCAGCGATTCCTCGCGCAGGCGGGGATCGCGTCGCGCCGCAAGGCGGAAGAACTCATCGCTGCCGGCAGCGTGCGCGTGAACGGGTCGATCGTGCGCGAACACGGCACCGTCGTCGACCCCGCCCACGACCGGGTCGAATACGGCGGCCGCGTGCTGACGCTCTCGGCGTCGCTCGCTTACTACGTGCTGCACAAACCATACGGCGTGATGACGACGATGCGCGATCCGGAAGGGCGCCGCACCGTTGCCGACCTGATGCGCGGCGCCGGCGTGCAGCGCCGCGTCGTGCCCGTCGGGCGGCTCGACTACGACACTGCCGGCGTGCTGCTGCTCACCGACGACGGCGATCTCGCGCACGTGCTCACCCATCCGCGCTACGGCGTCGAGAAGACCTATCGCGCGACGATTCGCGGCCGGCTCACGCCGGAGCACGTCAAAGCGCTGCGCGAAGGCGTGCGGCTCGACGACGGGACCGCCGCACCGGCCGGCTTGCACGTGATCTCGACGAACCGCATGCACGCCGTCATCGACATCACGATTCACGAAGGGAAGAACCGCCAAGTCCGGCGCATGTTCGAGACCCTCGGGCATCGCGTCGAAGCCTTGACGCGGCTCCGCTTCGGTCCGGTCGCACTCGGCGATCTCACCGCGGGCGCGGTGCGTGCGGCGACGGAGAAAGAAGTGCGCGAGTTGCTGGGGATCAGGCGAGCGGCCGAATCCGGCGGGACGGCATGATCGTCCGCGGAATTCGCGGTGCGATCACGGTCGAGCGCGACGAGCCGGCCGCGATCATGGACGCCACCGAACGGCTCTTGCGCGACATTATCGCGGCAAACGCTCTCGACCCCGCCGATATCGCCTCGGCGCTTTTCACGGTCACGCCGGATCTCATCTCCGAATTTCCGGCCGCCGCGGCGCGGCGGATTGGCTGGACGCGCGTGCCGCTGTTGAACTTCACCGAGATCGGCGTCCCCGGCCGGCTCGAACGCTGCATTCGCATCCTCATCCATTGGAATACGGATCGCGCGCAAGATGCCATCGTGCACGTGTATCTCGAAGGCGCGCGCGTCTTGCGTCCCGACCTCGAGCGCACCTGATGTTCAAGCGCGTCGGCATCGCCGGCGTCGGCTTGATCGGCGGATCGCTCGCGCTCGCCGCGCGTTCGGCCGGCGCCGAGGTGGTCGGCTACGACCGCGATCCCGCGACGCTGGCGCGAGCGCGCGCCCGCGGGGCGATCGACCGCGGCGCGGAGTCGTTCGACGACCTCACGCGCGGCTTCGATCTGCTGGTGATCGCGCTGCCGCTCCCCGACACGCTAGCTGCACTGCGGCTGCTCGGCAGCTACGCCGGCGCGGTCATCGACGTCGCGTCGGTGAAAACACCCGTGCGCGAAGCGGCAGTGGCGCTACCGAACTTTGCCGGAACGCATCCGATGTCGGGCCGCGAGCGCAGCGGCATCGATGCCGCGGATCGCGCGCTCTTCACCGGGGCGACGTGGGCCATCGACGACGAGACACCGGCGGCGCTGCGTCGCCGCATCGTCGCGTTCGTTCGATCGCTGGGGGCGGAACCGCTCGTGCTCTCCGCGGCCGACCACGATCGCCTCGTCGCGCTCAGCTCGCATCTGCCGCAAAGCGTCGCCGTCGCGCTCGGCGCGCAAGTCGCCGCGGCCGCGGCCGGAGATCCGCGCGCGACCGCGCTCTGCGGGCCGGGGATGCGCTCGATGCTGCGCTTGGCGCGCTCGCCGCTTGGGTTGTGGGAGCCGATCTTACGCGCCAACGCGCAACCGCTCGCTGCCGAGCTCCGCGCGCTCGCGCAGCGCCTCGATCGTGCCGCGGCCGAGCTCGAAACGGGCGAGACCGCTGCGCTCGCGTCGTACTTTCGTGCGGCCGGTCCGATCGCCGAAGACCTCGACGCCTGAACCGTCAAACCGGCAAGGGGAACTCACGAGCACTTGCGTCGTAATCGCGGGGCATGCTGCATTCCCGTTTCTACGCACTCACGCTGGCGGCTTCGGCCGGCGCTACCGGGCTCGTATGCGCCGTCCCGTTCGTCGCAGACGCGCAGCTCGCGGGGACGTACACGCCCCCGAAGGTCCTCATGCGCGGAACGAACACGGCGCAAGCCGCCGGCGCGGGACAGGTCACGGTGAAGGTGCTCGTCAAGGGCAACGGATCGATCGGCGACGTCTCGATCGTGAAATCGACGAACCCGGGCGACAACGCGGCGGCGCTCGAAGTCGCGCGAACGAGCAAATATGCGCCCGGTAAGCACGGTGGCAAGCCGGATCCGGTAACGTTTTACACCTACGTGCTTGCGTTCTCGGGCGCGGGGACATCCGCCGACGCGCTCGATTCGAACGCGCAGAACGAAACGTTCAATCGCGCGAACGCCGATCTGCGCGCCGGGAAATACGATGCCGCGAAGGGCGTGCTCGCGCAGTATCTTCACGCGGCCCCGAGCGACGAGCACGCCAATTTGCTGCTCGGCGTCGCCGACTATTACGAAAACGATCTGGCCGGCGCCGCGCTGGCCTTCGATAAGTCCGGCACGATCCCGGCCAATTTCCGGTCACTCGCCACGCAGGCGTATTACAAATACGGCTCCGCCCAGCTCGAAGCGAAGAACTATCCGGAGGCGATCGCCTATGCGTCGAAAGATATTGCGATGACCGGCGCCGCCGACGGCTATAATCTGCGCGGGACGGCCGAACTCGAGTCGCATCAATACGACGCGGCGATCGCCGATCTCGAGAAAGCGCGCACGCTGGCGACCGCGGCGTCGCCGCACTCCCAGGCAATCGTGCTCGCCAACCTCGGTACGGCATATGCGGCCAGCGGTCAAATCGATAAAGCCGTCGAGACCTCGAAGCAGGTCAAAGCGCTCGACCCCAGCGTGACCAACGTCGATGACGCGATCGCGCAAGTCGTGATCGAGAAGGCCAATGCGGCCGGCGCGCAAGGCGACTATGCCGGGGCCGCCAAGATGCTCGACGAGGCGGCGCCCGCGGCCGGGAAGTATGCCGTTCTGTTCTACGACAGCGCGGCCATGGACCAGTTGAAGGTCACCAAGCCCGATTGGAAAGCCGTCAAGGCGGAGGCCGACAAGGCCTTGGCAATCGATGGTGACGACGTGACGGCAAATTATGCCGCCGGCTATGCGCTTTCCCAGCAAAATGACTTCAAGGGCGCAAACGCTTACTTCGTGCGGGCGCAAACGGCCGTCAAGAACGGCGCAAAGGTCAACGATCCGACATTACCTAGCAAAATCGACGAGGCCGTCAAACAAACGGCCAGCGGGAAATAAGAACGTTTCCGACGATCTCCCCGTTACCCGGACGAGGATTCGGCGGAGAACTGCATTAATGCGTTCTCCCCGCGCTCGGGACGGCGCATTCTCTCCCCGAGCTTCCCTTTTCGTACCACCCTCAAGCGTCTTGGAGGCGTAAGCACAGCGTGGATTTCTTCGGTAACTTCTTCGATTTCATCGTCAAGGGCGGCCCCGCGATGTGGATCCTCATCCTGCTCTCGGTGCTTGCCATCGCGATCGTGATCGAACGGCTGTTCTTCTTCGCGACGCAACACGCCGACTCGAAGGCGCTCTTGCGCCAGATCGGTGCCAAAGTCGCCGCCGACGATCTCAACGGCGCGCTCAAGATCTGCCAGCAAAACAAGGGCATGCTGCCGCGGATCCTCGGCTTCGGCCTGATGCGCGGTGAGAAGAACCGCGCCGATATCACCGACGCCCTCTCGATCGCGCTCATGGAAAACCTGAACTCGCTCGAGCGCAACCTTGGGATCATCGGTACGATCGCGGTCATCGCCCCGTTCGTCGGGTTGTTCGGTACGGTGCTCGGTATCATCAAGGCGTTCCAAGACATCGCGATCAAGGGCAACTCGACACCAGCCGTCGTCGCCGCCGGTGTTTCCGAAGCGCTGATCACGACGGCTGCCGGCCTCTTCGTCGCCGTCGTCTCGGTCGTGTTCTTCAACTACTTCAAGACGCGCATCAAGGCGTACAATCAGGACATGATCGTGGCGGCCAACCAGCTCGCCGAGATGCTGCACTTCCACAATACCGGCGCGCCGATCCCCACCGACCTCTACCAGCCCGTTAAGTAGGCGTAGACTCCGATGTCGATGGTCTCGTCCGCGCAGGACGATGCAGTCATGGCCGAGATCAACATCACGCCGTTTACCGACGTGCTCTTGGTCTTGCTCATCATCTTCATGATCCTCGCGGCTCTGGTCACCCCGCCCGGCTTCCAGAAGCAGTTGCCGGATTCCAACAGCAATCCGAATACCGTCGAGCACCACAACACCAAAGATATCGAGGTGCTCGTCGATGCGAAGGGCGATATTTTCGTCGATACCAAGAAGGCGACCGAGCAGACGATCTATCGCGACATGTACGACGTAATGAAGCGCAAGGGCCAGCAGACGCACGTGTCGCTGACCGCCGACGTGAAAGCGCCGTACGGGGTCATCATCCGGATCCTCGATGCCGCCAAAGACGCCGGTCTCAACGACGTCGGCTTCGTCACTTCATAACACTCCGAATAGAGCGAGGCATCTGAAAGAGCGTGGCGGTTTCTACCGGTCAAGGCGAAGAAGAGGTGATGTCGACGATCAACATCACGCCTTTTACGGACGTGTTGCTTGTTCTGTTGATCATCTTCATCATTCTCGCGTCGGTCACGAAAGAGCCGCCTTTGCCGCTCGCTCATAACAAAGACAAGGTCACCCCGTCGCAGATCGTCGTGACGATCGATGCGCACAACAAGATTCAGGTCGGTTCGGAGACTGTCGATGAAGCGGGCGCGACCAAAGCGTTCTCGGACCTTGCTGCGGCGACGGGGCATCACTTGACCACCGTTATCGTCAAGGCCGATCCGAAAGCGAATTTCGGAACGATCTTGCGGGTCATGGACGCCGCGAAGCAAGCGGATCTGACCGGATTCGGCCTTGCAAACAAGACCGAAGGCGCGAAGGACTAAACCGTGGCATCGCAACCACCCAACAAGCCGCCGGCTTCGTCTGCGCAGCGGGCGCGGAACTTTTTGCTCTATGGCATTCTGATTTCCGTTGCGTTGCATCTGTTGCTCGGGCCGCTCATCAATTTCAAGCAAGAAGAAACGCCGCCGGAAAAAGTGCAGAAGGTGACGGTTTCGCGGATGCCCACGCCGCCGCCGACGCCGCCGCCCACCCCGCCGCCGACCCCCACCCCGCCGCCGACGCCGCCGCCGAAGACGACGCCGCCGCCGCATACGCCCGAGCCCAAGGTCGTGAAGCTGAAGGTCAACACGATCAAGCAGCACTCGAATAAGGGCGGCCCGTCGGAAAACGCCAACACGCACACCGAGGGCAGCACGCAAGGCAACCCCGCGGGTAATGCGAACACGGGCGCGACCGGACCGCCGGCGACGGCGCCGCCGGCGCCGCCGACCCCGGAACCGACCCCGACGCCGACGCCGCCGCCGACGTGTGCGAATCCGAACGTCGGGCCGAAGGTTGTCGACGCCGTTGCCCCGGACGAACCCTCGATCGCGCAGCAACAGGGCATCCAAGGCACGGTCCGGGTCCAAGTCGACCTCGACGACAAGTCGCATTTGCTGAATGCGAAAGTCATCTCTTCACCGAGTGCGCTACTGAACAACGCTGCGCTGGCCGCGGCACGCCAGTCGACGTTCCAAACCGAAATAGCCAACTGCAAGCCGCGTGCAGCATCCTATATCTTCGAGGTTGAGTTCGCGTCGCAATAGCGCGAAATGCCGGCAAAATGAAGAGGACTCGCTTAGGAGCGAGTCCTCTTCGTTTGATGAGGTACCTACCGGCTACAGAATCCCCAGGTCGCGCAGGCGGTGGATCGTGTCGATGTAGCGCAGCAGATTCATCGCGTGGCTCGGGTCGGGATCGTTGAAGGCGACGCCGGTGCGGTATTTGCCGAGGATTTCGTCGTATCGCGACCAGCGCACGATCCCGGCGATCCGCAGTTTGTCATCGCTCGATCCGCGCAGCTCGAGTTCGATCGTGATTTCGAGATTCGACGGCAACTCCGCGTTGGTGAGCATCGCGAGGCCGCCCGGACCGATATCGTAGGTCTCGGTGAATTCGGGCCGTACGTCTTCGGAGATCGAGTACGCGATGAGCAGCGCGTCGCCGACGCGCGGATGCCCTCGTGGATCGTCGACCGGGGAATCGAACACGAGACGCGCTTCATCGATTCTTGCTAGGAAACCCTGCCGTGTCGCGCGTAGCGACATGATCTGTGACATTCGTGCAGGCGATGCTGCTCGCCGTGCTCCAGGGCGTAAGCGAACTCTTCCCCATCAGCTCGCTCGGACACACCGTCCTCATCCCCGCGCTCTTGCGTTGGCCGGTTGCGGAATCGGACGAATCGTTTCTCGCCTTCGTCGTCGTCTTGCATCTCGGCACTGCGCTCGCGCTGATCGTTTTCTATTGCCGCACATGGATCGGGATCGTGCGCGGCCTCGTGCGCAGCGTCGTGCGTGGCCGGATCGGACCGGATCGCGACGAGCGGATCGCATGGCTGCTCGTCGCCGGCACGATCCCGGTCTGCGTTCTCGGCGTGCTCTTCCAATCGTCCGTGCGCGCGCTGTTCGGCTCGCCGCTCGCGGTTGCGCTGTTCTTGGTCGCCAACGCGTTCGTCATGTTTGCGGGCGAAGCCCTACGGAAGCGAGCTCGCGCCGGCGCGCTCGGACTGCCCCTCCCCGATCTGGCGTGGCAAAAGGCTGCCGGTGTCGGCGTCGCGCAGGGGCTTGCGCTCTTGCCGGGGATTTCGCGGTCGGGCTCGGCGATCGTCGCCGGGTTGCTCGCCGGCCTCGATCACGAAGAGGCGGCGACGTTCTCGTTCTTGCTCGCGACGCCCGTCATCTTGGCCGCCAGCGTTCTCGAGATCCCGAAGCTCTTCGCGCCCGAGGTGCGCGGCGTTGCGCTGGAAGCCGTCGCCGGCGGCATCCTCGCCGGAATCACCGCGTATGCCTCGGTTGCTTTCCTCACCCGCTACTTCCGGCACAATGATCTGCGACCGTTCGGATGGTATTGTCTGGTCCTCGGCGGGGTCTCCGCCGTTCTCTTCGCTACGAAAGTGATCCCGTCGTGAAAGCCCTAGCGCTCGTGCTCGCCGCCGTCTTCCTGATCGCCGCGATCCTCTACGTCACCGGACACGGCTATCCGTCCGGCGTTCACACCAAGCATGCGATCCTGGCGTTCGTCCTCGCGGTGCTGGCGCTGGTGTGGTTCCGGTTTCAATCGACGCCGGCTAGTTCTTCCCGATAACGTAGACTTCTTCGGGAAACGGCGCGACGACCTCGATCGTTGTGCGATGCGGTGCGACGAGCCGCTCGAATCGCGCGGCGTCGGCCGCGGTCGTCTGCACGATCACATACGGATAGTCTTGCGCCGCGGCGAGTACGCTTGCGATCGCGCGGTCGTAGCTCCCGTCGTCGCTGGTGCGCTGACCGAAGACGGTGTCGCGGTAGTACTGCTCGATGTTGAGATACGGGTTGCCCTGCCACCACGCTTCCCACATCCACACGCGCGCGTCGGCTTTCTTCATCGCGTTCTTGCCGGGCGGCGAGAAATACACGCAGTCGGCTTTGCGCGCGCCGAGCGTCGCGTTGAAGTCGGCGCGGCGGACGGTATTGCGCGCGTTGTTCGTGCACACGAGCCGCTCGGTCTCACGGATGTAGCGCCAGGCGAGTTCGCTCGGCGGGACGTCGGCCATCTCGTCGGGCGAGTGGCCCTTTTGCAGCCAGTAGCACAGCACGTGCCAGAGGCCGACGATCGCAAGACCTGTTTGTCCGTCGCTGCGCAAATTGTGGACGTTGGCGTGCCAAACGCCGAGATACGCGCACTGTTCTTCCGAAAAGAACACGCCGTCCCAGCCTTTGAAGAGATCGAGCGGATAGATGCGGCCCGGCAGCATCTCGACGATCTCGGCGACTTCGTTATCGCGCAGCACCGTGAAGTCGTTGACGATCATCCCTTCGCCGGCGCGCACGAACCACTCGACGAGATCGCCGCCGTGCACCGTGATGCCGTGACGTTTGAGGTAGTTGAGGTGGTTCGGCATCCCCATGAACGGATCGACCACCGACGTGATGTCGCGCGTGAAGAAGAGGTCGGCGAGCCGCGAACCCGAGATGCGCCGCGTGCGTTCGTTCAGATCGATCATCCCTCACCTCGCGCCGCGACGTACGCGGCCACCATCGCGGGATCGAATTGCTTGCCGGCCGTGGCGCCCAAACGCACCGGCACGTCGGGCAGATTATCGGAGACGGCCCGCTGCGCGGCCAGGTCCATCGCGTCGCCCGCGAGCGCGACCGCGAGCAGCCGCGCGAGCGGCGGGATGTCGTCGGCCTTCCGCCGCTGCGGCAAGCCGGTGCCGTCGAACCATTCCGCAACCGCGCCGAGCGCGGGCGCGAACTCGGCGAATGTCGGTGAGGCGCCGAGCAGACGTTCCGCGGTACGCGCATCGGCCGCGCGCGCTTCGCGGCCAAGGCGTGAGAGCGGATCGTAATCGTCGCCCGGCAAGGTGTCGTGCAAGCGCCCAAGCGCGGTCAGGCGGGCCGCGAACGCCGCGCGCTCCGGATCGAGTCCGGTCGCGGCCGCCATCGCGGCGGCGATGTGCGCGAGACGCGCGCCGCGGCCGCGCGTGCGTTCATCGCGCGCGTCGATCTCGGCGCATAGCGTGCCGATCGTGTCGAACGCGTCGAAGCCGGAGGTATCCCACGCGACGTCGGCCGGGGTCCCGAACGTTTCGGTCGATTCGGCGAAGAACGCGCGGAACTCGCGCACGATCTGGATCGAGAACGTCTTGCCCGTATCGCCGACGAGCGCGAAGAGCGCTTCGGCCGGCGATGCATACTCGCCGTTGGATTCGAGTGCCTCGACGAACGCGCGCACCGCATTGACCGCCATCGCGGCGTGCGGGATGCCGTTCCAACGCAACCGGTCGGGATAGCCGGTGCCGTCGAACGCCTCCCGATGCCAGCGGATGTAATCGGAGGTCGCGGGCGGCAGGCCGTTCATCGCCGCGACGATGCGCGCGCCGTGGACGGGAACGTCCCAGCTGACGATTGCGGTGTCGCGTTCGCCCAAGGTCCGGCCGATCGGCGAGCGGACGGCGCCGATCCCGTGCAAGGCGCCCGCATAGAAACTCGCGGCGATCATGTCGGGCGGGCAGCCGCGGTGGGCGGCAAAATTGGCGGCCACCGTGGCGACGCGCATACCGAAGCCAAGCCCATGACCGCCGAGCGTATCGCCGATCGCACTCAGAAGCCGGACCGCATCGGCGGTGACGGGGTCTGCGGAACGTAACAGTGGCATTTGCGTTGATCGCGAACGTTCACCGCATTGTGGAGAAACCCTCACACATCACCTCGGATGGGTCCCTCGTCATGGTCGACGTCGGCGCGAAGGCGGTGACGCGCCGCAGCGCGCGCGCCGAAGCCTTCGTCCGGCTCGCCCCCGCGACGGCGGACGCGCTGCGCGCGGCCACCCTGCCCAAGGGCGATGCCTTCGTCGCCGCCCAGCTGGCCGGCATCGGCGCGGCCAAGCAAACCGGCCAGTTGATCCCGCTCGCCCATACGCTGCCGCTAAGCTCGGTCGCGGTCCGGTTCGACTGGCCCGAGCCTGCGCTCGTGCGTATCGAGGCCGAAGCGAACACCGATGGGAAGACGGGCGTCGAAATGGAAGCGCTCGTTGCGGCCAGCGTGGCGGCGCTGACCCTGTACGATATGTGCAAAGCGATGGAGAAAGGGATCGAGATCGTAAGCGTTCGCTTACTCGAAAAGACCGGCGGAAAAAGCGGCGACTGGCGGCGCGGATGAGCGGACCGCGAGAGTGCGCGGTCATCGTCCTCTCCGATCGCGCCGCGGCCGGGACGCGCCCCGACGGCTGTATACCCGTCGTGCGCGAAGTGCTGGGGAGCGGGTTCAGCCTGTGCGCCGAGCGCGTGATCGCCGATGAACCGGCGGAACTCCAAGCGGCCTTGATCGGCTTCGCCGATGCCGGCGTGCCGCTCGTGCTCACCAGTGGCGGAACCGGGCTCGGCCCGCGCGACCGCACGCCCCAGGCGACGGCCGCGGTGCTGGATTACGAGATTCCGGGCATCGCGGAGGCGATGCGCGGCGCATCGCTCGGGACCGTGCCGACCGCGATGCTCTCGCGCGCGGTCGCCGGCGTCCGCGACCGCACGCTGATCGTCAACCTGCCGGGCAGTCCCAAAGCGGTCCGCGAGACGCTGGGCACGATCTTGCCGGCGTTGCCGCACGCGCTCGCGCTGCTCGCGAGCGAAGTCGTCGACGGATGATCGACGGTCGATGAGAATAGTGGGCCAATGACCTTCGGCAGCGCCCAAGCCTACCTGCTGGGCACCATCAACGAGACCGTTTCGCGCCGGCTTCCGAATCGGCTCGACCGCATGCGCGCGCTGCTCGCCGCGCTCGGCGACCCGCAGGACCGTTACCCGACGGTTCACGTCGGCGGCACGAGCGGGAAAGGCTCGACCGCGACGATGATCGCTGCGATCTTGAGCGCGTCGGGGAAGACGACCGGCCTCCACGCGAAGCCGCATCTGACCTCGGTCACCGAGCGCGCCCGGATCGACGGCGTCCCCGTCTCCGAGGATCGGTTCGCCGATCTGCTCGGTGCGATGATGCCGGCGATCGAGCGCGTCGCGCAAGACCACGGCCGCGCGTCGTACTACGAAACGCTGCTTGCGATTGCATTTCAATATTTCGCCGAAGAGAACGTCGATGTGGGCGTGATCGAAGTCGGCGTCGGCGGCTTGCTCGACGGAACGAATGTGCTGCATCCGCAGGTCTCGGTCATTACGAACATCGGGCTCGATCACACCGACATTCTCGGCGATACGCTCGAACTGATCGCGACCGATAAAGTCGGGATCGCAAAGCCGGGCGTTCCGCTGGTCAGCGACGTGACCGACCCGGGCGCGCGCGCCGTGATCGAAGCGGGCACGGCCGCTGCCGGTGCGCCGTTCGTCTCGGTGGGTGACGACGTGACGATCGCACCGCGCGCGGGCGAGCGCTACGGACAATCGTTCACGGTCACCACGCCGAACGATCGTTACGAGATCTCGCTGCCGATTCTCGGCGCATTTCAGCAGCGCAACGCGGCGACGGCGATCCGCGCGGTCGAACTCCTGCCGCCCGGCTTGCGCCCCGATCGCGAAGCGATCGAGACCGGCCTCGCGCGCCTGGTCGTGCCGGGCCGGATGGAATTCCATCCCGCGCATCCCTCGGTCGTCTTCGACATCGCGCACAACCCGGACAAAGCGCGGAACCTCTGCGAGGCGCTGGTCGAAACGTTTCCGGAGCGGCGCTTCGCGTTCGTCATCGCGATCACGGAAACCAAAGACGCGGCGCAGATCCTCGCGCCGTTCGCGGCGTTGCCCGGAACGTTCACGTTCACATCGTTCGATACCGCCGGCCGCACCGCAACGCGCCCGCAACGGCTCGCGTCGCTCGCCGAGGAACTCGGGATCTGGGGCCGCGCGATCACCGATCCGGTCGATGCGTTTTCGGTCGCGCGGCGGAATGCCGACGCCGGCGACATCGTCGTCGTGACCGGCTCGACATTCGTCGTCGCGACTTTGCGCGATTGGTGGTTCGCGAACGTCGCCAGCAATGTCTGACCGCGTCGCGACGGCGAACGCAAGCGACCGCGGCGCGTTGCGCGTGCGCGGCGGGACGCTCGCGTGGGGTGCGCGGACGTACGTGATGGGTATCGTCAACGTTTCGCCGGACTCGTTCTCCGGTGACGGCGTCCCCGATGCGCGGGCGGCCGCGGCGTACGCGTGCGAGCAGCTCGCGCGCGGCGCGGATCTGCTCGACATCGGTGCCGAGTCGACGCGGCCCGGCCACCGTCCCGTCGACGCGGGGACGGAACTCGCCCGGCTCGTGCCGGCGCTCGCGGCGGTGCGCGCGCAGGCGCCGCGGGCCATCGTCTCGATCGATACGTTCAAGCCGGAGGTCTTTCGCGCGGCGCATGCGGCCGGCGGTGACATCCTCAACTCGATTTGGGAACTCTCGGACGAGCTCTTGGAACTCGCGGTCGAACTCGGCGTGCCGGTTGTCGTGATGCATAACAAGGCCGTCGCGGTCTACGAAGGCGACGTCGTCGATGACGTCTTGCGTTCGCTCGACGCGAGTGCGCGGCGCGCGTTGCGCGCGGGCGTGCCGCCCGACCACGTCATCCTTGATCCCGGCATCGGCTTCGGAAAATTACCGGAGCACAATCTCGCGCTGTTGGGTTCGCTCGACCGGCTCGTCGCGCTCGGCTTTCCGACGCTGCTCGGGACCTCGCGCAAATCGACGATCGGAAAATTGACCGGCCGCAGCGTCGAGGAGCGGGCGTTCGGCACGGCGGCGACGGTCGCGCTTGCCGTCGCTGCGAAGATCGATATCGTGCGCGTCCACGATGTCGCCGAGCAGACCGATGTCGTGCGCGTCGCCGACGCGATCGTGCGCGGCTGGCGGCCCGCCGGCTGGCACGAGACCTTGCCATGAGCGACCGGATCGAACTGCGCGGGATCCGCGTGTTCGGGCGGCACGGCGCCAATCCGGGCGAGCGCGATGTCCCGCAGCCGTTCGATATCGACGTCGCCGCGGAGCTCGATCTGAGCGCGGCGCGGGCCGGCGACGCGCTTGCGGACACGCTCGACTACGACGCGCTACACCGCCGGATCAGCGGGATCGTGCGCGAGACGTCGTACGCGCTGCTCGAGCGGCTCGGTGCCGACATTCTCGCGGCCATCCTCGCCGACGGACGAGTCGAACGCGCGCGGGTGAGCATCGGGAAACCGCGTCTGCTCGCCGGCGCGACGCCGGTCGTCACGGTTCATGGCGCGCGCCCAGATCGGGATCGGCGCTAACCTCGGCGAGGCGGCCGCGACCGTCCGCTTCGCGATCGGCGCCTTGGCGCGGCTGGGGCGGGTGACGGCGACCTCGTCGCTCTTCCGGACCGCCGCTTGGGGCGTGCTCGATCAGCCCGATTTCATCAACGCCGCGGTGACCCTCGAGACGGACCTCGAGCCGTACGCGCTGCTGGCGGCGCTCAAAACGCTCGAAGCCGAGATCGGACGCGTGCCGACGTTCCGCTGGGGACCGCGGACGATCGACTTGGACATCCTCGACTACGACGGTGTCCGGCTCGACGATCCGGCGCTTACGATCCCGCATGCCCGCCTTACGGAGCGCGCGTTCGCGCTCGTCCCGCTGGCGCAGATCGCACCCGCCTACGCGCCGCTACGCGATGCGCTGCCGGAAGCCGAACGAGCCCAAGTCATTGAAATCTAAGGGTTGGCGGGCCGCTCATCGTTTTTTTGTGTGATTCTCATAATTCACTGTGAGTAAACGTTTGCAAAGTGGGGCATCATAGGAGCCACAATGCATCGCGTGTTCGTGGTAGGCTTCCCGCGTTCGGGGACGACCATCGTTCAAGCTTGGCTAGCGCATCAACTCGATGTGTTCACCTTGCCGGAGACGTCGTTTTTCGAGCATGCGTGTGGGAACTTGGCCCTGCGCTGGGGCGACCCCGAGGCTCGCGATGAGAGCCGGCTCTGGCACCGGATGGGCGCGATCCACGGTGCGGCGCGGCGGACGTACGCACAGGTCGCGCGGTCGCTCGGCGAACGCCCGGGCCGCCTGCCATCCTCGCTGGTTGCCGCCTCGGCGGCGTTCGTGGGGCTGCTGGACCGCGCAGCGGCGCGCAGCGGCGCGAGCGGCTGGATCGAAAAAACGCCGAACCACGTGTATTTCGTCGACGAGATCGAGCGGCTGGTCCCCGGCGCGACGTTCGTCCACGTCGTACGTCGCGGTGAGGATGCGCTGGCCTCGATCGTCGACGCGCAGATCGGCTTCGGTTCTTTTCACGGCAGCCTTGCCGATTGGGTGAGGCGCTGGAACGCGGCGATGCACGTCCACGAGCGCTGCGCGGGCCGGCCGAATCATACGATCGTTTCGTACGAGACGTTTTCGACCAGCGCGCGCGAGCGCTCGCGCATCGCACGGTTCTTGGGTTTGCCGCCGCGCCATGCGAACACGGGAGCGTCGCTCGACGTCGCCGATGCCGAACGTCACCCGTGGATGGCGTCGGCCGCGTCCGGCGTGATCCGGCCCGCCGAGCGTAAGCGCGATGCGATCTTCGGGCCGCGCGTCTCGGCCTGGCTTTCGCAAACGCTGACCGACTTCGTGCCGCCGCATGCGGCGACGCGGCTCGGCGGTCCCGACCTGCTCGCGCAGCCGTCGTTCGTGCCGTCGGCCTCGCGTTCGGCCGGCGGCATCGAGCAGCGCCGCTAGCCCGCGGCGTCGCGCGCGGCCAGCACCGGTTCGTAGACCTTGCTCTCGATGAAGAGATCGAGCAGCGGTTTGTCGACCTTGCCGCGGTCGGCGAATTCTTTGACCAGGATGTCGAGCGCTTTTTCGAGCGGCATCGCCGGCTTGTAAGGACGGTCTTTGGCGGTCAGCGCGTCGAACACGTCGCTGATCGTCAGCAAACGCACCTGCGGCGCGATCTCGTCGCCTTTGAGCCCGCGCGGATAGCCCGTGCCGTCGAGGTGCTCGTGGTGGCCGTAGGCGTATTCGGGAACGCGCGGCCAGGGCGTCTTGGCCCACGGGATCTCGCGCAAGAAGTAAAACGACTGCGTGACGTGCTGTTCCATCTTCGTGCGTTCTTCGACCGAGAGCGAACCGCGCGGGATGTGCAGATAGTCCATCTCGAATTTGTCGAGCATCGGTTTCTCGACCTCGAGATCGCGATACGACATGTTGGCGATCTGATCGAGCACCTCGGCGACGTCGCCGGCGACGACGCGCGGCTCGTTTGCGTTCTCGACCGCGGCGAGCAGTTCGCGCAATTGCGCCATCCGCGAGTCGCGCTCCGACTCGATCTGCGCGAAGCGCGGATCGCCGACCGGCACGCCTGCCTTCATCAACTCGACGATCTTGCGGCCGGCCTGCGTTTCGATCTGTTCGATGGCGACGAGGAACCGCAGGCGGACCGTATCGAGCCGGCCGTCGGGTAATTTCTTGGCCTTCCCGAAGATGTACTCGGGGACGGCGACCTTACCGAAATCGTGCAGCAGCGAGGCATACCGCATCTCGCGCAACTGATCGCTATCGAAGCGAACGTTCGCGAACGGCCCGGTCTCGACGCGGTTGAGCGTCTCGGCTTGGAGCACGGTCAGTTCGGCGACGCGCGACGAATGGCCCTGGGTCGATTTGTCGCGGACTTCGATCGCTTTGACGGACGCGCGCACGAATTGTTCGAAGAGGTCTTGGATCGATTCGAGCAGCGCTTTGTTCTCGAGCGCGACGCCGGCTTGCGAGGCGAGCGAGAGCAGCACGCGTTCATCGTGCGGTTCGAACGGCTCAACGACCATCTCCGTGTGTTCGGGCGACTCGAGCAGCATCTCGAAGTCCGGCTTCCGGTTGATCAGCATGATCGAGCCGACGACGTCGTTGTTGTGGTCGCGCATCGGCACGCAGCAGACGGACTTCGTGCGGTAGTTGTTCTTCTGGTCGAAGGTCGAGTTGAACCGGTACTCGTGCGTCTCGCCGATCTCGTAGGCGTCGGGGATCCGCAGCACGTCGCCGGTCAGCGCGACGTAGCCCGAGATCGATGCCCGCGAAAGCGGCAACATCGCGCCGAAATACGTCCCCGCGTCGCCGGGCCCGGTCTGCGCGACCGCGAAGCGCAGTTTGCGCTCGCCCGTTTCGGGATCGTTTTCCAAGAGGAAGAGCGAGCCGCCGTCGGCGTGCGTCAGCTCGCGCGCGCTGCGCACGATCGTTTGCTGGAGTTTCGTGATGTCGCGTTCGGCCGAGAGCGCAACGCCGATCCGCAGTAAATGTTCGGTCTCCGCCGCGCGGGCGTCCGCTTTCGAGCGCAGGCGGCGCGTTTCGGCTTCGAGTTCGAGGACGGCGCCGGCGTTGCGCACGGTCGCGATCACGGCGGCGGGATCGAGCGTCGTGAGCCAGCCGCCGACGTGCGGATTCGCCGCCAACCACGCCAGATTCGGATCGCCGGCATCCGCATAGACGACCGTCGTCGCATCCTGACCCAACTTGATCAACAGCAGCGCGTGCTCGATCACGTGGCGCTGGCCCAGCGTCTTGAGCCGCTCCAAATCGATCAAATAGACGACGTGGTCGCCCTCGTCGTGCTCGGCTTCGTAGGGAAAACTTGCCGCATGGTGACGGATCTCCGCCGCCTCCAGCGCATCACGAACAGCGTCCGGGATGGCAAACCCCTGCGGGTACACCAGCACGAACGGCGAGGTCCCCTTCCTCACGTCCGCTATCTGTTCGATCGTTGCCATAGTCTATTGCTTAGTGTATCGGCTCAGCCGGACGAAAGCGAGAGGCGGACGAGCGGTAATCGAGGCGCCAGCGGGAGGGTCCACGGGGTGGGCGAACCCTTTGACCCCGATGTTTGATGAGACGATCGCGAGGCGCGTCCGGCCGCTCGCGGAAGCTTTTCGGGACGCGGCGCTGGTCCGCTTGACCGTGCATGAGGACGATTTCGAACTCGAATTCCGGCGCGCCGGCGCCGCCGTTCCGCCGCCGGGACCCGCGGAGGGCGAGCCGGCGGCCGCGCCGGCGAATGGCAGCGTCCCCGAGGTGCTTACGTCCGATGTCGTCGGGATCGTGCGGTTCATGCGCCCGCCGGCGGTCGAAGGCCAACGCCTCGACGGCGACCGCGACCTCGCGTTCGTGGAGACGCTCGGCATCCGCAACCCGGTCCGCACCCGCGGCAGCGGAACCCTCTCCGCCATCTTCGTCACCGACGGCCAACCCGTCGAGTACGGCCAACCGTTGTTCGCGATCGAACG
>Ga0116231_10004161_pt1 | contig 29468 bp, 22 predicted proteins | sample S1TSphgellanicum_2_FD_89695 | JGI IMG/M metagenome (GOLD analysis project Ga0116231, IMG submission 89695) | Host-associated microbial communities from peat moss isolated from Minnesota, USA - S1T2_Fd - Sphagnum magellanicum MG | ecosystem: Host-associated > Plants > Peat moss > Unclassified...
AATTTTTATTAATTTAAAATAATAAAATAAAAATTTAATATAAAATAATTTTAAAGATTTAAAAATTTATAAATAAAAAAATATTTTTTTTTGGATTTTTTGTTTATTTAAAAAAAAAAAAAAAAAAAACAAAGTCCATATCATTTTACAAAAAAAAACATTTATGTTGGATTTGTGCACACATGTATTAAATAAATAGAAAAATAGGTTTGAAACAACATAATATTGTCATTACTTGATTACCGAGGCATCTTACAACTTGAAAAATAAAGAAAGAAAATGAACTTATGAGGATGTTTTTGTTCGTTGCTGTTTGGTCCACTAAAACCCGTTCCTTCTTGACCCTTTTGTTGTAAAATTATCTCATGGGGTGAGAAATATTGAAAAACAAAAAGATGAAAGGGTCCAAAATCATAGTTGTTTTGAAAGCTTGATCAATCAAAACACTTTTCAAGATGTGAAAAAACACACACACACACACACACTTCTCAAGGTGTGGAAAAAAATGGTTGAGAGAGTCCATGCAATCCACAAAAAGTCCGTGCAAAAATATAAAAAAATTATTAGAAAGTTCGCACTTTTTTCCCCATTTTCTCCTTTTACTACTATCGTCCATCTTACCGCCAACTATCTGCATGGCCACAAACCATTTCATGAACACAAAGTGTAAGAATGTGAGTATTAAACATGTTTTGAAACACAATGAAACACATAAACATGTTCACATGTTCACTTTATCAAAAGCTTTCTCTTACTCTGGACCACATAGTAGGGTTCACGGTTTAGGGACCCGAAACCCTAGTAACTGTTATGCTTGCGGCTAGAGAAGGGGTCAAAGTAGCCCACCCAAAAACAGTGAAAGTTGACTTATTGTGGGCTGTGAATGTGTTAAGATACCTACCATTGGTCAGATACAGATTTAAAGTCCAAAACACACCTCAAAATAAGGAGAAAAAAAATTCAAAGTCAAAAACCTTGACCTCCTTATTAAGCATGACATCTTCCCTGTTTATATAAATAAATAAATGTTGTATATTATATTATTATTTATTGATTTAAATTCTTATCCTTTCTCTCTCTCTCTAATATATAATTAAAAGACTCTGTGGAGGAGATTTTATTTCTTTCAGCAAGAGATTAGAAAAATCCCCAACTCCAAATTATAAATCTACTTAGAACAGCAATTATACACCCATTGGTCACTCCAAGGCTCATGGTGTAAGTCTCCTAATCTAAAGCACACAAGGTGTCTTGCGTGGCCACCTACCAAGAGGCAACTAATGAAACCCAATACCCACCAAAAAAGGAGAGGGAAAAACTAGGTTTAGAGCATCCACTCACACTTTTGTATTTGGGCCTCTACTATTGTCTATAACATCTTTGCATAGAGTATTTATGATTTTCCATATCCCACCTATAAATTGAACGAAAGCAAATTGAACAAGCGAGAGACTACTTAAATGCCACCAATTGGGGCAAATAATTATGGCTGAACAATAATAAAAAAATTCATTTTCTTGTAATAGCCCTCTTGAAATATCTATATCTTGAGCATAATTATAAGCCTAAACTGAATTTCACATTATTTAAAAGCTGTACATGTCAATAACAGTGTGTATAGATTGTTGTATTGTTGTAGGTGGACGTTCTTATAGTAGTAGCTCCGTTGGTGGCATGCACAATGTATTTCAAATGAATATAACATTTAAATGTCAGTTTGAGTCTCACTAGATGTATTCCATAGTTTTTTTTCTTCAATGTTATGTGGAATGGGAATGAAATGTGTAATGAAATGGGAACATGTTTTGTTATTGAGCATTCAATTCTTTAAAAATTCATTGCATAATTAAATGGTTAATGTTAATTAATAAAAGTTCTTAGAATTTTAATTTTTATTATCTCATTTTTCATGTTTTAAGTTAATAATTGTACAACATCTTGAATGTGATACATTGCTATAAGCCCAAATAGGAGGTATAAGGGTGGAGTTCCTCTTAAGCTCTTTGTAAACTTTTCACTTTGCATAATAGCCTAAAGGATAATGTCATCTTTATTTGATTTTGCAAAGGATTGTAGTATGGAATGAATACCTAGATGGCAAACAGAAAGCTTGTGGGGGTGACAATGAACCACTTTCTCCTCTTTCCTATTGGGTTCTCATGCCATGCCCGTATTAACAGAAACACCTTTTTCATAGTTCATTCCAATGTGAAAGGGATTTTGTCACCTCCATTTGACCTCTGCATTCAGTCCATTATTACATAGTATATCAAGGTGGGTGGACTGCATGACGAGCCTCTTTTATGTTTGGCCCTCTCTCTTGATGCCAAACAAGAGTTCTGGAGTATTTGCCAGAATATGTGCAGCTTGGTCGTTCTTTCTGACGCCCATTCAAGATTACTTAATATAATAGTTCCATATTTTGCTTGTATGACCTACCTATTTGACCTTACGAAACCTCCCCCAAATATTCTAGTGCCAAGTAATCAGAACTGGTATATGAGGGATTTTTTGGGAATCTTTTGTATGGTTGTCCCTGAACCCTTCCAAAGACAATTTCAGAAATAACTACCTCATTTTCAAGCATAATTACTTTATTTCTTTTTAGATGATTATTTTTGAAATATGCTTTTCAATGATTATTTCTCACCTTTTTTTGATAACTATCTCCATTTTATAATTTATCATTCTTTTTCTCTATCCACCAACATGTACGTGAAAAAAAATTTAAAATGTGTCTTTTCATTTCATTTCCATGAAATGTATAATAATTTTAAAATAAATTTGACATTGACATAAATAATGATGAATTATAAAAAAATCATATGCAGACATAAAAATAATAAAATAATTGATGGTCACTAGTAGTGCACAGCAACACCAAGCTCAAATAGGTAGGTAGATGGCTAGCTAGACCTTGTAAACAAGGGTTTAGGTAACTAACACCTAGCCCATAATCTGAATTTGAACCCAAGGTGATTGATTACTTAGGCTTGGGTACTACTGGTAGCCTTTTGTTTGTTTGTTTCCTGGTGAAGTTTTGCCAAAAGGAAAAAATAGAAATGAGAAATTCCAAAATGAAGTAACTCTTCAAAGTTTCAATTCCCAAAAGTCAGGGAAAAACAAGGAAAATTTCAGCATATTTGGTTTCAATATATAGTCAGAAACATAGAACAATTTGATTCAAGATTTGTCCTTCATTATTGGTTTTGTATATGGTTTATAAATAATTTAAACCACTTTTTCACAATTGCCCCTTTTTGTACATCTTCCTATGGATGGTCACCAATGTTGTTTTCTCAACAAATTTTGTAATTTTTTAAAAATTTGAGAAAATTTATGATTTTTTTGGGGGGTTTCTAGTACAAATTTGACTAATGAATTTGCTTGCTTTTCGAAAAATTGCTGAAATTTCAATACAAAAAATAAAAAACCCTGATGAATCACCACTTAGGCTGAATCCATGGTTGCTTTGATTTAAAGCATCTTTTAGACCTGATGTTAGGGTTTATGGTGTTAGGCAGCCCAATATTTAGATAACATCATAAAACAAAAAAAAAATACCCATGTTAAAATTAGAACTATCCTTTAATTAATTAACAATTTTGTTGTTCATTCGATATCATGATGATGAATGTTAATGGTTATTAATCACAATCAAGATGATTAAAATTAATTTTAAATATATTAAATATTGAGTTAGACTCAATTATGTTATGTAATGTTTAAGTTGAAAGTGTTGTTTTGAACCTTTTCACATAACATTGAGTTAAAACTTCAAAACTTAGGCTTTAAGCTAGACTTGAATGTTATCTATGACAAATGCTAACACCAAGTTGACATCACCTGCCAACAAGGATGCCATGTCATTGATGCTATTTAACATTACATATGTGAATGCATGCAAAAATCAAGAAAAATGTAACATTAACTTATCAGTGATTTAGCACTAAGTGTGAACAGGATACTTCATTTAGCTTGGGATTTCATGGGGGTGGGCAACCAAGAAAAATGTACCATTGACATGTCATTGATTCAGCACTAAATGTGAACGGGATACATTAGCTTTGGATTTCATGGGGGTGGGCAATCAAGAAAAATGTAACATTGACTTATCATTGATTTAGCACTAAGTGTGAATGGGCTGTTTCTATTTAGGTTGGGATTTCATGGGCCCAGCCAAGGCCAGTTGAATTTGTCCATTCCTAGCTAGGCAACACTTATGGGCAGAGGGGACAAGCAGCCTCATAAATATTATTTTTAAAATTTATTATTTGATTGACCATGACAAAGAACAATATTCAAACTAGACACTATGGAATATACAAATGTACCATAACTAGGTATTCCTTTTCTAGGGTTTATCTTAGGCGGGACGGGTTTTCATCTCCTGGTTTCACTTTTGGTTCGGCCAGTTCCTGGGCAAGGTAATAACCCCACTACTGGGAGAAAGAAAACCTTACCAATTAGTGAAATTACGTTGCTTTTTAAAAAAAAGTGTAGGGTAAAGCACTAGGTCAAGGGCATTACCAAAATAAGGGCTCACAAGGCGATAGCTGAGTACAGGCCCGATTGTTGTAATGCCCTCGACCAATAGTTCAAATAAGTTCAAATCTAACATTATTTGGACTTAATATGGCCATTAAAAGAGGCCTTACTCAAAAAGGTGAACGAAAAAACCTCAAAATTCATTTAAATTATTTCTAAATATTACATATGAGTTCAAATCCAACATTTTGGGGGCTTAATATGGCCACTAAAAGCAGCCTCACTCAAAAAGGTGAAGATGAAAATTCCCAAAATCAATTTAAATTATTTCTAAGTATTACAAATGAGTTCAAATCTAACATTTTGGGGGCTTAATAAGGCCACTATATAAATAGAGGCCTCACCTAAAAACGTAAAGGTCCTAACGTTGGTGCCGGTTTAGCCTGGCCCATTCCCAGTGCCCAGAGAGAGTGCGGGTTGGGGGGGAACACGGGGACGAAGAAGAAGCTCACACTGCACACAGGTCCAGTCTCTCTGTCAAGAACGGAGGCATGGAAGCTCCCCAAGATTCCAGGGAACGATTCCTGTTCAGCTGCACCGGAGTAGCTGCAGGACTTGGATCTTCTACATCAGCCGGTGCCAACAATGCAGCACCTCTCGCATCCACAAGATGAGCAAGCAGGTAAACTTTTTTGTTTTTTGTTTTTGTTTTGTTTTGTTGTTGGTGTTGTTGTTTTTTTTTTTTTTTTTGAGGTCACAAAAATTTGTTGATGGAATTCGGAAGCTTCATGAGCGCGGCGCAGGTACCTGTCGTGCGGGAGCCGTTTGATCATCTTATCTGCAAGGATCTTCAACATGATGCTCTTCTGTAAAACAGTTTGAACCACGCCTACAAGAGGTGTGTTTCTTTTCTGGAGGGATTCTCGAGCATTGTACTACAGGGCGTATGTTCCGGATTGCCTTGAACTTTGAAGAAAGAGATTTGAATGAATTGCTTTGGTCTTGAATTTGATTTTCTTATTCATAGTCCTGATCAGTATGATCAATCTTCAGTTCTGATCGGGAGTTGTAAAGATCATTGGAGAGTTTTGGAAACATTGATGATATCTATGGCTTTGGAAAAATCTAGAAGTTGAATCCCCGGAGGATTCAACTGTAATTCCGTGGAAGCGACGGACCGCCGCTATCCTGGAAGGTCGTGTGGAGAAGTTCATGCTGGAGAAGTGGAAGTGGAAATGAGGAAGTGAGGAGAAGATCGCGGCAGGTCTGTGGAGGGGCCGGGCTCAGATTTGATGTTTCTTCTTCGGGGCTGCAAAGAGAAGAGAGAGAGAGAGATGCAAGGCAGTAACCAGAGCAAAGGTGATTTTTCACCTTTGACTACACAACTGCAGCAGGCATGGCTGCAATCGCAGATACCGAAGGTACAGAAGCGCAGGTTATCCACGATGATACCGGCACCAGCAGCACAGAGTAGACTCGGGTCTTCCTATTCTTACTTTGCTGCAGAGTCTTTTGCAGACAGCGGTTACTTGTCATCGATTTTCCCGGGGCTACCAAGAAGCAGCCAGCAGCAGCAGCTTCTGCCAACAACACAAAAGCCTAGTTCAGCAGCATTCTTGGAAAGATCATGTGATCAGTCCTCCTCGAGCTTTCCCGAAAGGCCTGTGCTGCCGATGCTTTCTTCCTATTCTACCAAGACTTCCAACTTCCCCGCTAGGCGTGCTGCTGCATCGTCAGTTCGTAATATTCATCATCCTCATCGCTCGCTCTCCACGAGCATTGTCGAAGGATCAGGCTTAGAAGAATTCTCGGACTTGTCTTCTTCCCAGCGACGAGCATCATCATCATCATTTCTTTTTTCTGCTAATCTGAGTTTTCCTCCCAGCCGTTATTCCGTGCAGCCTTCGTCCAACGCTTTGCTCGAGCCAGGAGCAGCAGCACGATGTTTGCCAGAACTCGATTCCATTGCTGCATCCGATTCACCGCTGTCAGCGCCTTTGTTAGACAGCATCCTCTGCATGGACGAAGACATGGTCCAAGCGAAGAATATCGCCGAGTCTTCACTTATGGGACAAAATTCCGTTCCCGAGACCAGTTCCTCTTCTTCTACAGCAGAAATCGTGGACTACGACAATAGCTGGATTGACGACATGATCCTTGGTACACTTCCTGAACAACAAACTGCACAAGCACAAACTGCCGAGTGGCTGATACAGGAATACACAAGGAGCTTGAGCGTCCTTGTCGCGGACGTCTCCAGGGCATCCCAGTCTCTGCAGAGCCCTGGCAATCTATGGGAAAATGGATTGGATTCCTGCTACTCTGAGTACATGTTCGAGGTACTTAACGTCGACCAGTACATTGAACGTGAAGCTCAGGCTCCTGCACGCATTGACTATCGTCAGTCTCTTCCATCTCTGGAGTCACATGAAGCCCTAACTCCAAGTGCAGCCAAATGTTGGTTTGAAGCCACCAGTTATGCTCCTGATCTTCCTCGTGTTGATTTGGCTGATCTGCTTCTAAGGTAACCTGCTACCACTGTTGCTATCTGGAACATCACTTATCTCGTTGATTTCTTCACTGTGGAGTACGTTTCAGGGCTTGCAATAGCTGAAAAGAATGGCATGGGTCATTTTCATGTTGTTTAGGACAGTTCATATTTTGCAAGTATGCTCTCTTTGATGTGTTTGTCCTGCTTTCATCATCTGTCAGAAATTCTACATGAATGGGTTCATAGAGAAAAGCTCAACAAGGTCTGATTCTGCTTATAGAAAGTATTGCAGAAGCAGAGAGTTCCAGATTCCTTCAGGTCTGGAATCATGGGTGCTCATGCTTTTCCTTAGAATTTGGCTTTAAAGACAAAACTTCTCAATGAAGACTCATTCTGTACTCTCTAGTCTGATTGTTAAATTGTCACTATTGTAGGTGTGCAAAGCTGGTGGAGAAAAATGATGTGAGAAAGGCAAATGACCTCATTGGAGAGCTTCGGGAGCATTCATCAGCCTATGGAAATGGTGTACAGCGAATGGCATACTACTTCATGGAAGCTCTGGTGAGTTCTAAATTGATTGGGCTGCTACTACTGTGAAAATCTTCAAGATCTGCAACCTTTTTTTGTGTTGTGCTTTAAGAGTGATTGAGGAATAATTCTGGCATTTGAAGAACTTGGCATGTAGACTGTTCCCATTTATAGTTACTTCAGCTTGACAGATTTGTTGGAGGACCATGAGGATGAAGAGAGACAAGTTTTCTACCTGTAACATTTGGTCCCACCCTTGTTGATATCTGAAGTATTTTTAATTTCAGAATTCTTGCCCTCCATTTTGGTGATATCAGATTGAATACTCAAGGAATGTTCATCTTGTGGGCCTCTCTATGCCATAGGCTTAGATGCCTGTATGGGGACAAGTCAAAATGAAATGAAGCTTGTGCTCACAATCTTGTTGCTGCCTGGATGAGGATACTATTGACTTCTCGATTTGCTATAGCTAGCCAAGATCATGACTGAATTTCCCCATTGCTTCTGGAAATGCACCAGAAACTCAGGACACTGATTTTGTATGATGTTTTGCTTGAATTTTGGGCAGATCATTGAATACTTATATGCACCTACTGTCACGAGCTGATAAAGTTGGTGGGTAGTCATGGCAGCTCGTCACTGCTATTCATGACGTGTGTGATGGTCTGACACTTTGTGAGTAACTCTCACAGGTTATGACTTTACTGATTGTCATGTTACCTTAAAAGTTTTGTGGAAATTTCTCTGTAATCTGTTTAGATATGTTTGGGTTGTCAAATGTGATGTTAGGAGTCCCAAAGATGGTCTTTACTGGCTGATCTCTGGTTGTTTCTGGAGATACTGTACTTGTTAGATTGGAATGTTCTCTTGTGCGATGTGGCCCTCAGTGGCTAATCTCTGATTGTTTCTGTAGGTGCTGTACTAATCAGCCACTCAAATGATAATCTGCTGACTGGGACAGCTCATGAGAGAATCAATCATGACACCAAGGTTTTCATGGCTGGATTCATGTAGTTTCAGTAACCAATGGTTTCCTGAGCAGGCATTTGGACTTCTGCCTTTTGGTTTTGAAGACCTGGTTTGGATTTCTCCATGTGGATTTTCATCTAATTTGTGATGGAATTCCCTCTCTGGAAACTATTGATAAAAGGGGAATCATTCTGACTGACTGCTGATGGCCTTAGTATTTTGAGATTGAACTTTGCAGAGTCAGTAAGAGCTTCATAGGTTTGATCATAGCTGGTGAATTGAACATTCTTTGCTCTCTAAGAAGAGGAAGTGATTGGAACCTATTTGTATGAGAGTGCATAACAGTTTAGTGGCCTCCAAAATATATAATCTCTTTTTTTGACAGAGTAATATTGGGATTGCCAGGTTGCCAGATTGTCAGGGACTGGTGGACGACTTTATGCAGCTATGTGTGGCAACTGTCCTCCACCGGCCAAACTGTTGAAAGCTTACCGCCTGTATGTTGACAATGTCCCATACACAAAACTGAACCACTTATTCTCCACTGCAACAATTCTGGATGCCTTCAAAGGTGCTTCTTGTGTACATGTGATCGATTATGGTATCAACCATGGTGTCCAATGGCCATGTTTAATACAGCACCTTGCTACTCGGCCAGAGGGACCACCCCATCTTCGAATTACAGGTATCTTCTTCATCAGTGTCCATGACTTTTTGTTATCCATAACTCTTGCTAATCACCTAATCCTGATTTTCATTTGCTTGGAACTTCTTGATACAATTGACAAACTCAGAGACATGGTCTGGGACATGTTGTACTGGTCTTACCATGTGAAAGGTAAAAATCTTGGGGCGATATCAACAATAAGTTACTGATGTTCTCAGGAACATTGTTGCAGGAATTGATCGGCAACAGCCTGGTTTTAGTTCTTCAGAAAGAGTTATTGAAACTGGTCACAGGCTTACAGAGTTTGCTAAGATGTGGCAACTGCCATTTGAATATCATGCTTTTGCGGAAAAATGGGAAAATATCACAACTGCTCAGCTCGCTTTGAGGCATGATGAAGTGCTGGCAGTCAATTGCTTTAAACTCCACTACCTTCTTGATGAGTCAGTCATGGTTGACAGCCCCCGTAAAATTGTGTTGAACAGGATCCGAAGCTTGAATCCAAAGGTAAAGCTTCAGATGGACTGGTTGTTCTTTGGATCCAAGGATGTTGACATACTCTTCTTTGCTTTGTCATTTGAAGTCAGGCAGTTTGTTGCTCTTGTGTCACACTAGTAATTAGTGCTCTTGTGTGTGAAGGTTTTCATTGAAGGAGTGGTGAGTGCAGGCTACAATGCACCTTTCTTTATGTCTCGCTACAATGAGTGCATGAAACATTTTTCAGTCATGTTTGATGCTGTCGAAGCGTCACTTCCCCCCAATGATCCAGACAGGGTGCTGCTTGAAAGGGAGCGCTTCGGAAGGGAGATCCTGAATATAGTAGCTTGTGAGGGTCTGGAGCGAGTAGAACGTGCAGAGTCTTACCGGCAATGGCAATCAAGAACTCAACGAGCTGGATTCATACAGAGGCCATTGAACCTTGCCATTTTGTCCCAAATGAAGGCCATGATGGGTTCCTACCACAAGGACTTTGGCATTGGAGAAGATGGTGGCTGGATCGTCACTGGATGGAAGAACCATATTGTGCACGGATTGTCTGCCTGGGAACCCAATCCTTTAGTTACCAACCATTAAATCTCTTCCTTTTTCCCTCTTTTTTTTTCCCAGCAGCCCAGGAGCCTTTTGTATGATACACAAAACCCAAAATCCTTTTAATAGTTCATAGTGGTGCATGATCGTATGCCAAAACAGGGAATGTACAGTCTATTGCTCCTTGAGCTCCTCCTCCTGCACATAATGAGCTGGCTCAAGTCCATAGCTATGGAAACAATTTTGCACGTCAATGATCAGCTGCAAACATGAAAGAGGTGGGCATGACATTGGCAATGTATTTACCATTGTTATGTAGAGAGGCAATAGTTGCTCCATTTGTTGGTAGACATTGATTATCACCCTTTTTAGCAGTTCTTTGTTTCACTTTTGTGCTGTTCAAAATTCTTTCTTGGGGATTGTCACCAACTGTACCTAATTTTACTGTATATGGAACTCAACAAATGCAACTTAAGACAGTGGTTAGTAGCCAGCTTGTAAGCATTTGTTGCTTCAAACACCACTATGGTGTGAGTGTGATGTTTTCTAGCTATATTGCTGTCAGTAAGGTTCCAAACTAACTCTCTCTATTGTGACTGACAGTTGTGAGACTATTGCGCAGTGGTTTTTTCAGATGTTCCTTGCAGAAGTTCGAAATACCCTACTCTGGAGAAATGCACAATTAGAGAGCACCATGCCTCTCCAGTTTTGGTGGTGTTTACAGTTTTTCGAGGTAAGACAGGACTTACCCACTATGTACCTATTTGCCTTACTCATCACCTTGTGATATTTTGCACTTGTGATGAAGGCAAGAATGTTGCTTTAAATCCTACTGTCATCCATTGCTTCTTCATTCAAGACTCTACACTGTAGCACAGCAGTAGATACCACTTGTCACAGCTTACAATACTCCTTAGAAAGCTGTTATATACGCAGCTAAAGAATTCTTCATATTGAGAATGAAATGAATGTAAGTTGCATTGTAAGTTGATGATGAATCTCCTCTCAAATGTAGTCCTTGAAGCTTGATTCTGACTAGTACAAGCAAGTAAGTTTCATGAGGATGGCTAATCTCACCTTTTCTCCCTCAAAAATTGCCTAGAAATTAAACCCTCAATTCTAGACTGTGTTATGGATTCTACCTATTTGTCATCTCTACACAAGCCTTTTTGCTCATATAATCTGTCACAAGCTGTGGGTGTAACACTGTTACCATTTGGTTTTTTGTGCTGGCTATTAGTCTATCAAATTTCTTTGTTCACAATTGGAATATGTGCAATTCATCTTTGACAATCTTTAAGTTTCAACATCTAAACAAAACAATGTTTAGGCATGCAATGCACCCATTATGTAACTCTTCAATTTCATCTTTGTTCATTTTGATGCCACATGGGATACAAGATGTGAACAATATCATGCTGCAATACCTGAAGTGAATTCCCAACTAAGTTTCTCCAAGGTTGCTTCATTTGTAAAACAAACATTTTTTTTCTTTTTTTCTGCCAACAATGATGTCCATTGTTTAATTAATGCAAAGCTTTAACATGTCATCAATGCTTGATATGCTTCATATTTTGTTGAGTTCATGTATTAGTAATGTGTTCAACATCAAATGTAAAATTTCCACTCAAATGTAAGAAGAAGAGATGAAAGTCACACTAAATTGAACAAGTACTTCAGAATGTTATGGCATCATTAAAGGTCTCATTATGAATGTTAATGGTCTTCCATGCAAAAACATAATCTAGGTAAATGATGCAAAAACACAATAGGTTAATGGTTGGTACTGAGAAATGGTCATGAACCATTGGTAGTATTTCTCTTTGAATTTCTACAAAAAGCAATTAACCACAAAAAATGTTTAGTTTCCTTTGATCAATTGAAACTAAGAAATATAAATACTATTGCTACTGCAAAATTCCTTTTACTTTTGTAATTAGCATGCTCAAGATATCGGGAAACATCAACCAAAGATTGTCATGGCAACATACCTTGTGCCTGCAGAATTACTAATCTCCACTCAGTGATATGGCTTTTGAATGCAAACGTCATCAGCAATCAGGTTGAGATTGCGTCTTTACAGACTTCTCCATGGATCCAGGCTGCATGGATTGCAATTCCTCATTTGGAGAAGATCCATATTGGTCTGTTTTGGCACTCTCAGTTTACTCTGCTTTGAATCCTGGTCCAATGGTGCATTTCCTTTTGGAACCAGGTAAAGGATGGATTGAACTGCAGAATACATAAATAGTGTAAGTGAGGCCATTCGTATGGTTCACAAGTACTGACTCTGGGAGGTTTTTAAGATACTCTCAAAAGCAACTATGGAGCAAATGCCTCTTCAAGTGCCTACATGTGTCTATGAGCTTGCAGAGAAGACTCCACAATAACACTTGAAGGTAACTGTTATGTCAGTTCTGGCAAAACCAAAACAAAAAAAATATAAAAAATGAATGCAGTCATTATACTCTTGTGAATTGTCACTCACCAAGTAGCAGGCCATCACCTTCCATCACTGTTACTCAACTGACTTCATCAGCTCCTGATGGTGGATGTAGATAAGTACCTATATAATGATCTGCTCAGAATTTCAGGCAAAATACGATATAAAAAGCAGTGCCCTGAGATTCTGGTGTATTTCCAGTAAGAATGCAAAGATCCAGTGAGGCATTGCTTCAACAAGTGCTTATAAACTAGCAAAAGTTTGGGCAAATAAACTAAGCAACACTAAAGAGACATAGCTAATAAAAAACATCAACCCTATCCTCATGCAAGCTGCAGCAAGTTTGTGAGATCTTCTTCTTCCAGATCATATTTTTGGTGTTTGAGAGTAGATGAGCTGTCTTCTGACGCTTCGAGAGACGAAGGGCAACGTTAGGGTTGAGGGCTCAGTCTAAACCCTAAACCCTGAACCCTAAACTGGGTTTTGGTTGTGGGTGCATGTGTGTTCTTCCGAATCATGTTTCCGGTGTTGGAGCGTTGCCGCTTTCTTTTCTGACGCTTGGAGAGAGTTCAGGATCTTGGTCTTCTGAACAGTTTCTTGTGCACAAAAGACCACGGAGGCAGAAAATAGAGTAGAGAATAGGAAACAAAACAAGTACTTGTTTCAAAGGTGAAAGAAAAGGTGCAGGGATGCTGCATGTAGTAGGCAAGCCGTTGTGGAGACCGACCAGCAACCAGCATCTGCCAATGCTCACCACCCTTATTCCCAGCCGTCTGTCTCTCAAGCTGCCTGTTTCTTTCTCCGCGCCCCGCCATCTGCGTGAGAGAATTTTCCTCTGCAGTTGTGGTTTAGTCCAAGCAGCAGCAGCATGGGCCGATGAGAGAGCATGTGCGGCTCCATGTAGCTTCAGGTAACGGCAGCTCACTCCCATTACCTGTTTTTCTGTCTGTGGTGCAGCAGCTCGTGGCGTTGTTTTCTGCTATGTCATTGTCATGCTGAAGGTCACACAGTATCACCACCCATGTGAAAGAAATGTTCTCTATCTCTTGTCAGCATGTGAGAGGTCTGAATAGGCATGGGACAGGCTGGGTAGCATGGCTGACAAAGGTATACTTTTGGAGGCCAAAAGGTAGGTTGAAAATCTTTCTAAGTGGTTTGCAGTTTCTTCAACAAATCAGGGAATTGCAGACAAGAACTGCAGTCAAAATCCAGGGAAGAGGGAAGATACAGTTGAGTGCTGTGCAGCTTGGGAAGCATAGCAATGACATGGAGGAAGAAGATGATGAAGATGTGCCTTCTCCACATACTGAGGACAAAGAGACCAGAGGTGAAAGTGAGACAAAAGCATTGAGAGCTCAAGACTGGGCTGTTCAGCTTGCATCTCTGTCTCCATCCCAGCTGCATCTGGCCAAGAGGTTGGTTCATTGGCTATTTCTGCTATTGACTCAAGGGACAAAAGATAGACACTGGTCAGTAGAGAACCAGCTATGGAATCTGGTCAGACTAAAGCTCAAACTATCCCACTGGTTTGGAATTGAAAACCTTCAAAGTGAATGGACTTGAGTGCAAGAGCGTGAGTACAAATTGCTTGTGAATAAGGACCTGTCATAAGCCTTGTGTACACCTATCTGCTGTTGCCTTCTTGGGACTTTCCTGTGCACCCAACAGAGAGAGGGAGAGGTATTGGTTGATGTTGTCCAAAGGTAATTGGAATGGGCAGACTTGATTGGGTAGGTAACAATGTGTTTTTCCCTTGGAGATGAGATTGCAGGTGGGCAAGGCTGTCAAATGAAGTGTTTGAGGCCATCATGCTGGTGAAGGTACATCCTTCTTCTCTATGAAAGGTCAAGATTTTGGCAGAGAAACAACAGCAATGTAGTGGTAAACTGTTGTTTTAATAAACCAGAGGTAAGAAAGAGATCTAGTGAAAATTTGTGTTGTCCTCTTGCTTCTGCTGGTTGTACAATTGCATCTTGATGTGTAGTGATATCTTATTATCCTCTAATTTTGCTGGTGAACCTTCCTGACTAATGGTTGTATGATTGCCTTTATCCATGTGGCAGTCTCTGAGCATAAAGGCTCGCAACACAAGGCAAAGGCAGATTCATTACATAGGTATGTGCTTAGCTTGCCTTGGTGCATTTGGTATTAGTACTGTTCAAACCTAGAGGTCTTTGATTGATGAGAGCGTTTTTCAGCAATGCAATCCATTGTTGTTACTCTGCTCCTGATCCAGAAAGAGATGCTTGTCATTAGAATGGGTATCTGAACTCTATATTTTTGCCTGAGGATCTGCAGGGTGCCTACTTCATGATATGGATCCTGTGATGATGGATCTTGTTCTCAAGGCTTGCAAGGGTTGTGATCCTTCTGAACCAACAGCACTTGAGCCAAATGGACTGGCACCAAACCCAGCCAGGCTTTCTGAGGTGTTTCATCTGACACCCACTCCTGTGTATATCAATCCAGATAGATCATGTAGGGAAACTTGATCTGGTTCCATTGGGTAGTTAGATTTCCTCTTATGTAATTTTAAAGTTGGGTATCTTGGAGAGAGGGCAGCATTCTTTTACTCTCCCCAATATTCTAACATAACAACTCACAATCATGCAGGCGGAAATTAGTGATTTGAAATATCTTCAAAGAATTGAGAGAGACAAGGATGCACAGATGACTGCAAAGTGTTGGATAGAGGGCCTTTTGGCTGGGGATGAATCTGTAACTCATGAACTCTTCTCATATTCTGGCGAGTTCTACTTTGACCAACAGGTATGAGGTCCTTTTGTAACTATCTGTTAGGTTGCCCATGGGATTTTGCTTTCTTAATGTTTCTGACTCATACAAGGAATTCATTAGAATGTTGAATGCTTTCTCCTCAAGGGCCCTCAACTGGGTGGGTAGGTTGAAGAAGTGGCAGAGTGTTTGTTCATTACCTCCAGAAAATTCCTCTCCAGTGGTGGGAATTAGTCTATAATCTAAAATGTTTTCCTAGCTTGAGCACTCTGTAGGCCACAATACCTCAGTCAAGAGGATATTGCCTAAGCTGACTTGCAATGAAATCATGCGATCCTCTGTTTTGCAGAAGTTAAAGAAGCTCATTGAAGATGCTCGAGAAAGGCTGACTCATCATAAATCAGAGGTTGAAGATGGGGATGAGGACAGCTGGAGGACATCAGAGGCCCCAAGTACACTGACCAGTAGAGAGCAAATTGTGTTGCATGAGTATCTACTTAGAATAGCCAGAGGAATGCTGCATTATTCCCGTCCAATTTGAGGTTCATGCTTCCTCACTCCAGGAAATTGCTAATGTATGGCAGTGGCTTCTGTAGGCCCAATCAAAGCTGCTTGGAAGGATCCTAGCTTCTCCCTGTTCATTCTTGACCTCCTGCTCACGGTTTTGTTTTTTTTCACTGTAGACTTTCACAGAATCTGTTTCTTGTCACAAAGGTAACCCAAGCTTTCAAATTATTCACACCCACCTTCCCTTTTGTTGGTGGTGTGCATACAGGAAGAACAGGAAAAGTGTTCTCATGGCAGATAGTCTTAGCCTTCACATTGGGTGTTAAGGAGTCTTTGGGCCAAACAAGGGTTGGCCCCCTCAGCTCCACCTTGGGTTGGCACCCCAGTTGACTTGGATATCAGCCTCCACCCTTGGTTCCAGAGCATACTATCCTGATAGCAATATCTCTTGGACCTTAGGCTCCACCCTCAGTCCCATAGTGTACTGCTCCTGATAGCAGGGCCTTTCCCTACCCAGTAGACCTTGCTTCATCTTTGACAAACCCAGAGATGTCTCCCAAGCCAAACTCCTCGTCATGTAAGTGGGTTACCCCATATCAAATGTAACAATAGTTTGCCTGAAATATTGGGCAGAGTATTGTATGCTTAATGGGGGTCACCCATAACAACTGAGTCCCTGTCATTCAGAAAGGAGGTATTGGTCTAATACCTTGGAAAGACACCCATAAAGTTATAATTGCATGCATTCTTTTCCCATGCCCATTTTGCTGTTACTGATGGAACGGTAGCAGAATGGTTGTTGCCTTCAAAGTCTTGTTGTAGAGCTTTCTGTGCAACCAACCTCCTGGATAACACCAAAGCTGGAGTCTACTAGAACTCAAATGTTACAGTCAGTATGAACAGCAGTGAAGTCAGTGACAGTCCCTCACTTGTTCCAGTATTATCAACAGTAACTAGCCTAGTGGCTCCAGGGCCCCTCTTTTGGTGGACGAAAGTGTAGTTACAGTTCATGATAACCATCACTAGAACCCTTTTCAACCTGTCCCACCATATTCATAGTGTCATTGTTCTTTGGTTCATCTGCACATGATTTGAGAACAACTCAGATGGTGTGGCCTCACCACAGAGCAGTGACTACCATAAGAACACCTTAAGGAACTCTTGGGAGCAAATGAGGCAAGGTGGTGTCACCACCACAGGGCAGTAGTTTTGGACAGTGCTCAAGGCCTCCTCCTCAGCAAGTATGATGGTGACCTGTCTATCACAACTTATTTACCCACTTACTTCATCAGCTCCCAACAGTGGGTATGGGCCAGTATAACTACCAGTGTATGCATGGAATTTCTGTTGTGAGTCCTGAAGCAATGGGAAGACTAAGCAATCATACTGACTTGCAACCAACACCATACAAGGGAGAACGCAGAGAACACATACACAGACAAAAAACAGAAAACAAAAGAGGATGCACAATAGCCAGAAGAAAGAACAGAATTATACCTATAGCAGACAAAAAGGGAGAAGAGAAACAAGGACCAAGTAGGCTTAGGGGAAGGCTCCCCACTTACAAGACTCTGAGCAATGACATTTGGAAGACTTTGAATGCTGAAATTTCAAAGGACCTTTTTCTTTGTTGACCAAATAGAAATGGAATTTGATTAAGAATCTTGTACACAAAGTAAGAAGAGGCGTGCCTTCAACAAAAGGGGTCCATGTACACCTAATCAGGATCCAAAATCTGAGAAAACATAGAACTGAAACACACTTAAGTGCCAGACTTTCCACTTCTTATCAAGAACCTCCATAAAAGTGTTCTGTAACTTGTCTATGAGATGGCAGAGAAATCTCCACAACAACCACTTTGAAGGTAACCCATTCTGTCAGAATGAGTGGTGGTCATAACTTTTGCGAGTGTCACCAACAGAGAGTCAGACCATCATCAATTTTCATCATGAATAGCATGTTACAAGCTCTGCCATGACTCCCACCACATGAATGATTCCCCATCATCAGCTCCATCAGCTCCCGACAGTGGGGTGTAGACAAAATACATAGTAATGCATCCAAAAATTTCAGGTAAACTGCTGTCATGCAAGTTCAATCTGCATCCTGAGTTTCTGTCAGATCAAATCTCTGAAAACAACAGAAAAGACTTCTGCCATGATTGATATTGGCTAGCAGTCAAGAAATGAACTTGTGTATTGTAATGTGTGCACAGATGATGCACAACAACAATGCATAGAAGAATATACAATAATGATCTAGCTTGGATCTTTCACTTTTCCTCGTATCAGGCCTGTATCCTGTCCTCAGCACAGAAAGGACACAGATACATACATCACATGTTGATTTTTCCAAACCCTCAATCTCAAGCTGATCTGATGAACTTTCATGATCAGAAGTCTGATGCTAACTACTATATATTAGAGAGAGTCAATCACAATTTTCTTTGAGAAGAGAAGGGAAAAAAAGTGTCTAAAGTTCAAGGAGCCATCTGTCAGCTTGTACCAAGAAAAACCTCAAAACTATAAAGAAAATTGTGGTCCAATCCAATATGATTTCTGCTTCTCATGCTCTCCTTCATGTGATCTCTCACTGAAACAAACAAACCCTTGTGGAGTAAGTAGAGCGTGAAGAGATGGGGGCTTTTTTCTACCTGTGGATCAGGCATTGGCCGTCTTCTCTCCACATATGCATGCCGATCCTTGTCTCTCATGAGTGCTGCAAACCTTGCCTGGTGCAGCAAAATCACATGTTATTGCAGAACAGAAACAATTCTCTCCTAGGGTTCCAAGTTCTCTCCTAGGGTTTGTGTCGATATCACAAACCCTCAACTGACAATCACGAAAGCAAGATACAGGAAAGGCTCATGTGGGAAAAAAATTCCTTCCTGTCGCCATGACCACAAAAGCTCTGAGAGAGAGAGAGAGTGTGTGTGTGTGTGCATATTACAACAAGAATGAGCTTGCTTGAAGGATGAAGGATGTTGTACCTCCTCCTGCTCTAGTCTGAGTTCCCTCTCTGGCTTGATCCACAGATAGTAGGCCACAATCCCCGCCACCCCCCACGCTGCCACGTTCTGGGCTCCCCTTACCCCACCAAATGCTGTCACAATACCCTCGCTGATCTTCCCGAATCGTGTACCCCGCACCATGGCTCTCCTCCTTCTCCTACTCGAATCCTGTAAGAAGATGAAAAGTCACTAGATTTTACTCAGATTGCTTTCAACAATGGAGGTAGAAAGAACAATTTTCCATCACTACATAAGTTTGTTGTTTCCATTGCACATGCCATGCATCACCCATTACACTCGTGCTTTGAAAGTAAAGCCAATCAGTTTTTTGAGCATTTGCCTATGTCAAGTGAAGATGATGAATAGCAAATGTCAAGAGGCATAAACATGAATATTTTAATTTCATATGGTTCCATTTATGAAGAAATCATATTGCAAACTTGGTGATGGTCTCGTGAGAAGAATGACAATGGTCGCTCTTCACAAATGTTTTCATTCATGATGATTTTGCAATATTCAAAACCTAGCTACAAAAATGGAATTTTTTTTGGTTGTCAGTCATATTGTTTGATGAGCATGATTTGATTAGTGTGCAGGGTTGATTCCTTTCCATTATCCAAGGGCATATTCATCAAGTATAATAATAAACTCTTGCAATCTAGGCATCAAAAGGTTATGAGTTTGTAGACATGTGTGACCAATGAAGTTGAATATTTGTTTGGGAAATCTTTGGAAGTTATTTTGTGGAGAAACAAAACAAAATTTAAAACTAACTTTGAGTTGTTTGGCAATAACTTACACATTTGTTGACATTGCTTCTTTTGTACATAACTAAGGACCAGATTATAATAGTGCAATGTTTACAAGATGAAACCTTTCATGACTTAGATGCAACCATATGTTTGTATAATGTTTTTTTTGTCTAAAGGTTCATTTAGACTTGGAGCTAGGGTTCAAAAATATAATGGTAGTGATAGGGTGGTGGTACGTTTTAGATTAATGACAAATATGGGTACAATTTTTTTTTTAAACAAACATAAATAGTTGTATTTTATTTTTACATTGTTCATAGCTATTGACTTTACCCTATATTTAGGCTACTTGTAAGCTATAAGGCATTTCTATTGATGATGCACAACTGAAAGTTAACTATCATGCTATCATTATGAATGATGTTCCCAGCTCACCATCATTATAGAAGATGTTTTCAACTCGTCACTTGAAGCCACTGACTTCACATTTCAGTCATTCCATTTTGCTTTCCTCCTTTTTGTCTTTTCACAAGTCTCATGCTCTCATAGTTGCTCTCCATCCCATCTTTCTTGTTTTGTAGTGTTTTCATGTTTTCATCAACTTTTTGTTGTTTCTCTCACATGGTGCTTTCAAAGCTATGTGATCATTCAAGTCTTGGCATTCTCATTTGCCACCTATATTCCTTATTGTGTTTTTCTCCATTCATTTTTCATGTTGTAAACATGCTTCATAGTCAAACTCAATTTTGATGTTTTCTACCGCTCTTGCATTTGTTTCCAACCTTCATCCAAATCAAATTTTTTTTAAAATTTCAACTTGTTTTGATTTTTGTTTGAAAAGTTGTAGTTTGTTGTCATGTAGACACTACAAGTGATTTTGCTAATCTAGTTTTTTTTATCTTATTTTGTTGTGATTATAAGAGCTTTTAACCTTTTACAATTAGTTTGAAAGTGAAACCGTAGTTTGATGGAAATTTAATGGAAGATCTATTTAGATCTTGGGTAAGTGATAATAAATTATTGTTTGGAGCAATGATGAATGCTATTGTGTTGCATTAATTTTGGTTGTTTGCAACTTTGAACTTTTGATGATTAAGGAGGTTGGTGATTAGGTCAAAGGAAGCAATGCTACTTGATATTCAAATTTTATGATGATGCAATACAAAAATCAAAGGTGGGTTGAACATTTTTGAATCATTTGAAAAGTTATTGTGCAATTGATAGGGAAGTTGAAACTTTTAATTGAAAAAAAGACACAACATATTGATTTGTTATTTCTATTGGCATCAAAGTTGCATGTTCATTATACAAATTTGCACATGGAGTTGAGTATCTTTAGTCTAGTGACATGTTTGTAATTGGCAAGTCTTCTATGAATATGGTCCTACATGAATTTGTTATTGATAAGGTGTTCCAAAATTATATATAGTGGCCAAAGGGGGAAGAGTTGTTTCAATTAATGGCTAGCTTCAAAGATTTGTGTGGCCTCTTGTTTATTTATGGTGCAATTGATTGCACACATATACACATCCAAAAGTTCAAGGGTGTGTTTGCTACTAATTACTTTTCCTATAAATTGATAGTTCACAATTGCACATAATTGTTAATCATGAATAATGATTTTGAAATTTTTTGTAAGACTATCAAAATCGATGAACAACTTTAGAATTCTTCAATTATTTAGCCTTTACCAGAAAGAAATGTATGAAGGCTTTTTTGACCCTGAATATGGATCTAGCCTTACGTCATTAGGGATAAAAACTATTTGGTTTTTGTTTTGGTTCATGTTGGGGAACAAACTCCAAATGTCCAACACACAATATTCGAAGCATTCTACAATAAACATCTATCAAGGGGGAAGGTTGTTGTTGAAAATGCATTTTGGATATTGAAAAAAATTCAAAAAATTGTTGCTAAAAAAAATCTTCATTCCTTTTTCTCCCTAACATTGTTACATGTCATTACATGTTATATAACCTCACTTTAAACAGAAAGGATGTTGATGTGGATGTTTTGATGTGTTAGTTGGCACAAAAAGATATTTAAGGTGGAAGATGTTGAAACAATGTCATAGATGCACGACTCTATGAAATATACCTTAATCTGAAATTTTGAAAACGAACTAGCAATTGATTTTTGAGAGATTTCTAGGGAACAAATGAGTATCTAGAACATGACCAAATGCATTTGAATTGAATTGCAAATTGAATTTTTTTTTTCAAGTTCAATGTTCAAAGTTCAATATGATTAAAATTGAATTATTTATGTCTAGATGAATTGTTATTCTTCTTCAAATGTGTTTTGACTATTCACACTAGAAAAAATTTGGAAATAAATGACTAGAATTTTAGTCGTAAAAGACAACTTTTTAATTACAACGAACACATGTGATTGCCGACCCTCCAATTGCTTGGACAAGTGCCAAAAGACATGTAGTCACAAAAAATGTCCAAGTAGACAGTAGTTGCAACTATAGTTGCATATTGCTTACAATAATAATGGATTTTTCATCCATTGATGTGGCACCTATAGTCGTAGGACCATGTGACTACCTTTGCAATAGTGGATGTGGCATGAACAATCACAAGATTATGTGACTGCATTTGCAACTAGGCTACACTAAACCATATGGTGCCACATGTTGCTACTTGGATGACTATGACACAACCATGTGGCAATTTATAAATTATTGGGTAAATTAAATTAAATTTTACGTCATGCAATAATATGTCAAATGACACGTGGCAATATTTTATTTATGAAATTTATTGGAAAATTTAGCATATATAGTTTACAAGCTTTTGCAAGTGGCAATGCCCACCAACCAATTATTGACACATGTGATTCTAGGTCAATTCGTGGAGTTGCTTTTATGACTATGGTAGTTGCAAAATAGTCGCATGTGCAACTGCTAGTGTTCACTTAGCAACCTATGTGGTAGAATTTTGTAGTTGTGTTTGTGACTATAAGAGTTTCATGCATAGTCACATGTATGACTACATGATGATGTGTAGAATCCACGTTGGTAAATTATGTTATGTTTGCAACTAATGTAGTCCCATTCAAATCCACATGTGTGACTATATTGGAGACATGGCATCCACATACATACAAGCGAAGTTGTATTTGCAACAACAATAGTTGCATTTGTAATCACATTGTCAACTAGAACAATTGCATATTTAGTCACATGTGTGACTAGATTGTTGACACATAGATGAAAAGTAAATTGTGTTTAGAACTCCTGTAGTTGAATAATAAGTCACATGTGCCATTAATTATTGTTATAGTAGTTGCACTGGTAGTTGCAAGGTGCATTTAGATGTAACCACAATAATTGTTAAACATGTTCAAATTGACTTTAGTAGTTGCAATAAACAATAGCATGGAACTAGGTGACTTGCACATTAGCACAACATGCAAGTAGGATAGTTGCAATTGATTGATTTTTTATGCAACTACAACAAACCTTAAGCCAACCATTAAACCCAAGTGCAAATTTTCAACATTAAAGGTTAAAATTTTAGTTGCATAGAAGACAATAATAGTATAATTATGCAAATAGAGTAGCCAACAACATCGTTCAATTAGGGATAGAAGTTACAACAAACTAGTAGTTCCTCCAATATTCCAATGGGAAAATACAACATTGGGATCTAAATTAAGAGTTCAAAAAATCACATCATACAATGACATGATACAAAAAATTCACAATTGTTTATGACATCACATTTGCTATCAATAGTGGTAATTTCTACATAGAACTATCTAATAAGCTTTCCACATATGTACACCTTCCCATAATGTGAATTGAACTTTCACATGGTTCAAAAGTAGTTGCGCATGTTCATCATTGTGATTAGGGAAAAATAAAGGGGTGTTTGGTAACATTACCTCACGAACTTCCACCTTGTACACACCATCTTGAATATTTGCCCCATGAAACAAATCTATCCCTGCAACATCAACAACTACGACACTAGCTGCAATGTTATGCCCCTTCATTAACCGCATTGCTTCACCTTTGGCAAACTACAAAATAAAAGTGCAACAATGAATAATAATGAATATGTGCATTCATATTGGTCATGATAACACCAACAAGCTTACCAAAAGAAAAGTTTGTATAATTACAAGTAAAGCCATGACTAGTTATGGGTATCATGGATTCACCTGCTACACAACTGAGTTAGCATAATTGGCTTCTATTGTGTTTGGATGCAATAATGGTGATGGTCCTCGAGACTACAAATTTGGAAGTTTTGCTCTATTTGGTTTCTTCCCCTTCTTGGCTTGCTACCAACATTATCCCAAATGACATGGGAAAATAGATGGCTTTGTCATTAAAAACATGTGTACATACACAAATGCACCAACATTGCCAAGTAATTGCAAATGTGGGTTGTAGTGAAGCAAACATGAAAACATTGAATGAACTACACATCTCTATTTTATATTGTTTTGGCCTTCACCATACATACCTCACACTACAAGCTCAATAACTTCCAAATTTGGGCTTTGATGTGTTTGAATCCCAAGTGTTGCATCTTCATTTCCCTAAATGTGAATATCAAAACAAAATCCAATTTACCACACATGGGGACATTTGTTCTCCTCAACAAGTTGATTATAAAGGCCATGTTGAAACAAGTGTACATGTACAAGTTACTTCATATTCACATAGGTGTATAAAATGTATAACATGTGCATTTGTTTTGTCCATTAGGGCTCACTTGGCAAGTTGGGCTTTGATGCACTAGTTGAGTTGTCTCTTTGGTGACCACATCAGCAACCTACACATGTACATAACACAATTGCCTATAATGCATGGTCCTACAATTTGACACCAATGTCAACATTATAATTCAAATGTAACTTCTACACACCATTAATGGGAATAATCCATCACCTTGAAGTGCCATCAAGATTCAAATATTAAGGTATAACCTAGAAATAGGAAGGGACTTTTTAAAAGGGCACATGTACCTTTGTTGATAATGTATTAACCACCTCAACCACTTGCAGCTCAAATATGAAAAAATTAGAATATTGTACATGTATATTTATTGAAATAATACCTAGCATTAATATTCAAATTTGCACTATGGATCACATTCCATCATTAGATCTAAAAATTTACATTTTGAATCCAACTTCTAAATTTGAAACATGAGTAACTTTTTAAACAAGTACACATAGAATACACATGGGCATTGTGGCCAAGAATGTAAATGGGTTTAGGTTGCTTTTGCACATGTGTACATACCTCAACACTACTAAGAGCTCCTAAGGTTATCTGCCCATCAAGTGCATTGTTAGCATCAAAATTTGGGGCCAAATTTTTACCTTTCCAAGTAACCACACTAGAGTTTTCTACCACATGGGCTAGATTTGTGCTATATGTTGGTACCCTTCCTTTTGCCTCTAGACTTCCCGCCCATTCCAACCGACTACATTTGTTTCATAAACTCCATTATTGTGGATGAAAGGGTTGGATGGACCGTGCATTTTCATTCCATGTTTCCAAAACTTGGTTAACTTGGCATGTAATCTCTGACAACCTAGATTCAATCTTGGTCATTCATGAAGACAAAGTTGTTGTGTTCCCACCCTACAAGGAGGTTTCCATAGGCATGACACCCATGGAAATTAACATGTCTACACTCATGGACCTATGACTATTCAAATTGGCATTATGTTGTTCACATTTTCCGCATGAACATCACTACAACAATAACATGTCTACTATGTAAATAAAAGTGGAAAATCAAAATGGCATGTCTTCATGGCAGTTACATAGCAAATCAAAATGATAAGAATGTAGATTGTAGAATCAAAATGAAACCCTATAATGGCATGTCACATGATGGCATGTACATAGTAAACTAGATTGTCAAATCACAATTGCATGTTTCATAAATCTATCAACATGGAGGATTAGAATTTATCAAGGCCACATAGGTTTTCAAGTGTGGAATTGCTCAAACCTTTGCATGAGTTTGCACAGACTCTTATCCAACAACTACAATTTCCATGAGTGAAGGACTCCTAGCCTTCTTAACTTTTTGCATGGAACACCCACCAATGAACTAGATCTTTCAATCATCTCCATTATGTAAGAATTAAATCCACACAAAAGAAATGTAACTTACCATGGCTACCTTAGCAGCAACTTTGCCACCTCTCCCATACTTGGATGCATTTTTTTGGTTGCCTTGAGCCTCACCCATATTAGAGGCTTTAATAATAGTCTTTTCATCTACCTAGTATTTACAAGCCTCTCCCATTGATCAAGCTCCACACCTATTGGGCAAGTACATTGGGATTTACGAGTATACAAATGTTTTGATTGGGACCTCTCTCCCTTCAAAAAGCGATGGACATAATCTTCAAAGCCTTGTTGACATAGGTCATTGTTCTTACATTCAAATTTTATGTCCATGATTCGAACATGAAGCTTTGCCATGTCAACTATCTTCTAATCCCTAACATGGATAATATAAATGTCAATAACACGAGGTGCCATATACCTTAACATGTCATCCCATGCATTCTTCCCTCGGCATGCATTCTTCCTTCTTTTAATTACTTCAATTGTGTGTGGTTTCAAACCCTTCGCTAGCCATTCTTCCATCTCCACCTAAAATGTTTTTTTTTTGGTTCGTTTATGGGCTCTAGCTTCATACTTTGGTTGTCGTGTTGAAATCTAACTCACTGGCTAACTTGATGTTGGTTTGTCTATCATGTGTGGCAAGGGTGGCTCTTTAGAAACTATTGGAGGAAGGGGGTTATGTGGGCCATCTAAGAATGATTACTCCAAATTGGGCATAAAGTTTGGTAATGTAGAACCTCTTGCATACTGCAAACCTATTCCAACCCCCCATTGTGAACTTGGAGCACAATTGTGGACTTGGAGTGCATTGTGGACCTAGAACACCCTAATTTTGTTGGGCAGGCACATAAGACCCAAGGATTGGCCCACAATATTGGCCATAGCCATAAAGACCCCATTGGCCAATGTAATATGATTATGGTCCACCTTGTAAAAACTTTGGATGTTGTCATTGTCCAAGGTCACCTTGTCTTAATTGTTGTTGTGGCATACCTTGTAGCCAATTAGGACCAAGTGGTCCACCACCTTGGTAGACTTGTGGCAAGTTGTTTAGGGGAAAGCTAGGCCCACTCATGTTGCTTAGGAGATGAGTGGAGCTTTTCATTACTTACACATCCTGGGCAACCATTAGGTAAGCTTGCCCACGAGGACTTGGTATGGATTTCTTTGAGACCTAAAAAGAAAAAAAACAAGGAACCCATAAGCAAAAATATAGACAATTACAACAAGTTAATCTTGATGTCTCAATGAAGAGGTAAGTATAAGCATATTAAACTAGAGACACCAGAATTAACAAATCACATACTACCACCCTTCAATCCCTCATAAGAAATTTAGATATGAGGACAATTTTAGAGGAGAAGTTGAAGGGTTTAGGGTTTAGGGTTTTTATGCTTCACCAATAGTCATGGCAGAACTAGGAGCCCATAAACCTACACCCATAGCCAACACTTGATACATTGGAGTAAAACAATGTAAATAAGTTAAGACAATACATAAATGCCCCTAACCCATGGCCATCTTTTTTTGTTTCCATATTTCTAATTTACATATGGAATTTAAGAATATGATCTAGATATGTTGTTAAAAAATATAAACTAACATCACCAATAATGTTGAAAGAACAATCATAGGACCCCTTCATTCTTTCACCCTCTATCACACACACACACTTTATTTGCAAACCCATAGTCCAAACCAATAGCATTACAACCCCCCTTTCACTCACTCTCTCAAGTTGCAATATTTAGCCACACCTTTTTAACATCCTCTCTTAATTTTCTTAGATGAATAAAAAAAAATTGATGAATATTATTTATCAATGAACCTACTAGGCATGATTTCAAGACCTCAAAAAGCTACAAGATAAACAATTAAAACCCTAACACATGCTATTGTTGAACAAGAGTTCTAGCTTTTGCCAAGGATTCATTTGTGAAACCATGACCCTAGGGAGGGTTTGAAACTTTATTAGTTCCAAATAAAAAATGGTTCAAAGCAAAAAATATTGAAGTGAAAGGAAAACATTAAAGGTTGGTTTACAAATCTACTTACAAATCTACTTTAGCTTCTTCAAGCCCCAAGTTCTTGGAAGACCTTCTTGAGATGTTGGACATTCCAATTTCTTTGTTCTTCATATGGGTTTGGTTTGCCTCCAACAACCTCCTCTTGCATGGAACTTGGAAAAGTTGCAAGCATACTTGGCCTTGAATCAAACGCACTCTTTCTTTATGCTCTAGAAACTAAAAAAACACAAGACAATGGTATGTTCAAACAAATGTAGAAAGAGGTCAAGGAATAGACCTTATGGCAACAAGCAAGCCTCTAGAGATTGTGTGTGAAGAAATGTAAATAAGAGGCCAAACCCTCTATTTGAAAAGAAAGTCTTGCTATTTTTTTCACTTGAATTTTTTCATATAGCCAAAGTGGCAATCATGTAGAGGACCATGTAGATATGAATCACAAATCTTTAATAATTATTGAAACCAAAATGTAGAAATTTGGTGATTTTTTTAAATTTTGGGGGGTCATTTTTGGTGACTGAAACCTTCAAAATACACTTCATTTTCATTTTTGAATTTTTTTTTTCACTTTTAAACAATATTTCGCCAATAAAAAATGTTTAAATTTTTTTACAAACTATCGACACTATATACCACTTTTTATGGTTTTAGGTCTCAATTTGTTCGGTCCAACCTTATTTTCTAGTGACTATACTCCCTTTGTTCTAGGGTTAGACATGTCTTTGTGCCTTCTTTCTCATTTCTTGTTTTCAAGTTGTTTCCAATACCCAAGGTCTGAATTCAAAGTGAATTTTAAAATGTTGCTTATGTCTTCTTGTTAAAATTTGTAATTCTATAAATAGATAATGAACTTTAGTTTCGTTTTCTACATTTTTTTCAAATCTTGAACATTATTTTTTTATTTAGGAAGCAAATCTAATTAGAGTAGCTAACTGTGAGGATTTTGTTTTAATGCAAAAGCTTGTTCAGATTTGAATTAGGATGTGGATAGATGGAAAATAGAATTTTAATTAAAAGTATAAAAGACAATTAGATCAAGTTGTATTACATGAACAAATGGAAAATGGGGTTGCCATTAATAATAATTTGAGTGTGAATAAAGTAGATCAGTGGTTTAAAACACCTAAAAAAGTTTATCAGACAAAATAGAGACATCTATGGACAGAAGAGAGACTTGCAAGCCACAAAATGCCTTAGGTAACAACGATTATTCTTTGTGAAGTGTAAATTGGTGAAGCACTGAGGTGCACCAACAATTTGCTACAAAATTCCAAGAAGGAAGAACGTTAGATTGAAAATGCAAACTCACAGGTTGAGTTTAGACAAAGGAGTCGAGAATCTAAACCTCGATAGAAAGTTATGTTAGAATCAGCTGATCTGATGCAGTAACATACCTTTGATACTCTAATTCAAAAAGAAGAATAGAGACTCAACATGTCAAAAAAGGGGGAAATAATACCAAGGTACAAATCTACTTCACCTCCTTATTATCAAGACAATTAGGAAAATGAAAAATTTGAACAAAGAATTAGAATTTCGAACCTGCGATTCATTATGTCGTTGAACAAGAACTATAACTCAGGGTATTAGAATTGTTGAGAATTCAAGCTCAACTAGTTAGGTTTCATTAGTTATTGGAGTAGGAAAGTAATTAGGTTACTTCACAAGGTTGAATTACTTTCGTTACTTATTTTTGTTTGGTTATTTATTGTTTG
>Ga0116231_10004162_pt1 | contig 29462 bp, 21 predicted proteins | sample S1TSphgellanicum_2_FD_89695 | JGI IMG/M metagenome (GOLD analysis project Ga0116231, IMG submission 89695) | Host-associated microbial communities from peat moss isolated from Minnesota, USA - S1T2_Fd - Sphagnum magellanicum MG | ecosystem: Host-associated > Plants > Peat moss > Unclassified...
AGAGAACCAAACCATCAACACCAAGGTATTTAACTAAAAGACCAAACCACAAATAACCAAACTAATATAAGTAAAGAAAGTAATTCAACCTTGTGAAAGTAACCTAATTACTTTCCTACTCCATTAACTAATGAAACCTAATTAGTTGAGCTTGAATTCTCAACACTCCCCCTCAAGCTCAAATCCACTTCTAGTACACCAAGCATTTTTCTAAACCTCTTTAGCTTGTCTATACCTAAAGCCTTTATGAAAATGTTAGTAACTTGATCTTTAATATTGACATGAATAAGGTTAATTTCTCTTGCTAGAACTTTTTCTCTAATAAAATGGTAATGCACCTCAATGTGCTTTATCCCAACATAATAGACTGGGTTGTTAACAAGTAATATGCTACTGATGTTATCACAATAAATGACAACAAAAGTATCCACTAACTGTCCTAAATCTAAGAGTAGTTTTGTAACCAAATTATTTCACATGCAACAATTGCTACACCTTTGTATTATGCCTCCATGCTTGATAGTGCAACTATTATTGTTTCTTACTGCTCCAACTAACAACACCACTTCCAAAGGAAAACATGAAACCATTGGTTGATCTTCTATTTGAAATATTACCAACCTAATCAGCATCTGTGTATCCATGTATTTGTAATTGGCTTTTGGCTTTCATAAAAAATTCCACATTACAAAGTATGTTTTATGTACCTCAATATGCGCCTCACTGCATCCAAATGTGGCTTTCATGGTGTTTGCATGAATTGACTCACCACTCCAACTACATAATTCAAATTTGGCCTTGTCATGGTCATGTAAATCAAACTCCCCACTATGTGTCTATACAGAGTGGTATCTTCCACAAGGTCTCCTTCATTTACACTTAATTTCACATTTTGCTCCATTGGAATTGAAATGGGTTTACAACTTGTCATCCCATATTTGGATAATTTGTTCAAGGCATATTACTTTTATAGTAGCCATACCCCTTTAGGGGACTAGATTACCTCAACGCTGAGGAAGTAATGCAACTTTCCCAAATCCTTCATCTCAAACTTTTGCTTCAAAAGCTTCTTCAAATCAAAGATGTCTACATCATTATCTCCTGTGATAATCAAGTCATCAACATAGATGATTATGATTACAATCCCATGATTTGTCTTTTTCACATATATTGAAAAATCTGCATTGGATGTTTGAAATCCACTTATGACAAGATATTGACCTATCTTGTTTAACCAAGCTCTAGGTGCTTGCTTCAAGCCATATAAAGTTTTCTTCAACCTACAAACCAAATTAGAATGTGTTTGGTCCACATAACCTGGTGGTTGTTTCATGTACACTTCTTCCTATAAATCTCCATGAAGAAAAGCATTTTTTACATCCATTTGATGTAAAGACCATCCTTTTGTTGTTACCATAGCAATGATTGCTCTTACAGTTGTCATTTTAGCAACTGGACTATAGGTCTCCTCATAGTCTATGCCATAAGTTTGGGCATAACCTTTGGCAACCAATCTTGCTTTGTATCTGTTCACAGATCCATTTGCATTGTGTTTGACTTTGTACACCCATTTACACCCAATTATTTTCTTGTCCTCTGGTAAAGATACCAATTCCCAAGTAGCATTCACATCCAAAGCCGTCTCTTCATCCATGGTATTGTCTCATTTAAAGTTTCCAACCATTTGTTCAAAACAAGTGGGTTCAACCTCCTATATAATTCTTACCATGTATGCATAATGATGAACTACAAAGCCATCATATGTGAATATTTGTACAGGGTACTTGACTCATCTGGATTTTTGTACTCCATTATTGTTGTCAAGTGTTTTCAAGGCTTTCTTAGCCATCTGAGCTCCGGGAGTAGTAATTAAAATGATTTTTGATTCTTCACCCACACTTTTCTCTAAATCATTTGACTCATCATCTACATGAAGATTTCTAGATGATGTTTGATTTACCATGTACAATGTTTGAAGATCTTAATATTCCTTTCCATGGAGTGCTACTTGACCCATTAATTCAAGACTCTTGCGGTTCACTAATTAATTATGATTCGTGTTCCACATTTGATGAAACATCACCATTTCTAGCCTCCATCTTTTGTTATCTTCAGTGGTGAGTACCAACTAATCATCTCATCAAACACAACATCTCTACTCACTTGTAACTTTCGAGTGGAAAAATTAAAACATCTATATCCTTTTTGTTCTAAGGAATATCCAATGAAGATACACTTCTCACCTTTTGGGTCTAGTTTTGATCTCTTCTCGTCAGGAACATGCACGTATGTGATGCAACTAAACATTCTGAAGTGTGAGACATCGGGTTTTTTGCCTATGAATTTTTCTTTAGGTGTCATGCCATGAACTACTGTTGTGGGTGTTCAATTCATGATATAGATTGTAATTACTACCATTTCAGCCCAAAAGTAATTTGGCAAATTCTTCTCATTCAACATGGCACGTGTTATTTTTGCAATGTGCATGTTTTTCCTTTCAACAACTCCATTCTGCTATGGGGAATAACTACATGAGTATTTCTTTTGAATTCCATACTCCTTCAAGTACTCACTGAATTCATTTGAAAAATACTCTCCCCCTCCATCAAACCTTAAGCACTTGATGCTCACACCCTCTTCCTTCTCCACCATTGCTTTGAAATCCAAAAAATGTTGAAACACTTCACCTTTGTGTTTCATGACGTAGACCCACACCTTTTTTGTGTGGTCATCACATAGTACCTGCATCCTCCAATGGATTCTATCTTCGTGGTCCACACATATGAGTGGATCATTTCCAAAGGTTTGGAACTTACATGAGTTGTTTGAGCTGGGAATGGATGCCTAGCTTGTTTCCCCAATTGGCATGCTTCACAAACTTCTAACATCACTTCTTCGATTCCAAATTTGGGAAGTACTCCAACAAGATTTTGTTTCTCCATCAACTTAAGACATTGGAAATTAACATGGCCAACTCGCTTGTGCCAAATTCCAATGTTTCCAGCTCCTTTTCCATGTGTGAATAACATGGAATTCACCTTAGGCATGTTCACATCCAAGGTGAACATTTGTCCATTCCTTTCCCCTTTTGTAATCAATTTGTCTTGGTTCTTCATGTCTTCCATAAAACATCCATTTGGGTTGAATGTCATCTATAAACCTTGTTCCACCGTTTGGCCTACGGAGACCAAATTTTTTTGTTATGGTTGGAACATGAAGTACATCTTTCAAGTATTTTGTTTGCCCATCTTGCATGGACAATGGCACCTTGCCAATTTGTGTGATGAGATGTGTAGTGTCATCACTAGTTTTCACAAACCCTGATGTTTTCAAATCCTTTGTGTCTCTAAACCATTCTCCATGACTAGTCATGTGGTTTGAAGCTCCAGAATTCACATACCAAACATTATTATTTGATACACCTCCTATCATTAAATTTGCCATGTGTTGTATCACAAATAGTTGCTCATCACCTTGATTACTAGTTGATGCATAATTCCCTTGTTGCAACTTTCCATTTTGTGCATCATGCTCCCTTTGATAACATTTATTTGCCATGTGCCTAGGTTTCCCGCAGTAGTAGCAATTTGAGTCGTTATTTAGTTGTTAACCTCGATGATTTCCACCATGACCTCCATGATTTCCTCAACTTCCTCTTCCTCCAAAGTTTCCTTGTTCACCTCCATGAGCTTGACTTCATGTTGATGATGTCCACCATGCGAGCTTTTGTGTCAACTTCGAAATGAAGTTTTACCACCTCTATTTCTACTTGTATTAGTATTTGAGTAGAAAGCATTTTCTTGTGATCCTCCATTGGATGAAATACCAACAATTTTCATCTCTTCACTTATAAATAACGTTACTAAGTCTTGGAAATCAGGAAATGTTTCTTGAACTACAATTGAAGTATGAAACTGACTATAGTCTTTTCCAAGTCCATTTAAGGTGACAACCATTAAATCTTCATCATCTATAGTGGCTTTTATAGATGCAAGAGCATCTGCAAGGTTTTTCACCTTTGTAGAATAGTCATTGATGTTCATTTTGTTTTTCAGTAGATTATGCAATTCTTGCTTGAGCTACATTTTGCGAGCTTGTATATTGGTGTTATACATCTTCACCAATGTATCCCAAGCTTGCTTGGGTGATTTTGCATCTTGAATATGCACAATCATGGAATCATACACACTCACAGAAAGCCAATACAAGACTTCCCTTGCTTTTTCATGCCAAGTTTTATTGGCTTGAATTTATTATTGTGTGGGGGTTTTATGGGAAAAGAGGTTCTTTCTCATCACCAGTTATGAATTCTCAATAATCTTTCCCCATCAAGAAATTCATAATCCTAAATTTCCATACTTGGAAATTGTTCTTGTCTAGTTTCTTAATTGCAATTTGAGAAAGATTGTCCGCCATCTCTCAAGGCACCACTCAATGTCTTTTTGGGGTTTCACAAATGATTTTAATTCTTTCCTTGGGTTTCTAGGATTAAGATTAGGATTAGGGTTTTCCTTCCTTAGGTTTCTAAGATTAGGGTTAGGGTTGAACAAGATGGACCTTGCATATGTATGTATGTCTTGAATATTATATGAAATTCTATATTATACATGGGTTTTACATATATGTACGTATCTCGTATAATATTTCGTATGGTATTAAATACATGATTACATACCACACTTTTGTATGAAGGTTTTGATAATGTATTTGTGCTTCCCGATCTTCAAACTCCATCTTTCAAATTCTCCCAAGTTGTATTTGCTCCATTTCAAAAATTTGTTTTGATGTCTTCTCAAAACAAACTTTTGTCACAACAACTTTGCAAAGCTACATTGCTCACATATGACCTTGGGTTGATCTAAAACTTTGGTGAAACATGAAAAACTATGTTTACTACCATCTCTCAAAATTTCAACTCATTTAACTTCATAAAATGAGAGATCTTGCTACTTCCTTGAAATCACCTCAAATTGGAACTTGAACACAAAATGACTTACAATTCGCTCTTAGCAACTCCAAACTCCTTGAAAATTTGGGAGACACATTAGAAATACGTCTTCTATATCTACTCAAAATTTCAACTTTATTGATGATGACCACAAAGAATTATCATTTTAAAAAAACACTAACTTCAAAACTGAGACTGAAACTTTAGATGCTTAAATCTCTCTCAATGTGATGTTTGCATGACGATTGTGAGAACTTTGTGAACATTGGCTCTTGCAATGAGATCTTTTGATGTGGTGAATGCACACATATTCCAATCATGGGTCAAATGGCATTGTCTCCATCCGTTTCTTCTTTTGCATGCAAGTTTTGTCATTATCCTCCCTCGTGTGTGGCAGATTGTCTTAGACAAATTTATTATGTTGTGCATAGACTACCAACAATCACTAAAGAAACTATTCATCTTGGGATCCACAAGTATCCTATGGCAGATGGCAAATGTAAGGAGTTTGTGGACAAGGCTAGAAGGTTGATCGTAAAGCAAGTCAATTGCACGCCTGATGCAAAGATATCTATGATTTCATTGGGTGATAACGAGACCTCCTTGGCTATGCATCTACTTGATGATAATGGCGATGGAACTATGGAGCTTATGAATGGTGAACAGTTGGAGTAGATCCAAGACAAGTTTTTAGAATTGAGTTCGCCCAACATTCATAACCTAGTTGCTACTTTCAAGCATCATGTAGGTTATGGTTATAGTGATAGCATCCTTGAAGTGAAGTCCAAAAGTTGTTATGATTACATCTAAGAGTGTTGCTTCCTAGGTCAAGTTGTAGGACAAAAGGTTTTCATTTTCAAGATGTTGATAAATGCCATGGGGAGTGGAGCTAGCCTCATCATGAGAATGTAACTTGGAGAGGATTTGCAAAACACTTGGATCATGTTTGATCATGTGAAGCGTGTTGTTGGCTGGACAACTATGGCTTGTCATGTGTACAATCTTGCTTATTGCAAAATGATGACCATTGTGATTTGTGATACACAATCTAAGGACATTAAAGCTCAATAGATCTTGTGGAAAAACTTAATGAGACCATGCTAAAGCATGGATTTCCAAAACCAAATTTCAAGGGATTCATGGTTGATAGTGCACAAGCCAATTACAACGCTATCAAAATTGTTTATGGTTATGGGGACGTTTCTGTTAAGATGGTTGATAAAGAATGCACTTGTTTATTCCATTGGATTCAGTTGTTAAATAGGCACACCAAAAAACTAATCAAACCTAAATTGCAAGATTAACACAACACTTTATGCCACCAATACAAGAATGCAAAGTCCCTTATGGAGGTAGATAATTTCTATGCTACAATTTGTTGTTGGTGGCTGTCATTAAGGGCTACTTTAAAGGCATGTGTCCATGAGCTTGTAAATTGGCTTAGCTTTTGGCATTTTCGTGTCAAACAATGGGGAGGTTTCATGGTCCATGTGAGCATGTCACCTATGAAATTCATTTGACTCCTTTTCTCTTCTGTTTATTCAAAATTGAAATTCCATTTGCACTCAAGTTTTATTTGCAATCCACTTTTGTATGTGCTTCCATTTGTGTTGTGACATTTTTAATTTTTTTGATCTTTCCTTTCTTTTCTTTTGTAAAATTTTAGTGATGAAGAGTGGGCTGACATGCCCACTTGCAATTTGGCCAAAACTATGCATAACATTTGGTTGCAACAATTAGGAAAACACGGCACTTGTTGACGCACTCCCAACTCCTCAAAGGGCTCAAATGTGAGCCCAAGTAGGAAAACAGCGGAAGAAGGAGGAGTCGAAGCACGCTCCCTAGCTCACAACACTTTGAGGGGTAGAGGGGCGTGTTGGAATTCCGGGATGGGACTAGGAAGAGTTGACAAGCTTCACTCATTCACACGGGCCTGCACATAACCAACACAAAGTGGTTAGTGCATAGTTAGAACACCCTCGGTGCTGGGACCAGCCACGGGCAACACGGACACACAAGACTTACCACGGCCCGGACTTGGGGGAAACCACCACCTTCCCCCTTATAGTATATTCTGCAGCTCTCCACGGGGGCTACATCCAAATGGCTATTTTTCCCGGGACTCCTGAGTGGGAGTCCCGAAATCGCGCCAAATGGGACTCCCGCAACTTTGGAGCCCCATAACTTTGCGAGCAGACCTCGAATTGCGATGCGGTCTGAAGCAAAGTTGTAGCTCTCTCATCGAGAGCTTTCCAACGATATGTGGCACGCCCCCTGCAGCTAAGTAAATCGGGTCGATTTCCGACTTTTTGTGGTCGGGAGTCAAATTGGCAGTTTGATTCCCGGCCCTTCTTTTGGCCATAACTTATGCTTCAGATGTCCAAATGAGCAATGCAAGCCCATTTTAGACATCTACGTTCTAAGAGCTTTCCAATGATATGAGGAACGCCATAAGACATTGAGGTTTGACCCCTGCAATCGCTCTCTGAAGTTTCAGGAGTCCATCGGGACTCCATTTCCCAAAGTGGGAGTTGCCTTGGGAGTGTGAGTGTTCACCCCCTCACACTCCCTCACACTTTCTTACACTCCCGAGAGTATGTGATGTGACTCCCCGGGATCCTTTTGGCCCGCACCCTTGCAATGCCTTTGCCTTGACTCTCGGGCTTCCTCTTGGCTCACACCCTTGCAAGCCCTTTTGCTTTGGTCGCGAGCCCAAGGCTAGGGTTGCGACACTTGTCTATATACAACAATGTCTAAGGACTACATTTATGCTTTCAAAAAATTTACATTATATAAACAATACTTACAAAGTGGTCCATTTGGTCATGGGCCTGATAGGAATGAATTATTATTAAAGAGGGCTTGAAGGTTGAGTGATCCAACTAGACTTACCGCAATAGTGGCAAATTATAGGTCTAGATTGTCCTTCATTAATCACCTACTGCACCTTGAGGGGGAAGAGGTTTTTGGGTCTTCCAAGCGACTTGTTGATTGTCCTCTTGATGCTGACAATGATTCCCATTGTCCTAACCATGTGAATTTTTTTTGTCCATGAGTAACCGTTCTTATTGCTGAACCCAATATTGTGGACAATATACACATGTAATACATGCCTTCTAGTTCTAATAAGTTGTTATCTTTGGTATTTCGAGATGGCTTGGAATTAAAGGAAAATATTTCTGTTGACAGTAAGTGGTGTATTGAATGTTGCCCACCCAATTTTGCAATTCAATGTTCTACATTATAAAAAACCATGACATTTAAATGCAAAGCAAAGATCAACCATTGCAAGTTTGTAAGTGGAACTCTTGCTCCATGTTACTCATGTTTCTGGGTACAATATCATATTGGATCATTTGAGAACCATAAACATTGGTTTTGTCCAGATGACTTGAATCGTTGTGTTAGTGGAACATCATGAAAATTTGTAGTTAATAGGCATGTAGTTCCAACTATATGGCCCATCCAAGAAGGTACTAACTTAACTCAAAATGAATTAACAACTTTCAAAACATGCTTTTCCTTTTACCACCTTCGCAAAAGCAACGTTGGAAGTTTATTTGGCTCCCAATTTTCATGTTCAAGAAATTCCCATGTGCCTATTGTAATGAGTTGCCCCAGTGTTGTGAGGCCCTCTAATGTTAGTTGTTGGCTTACAACTCGTGGTGGCAAGAAAGTGAAATGACCTTTAGTTCTCAAATTGACACAACAACACATTAACAATTGGGAGGCTAGTATCTTGCTTCTCCAATGCATCATTTTCCTTGTTGTTGATGTCCCCTTGCCTAGGTACAGATGAATTTATAGTATTCTTTCATATGATAAGCAATATGATGTGATTATTGGAAATTTCCCTAGATGTTCATGTGTTTACTTTGTGACAATGTTGGCAAGTTCTTTAGGTGGCCTTGGGACATATGTGCAATGTAAATATGTGTATCACATCTTGTAATTGATTATGTTCTGTGGGCTCACGAATGACTTCATTCATTATTGCACATGGAGTTGGGATGAAGTTTAGCGTTTGTTACAACGTTCTAAAGTCTTAGGACTCTAGTGATAGTACATCACAATTGTAATCAATTGTGGTTTTCTCATTCACAAAACTTGTAATAAAACTTTTGACAATCATAATGTGTTTCCTTGTATATTGTTTTTTTGTGTATAATATCGTAGTACCTTGACCATTTCACAAATATTTTTCAACCACACAATTTCCACCCATTTTAACAATTTTAAAAATCAAATAATTTTTTTTACCCCTTGAAATTTTGAATATTGGTTATACCAGGCATTATGAAATGCATCTTTTTATTTTCTTTTGTCTTGAAGCCCTCACATGAGGCTACACTCAAGAGCTCTATTCACCAAACCCATGTTCAAAGTCAATAAACCTTTGTTGATTCCAAAAAGCACTTTGGTGACATGGCAAAATATTCCAAGACATGTCATCAAATATTTTGCCACATCACTTGAAAACTTCCATGTGGAAAATGAATATACCAAGAATATTCCATGACATGGCATGGAATATTTTCAAATATTTTGTCATGTTCAAATGAGCAAGCTCACTTGCTCATGTGAACTTATTCATCTACTCACTTGCTAGTGTCGTTGATCATGCAACTAACAAAAATGACTAAAAAAATTAATAATCACATAAGACCAATCATTTTATTAGCCAAGTTTAGTTGAAATAATATTGTTTACAATTTTATCACAATTTAGCCAAATATAATTTAAAATTTCAAATATAATTTAATTTATCATTGTTTAACTATGTTTAACATTAAAATTATGTTTAGCTTCATTTATGTTAGTTTAGCCATGTTTAGCATAAATCACCATTTTAAATATAAATTATATTAATTTAGTTATACATTAACAATTTTCAATGGTGTTTAGCTTAAATAATTATGTTTAAAAGCGTTTAGCCATGTTTAACCATGTTTAGACTAACTTAATCTATGTTTAACTTATATTAGTTTAGTTTAGTTTAGGTCTAACCTAACTAGGTTTACTTTAGTTTAATCTAAGTCTAGCCTAAAACCTAAGTAGTCCTAACTAGGGTAGATTAGGTTAATTTACTTTTAACATAGGGAGGCCTAGGTTAACCTAAGTTAGGTTGGTAGGTAATAAGTAGGTTGACCTATGTCAACCTAGGGTGGCTTAATTTAATTTGGGGCAAAAAAAATTAATTTTTATAACTTTGTGTTTAATAAATTTAGTATAAAAAATTTGTGGTAGTGTAATGGATGAGCTCATGAACCCCAAAGTGGAGGTGGGGGGTTCAAGTCCTTGTTCTTGCAACTTATGATGCCTAGGCCACTTACCTAGGTTAAATAGCCTAGTTTAGGCTTACCTAGGTTAAGAGGTCAAGGTTTGTTTTAAACCTAGGCCACCTAACTTAGGCTAGGTTGACTTTTGCTCATGTGTGATGACTCATAATTGAACATGTGTTTATAAATTTTTGACACATGTCATCCATCTATCAAGGTGTCTTTTGTAAATCTTAGTTGAATAAAATGATTAGGTTGATGTGGCATGCACTTTACATGTCATACCAAGGCCAATGATGATATTAAATTTCAATATTATAAGAAAATTAAAAAATCTTAGTTGATAAGACAATTGGGCTTTACAATAATATGTCCTTTGCAACTAAATGGGTGAAATGACATGGGTTTAAGAACTCAATAATCATTAATTGCAAATGTCCTTTCTAACTAATACATAATCATAAAGGCCAATTGCAAAACCCAATATGTGTTGTTGTGTACCAAACACTTCCACATTTGGGACAATTAACATTATCCCTATGATCCCTTTGAAACAAAATGCACCCTTTAGCACATGCATGAATGTTTTCATAATGTAATCCAAGTTTTTGTGTCAAAGCCTTTGCAATGTAATAATTGGTTATTAAACAATTTAGTTCAGGAAACAAATGATGGCATTAGAGTGCAAAGAACTCATTTGCAAAATTTATTACTAATTCCGTGTATTGTGCATAGGTTCATAAGAAGTATTGTTGCCACCAACTTTTTTCATTTGGAACGTGCATACAATTCCTTCATTACATCCTCCAAAGCCATTAGATCAAAATTGTGTTCTTAGTCTCCGAGCTCAAATTCTCTCATAGTGATTGAGAACCCAATTCTTTCTCCAACTACTAAGGAGTGGGTATGAGTCTATAGTTTAAGGCAGTTGATTTTACAATGGCATTTATCTTTCAAGATGTTTTGGATGGCATAAGGAGATTGCTTCTTTGACATGTAACAAGGCAACAACATTGAGATGATAAGCTTTGGATTAAGAGAAACATCAGGCTAGTTTGTACTAGCTGAAACATCCACATTTTCCTTGCAACAAATGCAAAGGATGCTTCTTATACAACATTACAAATGCGAGGGAACACTTGATTCAAAATGGAAGGGTTCCAAAGTATAGAGTTTGGAAGGGACCAAACAACACGATAAAAACACGTTACAATATCTAGATCAAAATTGGCAACTCAAAGTCCATTTTGGAGTTCAAATCTAGTGATTTTTCAAAAAGAACATTTAAATGGTGTTAAAGTCCATTTCATAATGATGTTAAAAGTTTTCATATTAAATCTTAAATTTTTTTGTAGACTTTTTCTTGCTTGATTTTTTCATCTTAAGTGTTATGGTACTTCAATGTATGGTGGTAAAAAGTTATAAGCTTAATTTCCAACTCCATTAGAAGAAAAAGTCCATAATGATAGTTTTTTGGGGTTGTTTAGATTGTGACATTGGATGTACCATCTATTGTAAAGTCCACATTGGATTGAACATTTATCCTTTTGGTAAAAAACATTTTGGGTTTGAAAGATTAGAATGTAGGTTCTAATTTTTCATGTCACTTTTGCCAAGTTTCTCAAATACATTTGAATACAATGCAACAACACTTGACTCACCTAGAAAAAACTACCAATGTGACATCCCAAAAAGTCCATCGTGGTGTGCTTTTACCCAAGATAGACTCATAGGACAAGGAATGGCTAAAGGAATTTAGGGTTCCAACAAGGTAACAAACCCAAGAGCTTGATTATGTTATTGATATGTAAACTATGGTAGTTGATGCATTCTAGCAAGTAAATGATGCGGTAGCATTGGAATCTAGAGCTTTAGATGTTGTGGAGAAAGTTTTTAGGGTAGTTAATGAATTACAAAAGGGAAAGAATGAAAGAAATAGAAATGGTGATGCTGAGCCTCCTTTTGATAGTAAGGGAGAACGCATGGCCACACATGATGTAGCTTGAAATTCTTTCACCTCCTCCAATGTTAAAGACGTCATGTTCTATGTTTTGCGTGAGGAAACACATGTTCTTTCAATGTCATCTCTCCGTCATCACAATGATGAATGGATATTGTGTTTACAAAAAATGTTACTCACACTTTGGCAAACGTAATCATTGTTGACTCAACTTGTTTCATGAGTCGTTTTTTCTTTGGGAGTGATGACGACGATTGCAACTAAGGCAAAGGTTGTGTCAAATCATGACCAACACCTTGAAGATGATTTCAACCCTTTAGCAATAGAAATATTTGGATGTTTACACTAGTAGGCGGACAACTTCCTTCATTGATGTGCCAATATAACATGGTCAATGAAGGGCTTTGGAGGTCCTCCTCTTTCGATTATATGTTCATTTTATAGGCAAAAGGTGTAAATGGCTCTTTAGAAAGTTCAAGCCGCCATTATCTTGCATCAGGTAGTTGTGGCAGTATGAGAAGCCTTTTTTAAGCTTGGTGTCCTTCCAAGTTTTTCACCCATCTCCTTGCACTACTTGCTTCATGCTACTAGTCATGGGTTTAGGTCCTAGGTATTGTGTTTTCTCCTCTTAGGGCTCCCCATTGTGCGTTCTACACTTTTAGGTGTGGTCTTTTTTGGAATTCAGTTCTTTCTTTTTTCTTCTCTTGTTCCCTTCTTGGGTGTTTTTCCTTTAGTTATTTGTTTATTTACTTAGTAAAAAATTTAACATGATATATATTATGAAATATGTTCATTTATTTCCTCCTCAAGAAAACCCAACAAAGTCTCAGACAACAAGTATAATTTTTACTCTAGACACAGAGAACAAGTATTGATTTTTTCCTCCAAGCTTTCATTGTTTGTTTTGATATGGCCACATTGGACTGTAAAACCCAGTAGGTACAGGCTCAGCAGAACAAAGTATTATATACCCTCAAGGGTCAAAACATAGTTACATAGCAGTTAGACAATTTGGTATCTATCATACCAACAGGACCCAGGTCACTAGGTGAATAGGCAGCCACAACAAAGTCCTTACATACCACCAGGCCCAAAAAACAGTTGCATAGTAGAGACAGAATACAGAGTCTGACAATTGCCCAAACCAAAGCTACACAGTAGGTACGTACTACTACCCTCTAGTCCCAAAAGAATAGTAAGAAAATATTGTAACAGGAGTGGTACCTTATCTGTCCACAAAACACAGAGCAAAGTGTAAAAATAATTTGTCCTGTGAGCCTTGAGTATGAGGCCTTGAGAAACAGCCTCAGAGCCAATGGACCAATGCATGGATACATTCACAGAAAGGACTTTGGAACAAGAACATCAAAGTACGGCCTCATGTCTTTTGCATGTTTCCTAAGGTGGAGTGAAGTCAGATGATGTCTTTGGAAAAAAATAAAATTGGCACGAGGATTCATGGCTAAGAAGAAGAAGAAGAATGACGACAACAAAAAATTGAAAAAAAAGTCTTCTGACCCACAACCAGCTCGTGGTACCCAACTGGCCGCTTCATGCAGATACCAACATCAGAATGATGGATTGGAAGGTCCAGGGTATGGTTGTGAGGGTTGTGTGCGCACGATCAGATCCCTACATCAGAATGCTCAATTAGCATGTCCAGGGGTATGGTTGTTAGGAACTTTCTAATGGCCACCGAATGAACACAATTCACTCATACGCCAACAAAGTTGAGGTCCCAGCAGTTTCAAGAGTTGGCTGGGCCCATTTCAGTTCCCTCGGTAGTCGAGGTGAAGGGATAATAAAGTATCAAAAGGACTTTTTAGGTTTCAGTTCTCAATGCACTGCCATCCACAAAGCCAATCCAAAAAGGTTGAGGTTAACATTCTAAAACTAAAATACAAAATGCATAGTTGGAAATCTCACTTCCCCCATGCATCCAGAATCACTGTTTTTCTCCTTTTCTTTTTTTCAATTTTGTGAGGTAGGTGTCTGGCTAGCCTCCACAAGAGGACTTAAGCCAAATTTGGCTACAATTGACAGCCGGTAAATAGAAAAAGTTTAGGAATCTTGCTATATTTTTGCCACATCCTAGACTTATTGTCTAAATCTAAAAACTTCAAAAACAAGTCCTCGTCTTTGGGGCATTCTTTTCCAAAAATAAGTCTTTGTTTGAGTAGGGCATAAGGATGCAAGAAACCCCCAGCCCCCGCCCCAAAAAAGGCCAACCCAAATGTCCATATTTATACATGCGTAATGTCAATGCCATTATGTTATCCAGCATCTTTTTGGAGGCGAAATTCACACTGTGACAACCAAAAAAATCTAGTGCAGTGTACAAAGGGATCCTTTGGAAAAAATGCACAAAAGGTTTTGCATATTTAGATATCGCAGTTCCTAGAGATAGCCAAAACAGAGTAGGATTCTAAAAAATTTCTATTTTCCTGTTTGATCTCTAGCCAAATTTGGCTCATTCCTCAATCCATCTACTTGACAAAATTGGGGGAAAAAAAAACCCCTGATACTACCTGTTCTAAGATTATTCATTTGTTTTAGCTGTTCATAATGATTGGAGAACTTAGCCATAGGTCATTCATTTGCAGTTATGTTAAGATTCTAGACATCATAGCATGTTGGAAGGACATGGCATTTTGGCATTAGGCATTGGCATTTACTAGTGTGGAGAAAGTTTGCAAAATGTGTTTTGCAAGCTAATGACATGATATTAAGTGAATTTAAGTAAAATGAACTAAAAAGTGTTGCCCTTTCAATATTTTTTGTCTAGTGGCACAGAAACCTTGTTTGTTTCTGTGAGAGGCTCAAAACTGAAGCGGGGCCTGATAAGGGCAAGGGCAAATATGAGTTGGGAAACCTTGCTCCATTATGATAAGGTAGGGTTAAGTTTTGTGGATAGTGAGGTGCATGATCATTCATCCCTGATTCCCCTACCTGACTAGGGATGGAGGACTCGAGTATAGTGAGATGAGGTTTCCAGTCTTATCCGCTTCTATGAGTCAAATTCAAGTACGATAGGCTGAGAGGGATAGACTATTTAGTCTTTCAAATCGATAAGGTCAATTTACCCATACTGTAATATCTTATCTAGTTCTGCATTCAGGTGTTGAATATTTATTTTATTTTTTAGAATCGATTTCGTAAATTAAAAACATAACCTATGAAAGTTTTGGCCTAATAAAAAGCTGAAATAAAAATGTTCAGCAACATTGACCCAGCATTCAACTTAATGTTCAATGAAAATATCTCATTCAAAGAGAAGTTTTGGACGATATATTCTCCTTATCACAATTCTTGGTTGCAAGGTAGGAACTCCATTTTATCCACCAACTTAAGTGAACTTTTTAGTAGACATTGTCACACTGTAGGTGTTGCTAAGCATACAACTAGTAAATCACCTACCTAATAGGTAGAAGATAATGAATTAAAAAAAAACCCCAAGCAACTATTTCAAGTTCTCTAAACTTTGACATTGATAGGCACATAATTTCCAATGTTGGATGGGTATCACAAAACTTTCAGATAATTCATTGGTTTCACATTGAGAACCAAAGGGTATCATATTGTGTGATACCCTGTCATCAATTTGATAATCAAAATCTATCATTTTTCACTCAAGTGAGAACTGAACCTAAAGAATTGGTTACAATTATACAATTTTAAAATAACAAGACCTGATTACCATCAATGGCTTAACTTGAGTCTGTTTCTCAAGTGATAGACACCCCAATAACAAGCTCCTGAACAGGCAACAGATTACGAGCTAAAACCTCTGATAACTATGCTTAAAATTGGGTATTAGTTTGGTGTAACTTTAGTCTTGATGAAAGTAAATGTTATTTGATGGACACTGCAATCTAGCTAATGAAATAAGTGTAATTTAATGGACATTGTGCTCTAAGTATGTTATTGATGTTTCTATTTTGAAATTTTCACTCCAACCTTCAATCAATTTTTCTGGAGCCCTTAATTGATATCAACTAGCCTAGCAATGGTAATTTAGTCAAAAACTTCATTTCCAAAGTTTATGCCATATGTAAAACTTTTCATACACATCCTGTAAAGCATTTGGAAATCACCTTTTATACATGAATAGGCTAGAATTGCCCATCATCAATCATTACCCTATCACCAAACATTTATTTAGATCTTTGTCATTTGTGCTTCATTTTGAGTGATTTAAAATGTTATGGGAATGCTACCTCAAGCTCTAGATATAATCTTTGAAGTGCAAAGGAAAAGGAGTAATGAAAGAATACCAAGAAAAAAAATAACCTTTTCAACTCACAAAATGCAGTTTTTTTCTTTTTTCTTCTCTTTGAACCTCTCCTACTTTGAAAGCTTCTAACTTTTTCATTTCATGTTCATTTTAAACAATTTAAAGTGCTATAGGAACTTCACCTTCAGTTTTACAAATCCTTTTGGAACTTTAATAATAATAAAGCAACATATAAGTAATTTTCTAGGTGTTCGGGAATTGCCTTTGTAATGTTTTGTGGTTTGTTTTTTGAATTCTTAACCCTCTCTACTTTGGAGGCCTTAACTTTCTCATTTCTAATCGGTTTTTGACAATTTTGAGTGAGTCAGATGTATCAAGAGAAGGGTTTCAAGTTTTGTTTGGACATCAGAAACAAGGAAGCTCTCCCCTTGGATCTAGCTTGCCCTGAACGCTTAAATGTTGATTCACCGATCGTTCTACCTTACCCTCTTTTAGAGAGGAGGAGTGATCTTACACCTCTTACTTAAAAGTGTACAAAAATTATAACTCTTTCAAAGGTGGAAGAACCTTCCCACTTTGAAGGAGCACTATGTGTAAAAAAAAAAATTGATAATCAATTTGTGAAAACTAATCAAAAGAACTAATTGCTCTTACGTTTGTGATAACCAACATTTTGAGAACCTGTTGATTAAAAAAAAAACAAATTCTTGATATCCTAACTGGTTTTCACTTGCCATATATATATATATATATATGGTGAGAATTGGTTTATAATAGTTGATTTACTAGTCAAATGTTACTTACCTACATTTTTTTAAATGTCTATTTGTTTGACAATATTTAGCTAGGTGGAGAAATTTTTTGCACATGACTATACTTCTAGAGTGAATGGAAGGAATTGAAAAAAACACAAGAAAATGCAATACATGTATAACTTGCCATAAAAAATATTCTTTCAAAGAGAGGGAGGTATTGAAGACATTTGAATCACAATTTTACAATTAAGTGAAGAATAAAACAAACTCCACTTGTGAAATTGTGCAAGAAGAGGAAACCAAATTAAAGATGTGCACCAAGTGCAAATCCAAGCTCAATTTTTTATTAGGGGATTGACTCCAACAATCAAACAAGCAAGGGCGACAGAGATGTCATTTTCCTAAAAAATTATCAAGCAATAAGCACAATTGATCCAATAGGATACTAGCATGTGATGCCCAAAAAAGAAGGGAAGAAAGGACAAAATCCAATTCAATGTATAGTTTATTTAATATTTTTATTGAACTTTTATTTCCATGGCTATTGAAAATAACAATCAAGGAATTGAGTTTTGGATATGTTTTTAAATTATAATTTATAGCATTCCTTTTAATCCTCATTTTTGGAATTTTTTTAAACCTATTTTGCAATTACAAAGGTGATAGGTCCCATTAAGAGGAATTTCATTATAGGGTTTCTTTATTCACATTTTTTTCATGGCCTTCCTGTCATCCAGTTTGGAGGACCCTAACACCACTTATTTGCAAATTGATTTCCATAAAATTCCTATGATTGTTGACAATTTTTACATCAAGGATATCACTAGAAGGAAATGAGAAGTAGTAAAAATCCTTCGATACTAACAATTTGCAAATTTTCAACAGGAATATCTGACAATTTGCAAAACTACTTACAAGTATGAAAACTTAAATAAATCAAGACACACAAGCTTGCACTCCTACAAAATGGTATCCAATTGAAACATAGACATTGTTGTGTGGCTTGAAATCCCCTTCAGACAACACTTCAATACCTTGGCAGCTTTGGCACAAATTAAACTATTTTTAATTTTGTCAAATTTTTTGAAAAACTAAAAACTTATTATGTTAGACCCTCTCCAATATAGTACAAGTCCGTGAGGACAGTCCAAGCAAAAAGACAATTGAAAACTTTTGATAGTTAAAGTATTTTTATTATATTTATTTTATACCAATCAAAATCTTCAAAATCAAAACAAAGCTATCGAATTAAAATTTCAAAAATATATTAATTAATCGACAGGTTCCTACCAAATCTGCCAAGGTACTAGGGTAGTAGACACTGGTTGATGTTAAGGAAAAGTACTGGATGTGTCAATAAATATTAACCCCTATTGCTCTTGTTGCAATTTTTAATGTTATATTGTTGAATATCAACCTATAGTGTTCTTTAATTTAAACCATTTAAAGTTTAAGACAATAACTGTTTTGAAACAAAATTAAAGCCATCCTTGTGAATTTTTGTTTCACCAGAAAAAACAATAAGGCTCTTTAGTAAGTCTTGAATGTTACATTGTCAAAGAAAGCCATGTAAGCTTGTCAATACCCAGCATTTTAATATCAAAGCTGTTCAAACGTTTTTCAAAGTTATATTCAAACACTACTTTTTACAAAAGTATGCAGGTCTTCTTGGACTGGAATTTTCAAAATAAAAAAAACTGTCTTTTAATTTACATAACAAATGACTTGTTTGTGTTGTTCTTTTGTGATTTATTTGGTGGGTAAAATCCATGTTTATACAATTTTTTGAAGACTTTAAAAACATATAAGGGTTCATTCATACATGTCATGTAAGACATCTCTCTATGGTTCTAGGTTAACATCCATGTCCTTTTTTAGGATGTAAAGCCATGGCCTCCAAGAATTTCCTCAAATTAGATGTGTTGGCCCTTAGGTTAAGTTAAAGTTAAGTAGGCCCCATATTACAATGTTGGCCAGTAATCAACAGCTCTTTTTATGGGCCAACCAATATTACTTGTAATCCAAGAAAAATATAGATAAAAGTGCATGTAATGCCTTTGTCTAAAGGAGGTGGGAGTGAAATGGTAGAGTGGAAAAATTTAAACTTCAAACTTTAGACAACTTTAGAGAACAATTTAGAATGACAAATCTAAATTTGAAACTTTTAATTTAACCATGCCCGTTTTGTTTTTTATTTCATTAAGTTTTCATATATGCCCTGCAGTTCAATTTTCATGAATTCTCACTTTTGCACTATTTAGGACTATTTTTCAAGCATAAATTAACTTGTTTGGATCAGTGTTTAGTTAGGAATTTTGCAGTAAAGCCAAAGTGGTGATCATCCATAGGGAGATTTAAACAAATATGAATATATTCCAATACAAAGTTCAAAATTTTAATGAATCTTTTTATATTCCTGGCTACTTACTGGAACCCCTACCAGCTTCTTGGCCCCTTAGATAAAATCCCAGGGCGAAATTTAGGCAAATTAATTTAGTTCTTTATTAGAATATCCTTTAACAAGAGACAAAGAGCTAAAACATGAGTGGATTTTGAAAAACTTTGCCAGTAAAAAAAAGGCTAGTTTGGATCAGCCCTAGTTTTTGGTGTGACATTTCACACCTACTTTAAGAACCTATTCCTTTTGTCACAAGATTCTTTCTTTATTCTTTTTTTTTTGGCCATAATTTGAAGGAAAATTGTGTGACATGACCATATTTAGACATTAGATCATAGTTAGTCGTTAGAATAGAGGAGGCTTCCTAACTTTTAGGACTCACCTATGTGACCTGTAGCCAAATTTGGCTAAGGCCTCTCGTGGATGGTCACCAACCCACCTACCTCATGAAAATGGAAAGAAAAAAACCCTGGTTTGGATCCAACGAAATGCCAGTCAGCAAATAACATAAACCGAAATGGCTTGCAAGTCGTGTGTTTCTCAAACCCTGCAAAACTTATTTATAAACACACTGCTGATTCAAAAAATGTACAAAAAAATAAGAAAAAAGAAAAGGGAGAATTTATAGGATGTCAAGTTAGCACAAATCAATGTCAAACTTGCTCCATGCAATAGGTCAGCCATGGCAATGGGGGTGTGTTGTGAAGAGGTGGAAGTCCAGAAGTAACTAGGCCTACTTCTACCACCCAACTTAAGATGGAGGATGCTTGCATACTTTGCAATGTAATTGAAATTTTGATGGTGTGTTTAGGCATATAAGCATTAAATACTCAGTTGATTTTATTTGGTTATAAATATCACACTATGGTCGTGGGAAATCATCAATCAACATTCATGCACCGATCTCTTCATAACTTTGCATGCTTTAAGAAGGACAGTCAAGTAATGTGACATATATATATACCAGCAAGAAGGCAGTTAAAAAGCTTGTTATCTTGATTTATCCAAAGTCTATAGCTTGGAGCCGTGCATGTTTTATGCAATTTTTTATTCTGTTAATTAGAATATTATTTTCGAACTAATCATTATTTCAATCATTTCAAACAATAATTTTCTTTTCGTAATAATTATATTTTTTCTCACTCTTTTTCCTGACCACCTACATGGACATGAAAAAGCACGTGCTATATAGTAAAATCAAAATTGAGATTGACATAAATAATGATGAACTATTGAAAACCATATTTGAACATATGAAGGGAAAAAAAAGGGGGGGAGGGGGTTAGAGTGGGGCACATTTTATTAAATTGATAAACCTCCATCTCCTTTAGCATTATTCTTACTCTCTTTTTTCATATTTTCAAAGTGAAGCTTAATTTTTAATTTTTAATTTTATTTATCGATTATAATACATTAATTCCATAAATACATAGCTTTTCCCCTAGCAATGGGGTTCTAATACTACAATATCATAATATTTTTTCAAGTTTGACATTAAGGTATCGAATTATTATTTTATCTTTCAAAATCCACATTGTCAATACAAATAAGAATTTATGAAACTTCAACAATAAATATAAGCAACTTCTTGCTAGGTTTTCTAAACTCTAAATCTCTAACATAATGAGACCTTTTGCAACATTTTTAATTGCTTCTTTTTGCAAACACGGGGAGAGATAATGTTTCACTAAATTATTAAAAAAATGTTTTTCATTATTGGTACCTACTTTGCAATGTTGGATTGGCAACTAGCCTGCAACAAAAGATTCCTAGGTTTCCTCCATTTTTTGTATTTTTCCTTCCCTTGTAATCTCCTTAAATTTCAATGTGTCAAATAGATAATTGCTAGAAAATTCAGCATTTCCAAAAATAATTTAATTACCACCAAACTTGAAAAGGTATTATAATAACACTGTTTTTGGCCCTCTATTGAGATCATAAATATGCAACCTGAAGTTATGAAATATTTGCATCACAAATATAAGCAAAGAAGGTTTGAAAACATTTGTTGAATTTGTGTTAGAAGAACCTATGTCCATTATAAAATTAAAATAAGATATTATAATACATTGTTTTATGGAGTTTGCAACATATTTGAAAGTTCCTTTAGAAATTTGATTGAACAAGATTTGGATCTACTTTGCACCTGCTTCACAAAAGTGGACACTATAAAAAAAAAGATTTTAAACGAACTTGCATTCCAAATTAACTTACTTACTACTTATCAAACATGTATTTTTTGAATATCATTACACAAAATCAAGAATCATACTGAATTCAATCTTCCAATTACTCAAATAAATCATATGTTTAATAATGTCATAATATGTTTTGTGGGTTGCTTTACATTCAATTGTGGCAAGGATTTAGAATTATGTGGATTGAAGGGGATCACTTTGACTAAAGGCCTAAAGCATGACAAACACATATTACTTTTGGCCAATACACTTAACTAAAATAAAATTTTTGATTAGGTGTCAATTTGAACATCTAGTCAAAAGGAACAAGTGAAAAGACAAGGTCCATCATGATGGCAAGGCTTCATCAAATCAACCATATTGATTTAAGACTAAGTCAAATTGCCCATTCTAATTTAGCTTTGCCAATAGTGCAAACTCTACTTTTTCACTTATAAAATTTGGGCCAAAACTTTTGGCTCCAACTTTACTTAGAATGTGTGAAAGACGTCTTGACTACTACACATATATGCATTATAATGATGAGTTCGCATATTCTATAATAGCGCATGCATCTTCATATGAAATTCTAAATCAGGTAAAGAAAGTTTTATACTTTTAGTTTGCACTTATAATTAAAGGGCAAAACAACTCAAGAAGTTTTTTGTTTAGTCTAGCTAGTAGGTTAAAGGGAAAGCTGGTAAGCTAGGGCTGTTATTGACTTAGTTTAAATTAAGCGTAGATAGTAGCCTAAGCTATTGTTAAAGGCTAGAATAGACTTTAGGTACTTTTTGACACAACTTGTAATTATTAAAACCCTCTTTATTGAAAGTACTTCTCTATTAAATTTTTTTCTTTATTGAAAACATTATGCCAAAATGAGTGTATATTTTTAAAACCAATAAATTAATCACCTAACTCAAGTTTCAAATTATGTTTCTAAAAGAAAAATAAGATTTTTGCTAGTTCTAGAGAGATTTTAGGGTTTTTTATTTAATTTCAATGAGATCATCGTTTGTGACCCTTATCCTATTTCTAATCTACTTAAGACCTTGGGGTTGATGCTCAGGGCCAAAGTGTGGAGATTCAATGTATGTTAATTTTGATGTGGAGTAATTTATAAAAGGCACAATCTTGGAGTCATTTTTTCCATTGGGAAGTTTTGCAATTTTGCTTTCAAAGTTGTATTTGCTTCTTGTTAAAATTATAGTTTATTTTTAAATGGAAATTTTCTTGAAGTTGTATTTGTTTTGACAACATTGAATGTTGGATTTCCTCTTAGTTTATTTCACATACTTTCATTTGAAAAAATGATAATTTATTTGAACTATGGTTGTCTTTGACTTTTAGTCATTTGACACGATACAAGGCATGTATTTCACCTTGGCTCCTATTTCTTTGATACACAAAACTTGCGATATTATCGAATGGACTTAATAGCTACCTACCTAACCTAGCATAATCACTAGAAGAAAACTGTGTTTTTGCAACTAGTCATTTTGCAATTATGTTCAACTATTGAGGTATAAAATGAACACATGTCATAAAAAGAATGGCCTAAACTAGTATTAAAAAATTTAATAATATAATATAACTATATATAACTTAAACTAAGTAGCAAAAAGATAGTCTAATTAAGCTAATACACTTATAACTAACTATAGGCTATAGTAGTTAACCTATTATGCTATAAATTATATAATAATAATAGTAATAATAACACTACAACTAATTAACCCATCCAACAACTAATAATAATGATAATAATAATAAAGTTAATCTAGCATAGCTTAATTTAAGCTAGTATTAACTAGCCTAGACCCACTAAGATATTACTATTATTTTATTTTATTAAAATTATTTTAAATTAAATTAATTATGATATTTTATAATAATAATAATTAGTATAGTTATTCAATATTATTCAATATATTTATATTGATAATATGATAAATAATATTGTGACCTATTAACCATTATTACTTATAATATAATTAGTATAGATAGCATGTAATACCTATTAATATACCATAGATATTAAATAATAGTTGCATCTAACTTGCAACTAAGTTGGTTATGCTTGCAACTAATTTGTTTATCTCATATGTTTTGTCTTCCATTCCAATTTTACACACTATATAAATAAGTGCATTAGACATATTCACAAAGCAAATACCAAGTGCCATTTGGGATGAACCAATAAAAGAAGTTTAACCCTATTGCTAATCAAAAAAATAAAATAGGATTATCTTAAACCTACCTATGTAACCTAGGCCTAACTACCTACTTACATACTTAGGTGTAATTACCTACCTAGGTGCCATGTGTCAATATCTAGGTTGCCTAGGTGGTCTAGTTAACATAGGCTATTTATGTGGCCTAGGTGGCCTACCTACCTACCTCCTTAAGTACCTATCTACTTACCAAGTAGTCATAAATTATGTGGTCATCAAAATACTTGCATGTGCAACTAAAAAGATGCAACTAATCCTAGATGTATAAATGTATATCCATATTATATATATTGTATAGCCTTACCATATATATAATTCAAATATTGTTGCATGCAACTACATGTCACCCACAACTTGTCCAACTCAACTACAAGGAATTTTAATTGCATGTGTCACATGCAACCGAATTTTAGTTACATGTGACAATTGCAAAAACACATTTTTTTCGATTGAACTAACCTAGCCTATTAATTATGTTAAACTAGATAGGTAATTTAGGGCTACTAGTTATGATAGGCTAAGTATGTAACCTAGGTCATTAACTTGACTAACTAGTTAATAAGCTAGGTAGCCTAAGTAGCCTAGGTTAAGCTCTAAGTTATTAATTAAATTAGATTTTCATAAGGTTGGTAAGTTAATAGGTTATTTTACCTATGTAGCCTACCTACTTACATCCAACATGATACTTAAGACCTACATACCTCCAAACTAGAGCTACATGTATTACCTACCATCATACCTATTTATGTTGGAAATGTTTATTTTATTTACTTTATTCTACTATTTCTTTTTAGATTCTCATATTTTTTATAAAACTTTGTTCAAATTCAATGTAGTGTATTCAACTTTTAATGTTCTTCTCTTATTTGGTTTCTAATTTTTAGTTATTATATGTTTATCTTAACATTGAATTACTTCTACTACAAAACATTAATAAAAAAAAAATTAATTTTAAAAATCACACAAGAATTATTTTTATATTCAATATTGCAAAATATTAAAAAAATGTTCATTTTTCAATAATGGATGTTGAATCATAAAAAAATGAATGTCAAATGTTATTTCTTCAAACCATCTAACTTTTAATCAATCCCTAGAATGGAATCTATCTAGAGTAATTCAAAACTTAAATATAAATATATGACCATTAACTGACTAGTATAATAAAACTAATACATTAATTTGATTAGTATTAATTTACATTAGGTTGTAAAAATTGACATGATGTGCCATTTTTGTGTCAATTTTTGTGTCGACATTCATTTGGATGCATTGGTTTTTATATAAGTCCCAATGCATAGGCTAATGTTCTCTTAATAAAAAAATTTGGAGCAATTTATACATCTATTATTTACCCATAATGAACACATATTTAATAAATAACTTCATAATTAATACACATCATGATCATTTGCCACATGGAAAATATTGATAAATTGATATTTGGTTGGATAAAGCACCCCTTGTTTAACTCATGACCAAACCTATCCAAAAAATTTCACAATTTACATAGCACCTTTGTTTAGCTTGCAACCAAAAATGGGCAAATTTGGTGACAAATTAAACAAGTCACCCCATGTTTAACTTGTGATTGAAATGGACATGTTTGGTAAATACAAAATCCTATATTCTGGTCTAAAATTTGGACTGAAATACAATAAAATTAATACTAACAAAGTCTATTCATTCAAACTAAAATTAGAACTAATTTTAGAATTAAAATCCAGTAATGAAAGTATGATAAAAAAAAACATCGAAATAACAATTCTAACTATGGAAACAAAACTATTCTAGAAATCAAAACATATTTCTCTCATACTCCATTAAAGCCCCATGTTCTACAATGATACAATGGTACTCATCTTTTTATCTTCTCCAAAAATATACTTTTAAAAAAAAAATCCTTATCTTTTATTCAAATTCAAATGGTGATAAAAAGTATGTAATCTAGCTAGTACTTCTTATAAACAATAACTAGGTAAATAAACATATACTAACTAATAATTACCACAAGTAACTACTCCCTTAATATTACCCCACCTATGCACTATATTACGTCTCGGAATTCTGGATGAAAAATGTGTTAAGAAAGCTAAATATGATTTTTTGATTTTATGATTTAGAAATTTAATATGTCTATACTATAATTTGCTCGATCTATACTACAATATGTTATTTGTGTTCTTTAGTTTGAAGCACTATTTGACTCTTTGTTGTATACAAAGTGTGTTGTTGTTTTTCTAATGCCTTTGTTGACAATTGTGCAATTGTTTGTTGATGGGCTACTCTTTGTTCTTGTGACTACAATTCTATTATCACTTGTAACTATTGTTGTGACTTCAAATCTTATGTGATTTAAGTTTGCTCTTGTTGTTGCAACTCTGATAGAATTTGTAGTTGTTGATTTGACTACAAATTTGATGCAATATGAGTTTAATCCTATTGCTATAGCTCTGACACATGCTCAATCTGACCCTGCTAATTTTGCTGAATTATAGATTCCTTAGGTTATATTTGCTCCCCTATCTCTGTGGTTGCAAATGCATACTCTTGATAATTAACTTCCTACAAAACAAATTCTATTTGTTCTAGAGTTTGTTTAGCAACCTCCTTCTTAGGGCTTTCCATTCCTCCTCTGAAGTTTCATGGCTCCTTTATAACTTTTATACCTAATGGTCCTACCCCATTTGTATCCCTTTTATCTTCTTCATTTGAAGTCTCTAGTTTTGGAGACAAAATTAAAGGTTAATACTCAAATGATGGCATAATTTTTTCCATCTAAGAAATCATGTGTTTATATAGCCTTTCATTCTTCTCATACTTCCTACAAACCTTCCTAATATCCTTTTGGACAATGTCCTGAACTGCATCCCACCATACATTTTCATCTTTTTCCTCCATTGATAGTGCTTTGAGTTTTATTTGAAGGAAAATATTGTGCTTCTTGAATTCATTGTTTTCTATAAAGGCAGTATCATAATTGAAGGGGTTTGTCTTTTGAGTCTCCTCCAAAAGTTTATTCAACTTTTCATTAAAGGCCAACTATTTTTACAAATTTTTGTCCATTTGTGCATACTTTTGGTCAACTTGCCTTTGTATTTCATTCTTACTAATATGCATTGGCATTGTCCACTATGAACTCCTCCACCTCCTTCTATTGCTTCAAAAAAGTTTCTTCCATGTGCTTGTAATCCCTTAAAAGTTTATTATGCTCTATACTTAGAGTATCCTTCTCTGCTTTTAAACCCGAGTAATTGGCATCTATCTCCTTTAAGATTGCTTGCAAAGAATCTCTTTCCATTCTGATGTTCTGTAAATCCTTACTCTGCTTCTCCATGTTATTAATCTTCTATCTAGATGCCTGGAGTTCTACCAATACTTGACTATTTTCATTGTTCCTATCTTGTAACTTTGCCTTGAACTTCTGCTCCTTCTCCAAAGTTCCTTGCAAATTTTGAACAAATCTATCCTTTTCCTCTACAATTTGCTTGTTCTTGATCTTCGGATTAGAAAGTCTAAGCAAAATATTTGTCATCTGTACATTGTATTCCATTGCATGTTGAAACATAGTAGTGGTTTTTTTATGCTCATCTAATTCTACTTTTAGCCCTTGCATAGACCTTGGTGTATTAACCCTAAGAGTTTGACCTTTGGAACTTGTACATGATGAACCTAGACTTTTGTGTGCAGTCCAAACTTCTCCAAATACATTCATGCATGTTGTAGAACTTGGTCTTGAAGGCAACATACCTTTATTATTCTATGGTGATGGAACAAATTATTGGACTTTTGGTGAATCTCAATCAAAATCTTGTATCTACTCCTCAGCTAACTTTTGTCCTTGAGACTATGGCTCCTTCTTGGGCCATCTTTGATGTTCCTACTGATCAAACTTCTGCTCCTGCTTAGGAGAAATTGGTAGTCTTGGATCAGACTTAGGAAATATGGATTTCTCCTTCTATCTTTGATTTTGTTATTATTACTTCCTCAAAAATTTTGCTACTTATTAAAGACCAATATTTCCTTTCATTGCAATATCCTCTTATCTTTTCTACCTCTTCTCTACCTTAAACTGAGACATCAGAACTATTCTTCTAGTTATCATAGTATTTAGCTGCTTCTCCTTTTCAAAAAAGATGTGTGTAGGGTTCAAAGGCCTTTTGTTCTTAATGAACTTCTCCCTCATACTATCTCTTATTCTTTTGTCCTTTTGAGGCTACTTTGCCTATTTCTTCCTCTCTTGTGATTTTGCTCCATCTAATGGAATCCACTTCTATAACATAACTTCAAGGACTATGGCAAAATGACACACATCCTTTTTGGGTTCTTTTTTGGTTGTTCCCTCAATCATATTTTTTTTACACTTCTCCCATCCAATCAATTATTTGACCAATTGAAAACACATTATTAGAGCCTAATTAATAGACTTTCCATGATTTGCTTTAGAGATCATCATTGTAGACTTATTATTAAAATATTGCACCTTATCCTTTTAGTAAATAATTGGCAAAATGGCAACAATTCTATTAGCATACTCTAACCTCATCTTTTTCATACACCTTTCATTGGTATTATAAGTGTCAAGTACTCTATTATTTTTGCCAATGCTACTCTAACATCAAACATTTCTGCCTAGTCTACGTTTATCTTTCATGTATGGTAGATTTTAGAAATTTTTGCCAACACATGCTTATTTATTATTCTCTACTTGTCGCAACCCTAGCTTCGGGCCCGGGACCAAAGACAAAGGGGTTGTAAGGTTGCGGGCCAAGAAGAAGCCCGGGAGCTAAGGCAAGAGGAAGCCCGAGAGCTAAGGCAAGAGCAAGCCCGAGAGTCAAGGCAAGAGAAAGCCTGAGAGTCACATCACACTCCCGGGAGTGTAAGAAAATGTGAGGGAGTGTGAGGGAGTGAACACTCACACTCCCAAGGCAACTCCCACTTGGGGAGATGGCGTCCCGGTGGACTCCCAAAACTTCATAGAGTAATTGCAGGGGTCAAAACTCAATGGCTCGTGGCGTTCTTTATATCATTGGAAAGCTCTTGAAGCGTAGATGTCTAAAATGGGCTCGCTTGGCTCATTTGAACATCTGAAACACAAGTTATGGCCAAAAGAAGGGCCGGAAGTCGAACTGCCAGTTTGACTCCCGAGCACAAAGAGTCGGGAATCGACCTCTTCCCGATGTCCGATTCGGGAGTGCGACACGGCGTTGGAAAGCTCTCGACGAGAGCTACAACTTTGCTTTAGACCGCATCGCGATCCGAGGTCTGCTCGCAAAGTTATGGGGCTCCAAAGTTGCGGGAGTCCCATTTGGCGCGATTTCGGGATTCCCGCGCGGGAGTCCCGAGAAAAATAACCATTTGGATGTAGCCTCCGTGGAGAGCTGCAGAATATACTATAAGGGGGAAGGTGGTGGCTTCCCCCAAGTCCGGGCCGTGGTGAGTCTTGTGTGTCCGTGTTGCCCGTGGCTCGTCCTAGC
>Ga0116231_10004163_pt1 | contig 29456 bp, 24 predicted proteins | sample S1TSphgellanicum_2_FD_89695 | JGI IMG/M metagenome (GOLD analysis project Ga0116231, IMG submission 89695) | Host-associated microbial communities from peat moss isolated from Minnesota, USA - S1T2_Fd - Sphagnum magellanicum MG | ecosystem: Host-associated > Plants > Peat moss > Unclassified...
ATGTGTTATTGACTAACTGAAAATAAAAAAAGTAAAGAAGGTTCTGAATAAATTTGGATTTTTATACCCCCCCCCCCCCCCCCCCCTCTTTCAAAGGAAAAACTCAATCTTTTTTCACAATCATTTTATCTCTATTCAAAACCTTTGTTAAGAATTTGGCCCAATCTACCTATCCACAAATGTGATTACATTTAGTTTCTTTGTCCAGTGAAAATTTTGCCATTTTTTGACAATGAAATTGAGACATAATAATAATAATAATAATAATAATAATAATAAAAAAAAATTGTAATTGGACTAATTTTTCTAAATTTTTGTTAAATTTTGCAAAAGAATTTATGTAGAAACATGAAGAAAAAAAACCCACAAAATACAACTTTTAGAAGTTTCAACCAAAATCAAGCAAGGGGTGATAATATAGCAACCTACATTAAGCTCGAACCAAGTGTTGCCGAAGGTTGGGTCTAAACTTTCACTCACTAAAGAAACATTTTTGACATGACACTAAGGCATGTATCTTAATATGGTACTCATAATGACTAAGTACTTGGAACTCAGAAAACAAATTTCAAGTCAAAAAAATTCATTGTTTCAATTTTTGGAATGTGTTCATGTGAGGATCCTTGGCAGTAGCCAGCAACTTCAAAAAGGATCCCAATGTTAGAACTCATAAATAGGTTTTGAGAATTAGTCCTAGCTAACCACCCACCTATGATTCCTACCACTTTCATTATTGAAAGCCTAGCGCAAGTCATTAGGTTCACATTTGATCAACTAAAGACCCAATGCATGCACTTAATGGGTCCAAACTTCACCCAAATTAATGTGAAAATTCCCAATCAATTGGCTCTCCGGAGACCATTTGAGACCTCTCACAAAGCCTCCATACACCTCCAAAATGAAAACTAAAAAATACTTAGATTTCAATAATCACATTCAATTTTTTTGGTGGCAAATTTTTTGCATTAATTAGCAACATAGAAAATAGGCATGTTAAGTGTCCAAAGATGTGTTTGGAAAAAAAATTGCATAAAATTGTCATATTTAGACATTAGGTCCTAACTTGTTGCCTAACCATAGAGAGTTTCCTAACATTCAACTTACCTCTTTTACATGTAGCCATATTTGACTACTTGACCTCTTGTGAATGGTGGCCTACTCACCCATTTCACAAAATTGAATAAAAAAACTTCCCCACATCCATTTGAAATTCCAAAAGAAATGATTATTTGCATATTCAACATTTAAGGTTAACATATTTCGAGAACAAGGTCATGGATGCTTAGTTTGTTTTCATTTCATAAAGGACAAATTGTCTAAAATTCCCTTCCAGGCTTTTGGGTAGGCTATACTTGGCCTACATGCACCTCAAAGCCTAAAAGGGTTTTAAAATAAACCCTTTTCCCATGTAAAAAAACCGAATGATCTTCTTACCTTTTACTTTTTGTTGTCTTTCAAGCTCTTTTGGTTTTCCTTTTGTTTGTTTTGCAGGTCTAAAAGCTCCAACACATTTAGTGTATTGCACTATCTTAAAATATCAATTGTTCGTATGGTCTTCAAGAGTAAAAGAAAAAAAATTAAAGAAAAGATATTAACTCAAAAGACAGAATAGAAAGAAGTACCTTGCATGATTTGGAAGGTCTTCTACCACATAATCACCCTAAATATACACTGGGAAAATAATTCCCTGTTCTTTACATATAGGAGAAGGCTCCCAAATTTGCCTTTTTGGATTTGAGATTTTAGTATGCTACTGAACGGCCTCATGCTAAAACCTCAAATCTGTAAAGGCCTAGTTTGGGAGCCTTCATGTGGGGTAAGCTTACAAGACCTTGCAACAGAACTTTCTATGGAGAGTACAAGGCTACGTCTTACCCTCTTCTCTTCTCTTCTTCTTCTTCAGAGAAATCAAGTCATTGATAGATGGTCACAACTAGTGCTTCATCCTAAATTTCTAGAGTCACTTCAACTATTGATGGCTGGGGATGGAGGAGTCAAATTCTTCTCTCCAAACGAAGGGGTTCACATTGGAATTTCAGGTACTTAGTACTAATAAATACATTCATTAAGTGTTGAGATTAATTCATAAGGTAATTATGTGAAAACAATTAGGCTATATTCAATGATGTCTTGAAGAGTAATAGGTAATAACTTTCGATCCTAAGTATTAATTGCTCAAGAACTAATCTTAACACATTTTTTTGCACTAGTTTTTTTTTTTTGCGGGTTATTTTTGAACTTAACATTTTTCTTTCCTTTTTTTTTTGAATGGTGAACTTGAGCCTATTTTGAAAAATCCATGTTTGGCAAAGACAGAATCAGTAAGTGACCCAAAAGTCACCTCTTCCTGCATCAAAATTACATAATAAGAACTCAAGCATATTAGAGGGTGTTACCACTTGCACATATTATATTTTAAAAACCATGATTCCAACTTCAGAATAAATAATCAAATTTAATTTTTCATTAGTATGTTAGAGGTGTTGGGGGGTATGTGACATGCTACCTGGCATGTTATGAGACTCTTGATCACGAAACTAAAGGCCACCCACCAAGAGTGATTTCCAAACTTACTTGAAGTTGGATACTTTGATGGTGGTTTTGTTATGTGCAATATGATAAGATAGTATGCATTCGCAAGTAGCTTTTAACATTGGAACTAATCAACAAGGTAAATTCTTTTGTTAAATGTAACACGTTTAAACTTGCATTTTTTTCTTTTTACAGTAAAAAGGTGAAGCTCCTTTTTATAATGAAATCTCGAGAAAAAAGAATTTTTTTAATGAAGTGTCAAGAAAATAAAATGAAACATGATTTCTTGAATTCTTATGTAATGAAAACACCAATTATTAGTCATTGAGCCATCACAGAAAAGGTTGACAATGGGATGGTAAAGATGACCTAGTGGCCTTCAACATAAGTATCTTTTGATATCAGTGACCTTTGCTCATGTGCATTGAAAAGCCAACATCTATCTCTGTTTTTTTTGTCATTTCCTAAGACATGTACGGAAAAATAAGAGACCACAATATGCCACCAAATTGTTGCATTTGATGGGGGAAAAAAAGTGAACAATAATGAAAAAGTCCATGACTAAACACTTTTTAAATATCAACAAATAGTGCAAATTTGATTGAAGAATTTACAATATTAAAAAATATTCTTTTTTTTGCATTCAAGGAAGTTTTGTCATTAGGAAACATTTACTAGATCACAATTTTTATTTTTCAATGTTTCTTATCAAATAAGAATTTTCAAATAATTGAAAGTAAATATGGCTTGATTTTCTTAACGCTGGTTTCAAGTGTATTTTATGTTTTGGCAAATGTCCATGCCATGAAGTAGTAAACATAAAAAAACTACTAGAGCACACACCCATTGCACAACACAAATAGAAACAGCTTTACACGCACATAATAGTAAAACAATAAACTGAAAGGATGGAAATAAGGAAAAAACTTTGAAATATTTGACTTGAATCATATCAAGGTCAAACACACCAAGGCAAACTAAAGGACAAAAATATTGAACAATGACAAATATTTGGCATGGAACATTCCCAAGATGAGAAGTAATGTTTTTTATTTCATTTTTGTGATGTGGCATGCATGGTGACAATCATCCCCGGAGAGATTTAACATGAGTGGTGATGATACCAAAAAAGATTTAACTTTAATGGCAACAAAATTTGAGAAACCTGTCAAAACAATACAAAACCAACAATAACAAACTATCCTAAAAGAATAGAAATCTAACGAAAATGACTTTGTCATCAGATGCAACCTGACACCTTAAACCTCATTCAAAAACAACATTAAGCAAATTGGAACTTGAAACTCCTGTTGTGAGGATTACACTTCCTGAGCAAAATTTTGCCTCAATTCACCATAACAAAAACATTAATGAAGAGCCTAAGATTGAGGGTGGACTTACGTTTTGAAATTGCCCCCAACTTTAGGCTTTACCCATCATAAAATATGACAATACAAGGAGAAGGTTATCCCTACTGCCAAATCAGAGGCATAAGATGAGAAATGGAAGAATATCACACCTATTCATTAACAATGGGAGTGATTGAAAGGAGTATGTTATATCCCTCCTTTTTTTGAGAGGGATATTTATGGACAGAAGGTGCACTTCAAATGTATACTAGGACATTTCTCTTAATGATCTTGCAAGTTTTTAATAGGTCCTCCAATTTATGAAATTGAACATTTTGTTTATGTTCACACATGATTATATTGTATAAGAGAGGTTTCATCTATATCCCCTATTTGCCTGTAGCCTTGGGTAAACTAACAATTTAGGATTCAACCCAAGACATTTTAGGATTCTTCTAAATATTATACATGTCCCATCCCTAAGTACCCTAGGGTACATTCAAGTTTGGTTACCCAAAAAGGATTCACACATGAAAAAATCTTAGATATATGCAATTTTCAAATATCATATGGACTAAAAATTTTGTTCATTTGTACCAAATTTCACATGTTTCTTGAAGAATAGATTCAAATGACATGAATGACATAAGAAAATCAAATATTTGATTAAAAAATGTGTTCATTTTTGTCTCAAAACATAAAAGTTCAAAAATGTAACATGACAACATATATATTTAAGAACATGAAAGCACTAGTAAAAACAATTGCATTCTTAATCTTTTGGACTTGTATAATATATGAAGGCGATATTTACCTATTTATTATACTAAAAAAAATTTGTGAATCAATATTTACAACAAAAGATTTCAAAATGACAACTTGTTTTTGAGGAATATGGGCCATAAGGTTAAGGACTACTAAATTTGATAATTTTATGGTTTTTGGAGGGCACAAATAACTTGTCATCATTAGTGTTAAAGCCCAATGAAAAATCAAGGTAAAATATCTAACATTCTAAATAAAAATGAAAAATAAATTCCAAACAGTTTTTTAAATGAAGTTTTAGGACTTTTTGCATGTCCTAAAAGTTGTTCCTAAAAGGGTAACCCAATCTTGAATGTACCTTTCAACATCTTTGACACTAATTATATTATTTATAAAAAAAATTATATGAAGGAAAATATATAATCTTCTAGAATTATATTCAAAAAAAATTATTCTTGACATGAAATATTCAAAATTAATTAATTATTCTACAAACATGTGTTGAAGTTTATTTAGTACTACATTGATCTAATATATTTAAGCAACTTTGAGAATATTATGAATTCATTAAATCATGTGTGTTTTCCACATCCCATAAATATGTTATAAGGGTTGCAAAAAAAATTTATTGTGTGTTGTTATTTGAATCAAATGCATGGTAAAGATGAATGACTTGTTGCCATAAATGGTTGTACAAGAAGGAAAAAGGAAATTAAAAAAGGGGGAAAAAAAAATGATTTAGTTTATGAAGAATACACCAATGCTTGTAAATTAGATGCAAATTGAAATGGGAAAGATTTTTTAAACCATTCAAATTAATCACATTACCTTTTTGTTAATTATAAAAAATTCCCCGTTTTAGACATGTGTTCAAAGTTTGGTTGTTGATTTCAAATTTTTAATTATTCAAAGATTTAATGTTTTGGTTAAATGAATTGCATGTTAACTATAAATCACATGTCTTTCAACCTACTATTATTATGTATCATATTAAGGTTTTGACAACCTTGAATTTTTTTTGTGCATGATGTTATTTGGGTTTGCAGGCTTTAGATTCAATTGAATTTGCATTCATCTTTTCATTTAATAACTACATTCTTAGGTTTAATAACGTATTAAATAATATGTCATTTATCCTTTGAAAGATGAATATCAAATTATAATTAGTGTGCTTGACTTACACATCATGATTGCAAATTGTTTTAGATGTCTTAAATTTCAATATTTAATTTCATATGAAAGAAACAACATGTTTTGGTTAATGTTCTTTCTTTCAAATCTTATAGGGTGAAAACATGATATTTTATACAAAAAAAAGTTTACGAAAAAATATCACCTTTAAAAATAGATAATATTTTATGAAAACACAAGAAAGTAGATTCAATTTTTACTTAAATTTCATTTTGAAACTATGGTGCTTTCCATTAGGTTTCTATTAAGTTGAATACAAAATTTGAGAAACTTTGAAATAAAAGTAAGGAACAAGTATTTTTGAATTTGATTGACCAATATGATGTTCAAAAATACATTTTCATTAAAAAATTTAATGAAATTGATTTGTATGAAATTACAACATAAGAATCATTGTATATTCAAAAGAAGGAAAATATATTAATCTTACTTTCTCTTTGGTAGAATAATATACTTGACATGTAGTTGAAACAAATGTTACACTACAAAAAATAGGTTTCAAAAGTCACTTACATTTAGAAAAATCTACTTGAAACCTACTTTTACAATGTAAAATTTAAAAATAAATTCATCATATTGAAGAAGTATCTTGTTTTTCATCATCTAAGTAAAAAATTAAATGTATAATAATTTTATGATGGGTTTTAATCTTCTTTCTTGTTAGCTTAACAAGTGGACTACCAAGGTAATTGATTTGTATATTTAATTGTGCTTTTACCTTTGTATGTCACTAGCAACCACTTGTAGTGTCAAAAATGATTTAACAATAAATGGCAACCATTTTCCAAAACATGTTTTTAAAAAAACCATTTTATACTTTAACTACCTATAGTAACCAAAGAAAAAAAATCTAGTTACATAATCCAAAAGATCTACTCTTTTGACAGTTAAAAAAAAAAGAAAATTTGTGATAAAATATTCTCTTTTGTCAAAACACTTTCCAATAGTGTGAAATTTCATAAAAAAAACATTAATCTTTGTGTACTTTAAACCATTAAATCACATTTTATCTCCACACATTCTTTAATGAACTTCATAGATTAATTTTCATAATGCTCATAACTCTAACAAATGGTAACACTCAATTTAACATGATAATAGTTTCTAATTTGTATTGAAAAATAAAAAATTACAGATAAAATAAGATGAAATTCCATTATAATTTTATGTTAAAAATGAATTATTGAAATTTTTAATAGTTAATATTTCTAAATTTAATTTAATATTATTTTGAGAATTTAAAATATTATAATAAATTTACATTAATCATATTTTATTGATTAAATCAGATATAAAAACATAAATCAATTAAATTTTAACTTAAAATTTCTTTTGGAATATTTTACAAAAAACCACATTACAAAAATAGACTTGAACACAATTACTTTCATTCTTATAAAAAAATAAAATTTATTGAAATAATATGAAACATTAATGCATTGTGATAGTGAAGAAATATTTTTATCTTTCATGATCATCAAACTAAAAAAGATCAATGTTTCACAATCTTATGTACAATGGATTTGTCATTGTTTTACATCCAACATTGGTCCAAGGTAATTTAATTGTCTGCCTAATTCATTGTGCTTCCACCCACAAATCATTTAAAAATTTCCAAATTATGTGTACTCCTCATGTAAATCTTTGAAATCTTTGCCAAGCTCAAAAGTGTTCATTTGTTTTATGTAAACAAAATATGAAACAAAAACAACATTCAACATTACACAAAGGATTTCAAAGGGATTTCAAATGGAAATGTGTATAATAATGTGTTAAATATATTATCCTAACATGTAAATGTGATGAGTTTTTACAAACTTGGTTTGTGATTTTGAAAGCAAAGTTTGATTCCCTATTGTAATATTTTGTACTTATTATTTGCATTGGTCAAAGGTGAAACATTTACATTTATACAAAGTGAACTACTATTGGCCAATCTAAATTTGCTAACTTGATTACACATGTATATGAAGAAACTGTGGAAAACAAAATTTATATTTAATTCTAAATATGAAAATTTTAAAATTAAAACTGATGATGTAGTGAAACTTCGATGCCACATGTAATTCTCTCCTACATCATTTGAATCAATCTTAGTGACCATTTTCAGTAGTCCATATATATAACTTGGTCTTCATTTACTAGGTGTATGGACATTTTCCATACAATGGATCCATTCCCCTTTCACCCAATGTCAAGAGAATTGCATTATGATACAAACCACATCCCTGAGTAATGTTTATGTTGAATTTAATAAAAAAATTTATATGGTTGCAATTCTTGTCTTATCTTTCCTCACTATGAATGTTGCCTTTTCCTGATTGAATCATCTGAACTCTCAATCCATGAACACAAACATAGGGATTTTGCTTATTGATCTTTTATCATTGGTGGGCCCTAATTTTTCCTCTCAATCACATGCCAAAAATTGGGCAACAATTTTTATTTTTATTTTTTTCTTCAATCTTTTTACATTGTATATTTATGAGATACAACTTGACCGAGAACTATTCATTTCCTATTAAACTTATAATTTAGAACAATCAAATCAATTTGCATGTTATCAATTTTTGTGAGGTTATGCGAATAATCAAAGGCAATCTAATCAATTTAATGAAATTCAATCTAGGAAGGTTGAGTTTGTATATTAAATTATCACCACAAATGATGAACATTATCTTCAAGTTACAAACTATATATCTTTTTTATGTTTAACAAATGAGCCCAATTTTCATGAATCTTAAAACTTGTTTATTCACATTAGTTCAATCATAAAACACTCATATTGAAGGCAAATTTAGGATATAGAAAATACCACATGGACAACAAATTTGTAAAAATCATAAGTATTCAAGAACTTAAATTTTTTTTTCTTTGACCCTTTTCCATTAGGAAGATTAAATATCAATTTCATACTAAAATATGAAGAGCATATGTGATATTGGCTCCATCTCTACCACTTCTAGGGTCCACCTTTCCAAATCTAAGGCACATGTCGATTTACTTTCAAGAGGTTTTGTTGATTAAAACCCAATGATATGATGTTGTACATGTAAGAATGTAAAACATAGTTTGTTATTAGCAAATGAGATGCTAATGGTCTAACTTCAACCTTGTGCCAAATTCCAATGAGGAACCAAGATGGTTACAAAATTTCATCCAGGCCTCCATCGTATGAATATTGGTGCATTAATAATACATTAATGAAGGAAAGCTAATAGTCTTGAGTCCAGATCTGTTGGGCCCAAGTTGCTGAGCAGACAAAAGAAGACAACCCTATTCACACAAACCAATGGAATATCATTTGCTATTTTGTCAAGTGGACTCTTCTTAGTTTGTTTTTTTGCCAATTTGACATTTCCTATTTCGTCAAAATGTTAAGTCTCCCTAAACCTCCCGAACTATAAAAATAATTTGGAGCAATTTGAAGAGCATTTGAACGGTCTGGAAGATGATGTCCACTTCGAGAGTTGGCAATGAAGCATTGGTCTTGTGAAGTTGACAATTCAACCTTGTCAACTTGGTGAGTAGCAAAATGAACTTGGCAAAGTGGTACTGTTGATGTGGACTCAATTTGTATCAGCAAAATAAAGAAAATGAACTTGGCAATATGGCAGATCAATTGGTATTCCATACATGCCAAGTTTGGAGAGGAACTGTTATTAAGTGCCCTTTAGATTGAAGGATTAATTGGTATAATCAAATTTTGCATTATTGTCCTCCAGGTTGGAAAAACAATTCTTTTTTGCTATGAACTCATTAGAAGGATTACATCCTCTTTGAAGGACAATATGCCTTTAGTTTTATGCCTTGGAGGTGTCCCTGTCAATTCTATGAACCATACAGATGCTCTTTGGTTTGTTTGGTAAGTTGCAGAAAATACAGTTTTCCATTAACCAATACAAATTTGAACTCTATACTTGGAATGATTAATAGAATATATAATTGATGATCCACTAATCTGACATTTTAATTGTCCATCCAGACATCTTAAAATGTCAACTTTTGTACATGATATTGCCTAGAGTGAACCTGGCAGGATGCAAAATATACCCTCAACAAGCTCTGTCTGGGCTTGTCCTTTGTGCTTTACACAGATTTGCACAATTTTAGAAAATGGCACAGTTCTAGTCGTAACTGTGCCAGATAGAACAATTTTCTTTTTCTTTTTCTGGTGTGGATATTCTGCTGTCCCACACCAATTTCGAACTCATCACTTCTTAGGAGACAATGAAGTGGATGTTCTGCTGTCCCACACCAATTTACAACCCATCACTTCTTAGGAGACAATGAAAGGACTTCCAACAGCATACTTTTGAGCAGTTAGTGAGTTAGTGAAATCAGTGCTGTTTTTCCATTTGAATTAAAGCTGTGCTCAAATTAGTCAGACCCTTTACCGAAACACTGCAGCGCCACATAGTGTGTGGCACTGATGCCTGAACAGAGGTCATTGGGAGGCATTTTACAGTGTTGGGTCGTTATGAAGTTTGGTTGGCGAGAATTGTCGATTTCAATTCGGATTATTTGAAAGTGGGTTTGAAATCAAATTCAGTTTTGGAATCTGAATTAAAACTGGAATTGGAATTTTTGATTTTTTTTTTTGTGGTGGGGGGGGCGAGGGGGGAACAGTGGTCAAGAATTATGGGTGAACTGACAATTAGACACTGGTTTCAGACTAAGTTACTCTGAACTGGAATTGAGTCTAATTACCAGAACTGGAGTGACAATCAGAACCTAAATTTTTTGTGAAAACAGAAACAAAACCGGATCTATTCTTTTATTAAAAAAAACCTAAACTGAAGGTTCATCCATTAAAGCCAAGAACCTCCCATCACTGGTATTTAATGTCCGCTGTGAACTAGCACCTTCCAGCACCCAATCCACTGGCCCGCTCCATACAACTCAGTTGTGAATGAAATTCACCTGAATTAATCTTGGGTTTCACCTTGGTTACCCACTTAATAAGAAAAAGATGATATATGTATGTAAATAGGTAAGAAAGTAAGTGATTACTAAGGAAGAATATGGTTTGTACATAGACCAGGGTAGTTTTTACTACCTATCCACTAACGACCTTAGTAGGTTAGGAAAAAGGAACTGAGCTAACTACCACAGTTAGCTAGGGAATGGAAACCCAACAGAAAACCATTTCCTGACCATTCACCATCCATCCTTCCTGGTGTGCTGGTGGGTGCTGGTTCACTTTGGCCCATCAAAACACAGCGCAAGTACATAGATGAATGCCATGTTCTACCATCCATAGCCTTGAACCAGAAGCTATCTTTAGGACCAAAGGTGGAGCAATTATAAGAAACAGGATGGCTCTTGATCACTGCACAAGGGTGAGTGGAAGAACCTTAGATTTGGTTTCGAAGAAGTTGGCTTGACTAGTGGACAGTTTTCACCCTCTACCTAGAAACCGAACACCAGTCTAGGATGCCACACAGTACATCTGGTAGGTAAGGTTTTTTATGTGATTCCACAATTAATCACAAGGAAACAATATCACATGGTTTCTCATGTGATTCCACAATTAATCGCAAGAAAATAATATCACATGGGGCACATGACATAAATCAATGCACCATGACCAATTATGGAATCCTACCATTCAACTTATCCCTTTAAACAATTATCTAAGTAATTATGCAATTTCATCAAGTTACACACCAAGTTACATTTTCACCAGTCTAAAATGTAACACAATATATTTGGTATTTGAAGAGAAGGCCTTTAGCGCTATCCTGAAACACTGAACACCCATGAGGCCAGGTTGCCTAATTGCTTTTTGAGATCTTAATTGAGATGTTAAAACTTAAAGCTCATGGGCTCATTTATATTCAAAATCTGAAATGAGATGATAATACCAATGTTAGGTGGTTTTTTGAGTTTTTAAAAAACCTTTGGTTCCAACTAATTAAAATTTTGAAAATCAAAAAACTTCGAGTTCCAGTTTTTTGAATTTTTTTGAAATCAAAAAACCTTGTTGGTTTCAATTATTTAAAATTTTGAACCTCCTCGATTCTTAATTGGGTGGGTTATCTTATGGTTAGAGAATAGGCAATCGTATGCAAATATTTTTTAATTGAAAAAATCTGGAGAACGACGATTATGAAAAGGTTCTTATTTGGAACAAGCTTTTTGCTAGTTCTTTGACTCTAACCTAGCATACAAGTAATCAAAGTATAAATCAGCTTACAACTTACAACAAGAGATCAAATCCCCCATTTGCAAATAAATCTATAAAAACAAATAATCCTATATCAAGCAATTATCCATTAACATCCAAATTTCTAAATTATGGACCATCCACATGAACAAAAGGAGAGGCTACAAAACTTTTTGGAAATGGAATACTTTACCATAAATTTTTTATTTTTCAAAACAAAAATTCCACAAAAATTATTTAAAATAAAATCACCATAACTAATTATAACATGTAATGTTCTTGTGGATGATGGCCACTTACATGAATAAAACTTGAAAACAATCCTGTAGATAGAATACCTCACATCATATCAGTGATATATAAATCAATTGATTAGTGTGCTAAACTTCATATTGGTGATTAAAGACAATGTGGACTCTACTATCCAATAACATCCACTCAAGTCCCAACTCCCCACTTAGTTTCTAGCATTCAAATTGAAAAATAACTAACAACTAACTTGCATTTGAAATCACATATTTGACAACAATGACAAGAAAAATGTAAATTAGTTAAACAAACAAAGTTTCTAACATGGTTTCTTGCCACACAAATGATCACAACAATAACCATTGTTAACAATTTCACATGAAAATTGCAAACTACAAACAAAGAGCACAAAAATTCAGTTTTAAGGCCAATGAAAATAAAAATGCAAGGAAACATCAACATTAAAATGGGAAGCAACAATAACATCAAAATAAAAAACAACGTAACATCCAAATAAAAAGCAATAATGTCATCAAAATGTCATGTTTGTTTTTCATTTGCACAATATAAATGAAAGGAAGTTGGGAGATAGAGGTACAACTCCCTCACCATTCACGTACATAAAACATCAAACTTTTCCTCAAAAGCTCCTTCAAATTCTTTTTCTGATTCTTCCACCAAATCCGTTTCAAATTCAACCAAATCTGCCATACTCTTGGGGCCACCTTTATCAAGGATCATTAAGTCAATTTTTATGAACAAAAATTAGCTTTTCAAGGTTATCAATTTACAACCTACAACAACATAAATTGGTCATAATACCAGAGAGGGAAAAAAATGAATTTTGTTTCAATCTAAGATCTTGTAATTCTCAAAATTTGTCATGTTAATAACGCCATAGTGGCAACCATAGTTTCATGTTTATTCCACCATTGCAATGGGCAATTTGTTTCCTTCACATCAACCTAAAATCGTCAAAACAACAAAAGTTCTTGATTGACACACTCCCGCATAGGTTCATTACCACAACTTCCCATTTCACATATGTCTAAGTTACATTTTACATTAGTATCCATTTAACTAGACTATGAATTATTTAGAGCTCCAAATATTTGATGCGAGTGTTCATAACATTTCAACCACATCAAGAACAATGACTTTTCATCATATTCATTTACAATTAGCTTACTAATATCACGCCCAATGAAAGAAGACATAAGGTGTAGGTTTTTATATCAAGGATTCAACATAAGACATAGCATGTTATGAGTTTTTTTAGGCTCAAACTTCCGCAAAAAAGATAAGAATGGATCCGACACTAATATCACTTGCCTTTTTATGTTGATGGCGAGTTCTATCAACTCAACATCTAAATATCCATTAATTTCATCATCAAGTGTGCTATCTAGGATAACATGATTAGTGATGTCTTGTTGAAACTTTAAACCCATTGTGATTACTGCATTTAATGCATCACTTAACAACTAATGTCCATGAAATTGGTTGAGCATGCATGTTGAAACAAAAGGATTCAAGTTGTCCACAACAACTTGAACTATGTTTTAGGATAATGGTGGAGGAACCTACCTAGCAACACATGTTTGTGTTTCACAATTATAACACAAGACTATTGTTTTTTGATACAATAGTGCATCTTGAAACATGATAACTTTACTTGCAAATCTACACAAAGAAAAAAACACATAACTAATTATTTTCTTCCTCTACAAATTTTTTAAAAAAAATTGTTCAATAAAAAAAATCTAATGAAGTTCAAATCTAGAGTCTCTTGTCTACAAAAAATGAACCAACCACCAAAGTTGGCATTACACAAATAACCAAGAACTCCATGATTGTAAGCACCATAGTCCACTAATAGGATCCAACATAACCTTATTATAAAAATCAAAAACAAAGTTCACTATTTACTACAACAATAAAAAAAACAAGTGGTTTATTAACTTGTTCAAATCTAGAATCTTTTGTTTGCAAAAAAATGACCTGGCTACTAGATTTGGCGTTGCACAAATGACCAATAGCTCCATGATTCCAAACACCACAATCCATTATTAAAATCTAATAAAGCCCTTGAAAAAAAATCAATGGCAAAGTTCACTATATGTTTCAACAAAAAAAAAAAACACATAGTCTGCCTACAAGATAAACCTTTATTAGCTTTTTAATTGCCCCTTGTGATTATTCCTTCTCTTTAGGTGGTTGCATTTTACTGATCATAACAACACAAACATAAAAAATATTTGTTCAAGGATGCATCATACCATAACATCCAAAAACTCCAAACAACTCTCAACAAACTTTATAAAATTGAAAAGGTACAATGCATGCCCATTGCCATCATCTATGAAAGTAGAAAAACTATGTTACAATATTTGAAAAACTAAACATTCAACTAACATTAATTTGTATTGTTGCTAAAATTTCATGCAATAATATCCTTCTAGAGATAGGGGGTTGTGAAAGTTTAGTGCTTGTATAGGAAGTATCCTAGAGTCTTGATCATGCTGCATTCAACTATAATTCACTATGTAATAAAATTTAATAATTAATATAAGACATAAAATCAAACGACTACATCAAAATTAACAGCATGAGTTGCAATTTGATTTTTCTCACACATGAGATCATGAATGAATTCAATAAAGAGTTATATTCTATGTTGGAGCTAATCTACATGCTGTCGCTTAATTTTTGTAGTAATAGCTTTTAATTGCAACCAAATTTTTTTATACACAACAAATTCATTATGTTGCATTCTAGATTTCAACCTTTTGCAACATGAATTAGGAGGGTGATGTTAACTAATTAGATTATTGATATCGAGAAGGAACATTTTGCATCTTGTTTAGATGTAGTTGAAGTATCATTGCAATAATAATGACAGCAAGATTCATGGGACTTATAACTTTGTGACATGCGTAGCTACATGATATATTAGGCATTGCGCACATCAAAGGAATCTCATATCTTGACAAAAAGTAGGGAAACTTGACCTAAAATTGGAATCAATTTCACCACTTAATTTTTGAAACAACAATAATAGTTCTTAGTTGCAATTGAATTTTTTTATACAACAAATTCATTTTTGTTGTAGTTTGGATTTCGACCTTTTGCAACATGAGTCATGAGGGTGATGATGATTAACTAGCTTGTCAATTTCAAGAAGGAACATTTTGCATCTCCTGTAGATGTAATTGAAATATTATTGTTGGAAAACATCAATAGTAGGATTCTTGGGACCTACAACTTTGTGACACATGCAATTGCATGATATATTACACATTTCAAAAGAGTATTGGTTCTTGACAAAAAGTAGGGAAACTTGACTTGAGATTTCAATCAATTTCACCACTTAATTTTCACAATTATAATAATAGTTTTTAACTACAACCAAATTTTTTTATTGTTGCAATTTGGATTTTGACGTTCTACAACAAAAATTAGGAAGGTGATAATTACTTACTGACTTGTCAATTTCAAGAAGGAACATTTTGCATCTTGTGTGGATGTAATTGAAATATTATTGTATCAACAATAGTAGCACGACCCACGGGACCTATAGCTTTGTGGCATGTGCAATTTATGATATATTAGGTACTGTGCACCTCAAAAAGAATCTTGGTTCTTGACAAAAAATAGGGGAATGTGATTTGAAATTTCAATCAATCTCACCACCTAATTTTCATTGTAGTAATTGCTGCACCTAACTACAACTAAGTTTTTTTATACAACAAATTCATTGTGTTGTAGTTTGGATTTTGGCCTTTTGCAAAATGACTTAGGAAGGTGGTGATGACTAAATAAAGAACATAAGTGAAAATTGATGAAGGTTTCATGTAAAGATGAAGGTTTTAAGTTCAAATTTTGAAAACACCTCCCCTAAACTTAACAACTTGGTTAAAAAAACATCCACTTCTAGAAGGTTTTATGCATCCAAATTTCATCGCAGTACATAACAAACTAACATCATGGAAACCAATAGATTAACATCATGAAGCAAATTTAAACAATCATTTGCATGATGCATCACCTTGTTTTCACCGGTGTGTTCAATTTCCGTGGTTGTAATTTCGCATCAATGCAAACCCTTGTCCATTCTTGACACCCTTTCCCTGATTTCTTTAGCCATGTAATGCACTTTTGAAACTCTACTTGGACAACAGAAACCATTTCATTCGTTGTGCCATATTAACATGCCTTTGACATGGTGTGCCCAAAATAGGTTCCTTGGAAAGGCTCCTCCAACGTTAAATTGTCACAACTCACCACCGATTTTAAAATTGTTGTCATTGCTCCTACATTTGATCCTTCATCTTTCACATACACTAGAATCTTCTTCCATAAATTATACTTATCCAAAAGAGCTTGGAGTTTCATAGCCATTGCTTGACTAGTTATTTCAATAGCCCCAAAAAGCCCAATAATAATTTGATTCGGTTGCCAATTTGCATTAATAAAATTTACAACTAGGGCAAAAACATCATGCACACCAATTGACATCCAAAGATCAAATGTTGTTGTGGTAGATAAGCAATCATACAAAGCGATAACACATAGAAAGGTTTGATCTTCTCCACCAAATTAGATAAAACTTCTTCCTTGAAAACTTTTTGAGATGGAAAAACAAGTTGAGGACATAAGCATAGCCCCATTCATTGCAACTAGATGCTTTCTATAGTTCAAGTCAATAAATAATTCTTTATGATGAAAAGCACCAAATCTTGAAAAAATGCTTATTGTTGTTTATTGTCCTTCTTAAATGGATCAACTCACCCATATAAATCAAAAATCACGCTTGGAGTGGTTCCAAGCCTCTCCTTGGAAATTCATCAAGCTTGTGGATCTTTTGGGGTATTGATCACCTTTTTAGATAGTTTTTGAAGAAGTTTAGGTGTTCGGCAATCACGTCTCGTCATGGTTATGATGCCATTTGTCTTGAAATAGGTAATCAAGCCTTTCCTACATTTCATTAGCTAAGTAAGAATAGTTGGACCAACTACTTTGTTGTAACAAACTATGCACGTCATAATTTTAGAGTTGATAAGATCTACATGTTTGCCATCATTCACACAGAAAAAGGCCTAAGTAAGGGCATTATGACACCAAGGCTTCCAAAACTTAACTTGGTTTTGTAAAGCTTTGAAGATTTCTACTGTAGCCAGTGTCCCTTCAATAGTTGGCAACATAGGATCACTAGCTTTGCTTCCACGTGATGATGAGGTTGGTGCACCAAATGTAGCAAGCTCTTGATTTGTGTGTGATGAACTTGATGCCCCTGCTGAAATGTTTCCGCTTTCAATGTCTTCACGATCTGCAACGTGGTTTTCAAGAGCTACATTAAATGTCATAAAAAGGTCAGATTGACACCCTAGGTCATCGAGCTACATTTCAAGAGATATTGGGACGTTGTGGTTGGACATCAGACCTTATAACTCCTAGAACTTATAAGACTCTATACTCTACCTTTCTCATTATGAACAATGAACTACAAAGTGCATAGTGCACTAGATCCTTGGAGGTTGGAGCTTCACAAACAAAACTCACGACAAAGTTTCACACAAACTTGAAACCTAACCGAAAAAATGTGGATCAAGAATTCCATACCTGCTGATTGATGTCACCATCGCCACCTCTTTTGCAGTTGCAACATCAAATTGCAACCTTCATGAATTGCATTCCTCAAAAGTTGTGTGCTGCCAAAAAGCCAAAACGCCGAAACCTCCTATCACATTGAGAACTCAAAGAACCGGAGTTGTCTTCACAACAACCTTGGATCAGGTGTTCAAAGTCCAAAAATTGCTGCTGGTTCCTTACTTCATGACGTTCTTTACTTCTGAGACTGGATCAGGTGTTCAAAGTCCAAAAATTGCTGCTGGTTCCTTACTTCATGAGGTTCTTTACTTCTGAGACCACTGCCAGTTCCTTACTTCATGAGGTTCTTTACTTCTGAGACCACTGCCAGCTCCTTACTTCATGAGGTTCTTTACTTCTGAGACCACTGCCAGCTCCTTACTTCATGAGGTTCTTTACTTCTGAGACCACTGACAGTTCCTTACTTCATGAGGTTCTTTCCTTCTGAGACCACTGACGGTTCCGTGAGCCCCCCGTTCTTTCATGTTTTTAACCCCGCCGGTTGAGGGGGTATATACATAGGTTGATAACCAGCAGGTATTTGTTGCGATTTTTAAGAACCGCCCAACACTGGTTAATGCCCTATGCTCCTTGTGCTCATATTCTGGCCATTTTTTCTCATGTTGCTCACATTCTGGTTTAAACGACTTAAGGGTCAATCTTACATGATATGTGAGCAAGTAGGATACATCTTGCCTTCATTTGATCACACTAGTGATATTTTCTTTTTAGTTCTGCATCTATATGAGACTATTATCTGGTGTAGGAGCTGTTCTTTTCTTTTCCCCATTAACTTGCTCTATAGAGGGCAGTTACATAGCTTAATTATAATATTGTTGCCCTAGCAGGTCAATTGCATAAATGAGAGTAATGCACTGTTGGCTTTAGATCAATGGTCTGAACTTTCAATGAACATACTTTGCAACTTAATTTATTTTTATCTCTATACTTTTGATATCAAGATTCCTTAGTCTGTTCCCTCTTGCTCTCAACAGGTTTTGAAGATGACCTAGATATGTATGTATTTTGAAATTTCACAAAATTTTATCCTTTCAATAAAACATTTATGAATTTTTGACATTTATAACAAAAGTAGAGGTACTGTCCAAGCTACTGAAGAACTAATCTCTTATTTACAACTTCACAATATGTGTTGTTCTTTTGCTATGCTATCACCAGAATGTTATTTTCACCTTCATCAACCAATGCAACTAAAAAGGAGCCATATACAATGTTCAAATCCCAAGAATTTTCACTAATCAACTATGATTGTTTGCCTTTCCAAAGACAAAATTATTTTTTGAAATGTTATCCCTTTACAAAAATGTTGTTACTCTCAAATTGGCCTTCTCCTCCCACCAACAGGGGCCCCTTGGCCCCTCTGAGGCTCGTTTTTAATATAAAAAAGTTCTCTTACTTTTCCACAAGAATTGTCCGTACTGCAACTGTCTTTTTCTGAATTCTGGATAGCTTTGTGTATCACATGTATTTTACATGTGATAAAAAAGCAATACAGAACTTCCCTTGTCCTCTTGTTTCCTCAGAAAAAAGATGGCATGGTTTACATCAGCCAACAAGCTCCTTCCTCCACATTTAGTGCAGTCCCTTTGCCAACTATTGTAAATGGAAGGTGCAATGCAGGCTTCCTGCATTGGTGGAATGGGTGTCCTATTCCATTGTACATGAAAATGGTGAGCAAACGACCACCAAATTCTTTTCTGAAAGATAAAGATAAAAAGTTTGACCAACATCATCAACCAACTATAGTGGGATGGGCCTGGTCCCTAGTGCTTTAAAATATTGAGGTGATACTACAACATTTCGAAACCACTATGGTACCAGTGTAGGTGCTGGTTCACCCAAGCTGAGGGGCAAATAGGGCATATGGGTGAAAAATCTCTTGTTCATGACAATCATGTGTGAATATAGGCAAAAATGTTCAACTTCATGAATAGGAGGAGCTACTGAAAACTTGTAGAAGCACTAGGAGAAATTTCCTTGTGTATTTTGAAGGCACCCTGTGTGTTTGAATAGCCACTCTCCAAGACAATACACTGGAAGATGCTAAATACCCCCAACTAGCATTGTTTGGTGCAAAAAGTGGCTGATGATGCGCAAAATGTGGATTTTTATCAGAGAGTTTTGACCCTATGGTACATGTTTTTTTTAATAGAAAACCTATTCCTATTGAATGCTGAAAAGTATGTTGCTGGTTGATTCTTTTTCTCTCATGAAAGAGGTTCTAGTTTGAATTTGGCTTGGTGTAGTAAAACATGCAAAATATGATAAATAATGTTTTTTTTTTTCCAGAACATGAAGAATTGTGCAAGACACCAAAATGAAAAAGAAATGAATGCTCAACTGAAAAGGGTGCTGGACAACGCTTGATGCCCCCGGGGAATGGGGTGGGGTTATTTAGCATCTCCCCACTACACCTACTCCTTTCCATTACTCCCATGTCAAGAAGTAGCCATGATAATCCTCCACCTTTCATGCCTGAATCACAGAATAACTTTCTCATTTTACTTTATAATGGGTAAAGAGCCAGGTGGGAACATTCTCAAAATCTGAACCTGGACTCAGTGCTATGTCCCTTATCTTCAGAATTTTCCATGCCAAACTTTGGTAATTTTAAATTTTTTGGTCCTTTAGTTTTTGCCTTGGCATGCCTGACATTTTGCTATGATTCAAGCCAAATATTTGCCAAAGATTCCTGAGGTTTGGTCAGTTGAATATGAGATGCTTTTGTCAAAGATTTGTTATCACATTCATGCCTTAATGTCTACAGAAACTTAAGTAATTTTGTTTGTGATTACCTCACTGTCAACTTTAGATAACAAAATTTCAAGAGTAATTCCTCTAACTGTTGTTCTGTCATGTTGAGACATTTAATCTCATCCTTTGGATAATAATTGGCGCCAAAGAATTTTGAAATAGTAAAAATTGGAAGTCTGGCATCCTCTCAAGCAGACTGTCCATTATAACCTTAGCAGATCCAACCCCAATATCTTTACACTCTGGTAATGTACATTCTTCCTCCCAAAAGCATCCATGGTGTATTAGATGAAAGGAAGCATGACCAAATGCAAGCTTATCAATTAGAGGGCCACCTTGTATGCATTCTGAAATTTGATGTTAAAAAACATCCTTGAATTTTTCTTGTATGTGGAGGTGGATCTGGACACCTTGCATTTGTGACTATTTTTCAGAACCCTCCAATCTGCTATTCACATCTCCAAGAGGCATCAAATAATGGTCTCTGACTCTTACAATGTCCATGCATTAACTATGGCTCATGTATAGTCTGCCTACAGCTATAATTACGGAGACTCTTTTCGTACTAGATAATGCACCCCTTCAGGACATTCTGCATCCTGGTGAGCCTCTCGGGTGAGGCCAATAGGCCAAGACCTATAGGCGCAAAATGTGCCCTAGGGGGTGCCTCACCTAGGAGGAAGTTTTGTGGGCCAAAAAAGAGGAAGAAGTCTGCTAAAATTAGAGCTGTGGTATCTTAACAGCCAGCATTTTTTCAAAATCTGCACTTTTTCAAAAGGCTTTCTTGAGTACTGTAATGAACCTGAAAAGAGTGCAGAATTGGCCCACAAAATCCTTTAGGTTAACATAAGAAAACTTAATCCATGACTCTTTCATGCAAAAACATGTCAATAGATCTTTTCCCTCTTGTGATGATATTCTTGCCCAAACATTAGATTTTCCCATAGTTGTTAATGGAGTTATTACAATTTCTCCCAGACTGCCCTTTGCTCCATTTCTTTCACCTTGTCACATTTTGCACCTATAACCTCCCCTGTCAGGAGTATCAAGGGGCACATAACATGCCACATAACAGGTACCAAGGGTCTTGTAACATGCCAAGTACACTTGAAATGCCCCATAACACCCCTAACATGCCCAAAACATGTATAACATGGCCCCAAAACATATTTTGGAATGCGAAGGTGAAAAAAAGTGAAGCAAAGGGCAGAGTGATGAGTAAAAATTGAGGAAAAGGGCAGAGGGGGGTTTGAAAATTGCAAGAGTACTCTTGTATTGACTGAATTATCAACTATGGGGAAATATAATGTTAAGGACCTTGTGTCTAAAGGTCAGAATCATAGTTATTAACCTTACTGATGACCTCATATCCCTTGCTACAATGCAGGAAAAGAGTCTCTTTCATGCCATATGCAGTTGTTCTGATGAAAATTGAATTTGCTTATATATTTGTTATCTTCCACTGCATGATGTGATTTTCTATTGATAATCATTATGTTGGATTTTACTTGATGGTTTTATATGCTGCAAGGTGAAATGCTTAGTATGCTCTCAAATTGATGATTATGATATTGTATTTCAATTGATGATCGTCAGGGTAACTTTTGGTACCCTAATGACGTCTCTGAATGAATATCTTTGTGGATTCAGGATAACCTTGCTTTCCTGCAAAAGACGTGTGATAAAATATGTGATGGAAAACTTTGTTCTTTTTTGGATTTAGGATAGCCTTGCTTTTCCTGCAAAAGACGTGTGATAAAATATGTGATGGAAAAATTTGTTCCTTTTTGGATGCAGGATAGCCTTGCTTTTCCTGTAAAAGACATGTGATAAAATATGTGATGGAAAACTTTGTTCCTCTTTGGATTCAGGAAAGCCTTGCAGCAAAAGATATATGATAAAATAGTATATAAAACCTCCATCTTCTCTGGGTTGAAAGTAACTTTTGCATCACATAAAAGAGTACAGAATATTTTAATAGGCTGCATGTTGAGGGACCACTATTACATTACGCGAAGGACTTTAGAAAACTTTAATAAGTGGGGAAAATGTTGACTCCTAAGGTTCTAACTTCTATTCCCCTTAGGTTAGATTTATTTTTTCATACCTGGATTTTGTGGCTAATTTTTTGCCACTGCTTCCTCTGCAATCATCATTGATGGAAGTTTATAGTTCAAGTGTATTGAGGCGCTCCCCAAGCATTTCTTCTAGCGGTGAACCTGCACAAAAATCCTGTTGCAAATGTTTGCAAATTTTGTCAAATTTGATCACACCCCAAAAGAAAGTTTACCAGATTTAGACAGGTTTCTACCGTTAGGCAGGGATTTTCCGCCAGTTTTTCTCCTGTTTTGACAGTTTTCCAAAAACTTGTCGCCATCAATGCTATATCCTTTTGGGGATGATCACGACTAGCGCTACATCACTAAAATATTTGTAAAAAGTTGATGCTCAGTACCAAAACAAGGGGGTTCATAGTTCACACAGGGTCACCCCAGTCCCCAGTCCCTAGTATTGGGTATTTTGCACAAAGAAAATGGTTTTTTGGGGAGCTGGGTCGTGGGCAATTAAAACAGCACCTACATGATAGCTATCCTGTAGATTGGTACATACTACACACCTTCTAGTGTGATGGTCTTGGTTTTCCTTGCGCCTGTTTACATTTGCTTCAACATGCCTTGTACTTTTGTGGATGGATTTCCATCCTTGGATATATATATATGTAGACACACACACAGGATTTCCAGTGCGAGGGCTCTTACTATAGCAGCTCCACCAGCGCATCATACTCCAGATTTTAGATGAAGTATGGCCATTATTTGGCTCTTCTGGGCCACAAAGCAGTCTAAACACTCACGAGGTTCAGTGATTGACAGATGCAGTGGACAAAAGATTACTGTTGATTGGCTTGCTTACTATTGGCCCAGACGGTTGGAGATAATACTCTCTCTGGTTGCGGTGTGCCCTTTTTGGTGTGCCCTTTTTCGTGTTTAGGGGTGGGATATCAGGATTGGGAAAAAACTAATATCCACCTCTAGCTCATGCCACTGCCTAGGCCAAAAATGGCAAAGCACAAATGTTGGCAATAAAATTCCTTACAGCCAATGAGTTGAGGCAGCATGCGCCCTAGGGTCAGATTTTTTTGGGAGAGGGTGGGGCTGTTGGATTTTTGTTATTCCCAACATGTTCAGATGATGTTCCCAACATGTTTCCCAACTTCCCAAATATGTTCCCATAGATCCTCACTTTATTTCATATCCTTTCCCCTAAGTTTTACTCTTCTAACCTATGTAAACTGTCCAAAGGGGGAGATTACAACATAACTATTTTGGAATTGTCCAAAGCTTGATTAATTATTTTTGTGATGGGCCAATCAAAGATGCCCATCACAAAAGAAAAAAATTGAACTTCAGGGGGCCTTACAACTAATTAATATGACTCACAATATACTATTGTGATCAACTAATAGACAATGCTGAATACAACAAACATTGCTAAAGACTCAAAAATTCAAATGGTGCCCACCATGGAATTGCTCTTAAAAGTTAATTCAAGGTGGGAAATGCTGGCCCTAATAAAGACCCTAATTGAATTTAAGGGTCGGATACTTAATGAAGGAAGGACAAAAAATCCAATAAAAACCAATGGTTGGAACCATCATATGGAAGACATAAGGGAAGGCCAAAAAAAGGCCAAAAAAACCCGCATGAACCAAAGAAGGGAGAGAGCTAGTCCCTCTCGTGGTAGGAAGCTATCTACCCATAGCCCCTCTAATGTCGCCTGCATGCAAATCATGACACCTAATAGTAATAAGAGGTTTAGAACAAGCATCTCTTGCCAACGCAATCTTCCTTTCTATAGCAAAGGCTAAAGCAAGCTAAAAAGCAATACTAACACATTGCCTAAGAAATTGAATGCAAAAAGGCAAGGATAAATGACCTTTTGATCATCTATTGTGGAAGAGACGGGCACACTCCTTGATGAAATGATTTATATCATGTCTAGGTGCACCGTGCACCTCCATGGCCATTGGAATAAAATTTTGCCCCTCATGAAGCCTCTATACTTGTGAATTTTAACAATGGCGTCAAGTTTCACAACTACACACCTACTAATCAACTAATGACATTCATAATCATTGTTTCATGTGTCGAATTAATAACTAGCACATTGGCACAAAAACCTAGTCCTCACAAATCATGTAAAGATTGGCTCAGAATGAAATTTTTAATGCAAGGGTGTACCAGCACTCTCTCCATACAATGTGCCCACTCTCTTGAACCAAGGCATACGTGATGTCTTTGATGGCGCCATGTGTGGCTATCTACTGACCTTCAAATGGATATCGTGCTATATGTGTGCCAAATGTGTTTAACCCTTGTCCACATTCACATGTGAAAAGACTAAATGCCGAAAGTTGAATCAAATTGAGACAAAAACATAATGTTGAGGTGAAAATGAAGTGCGATGCAAAACGAACATATAGATGGCCTACTAATCAACCATAACCTTGCGCCTTTACCTGAACAATAGCGAACGCAAGTTTTGAAGGCCAAAGAAATGAATTCATGTTCCAAGATAGACCTAAAAGATATGTTGTGATAGATGTCCATCAAGGATGCCTACAAACCTAAGGTGCTGGTAACTACCAAACTTTTAAAAAAAAGGTGCATCTCTCTAGCTAGGTGAAAGCACACTAAGGTGGAACAAAAATGACACATTGTGATAGTCCATTTTTAGTCCATTATGAAATAAAATACATTAAGAACATATGATGAAAACATGCAAAAATATATATTTTGAATCAAATGGGCCATGTGATAAGGTGTTATAAGATTTTTTTTCATAAGGATTTAAACATTTTTAGCTTATTTTATAATACTCTTATACTTGAAATATGAACATCTAAATCATTATTTTCAAAAAGTGGACTTCTTTCAAAAGTTTCATATTTGATATACATTTCAAAATTTAATCACCAAATCTTTTCAAATTGTATAATTTAATATCAATTTGCCACAATATTATATTACCATTGAGTCATTTATTCATAAAAAACATTATATCAAGGTGTACTGAGTCCATTTAATTTATTTTTGACCAAACATGTGATTTTGTACAACTTTAAAATTCCATAACAAATTGAATACTACATATTTGACCATGAAATTTTAACATAATGTTTTGATGTATGAATTCATTATTGACATGAGTCCCATTTCATCATTTGCACATATTAATTAGAATAAACTACTATTGAAATTTTAAAAACTATGAAAAATGGAATTTTGGACATCCAAAGTTTAACACCTTAATGTGCTTTCACCCAGTTGCAGGGGGAAACCTATCTGAAACTGCATGAAAGCAGGACCAAAAGAGGTGTGGGCCCTTTTCAACTTGAAAAACATATTCCTCCAAAATGGATCTATCAAAAATTGAAAACTTGGAACATAAATACGAGGCCACCAAACCCAACTCCCTAAAAAAACAGATTGGGGCACAATCCTCCATAGTTAAAAGGCCTATACCACCAAAAGAGATCGATAGTTGGGTTTAATGCCTTGCTAAGGGGCCTTGAATAAAGTCCCATGACCTTGGACCCATAATGTCCCACACACCTACATAGCTTTTTTATTGAAACCCACCAAAAAAAATAGGAAAGAAGAAGAAGGAAATATTGTTTGAGTGAGATAAGAAGTTGATGAGCGACAAATGAGAACAATATGCCCAATGCAACTTGTGCACTTCCTAAGATAAGAAGATCATTGATATGCGCCATGTCCTGAGATAAAATCTCATCCAAAAGAAATGTGACAAAGCCCTGAGAACCTATTGGCACACTCAAAATGTGTAAGCCATTTGTGACTAAAATGCAACCTTGAAAAATCTTTATGCCTAAAATTTTTTTTGAAGGACTCCAAAGTTTGCACTTTTACAATTTAACCCTAAGCCCAATTAAGGTTAATTGGGTCGAAAGGTGATCAAAAGCAAGGATAATCTTGTTCGAGGGACGATAATGTGAGTATTGTCCACTATAGATGGACAAACACAATTGGTAGGTCTAAAAGGCCAATTGTAAGCTTGTCAATTAAGGTGCCACATCAGATCCTTTTTGGTGTTAAAAAACATCATTTGATTTTTCATGGCTTTTATAAAGCTTTTAAGGGTTCTCATTTGTCATTGAACAAATGACCAACTCAAGGTTTAAAATTATATAAGAGTTGGTTCACCCAAGGCCAATCAAAGAAGAAGGCATGAAATCTTGCAAAAATGGGTGACGAATATTGTTAGGAAAAGAAATCAATCATATTGCCAAAGATCCTAAAACTCAAAGGCTTTACACAATATCAAAATTGAATGTTTCTATGATTAATCTTGTCAAATGAGTGTTGATTGAATATCGCACTCTCTTCATGAAAATGGCATTGAATGCACCTATAATGCCCTTCATTAAATTAAATTTTTCTTTGTTCATTGATGTGGAAACATTGTTAGGGTTGGATGAAGTGATGCCATTAGTATAGGCAATACATTCTTTCATTAATTATGCACAATTAAAACTTTTCGTTTGTGATTTTATAGCAACAATCAAGATTTGTGAAAGCAATGTACATCGCATGTATTGCAAGAATCACTCTTGTTTTGAAGGGGATGCAATGGATAGTTTTATTGGCTTAATCAACTTTGTTCATGAAAGCGTCTGTCTTTTTTAATTACAAAACACAAGAATTTATCTTGTGATTTTTGAATTTGTTTGACAACACGTTTGGGTCGCAATTCAAGATCAGATTGGGGCATCTATTTTTTACTAACAAGAGTTACGGAAATTTGAGCTCCAGCAAGGATTGGAATGTAACAAATTTAACTAAAACTGGAACTTTTTTTTTTAAAAACGCTGCTAAGTAGATCGATCTTTCAGGTCAAAAATTTACAAGACTTCACAAAAAAATCACCAAGATTCATTTTGGGAGGTAGGTTCTTTTGGCCCCCGGACCCCTCTCACTTTGGACCCTCATCGGGTTAAAGCACAAGGCGGGCCCTGTACGGAGGAATCTTTTGCATGCAAAGTGTTCCCATCAATGTGCTGAAGAAAAGTACCTTTACATGCATGCACAAGGCCCTCCATACTGCTGCCCGGGCCCGGGGTTCGCAACTCAAATTAGGTGCTGGGCAACTACAGAGAAAAAAAAAACGTGAGGGCTTTTTTTCCATCTATAAAACAAAGGCTGCGTTGCTCTGTCTATCCCATGCTTTCATTCAACTGCAGTCTGTTTGTGCTTCGCTAGAGCTCCACACTCCACACTCCAGAGTCTCAACTGCTGTGTACGTGAGCACCTTCTACAAGTCTTTGTTTGGAAGTCCATCAGCAGATCTAGTGTTTGGAAGCCCAAGGCCATCAGCAGACACCTCTGAAGGCCCATGCGCTGTTGAGGTCATTTTGAATCTTCAGGTACCAGCTGCTGCCCTGAAGGAAAGCAGAATCTATATCTGTTCTTCACACGTCAGTTCTTTGTGAAATTTGAAGTTTTCGTCAGTTTTTCTGAAGCTAGCAGGATTTCAAGATCTAAAAGTAACTTGGTGTACGTTCAATTGGTATTAGGTTGTGTACGTGAGCTGGGGAGGAGTAACGAACTCCATCAGCAGATCAAGTGTTTGGAAGCCCAAGGCCGTCAGCAGACGCCTGGAAAGGTCCATGCGTTGTTGAGGTCATTTTGAATCTTGAGGTACCTGCTACTGCCACAAAGGAAAGTAGAATCTGTTTCTGTTCTTCATCCTTTAGTTCTGTGTGAAATTTGAAGTTTTCGTCAAGTGTTTGTGAAGCTACCAGGATTTTAAGATCTAAAAATAACTCGGTGCATGTGCCTTGTATCAGGTTGTGTACGTGAGCTGCGGAGGAGTAACGAACTCCATCAGCAGATCAAGTGTTTGGAGGCCCAAGGTCGTCATCAGACGCCTCGGACGGTCCCTGCGTTGTTGAGCTCATTTTGAATCTTGAGGTACCTGCTACTGCCACAAAGGAAAGCAGAATCTGTTTCTGTTCTTCACACTTCAGTTCTGTATGAAATTCGAAGTTTTGGTGAAACTAGCTGGATTTTAAGATCTAAAAATAACTCGGTGCGTACCTTGTATCAGGTTGTGTACATGTGCTACGGAGGATTGACAGAGCTTCTACCCTTGAATATTTGCTTGTTGAATGCAGGGTGCGGATCCTTGAGAGGTAAGAGTGCTTTGCCCTCATTTTCTTGAAGCTGGATGCGGTCCGTTGTTTCCGATTTTATCCAAATTCATATTTCTTCCTCAATGCGGGTCTGGATCCACGGAATCTACATGTTGAACATTTGTCCATGCCCAAACGTTGGTTGAAGTAAATAAACATATGTCACACGTGTTCTGCATTTCATCAAATTGTATTGACTCATGTCTTCCATGCACATGTTCGAGATCTTTTTTGACTCATGTCTTATGCACATGCCTGAGATCTTTCGTTTTTGGCGTTAAGTTGTGTTGCTCCAAACCTTTAACATACTGGGAAGATGCCCCCATGTGAACTAGTGCAAGGAAGCGGTTAAGCTTCATAGAACCTTCATTTGTAAGTGTGAAAAAAATGTAAGCTTAAATCCATTTAGATCGTTCTTCCCGGTCGAAGAAGAATTCCATGGAGTAGGGACTTAACTTGAAGGGGTCCTTAAAGCTTATGAAACTTCCAGATGGGTCAAGGTGAGTATGATCCCAATAGTGCCAAGGGGTCTAAACTGTACCTCCTAGTTAACTGCCAATCA
>Ga0116231_10004164_pt1 | contig 29456 bp, 29 predicted proteins | sample S1TSphgellanicum_2_FD_89695 | JGI IMG/M metagenome (GOLD analysis project Ga0116231, IMG submission 89695) | Host-associated microbial communities from peat moss isolated from Minnesota, USA - S1T2_Fd - Sphagnum magellanicum MG | ecosystem: Host-associated > Plants > Peat moss > Unclassified...
AAAAAAAAAAAACAACAAAAAAAAAAAGTTATAATAAATTTTTTAAAATTTTTTTTTTTTTTGGGTTTTTTTTTTTGTGTTATTTTATTTTTTTGGTTTTTTGTTTTTTTTTTTTTTTTGATGGGTTTTGTTTTTTGTGACAGTTATTACCCAACTGATAGGAGGGGCCAACACGGGGGGGACGAGCGAAGAAGGACTGGGCAAGGGGGGCCAACACGAGCTAGGGGGGGCACGGACGAAGAAGGACCGGGCGGGAGGAAGTTCGACGGGTGCATTATGCACCAGGTTCACACTAGTATAATATAAATAATGATATATTTTTTCGACGCTTTCATGCCTACCTACACACCTAATTAAGTCCCTCCCAACCTCCTTAGCTAAAGCGTGAGTGGGTAGACAAATTAGCTACCCAACCCTAGCTTATCTTTTTCTAAATTTCAGGTAAATTTGCATTTGTGAGTTTGGAATTTAGTGGTTACAATTTGGAAGGAATTTATGCTAGTGATTTTATTTTTGAAAAATGTTCATGAGGTTATTATATATATGTTCTTTCTCTAAAACATGATCAATACAAAAAAAGTCATTTTTTAAATATATTTTCATAGTTACTACTTGGATGCCCCTTGTTTTACATGGCTGTGAGATGGTGGTATTACTCCGATAATTCAAAGCCTCTCAACAGAGTATTTTAAATTCCCAAAATTTCCTAGTTTTAATAGTGCAGGGCGCTCAGGAGAAAGAAAAGATGGGGTCAAAAAGGACAAAACTCAATAAGGTAGCATGCAACATTACCTGATATAAATCATGATCAATTGCACTTTAAGAAAAAATGTAGGTTTTGTAAAGTGTCTTTCACCACTATGCAGTAGGCAAAGATTTTAAAATATTGCTGAGTTTTTGCAGGAAAAAGCACATTGGTACATGCATTTTTCCAGATTTTCCTAAAAAAAAAGAACTGCAAAATAGCAGGAATCCATCATCCCCTATAATAATAATAATGATTAATAATTAAACTAGAGCTCCAAATTGTTATGCGCTACCAGTGATGATTTGTTTTCTTATTATGTTCCCATATGATTATTAATAATTCATCATTATTTATATCAATGTCAAATTTAATTTCAATTAATATAAATATGATGGACGCATATTAATTTGTCTTTTCATTTCTATGTTGGTATGTAAGGAAATGGGGTGGAATAGTTATAAGTAGAAGAGATAGTTCTTAGGAAAGGAGTGAGGATGTTTTAGGATAAGAGCTAGTTATCAAGAAAGAAATGAAGTAGATAGGCTTGGAAATGAGATAGTTATACTTGAAAATGATTTTGAAATTGTCCAATCATATGAACAATTATGCAAAATTAATAAGGAGCCTAAATTTTTTTAAATAAAAAAACCAACCATAAACCAGTTCCTCGAAATTTTCGTCTCTGGAATAATTAAACAATTTCAAGTTTGCTGCTTTAATTTCATCTCAATTTCAATTCATGTGCTCCAAGTTAATCATCATGGATTTGCTGGCTTGAATATTGGGCACCTTGGAAACTTTGCAAATGTATTCAAGAATTGCAAAAATATATAGCATCTTTGCTGCAGTTAGTTTGGAGAAAAGATTAATAATTACAAGCCAGGGATGGTGGGTATCTCTCCCGCCCACTCCATTTCTTGCCAAGGAGGTTGGGAGGTTTGTAAGAGAGAAGGGTAGGTTTGTAGGTAGGTATGAAGGCTTCAGACACACTATCACTTGTATGATATGTATAGACAGAGAGATTATTGAAGGGATGTAGGGTAGTTGCTTAAGCAGAGCACTAAATTGCCCAATGAAACCCATTATATATGCCCTCTTTTGTGAAAGGAACAGTTAGGTATGTGGGGACTGAAAACAAGCAAAGCAAAAGGATCTCTTGAAAGAACAGGAGATGAAATAATCACAAAAGAAGATGCCATAAGGATTTGGCATTTTGGATTTAAGTGCATTAAGTGATTTGCACTTGTCATGAATTGCATGCCATTTTCATCATCTTCTTCATCACTTCAAGTAAGTTTTGCAATCCCTTCCAATTGTCAAAAAACTCTATAAATGCAATAATAGGTAGTTTGCATTTTGGTGACGGTGTTTCTCAAGATGCCTTTGCTGAATAAAGCAAAAGCTGAACAATTAGGGATGTGTCAAATTCCATACCCATTCCAAAGCTTGATTTAAGTAAGATTTTGACATATTGCTAGGTGGGTGTTGTTAGTCAATTTTGTGATGTCTCCTTTGAATCTGGAGACAATCAGATTGAACTTTTTATGTCAAAAAAAAATTGTAGCTGTAATTTCCTTCAATTTGGCAACCACCCTCTTGTTTTGTATAATTTCTTCAATTGCCATTCCTATTCTTGCCTGGTAGAATTTCTTATATTGGCAACCTATTTGATTTGTAAAACCATGGATTCTGATGTTCGAAGCAACAGTTTGATTCATGCACTCAAGAAGGAATCCACCCAAAGTAGAAATTCATTCATTCATTCAAAGAGCATATCCTCATGGAAGTTGTTGGGATCACAAAAATTGGACATTGAAGAAGTCTAAGCATCAAGAGAGCTACATACATGCCTTGCAATTTTATGAACTCGAGAATGCATAATTTTTTTCCCATAATTTTTTCCCATCTTCATAATGGACTTGACATTTTGACCAACCGCCTAGTGAAATGAAAATACAATTCTTCCTATTCCATGACTTTTTAAGGATTTTACAAACTCAGAAACACATGCCATAGCAACATGTTAAACCTCACACTTTCTGAAAAATGCAATTAATTAAATTTTTCGGCATAACTTTCTTATATGACAATAGGAGACAAATTTTGAGCTCCTGCACAAACCTTCACTAATTAGTTTCTGATCTTGCAGCTTTCTTTTCTTACATGAAAATGTTTCTAATATATTATGAAAAAAGCAATAAAAAAATTTCTTAATCCAATCAAAGTAGTAAGGAGTTGGGTGTGGGTTGTTATTTTGTGCTTACATTTGATTCAAAAACACAGATTAGGAGAAGCAAGGAATCATCATCGTCATCGTCATCATCATGTCAGCTGGTGGGAAGTACACAAGTGGGGAGGATGTTTGGTTTGATCCAGATGAGGAATTCCAGTCAGAAATCGAGGCACAATTGGAGATTCCAATGGCAGATGCGTCACAAGGATTGATAGAGATTTTGCAAGAGAATCCGGAGATGTCCAAAGTTGAGTATCTGTTGCAGCAGAGGAGGAGCAGCAGCGAGGAGAAGACGATCAGTGAAGCTGGAAATTCCAGGACAAGGTCGCGGGAGGTTTCAACTCTGGCATTGGAGTTGTATGAACTGCAGGCGTTGCAGTCAGCATTGGAAGCCAAGAGAGATAGCTGGGATGAAACGGTTGCAGTACAGACCATAGTCGGGACGGTACCTAACGATGACCCAAGAAGCTTGAGTGTACAAGAGAATCAAGTGCAACAGGATCTGCAGAAGATCGAAGCATTGCTGCAGGATGCGGGTGTCGATACAAGAACTGGAGCTCCTGCTGCTGATGATCATGAGTACTCAAGAGAAAAGTCTACAACTATTGCAACAGCAGATCCTCAGCAGCAGGAGCTTCATGATCATCCACCATCTGTCGATTCTGGTAACATTAACGTCCTTGCTGCTCATGAGGTACCTCCAGCTCCTGCTGTTGATTTTGTCCCTTCTGTCGAGCTTGGTGGGTCCAGCATAGTAACGGTAGTGCAAGCTCCGGAACTATGCGAGAAACCCACCATATCACCCGATATTCAACATGATCTTCCGGCACATCGAGAGCCGATCCTCATGTCGCAATATCGGACACATTCTACAACAATGCCTTCATGGCTCGTACCGCACACACCGTTTGCCAAGACACCAATGGCGACTTACACTCGCGTGAAGACGCGGCTACAAGATCCGCCTCATATGATACCAGCATTCGCTGCACAAGTCTCGCAGTTGACTCGTCATGAGCAACAGCCTGTTGGAGGAGAACCTAAATCCAAGACGACACTAGCGGATCAAATACAGCATCCTCAATCACTCCTGATGCAGAAACTGAAATCCATAAAATTAGCTCCTGGACCAACCACAGTTTCTCCGAAGAAGAAACGATCTCTGGCATCCATTCTCTCCGGTCCCTATGCAGTCCACCCCATTCCTGTGCCTGAACAAGAGGTATGTATGTATGTTCTTCTTCTTCTTCTTCATGACTGCAACTGATAAGCACATATTCTTAGTCAAATCGTATTTATTAACTTCGCCCTCTTTTTGATTGGCTAGATAGTTTGATTCTTCCAGGTGGTTGCTATTAGTAGTCTCTCACCTATTTGTAGTCCTAGTTTTAGTTTAATGGGTGGGGTCCGAATGGAGTAAAGAACTAAAATTTGGATGTGAGAAACATTTTTGCAAGGTCACATACTGAGCAGCACCGCTGGAGATGCTCTTAGAGCAACTCCACTCCACCCATGCTGACCAATGATCTAGCCTATCAACAGCAGCAGGTGTTAGGCTTTTGCCAGCCGTAGCATCCTCATGTGCAAAAATGCTGGGCCAAAACCATTTTGCTGAACCAAACCATCAACATGTTTTGACTTTTCTTCATCCAAAATTTAGTGTACACTGGGTGGAGGAGTTGCTCTTAGAACTTGTGTCGCTGCAAGCAAGTGATAAAAACACATGTTCTTCTTTGTGTCACTGCAGCAACTGATAAGTTACACATGTTCTTCTTGCGTCGCTGCAACAGTTAACTGATATCACAGCAGCAGCATCAGCAGCAGCACTGTGACGCTGGCATTTATATGTTTTGGGTTTTGTTTCTTTTGTGAATTAGGTGGATCCTTTGGACGATTCATCGATTCCACAGTACAAGCATTGGAAGAAGATCAAGAACCTGAAGCTGCATTATGCGCAATGGGCGGCGCTCATTGCTACCTGCATTCTGCTCATTATTTCTGCTCACCTAAAGCAACTACAAGACATTGTTTGGGACGAAATAGAGTTTTGGCAATGGCTATCTCTTGGACTCATGGCTGTTGCAGGTCGCCTTATCTCAGGATGGTGTGTTAAGGTAGTCAAAAGCATCTATACACTACACAAGTTTCCCTCTCCCTCTCTCTCTCTCTCTCTCTCTTCCTTCACACTTTTGCTAATTCATCGGCTCTACAACTAAACTAAGCAAATGATGACCAGATTTTCATTTTGCCAACAAGTTTTTAGTTATACATAAAGCACCTGCAGAAATTTCTACTGTATCTGGAGGGCACATTATAAGCAGAATTTTTCCTCCACAAAAGGGGCTGGTGTTTCATTTTTCAAAATGCCTTGCCTCTTGTTTGTCCTTCTATGAAAAAATGAAAAAAAAATTCTGCCAGTCCTCTACATCTGGTAACACCCTTGGAGTGGGGTGTTCCTGAAATAATTACCCTGGTTTCTTTGTGCAAAAGAAGCTGCTCGTGTTGGTTTCTTTATGCAGAGGAAGGAAGCCTTCCTCTATACATGATGAATTTGTCATTTGGTTTGCAAAACATTGTGCTTCTTTTGTCAGCTCCAGAAATGCTCAAGTGGTGAATTGACATACATTGTGAAGATTGGGTGTTTTTTACCTGATTTTCTTTGTTGGTGGTGTGATGGATGTAGCTGCTAGTGATTCTGATAGAATACAACTTTCTCATGAAGAAGCGAGTTCTCTACTTTATCTTTGGGCTGCGCCGTGCCATGAAGAACTGGCTATGGCAAGGCTTAATAATTGCAACATGGAAGGCAGTGTTCAGGAACAGTACCGATCAAAAGACCATTCCAACAGTCACCAGGGTGGGTGCACAGTATATATAGCACTCAACTTCATCCTTGTCTTGTAATTGTGTCTGTAGCAAGACTAGGAGTATCTCCACCAGCAGCACTGTAATGGCATGTGTAGGCTAATTTGGATGAAGAATTACAGCCATTATTAAATAGCGCTAAATGGAACATGGATCTGTAAATATGTGCGGGATATATTATAGGGCTCTCCAAAAGGGCCAATAAAGGAAAATGGCTTAAATCTTTGATAAGTCGGTCACAATGCACTACAAGAGAATGTGGTTTTTCTCACACAAAAAGTCATAACTGGAAAATTCTCTTTTTCCAAAAACTTTTCACAACAATGTGAAATTTCACACCAAAAAAAACACTGATTACAATGTACAATATGTGGTGTTTCTTGTGGCATATATTACATTAAAATGACAATTTGACATTAGGTAATGGCACAATGGGTGCCGTTAGTTCACTATGGTCTGCATGATTGCAAACTAATCACCAAATCCTTCTTCTATCAGCAGGCTATGTTGGCCTTCCTGGACTACCCATTGAGTGGGCAACTCAGTTGCTTGAGGAGAGTGTGAATTCAGCTCCTGACAGGGATGGTTTTGTCAAATGGAACTGGGTCCTGTAGACTATAAATCCATCCAACTGTGCTATAACCTGTTTGAATCCAGTGAGGAACAAAATTTCAGTTCTGACATAGGAATTCTGTGGGTGGATTTGGTTGTTTGTGGACAGGTCCTTTGGTGTACTTTCACAGCCTCAGGTCTATGGGTTACAAAGGTTCTGATGGTTAAAATTTTGGCAAATACCTTTCACAGAAGTGCATACTTTGACAGGATTCAGGACTCTCTTTTCCACCAGTATGTATTGGAAACCATCTCCAAGCCCATGAAGAAGTCGTCAATAGCAGCTGCCAAAAAGATCAAGCCCCCAGCTAAAACACCCGAAATCCCCAAGGTAATAGAAATGTGTTGCACTGGACCCAAGTATGTTGAGTGTAGTCCAAAGACCTAACCCCTGGGGTTGGATGTCGTATTTTCCTCCAGAACCCAGTTTTAAGGACTTGAGCTAGATGTCATCTAAATCCTTGTCTGAAACTCCACCTACACATTCAAGTTAAAGTCCATAAACTAGTTTGGAGCAACAAGCCCGGTAGCCACCAAGCAGATGAGCATTTTTTCTAGAGATTGAGATGCAATCAAAAAACTGTTTTTCTTGGATGTCTGCAGATTCAGCCTCCTAATAAGCACCTTCCTGATGTGCATGAGGCCAAGAAACTGGGTAGAATTGATCGACCGCTCACACCCATCTTTTCTGGCAACAAAGTTGTAAGTACTCCAACAGCAACATCAAAATGGGTGTCTGTCACAAAGTCCATCCTTGCTTCCAAAAAACTGCCCCTGAAAGCCTCCACGATCACCAAAGGAAAAAAGATCAAAACACGTAAAGAAGACGAACCAAAGAAGGCTTCTGAAACTCCAGTTGGGTCAGTAACAAAATCTGGATTCCACCCAAACTCCCAGGTGAGTATCAAAATTGATTTCTTCTATGATTCATCTACACTTATTTTCATCTACGAGGCCCAAATTCATTTCAGGGAAAAGCACCCACAGCACTACAGTAATCAAAATCAGTAACAAGTTTCAATTGTTTTTGCAAAATTGCAGGATGCGTCCATGGAGCCAAAAGGTGGAGTAGAGGAGCCAAAAGTTCAGCTGCACGTAGCCGAGCAAAGTAATGAAGCTGGGAGTAAACAGGCGCAGCCAGAGCAACCCGAAGCACTAAGTAAATTTTGTTGGAGACATTAGCTTTCAATTCTAGAAATCTTGACATAAGCCATAACTCCTAGCTATGGGATGTTACTACAGTCCCATAGATCCACAACTTGCAGAGCTCCATTCCTTCACTGACAAGTTTACAGTTTTGATGAGGGGATCATATAGATTGTGAAGGGAGTGCCCAGCAGCAGGGACAGCCAAACACACAACCCACATGCGCACCAGGTTCTGAAGCTCTCAGTCATCAATCCTCAGCAGATAGTGAAGACGAGGATTTGGAAGATGATGCAGATCTTGCACCAATGGTTCATCAAGATCAGCTACAAAAACTCACAAAAGATGTTAGTTCTACAGATCCCAACAAACAACTCAAACAAGAGAAGTAAAATATATGGCTTCTTTAGAAGAACAAAACTTACTGATAAGTGCACTTATTTAGTCACATGCAAAACAGAAGTCTTAGAACTCCTTGTATTTGCTGAGTACTTATTTTCATCAACAACAACAAACATTGTGTTTTTTAAATTGCTGTGCATGAATGGAACAGTCAGTGTCGGCATGGACTCTGATGAGGCTCATGAAGGTTGTGCGCACAAACAATTTGAGCATGTTCTCATATACTTCCATGTTATCAGCTGATTGGGAAATTGTTAGTGTTCCGATGGCCAAATCTGCGGCCAAACAAGTTAGTGTCACCCCTCCAAAATTCACCTCTCCTGGTTTCATAATTTTCTTAAAAAAACTGAGAATGGCACATCTCCAAGTGATTCCAATGGGAACTTCAATTGTGTAGGAGGAATACAGACAGAGAAGTCTACAGACATACAGTGGGGGAGGGAGAAAATCATGCCCGGGGGAGGGAGACGAGTTCAGCTGGAAAACCCAGAATATATGGTTTGTTGTTGTGGTGATCACAGATATTCGAGAACATGGCAGATCCGGGTCAAAGTGAACTGATGCTAAAAAATTTCATGAAGTTCTTGCCTCCAGATAAAGCCACACAGGCATTTGCATCCTTTGAGGTTACACTGAATGGAACCATCACAAAGCAAGCCCTTGTCAAGTGGGTGGTTGATGTGTTCAAGGAGCGAAAATCTCTCTCCCTCACCCTCAATGACAACCGCACAGTGATCATCAAGATTAACCAACTCCTTGATGCAGTCAGTACAGAACCGAACTCCAGTTCTAAATCTTGAACTTAAATCTTGAGTTCAGAAAAAGACCAACAAACTAACTTACAAAAGGGTTGAAGAGCTTAAAAATGAGGTTATGAATGTTTAAGACAACAACCATCCTGATTTGAGCAAGAGTTCTGAACCTTGAGGGCAGCTAAATTTCACGTGGATGTCTTTTCAGGTGCTAATTGCTGGAATCTGTGCGGTGAGCTTCATGATCATGGGATTCAATAGCCAAACATTGCTAGTGTGCAACTCCTCCTTGTTGATCCCTGCGGTGGCAATCTTTGGCAACATGGCCCGCACCACATTCGAGTCCATTGTGTTCTTGTTTGTGATTCACCCCTTTGACGTGGGTGACAGGGTCAGTGTGGAAGGTGTTCCCTTGCTTGTTGAGGTACATGCACTTCCAATTCTCTCTCCATTAAACTATGATACTCCAACAATCATTGTTTCTTGGCATACCTACCAACCCAAAATCTCATAGTTACTATCCCATGCATGGTCAAGCCCCTGCCCATTATGTTCAGTAAGGTGCCAAGCAAATCCTGTCTTGACCCTGCCCAATATGTTGGGCAAGGCGCCATGTGAACCCATTAGGGAAGGTGCCAGGAGAGCCCATTAGTACAACCTAGGCAACGCACCCAACATAATCAGCAAGGGCAAGACGATTACATGACATCAAGGTCTGGGGTGGCAGATTCAACAAGTAATTTAAAAAATTTGTGTTCAACAGAGACTTTAGCCACTATTATGAGTGTGCGGCCATCAGCAGAAGATTATGTCATCATGAATATGGTCAAGTGACATAATCTTCAACCCCAGATCGTAATGAAATTGTAATTGTGCATTGCAACTTCTTGCAAACAGAGCAGAATAACATCACTCCTTTTGAGACCATTTTGCTCTACGGTTTTTCATAATGTACTGACCTCTTGTTGCATTGGGTGCAGGAGATGAATATCTTCAGCACAATATTTCTCAAGTAAGTAGCCTGGTGCCATACTTCAGAAGTGAGGTATATGCAGCAAGAGTGATTTTAAGCTTATATCTGATGACTGCACCTGATGAGTGAGCCTGTTAGGTCCAAAGTCCATACCAGTGTTCAGTGGTTATCAGAAGGTTCATTAGCTGTGGTCCTCAAAAAAATCAAAGAACCAGTTTATATATGTATATATATATATATAGCCATGGTTCCTCAATTTTTATTGAAAAAACCAAATAACCGCCTTTATAACCTCCCAGTTATGCAACTGTGGCTTTCTAGTGGTGCAAATGAGAAGATATCGTATCCCAACGCACTGCTGGCCACCAAACCCATTACAAATGTACATCGAAGCCCCGACCAATGGGACTTGATTGTAATCCAAATCGACTCCACCACAAATGTTCCCAAGATTGGCATTTTGCAGGATCGGTTGAACCGATACATTGAGAGCTTGCCTGAGATTTGGTATCCTAGGTGGTGTTTCGTTGTCAAGGACATTGATGACTCGAATCACCTCAACATGTATATCACCATGCAACACCATATCAACTTCCAGGTAAACAGAAATGAACCACCTGCATGCACTTAGCGAAACTTTACATATTTTTGTGTATATCCATCCAACTCCAACGAGTGCATCATAACTGGACTTCAATGCAATCAACATGGTGGTGCCAAACAAATCTTTTATATTGTGACCATTGTTGGGTGGGCATTAGAATGTTGCACCAAACCTGCATCGGTTATCAGGTGGTTCTTAAGGTTCACAATCACAGTTCTGATAAAATCAAATAAACAGTTCTGATATATAACGAGAGTTCGAATTAAGTGAGATGGGTATGGTGGTGCTGTGATTGTCCTGCTGCAGGATGGAGGTGAGAGATGGCAACGAAGGAGTAATATGATCCTCCATCTGGAAAACCTAATGAATGAACTCGAGATCAGCTACAAGCTTCCTCCTGCACAGATTAACATCAAAGCTGGGACATTTTTCACCGAGGATCCTCTCATCCCCATCAGCCATGCTGTCTTATGACCCTTGAATAAAGCCTCCATTTGCCATTGAAAAAAAATCTTTTCTCGAAGACATTTTTGCCCATCATATCTGTTTGCATTGTGCTATCAAAAACAACTAAGGACCATGATCGCACTAAACACATAAACATCCAAGTATCACTAGTTGCAGGAGAAGGTTGCAAGCTTAAGAGATTGAATTAAAATATTGTCCTACAGAGCAAATGCTTGCAGATGTCCTCACAAAAGCTCTTCCCAAACCAAAGCATCAATTTTGTGTAGAAGGGACAGGATCGACAATTCCAAACCCTAAAATATGATTATGTCTTCTCAATAAGGGGGGGTGTTAAGGATAGAAATTGATTGAGGTATAACTCGAATAGACATAACCCTTTCACAGGCTAGGGTTATCTTCAATGTTGTTTGACATTTAATTCATTATGCCTTTGCAATGTAAAGAGCTTGCTTGCTCTCTCTCTCTCTCTCTCGATGTATGTTTGTAATTCAAAACAAGGAGATCCGCAGTGATCTTATTCATCTTATGCCAATAGTCTTAGAAGTTGATAGTTTAGTCAGCTATGAGCAATTGTGTAATAAGAGGTATGGATGTTGTGATATTGCTATAACTGAATGATTCTTCTAAGCATCTAGCCTGTTGATTGAGAGTGCCTGGCCATCAGTGCTTTGCTCTCCTTTCTGGTTAAACTAAATGTTTTTGGAAACAAAGCAACAGAGGAGAATTAACAATTTGGGTAGGTCTTCTGAAGGGATTGCCTATTAGGGTTCAATGCTGATTTTTGGCTGCTAGGAGACAAGGATTTTACTACCTATTTACTTTGGCATTCAGACTCATATGGAGCGGGTATTGCCTTCAAGTAGGGATCAAGCAACAAATGGTGATTCATCCATAAATGCATTTAGCCAAATTTGGCGATATTACAAATATGAAAGTAGAAAAAGCTTAAGTATCCTTCCACATTGTAAGCAAATTGTGGCAATTTTTTTGGAGATTTAAAAAAAAAAGAAATTTCCCTTTAGACCATTTTTTTATTTTTTATTTTTTTCCAAAAACAGGGAATTTGTGACAAAGTGAGGCTGGGCATTAGAAATTGCGCCGAACCGCTCTCCGGGTATCAGTCAGGGTATCAAGTTGATATCCATGGTTATAAAGTGCGTACCTTCGGCGTGGGTACCTACGTGGGTGCGGGTTCACCCTGTGGCCCTAAACACCCCCTCCCTCAGTGTCGATCCCTTGTTAAGTTCTCAAAGTTCTCAAAGTTCTCGGAGTTCCCGCATGAGCGAGGAAGGGAACGAGGAGAAGGAGGAGGAGGAGTAGCAGAATGAGGAGTGGGAGGGGGTTTTGTGCGGTATTTTTTCTTTCTTTCTTTTCCGGGTTTGCAAGCTGCAGCATTGGTTGTGGCTGTTGAAGCACACGTGCACCACGACGACGACAACACAGCCAGCCACAGGAGGAGGAGGAGGGGGAGGAGGAGGAGCAAATTGAGAGAGAGAGAGAGAGAGAGAGATGGAGACAAGGATTTGCAGACACAACAGGCGATGTGGCAGAGAAAAGGGTATTGCGCATGGGTACAGACGGAGGAGGGAAGTTGAAGAAGAAAGATCTATATGGGAAACACAATCGTCGTCGCTTTCAGGCTGTTGTTGTTGATGTTGTTGCTGGCACTGGAGCAGAACCAAACTAGGGTTTAGGTATGGAGGGGCGTATGGAGGTGAACGAGGACATGATGAAGATCAGGGAGCAGCTGCGACAGCTGCAAGAGAGGGTAGAGAGTGCTCGGCGTACGGGAGAAGAGCAGTACAGGAGCCTCCTGGGTGTGGTGCCCGATCTTGAGCGTGGTATTGAGCTTTCCCTTAAGGTATTGAATACTAGTTTTCCCTTCCTCCCGATGCCCTCCTGATTCTCTGGTATTGATCTTCTTTTTCCAAGGAGTGCAAGAGTAGTAGAGTGGATTGGTTGACCTAATTTGTTTGGAGTCGGGAGTGAAATAGTGGTGTGACAGAATTAGGTCAAATCTGTTTCTTTAAGTCAATCCCTGAGAGAGAGAGAATCTTGGGTTTGGTTTGGATTTCCAGGTAGCTTCAGCATTTGGGGGCTTAGAGCTGAAGAGCAAGGAAAGAGTGGAGAAAAATGAGAAATCCAGCTCCGAGGCTCAGAAAATGGAAGTTATTCGAGCTGGTACTGGTGAGCAGAGGGACTCCTTGTTGACACCGAGCTCTGTGGGTCCATTCTTGGAGCCTGCTTTCAGAGGAGGAGTGGGAAACTTTCCTGGAGGAGCTCTGCCCAATGGAGCTGCAGAGCACCGAGGCATTCTTCGAGCACCTTTTAAAGCTAATGGGGAGCATCAGGTTGGGATTGGGGGGCCAAGGGGTGGCCCTGGAGATTTTTGGGGTGGTGATATGCCTATAGGTGATGGATGGGGTACTGAGAACTGGGAAGGAGGTGGTGGATGGGATGGAGGCAGAAGTGGAGCTCCAGCTATGAATGCTCTAGGGTTTCTCAAGAGCATGGTTGCAGCCTGCTTGTTGGATCATTCAACAGCTTTGCCAGTAGAGTCAGGAGCTATTTATCACCGACTAGTAGCAAAGGACATGAACCTGATGGAGAGGGATGCTATTACAGAAGTTGGTGGAGGAGGGGAGACAGGGGGTGTGGCTGCTGTTGAGCTTGCACTTCGTTCCCTTGCTGATGGACCTTATGGTGGAGGAATAGAGATTGATGAGTTTATAGTTGCAGGAATGCCACATCTTATGGTGGTGAACTTTGATAGAGCAAGACTCTTGAAGGAGCTTCCAGGTGGACATCCAGCGCATCGAATGGGTGATCCTCATCATAGGGGTGGTGACCCCCATCTCATGTCCATGGGACTAGGTCATGGGATGGACACCAATTCTGGGCCTCTTGGGATGCCTGCAAGACCACCTGAGATGTGGGTTTGTGGTGGAGAACCCCGAATGCAAGGAGGGGCTCCGTTAGCTGGCCCAGGATCACCCATGTTCCCAGGTGGGGGTGGTCCACCCCATATGGTTCCACGAGGGGGTCCAAGGGGAATGGGCATGCTTGGAATGCCAGGAGGTGGAATGGGCTTTGGAGGTTTGCCATCACCCTTTCAGAGGCCTCCAATGGGTCCTGGTCCACATGGTTTACCAGGTGTCAAGAACCGGGGTGGGGAGGAGGATGATATAGATGCACTGCTAAACAAGAAGTCTTTCAAGGAGTTGCAGCAATCTAAGACTGGAGAGGAGCTTTTGGAGCTTCTTCATCGCCCAACTGCAAAGGAAACTGCTGTGGCAGCAAAGGTAGGTTTTGAACAAAATGAAGGACACCATTGTATTGTGCTCTCTGGAGTGCATATGCTGCATGATTTTGACCAGAGGCTGTAGATAATGTGCAGAGTTTAACATCCTTGATTTACACTGATATTGCGCAGTTTAAGACAAAGGGTGGTTCAGCATTGAAGGAGTATTGCCCATCTCTCACAAAGGAAGATTGCCGGCATTATCGGAGCCACTATATAGCTTGTGAAAAGGTCTGATCCTGAGCTGGCGTGTTCAACTTAGTGTAATAATGAAGATGGTATCAACTATTGTGAAGGATGATGTTTTCTTTCTATGATGCTCATAAACAAGCTTGATGAGGACAAGCAGAAGGCCACCCTGGAGATCAGGGATTCAAGGACTATGCTTAGGACTCTTGTATTTTTGGATATTGACATCGAAAGTCATAGAGAATTTCCCAGCTTTGAAAAATTATTTTTTATTTAGGAGGTATAATAGAACCTTTCTGTCTGGTGAATAATGTTATTAATGAGACGACTGACTGTTCCAGCCTTGGTATAGATGTACTGAGAGGACAGAATCCTCATGTGCAAGCTTACACTTCATGTCTGTGTGCTACCATCTTTTATCTGACCATTTACATGTTCTTCAGATGCATTTTCGACGCATTATTGCTCCTCACACAGACTCAAATCTGGGAGACTGTTCATTTTTGGACACATGTCGACATATGAAGGTGAAATAATCTCTTACAGTCCTATGCTGATGTAGAGTTTTTCTCATGTTTCAGATTTTACTTTGGCTATTGTTAGGCCATCAGGGTGCTTGTCTGCACAGAAGGATAGGGTATTGTTGAATCCTTCATGCACAGGAGGAAATGACCTTTTGCTTTTCTGACAATTGAGTTGTTAACAAAGAAGACAGATTGGGTCATGTGGACTGTTAATCCATGAGGCTTATTGAATTGAACCTCATCTTTCTGCATTTTGGTATATTGTGGAAACTGTTGTGGCCATCCTTCAGTAAAGTAAGCCTCTGTGTTTGGGATAGATTTTTCTGTTGTTGTAGGTTCCATGAGCACTACATCACAATTAACTTGATATGTGTCTTTGCTGTTTACAGACATGCAAGTATGTGCACTATGAGTTAGACCCCATTCCTGATGTGCCCGACATGTTGATGGGGGCTCCAGGCTTGCCATCCCCACAGAGGCCTCTATCAAGACCTCAGCGTGCTGAGTATTGCTCAGATGCAGAGCTTGGTGAGCCTCAATGGATTCAATGTGACATCCGCACTTTTAAAATGGATGTGCTTGGACAATTTGGGGTCATCATGGCAGATCCCCCTTGGGATATCCACATGGAGCTGCCTTATGGTACCATGGCTGATGATGAGATGCGGAACTTGAATGTGCCAGCCCTTCAAACTGATGGCCTCATCTTTTTGTGGGTCACAGGCCGTGCAATGGAACTTGGACGTGAATGGTAGGCCCCCTCTGTGTTCCTTGTTTTCCTCCACCTGTCTTTTCTGTAGTGTGTCTCTCTCCTAGCCAGTTTTCCTTGTGCACAGGGCCTGCATGTGATACAATCAATAGAAGAACAACTTTGATCCTGTTAAGTTGCTCTTTTGTTGCAGCAAATAAGGGAACCCTAGTATGAAGCCAGTACTGAGATTGTGTACTCATTTTTCTGTAGTTTTGAAGTTTCTGTTTGCTGTGTGTTGTGTACTATTTTCAGCTTGGAGTTATGGGGCTATAAGAGAGTGGAAGAGATAATATGGGTGAAGACAAATCAGTTGCAGCGCATTATCCGAACAGGGCGGACTGGCCACTGGCTGAACCACAGCAAGGAGCACTGCCTTGTTGGTATCAAAGGCCATCCTGATGTTAATCGCAACATTGACACAGATGTGATTGTTGCGGAAGTTCGTGAGACCAGCCGGAAGCCTGATGAGGTTCACTTCTGCATATCTATCTTCACTGCATCTTGGATCTCCCTCTTTCGTGCAATTGTCCATGTTCCTCAGCATGCAATTGTATGGAGGAATTGCCAATCACAGAAATAAAAAAGCAGGGGTGTTTTTGGAGCATGTATCAGTGCTGAGGAATGTAACTGAATGTTTCCCTCTTGCAGCAACATGTGGAATTCCAGTCTCAGTAATGAAAATGGATCTCTTTGAAGCATTCTTCAGTGCTATACAGTAGATCACCTCAGAGTATGAATTGTAACATTTTTAAAACTGTTTTCAGATGTACCCATTATTGGAGAGGATAAGCCCACGAACTCGGAAACTGGAATTATTTGCGCGCATGCACAACACACATGCTGGGTATGTGTGTACTAATTGCTCAAGTATTCGAAGGTCAATGACATGATACTTTTGGATGTGGAATATTCTTTTTTGCTTTGTCATTTTCACAGAATTTTGAGGTTTTGAGATCATTGTTTGCATCTCTTGTGGAGTGGCTCAATCTGTACACCCATGCTGCAGTTGGATATCGCTTGGTAATCAGCTTCAAGGAGTACGGCTCGTGGACGAAGGCCTACGAGCACGGTACAAGGCAGCTTTTCCAGATCAAGAAATCCAGCCCCGTGACCCACCCTCAAGAAGCACTGGTCAGCAAGATGGAAGAAATAGTGTCCATGACAACAATTCATCCTCTACACAGCCGAAGAGCTCTCCTGTTGCTTCATCTGCTGGTAAAGTCAGAATGGATGTCATGACAGCGACAACAACTATCACTATAAGTGGTGCAGTAATTGATTCAGGGCCAGACGAAAAACCCGATGCTCAAGACACTGATATGCTGTCATGAACTTGAACATAACTGGACCATCACTTATGCCAGTGATCTGTGCACCAGGAACTCAGTTTCCACAAATCAGTGCATTTTGAAAGTTTCACAGATGGGCCTAGGTTTTAACCAGTGATAGAAGAGAAAGCAGAGTGGAAAAAATCAACACTCTGACACTTTTCCTCTCAAGGTGAATAAGCTAGGTTCCAACTGCTGAACACAGTAATGCAGGATTCAGCAGTTAGTTCTATTCAGGCCTGTGAAGTGCGAATGAAAATCAGACTCTTCAAAGACGGTGAATGAGCAGGAGGTTGGGACAGTTATGGAGACTACTTCAGTTGTTTCTTTTGGGAATGAAAAGCTTTGTGACACAAGCATGAGATTGGAAGATGAGGAACGTGGTGTTACATTTTTGAATAGCTCAAAACATTAGAATTATCCTGAACAAATTCTTTGCAAGGGAGTATTGCCCTTGTTCCAAAAGGGAGATGGGATTTTGACTGGAGTGCCCATCAAAGTTCTGCACAAAATTGTGTATTTCAGCAGAAAAAGGGGATGCAAGAATTTGATCCCACATTTTGTCATGGTTTCTTCTTGGCCCTTTACATTGTTTGCATGGACTTCTTATATGTGAGTGCCATTTCTGTATGAAAGATGGCTATGGATTTCATGGAGAAATTTTGGTGGAAATCCTACCTCTTTTTCTGTAACACAATCACATGGACAACTTGGCCCCTTTGCAAGCGTCCTGCTGACCTATTGCTTTTGTTCAATATGTGGCCACTTTGGTCTTGTTCATATGTGTCCACTTTGTTTGCAAACAAAGATGTGTGTAAAACCTGCCTGGAAGAGTTTAAAAGAGACCTGTATTGGAGACTTGTATGTATGGTTCTCAGGACAGGCATGCCTCTTCGCCTCTCCTCCAGGCTCAGGTTCAAGGTAGCAAGTTTTATCATGGAATTCAGTGAAGTATGGTTCTGAGGACAGGTGCCAAGTGCTTGATGCCTTTCATATGAGTCTCCTAAGCATCTCAGTGGGATTGTGGCCTGGCTCATTTTGTACTTCTGGTCAATGGAACCCCATTGTAGTTTGAGTAGTATCAATCTTGTCATTGAAGAAAGATTACATTGTAAAGATTTGGCCATGATGCTGGCTGGCTAGCTAGCTTAACAAAACATCCAAAGAGAGAAGGAGATGACCACCAAAACCAGGAAGGAGGAGGAAAATGAAAAGAAGAAAAACCAAAACACAATTGAACAAGGCAAAAGAGCAAGCAAGGAGAGAAATAGAACAAGGCATCACAAACACACTGGCCCTGCCAATAGACAAGATGTACATCTACTTACTGTGTCCACACTCTGAACACCAAAACAATCCGTTCCAATCTAAACAGTCTAAACACTTTCACCAAAGAAACCAGTTCATCTAATGTGAAACTGGTTCTAATAAATTAAACTTCCAAAAGTTGGATCCTATGCAATAGTCCCTGTCCCTGTGGGGGCAGGGCCCTACAAATAACTCTAAGAGCAAGTCGAAAGATAAAATGGGTGTTTAGGAGTCTCTGATTCTTCCCATGTTTAACACCTGTTTTCACCGTTGGCAATTATACCTCTCCCCCCACCTCTCTCTCACCAGGCTACCTCACTGGGACAAGTTGTGTGTATGCATTTCATTCCTGATCTCCATCTTCTTCACACCTCAGCCTCAGTTGAAGCTATTCTGACAGGTAGCTTCTGACAGGTTGCAGTACTCTTGATCTCTATCTCAAGCTTTGTAAAATAGGCATTTGTTTTTCCTTAGTGGTAGGTAATGCCTGAGGTTGAGGGCTTTACCAGAATAGGAGGACCACCCAAGGCAGCAGCCACATTCTGGTTACAACCTCTCAGACCATACTGAGTGTATAAAGCAACTGCCTCCCCTAATCAAATTGTATGGATGAACATTTCAGAATGAAATGTCCTTCCTTAAAACCATAAGATCCCTCCAGTGGAGCCAAGTGAATTTTACCTTTTTAAGTTAGGCTCCAAATACACTGAAATTTCTGGCAGTGCTGTAGGTTTTGGTGAGTGAACTAACAGTTAAATGTGTAATAGGGTTTGGTAGGTTTCTGAGGATTTTAGAAGACCAATGGAAACTCTTCCAAATTCTGGAGGACCCATCTCTGCTCTTCCAGAGATGCAGATCCATTTTGCAACAACAGACCTACTTACTCTTCTTACCTTTGAGATCAAAACCTGCAGCAGCAAAAGCATGTCCTCAACATCTCTAGATACAAAATCCATTGCAAATAGAATCAGAACCACAACTTCTAGTCTACAAATACAAGACATACTTCTTTCTCTTTGGAAATCAATTTGAGGACTTCCAATGTCAATGGATTTTACTCTTCTTGTATGTATACCCTTAAAACCCCAAACCCTAAAACCCTTAACCCTCCGCATACAACAAACACACACCCAAAATCTGCTCTGAGACTGAAATCTTTTGTCCCTTGTGATGATACAAACAAATCCTAAGAGCATGCATTGACCGACCCATTTGTAAGCACCTTCTTCTTCGTATCTCAGGGAAAGCTAGAACTTTTTCTTACCTCCATATCTGCTTCTCTCATCTGAGAGAGAATACAGTACCACCCCACAGGGCCAGTTTGTTAGGGCCTCTTCATGTCCTAGAAAAGACAGAGCTCTTATCCTCCATGTCTGCAGACAAAAATCAGTTGAACTTCTTTCATCTGAGATGGAAAACTGCTTCAGGGGAGGTTCTTGGGTTTGGGTCTTTGTGATCTGCATTTCACAAGCATCACCTCAATTTATTGTTCCTCATAGCTGCCAGATGTACACTCCTCGACTGTGCAGCTAATCTGCAACTAGCAGTTCCTGATCAAAACTTCAATCTCAATCCTGTGTGCAGGACAAAAGTAGAACAATCCAAAACTCATCATGCAAAACTGAAAGTCACAAGAGTAGAATGATCCAGAACTCTTCACTCAAATCTGCAATTCACAAGCATTTCATCATCAATATGAAGCCATACCTGTGTCCAAGCAAAGGTTTTTCTTGGAATTGTGCATCACACATGGGTGGAGAGCAGTCAATATCTGTTATCTCAAAGAAAGCATACGGATAAAGAAGCTTGTGCATGAATCCATGGCTATGTAACTCCCATGAATGCAATCTCATGAATCCCAGGAATCCAACTCCCAGTAATCCCAGCAATCAAACATTTTGATATCCAAGATAAAAATCAACTGGGAATTGACACATATAAATGGAGTCAATTCATAACAGAAAGAATGGACTAAGAATCTCCTTCTTCCCTTGCACTCCCAGTTTCAATACCACAAGTTTCAAAATCACCACTTGCTGCATAAGGATGACAAAGTCTCTGGTTATTGGTCCCTGCCCTTGAAAGGCATGTGGTTTACTGGGTCTAAACTGTAAATTGATACAAACAACAAAATGCAGGTTGCCCAAATACATCAGCTTTGCAATTATCTGATTTCCAATGTAAAGAGTAACAATTGAAGCCATACAGCATGTGCAAGTTGGAAGATTGTTGTCTCTCATGAGACTGCTTAACAAAGCTATTGAGAAGTTTTCTTCTAGGCTGAGAATAAAATTACTATTCTGTTGATCAAGAAGTTCACTGGCACAAGGTCAAGCCCAGCAGGTCCATTCTCCCACAATGACAACAATCTCCCAACTTTCATAAAGACTTTCCATCACAAATTCAGAGGTTTCTGTAGTTGGTACAAGCTTCTTCAACTGCCTTTGGCAGCAAAGCTTACTCCAGGGATCTACAATTAGAGCTGCACAGATTACTAACAAATAGGGAGTTGATCAATCAATGGTCATTATCAACTGTCAGGGAAGACAGGAACCCAACCAGTTGCACCTTCTCTCAAGCACTCAGGCAAGGCTTGCTTCCAGACATCCAAATCAGGAGTGGGTCCAGTCAAAGCTATAGTGTTATTCCCAGACCCACCAAGATTTTTCCTGCAAACCTTGTTGCCTGAGAAAGCCATAGCCAAGGCCACAAGTGTCTCCTCCATTGTAATCCGCCCATCCCTCCCATTCTGTCCCACCTCAGCTTCCACACATGAGCCTCCACAATTCACCATAATGCGACCTTCAAAAACCCACACACAAGAGCTCCATCAGCGATCAGCTAATATAAAAGAAGAGAGATGTGATGCTGATAATACTAGGGTTTGGAGCATCCTCCACTAGTAGTTCAGACAACTGCATCCATCTCCTTGTGTTGGAATATGAAGAATCTCTTACCTCCTGGAGACAGCTTCTCTCCGAGTTGCTGCCATGTTTCGATCTGTTGCAGAGCAGGAATCACTGCACCTCCAGCAAAAAGATCAACTATGAGACCTGCAAACCCACCTGGTATGGTGATATTGCATAGGTTCAAGGCATCCCCAATATGCACATGTAGTTTTCCAGAGGTTAGACACTGGTTGCAAGCTTGAGTCCTTATGTTTCCAACCATCGTGTTTGCAGTGTTGGATTCGGAGAGGCAACAATGAGTGCTTGCTCCCTCCTCATTCATCTCCCTACCACCTGCAAATACTCTTGTATATTTGTCTTCATCAGAAGCAAATATGCAGCTACTTGTGACAAGTTCTTTTCTTTCTTCAAGCTCTGACAGATTGAAAAACTGCCTTGCAACCATGATAACTGCTGGATCAAGCTCCCAACCATGTATATCCATGGCAGGCCAGAAATGTCGAAGGATCCGAGCAGCTGTGCCTGCTCCTAGTCCGAGAATTCCAACAGGACCACCCTCTGGAAGAAGCGGTGGAAGAGTTGCAAACACATCATAGTAGGAATCTGTGAGCACCTTCTGTGGGAGGTAAACACTTTGTATGTTTCCAGGTTTGTCAAGAAGAAGAATCCGAGCTCCTGCTAGAGGATGCTGTGCCCTTCTTGCCACCTCCAACACCTGCACATGGTTGTACCTGGCAAACAATGTGAAGAAGACAAACCCAACACATGAAGAAAAACAAAACCCAAGAATTGCATGAGCCAAAATCTGTAGAGAAAAATCCTTGATTGTTATGACCTAATTCCATCTCTCAGAGATGGACCATCTCCAGGCACAATCACAGCTACCAGCCCTGATTCTTATGACCTAATTCCATCTCTCAGAGATGCATCTCCAAGAACAATCACAGCAACCAGCACTGCTCTCTGTGGGTGCGTGTCTCTCTGTCTGTCACTGTGTCTCTGTTTCTCTCTGAAGTTCACAACAATGACGATCAGGACTCACATTGTTCTGAATTTGGCAAGCAGTTGAACATCCTCGTCCTCCACAACAACGTCCCAGGCATCATCATTATCGTCGTCGTCTTGCGCAAATTCTTCAACATTCTGTTGCTGCTCCTCGAACTGGGTCTCCTCTTCCTCTTTTTCTTCTTCACACCACCCATCTCCTCCAGCGTAACAACAACAAGAGAGCTTCTTCATATCATGTTCCTGTGTCCGTCCAACAACCCCAACATCTTCTCCTTCTTCACTACCCTTGTTGGCCTTACAACTCCTGTTGCTACTACAATTTGCAGGATTTCCGCTTCTTCTCTTCTGCCAAACAACAGTTCGCCGCGGCTCTACAACCACAGATGCCAAAAAAAAGAGCTTCCGCAACGGATAATGATGATGATGATGATGGAGCTTTTGTGAGTTTTTCTTGCACCACAAATCCTGCGGCGACATGAGATTCATCAGTCTTGTAGCCGCTGACTGACGCAGGAAATGTAGCGACATGGGTTCTTGCCAAGCAGCAGCAGCAACAATAGCTTCTTCTTCTTCTGCAACGTCGGGAACCCTATTCTTCGTCTTCGTTTTCGAGACTGGCTGTTTCTTGTGCAGCAATGGGTGGTTGTTCTTTAACAGTAGTGCAATGCACTTTTGTTGGGTCTTTCTGTTCTTCTCCGTGTCGTGATTCCAAGGCCTTTGACACTCCTCCTCTTTTCTTCTTCTTTTGTCCAACAGATGGAAACCCTAGCGATCGTGGAGCTTCTTCTTTTTCTTCAACACCACCACCAGTTGTTGAGCATCATCATCACGGGGGCACTGCTGTTTCCACGACCTCGCAGCAGCTGCAATCCTTGCACAAATTCTGGTCGCAACCCATTTCGCCATCGCCGCCTGTATTCCCAGCAACCCAGTTTCTCATACCCCAAAACCCCACGCACTTCTCTTCTGCTACCTCAAGACTCTTCTGTGTGAGATGAGTTCACCGAGTCCATCCTCCGTTTTCCGGAAGATTACGAGGAACAAGGTATCTTCCTGAGTTCGGTAGAAAATTTGTGGTTATGGCAACAACAACAACAACAACAACAACAGCACCTTCTCCCATGCCTGGCTCACTTGAGACTTTGGAGGAGACCGTAGAGATCGCAACCACATTGGAGAATGGGTCCTTGCCATCTGGTAGAAGAAATCTGGAGGCAGTCTTCTTCTGTCTTGATGACACTCTTGTTCTCACCCATGCTGCCGACACAGTCGCTCACAAGGCTGTTCAGGTATGTATGCATGCATGCATGTTGCAGTACTCTGAAGCTCCAGAGCTTTGGATTACATCTCCAGGATTCTCCTGAGTTCTTCTTGTTGAGCATTCCAACAACAACATAATGCTTTTGTTGGTTGCTCTCTTGAAGCAGTTTCCGGATGCTGGGATTTTGTCAGTTCTCTGTTGCAATGAATGGGATGGGATCTAGAAGAGCTTTGCCATTTACCATCTCCCTGCAGTGCTTGCTTGATGATCGATGCAAATCAGGAGCTGGAGATAGGTTTCAGGAAGAACATACATTGAATCCCAAAAGGTTCCAGACAATTTGAATTGTGTATACGGGGTACCATGTATGAATATGTGGAGATTTTTTTATCAATCCTACAGGTTTAGCCATCATATGATCGGCCATGTGGAGATTGTAGGGAGCAGGTTTAGGTAGAGGAAGTCCCAATCTTTTCTGAGGATGTTTGTAGTAATATTGACACCCAAACCCCCATCCAATAGCACATCTTCTACCAGATTTTTCCCAACCTGAACCTGTATAATGGCCATGTGTGGGTCTACAACTACTACTACGTCCATGTTTACAGTAGGAACAAGGATTGAGAGTGGCATTGGTTTGAACTAAAAGTTGCAGGTGTTAATTACGTTTGCAACTATGTCATAAGGTCTAGTGCTAATTGCAGTAACTGGCCCAACGTGGGCAATTGACTATTCAACAATGGCTACCTTATCACTTGGATTGGAAATTAATTATTTCCAGTGATGGGAACCTCAGTTGATGAAGATTTTGACTCTTGGGTAGGTAAACCCACCCATTCAATAGCCCACTAGTATTGAATCAGGGCAACCATATGCAACTCATCTTGTTGTAGCTGCCATATGGTTTCAACCATGGATTCCTGCAAGGCCTTTCCTTTTTCCACTGGTTGAGGGTCTTCCCTTTAACAGGTTCTCTACTTTTATCCCATAGCTTTACTTTTGGGGCCCTACTACATGTGGTAACTGTTAGCACCATGTTAACTATAGCCTCACTGTGTTTTTGTTCTGGCATAGTTATTATAATGGGTTGGTCTGCTACAGTTCTCTTAGCTAGCATCACTTGAAATTCTGCTCGATATGGGTAGCTTTGGGCATGATGATTAGGCAACTTGCAAGTAAAGCACAGATTTGGGTAGCTTTGGGCAGCATGATTAGGCAACTTGCAAGTAAAGCAGAACCCTTGTCATTGAGTTGCACTTGCACCATGATTACTACCCTTATCCTTTTTCCATGGGTTTGGTTTAGACACTTGTGCTGTAACTTCATTCACTTCAACTGTAGTCTTCTTGTACTCTTTTAACTTACCATTGGGATTTTTGGGTTGAAGTGGCAACACTTCCTGTTGTGGCCTGGTTTCTTATAACAATTGTAGATCTCCTCCCCTTTCTTAGCATCTGCCTTCTTTTTGCAGACATTGTGTGCTTCCATGATGGCACGGTAGCCATCCTTCTCATCCAGTTCCTCACAGGTCACAACAGCCTCCTTGTGCTCAATTAGGGTATCCCTTTGCATGCCTATAGTAACAATACATGGGTAAGGTTTTAGTCCAACCCTGAATACAGTTGTCAAAAATCTATCATCAGCTTTATGTTGGAGGCAATTGGCCAACTTGAAGGTCTTGTTTCTGGTTCTAGTACACCCCTTTACTTGATAACTAAGCAATTGATGTTACTTTAGTTGTTTTATTGTTAATGTATCCTCAGCTAATGATACTAGAGTATGAGGTTGTATCTCAAGTGTTGTGACAGTATTGGTCTTCAGATCAATTAACACCATAGTTGCTTGGGCAAGATGCAAATTTTGGGAAGTACATGCCCTTGATGTATCTATGGCCCATGGTATTCCTTCCTCCAAAGTGGTATTTATTGAACCTTCCTAGCCTTGGTAGTCACTAGAAAAAGAACCTCTTCAATAGGTCTTAATTTTCCTTGGTCCCCAACCATGAGTGGCTCTCATGCCCCAATAGCTATGCCTTCCTACACTTTGCTACTGCAATATATCTTTCATGGTTCTTTAACAAAGATGGCGTTTGTTGCAGGCATTCCACAGCTCCTAGTTGCCCTCGTACTATAGGGTCCTCCTGCGGCTGGTGGTACCAATAAGCGACATCAACGCCTTCAAACTAAGGTACATTTTATACAGTAGCTCCAAAAGAAGTGAGTACCTTAAAATACTACTTAGTATTGCCTCCCACAAACCATTAATGTAAACAAAGCTGCCCACTGTTGTAATACCCGAGGATGATGGTCACCGAATGGAAAAGTCCCCTTCCCTGGGTCCCAATAGCTGGCCACACTCTCTATATCTGAGAGTATTAGGAATTACTAAAAGCGTTGACAATTGGGTACAATAGCTCATGAAACTAAAGCTCTAACCGTTGCAGAGTAACAAAACAAGGGAATGGGATTATCTAACATGTAGCAATCAAACTATTTCAATAAAAAGGTGCAATCAACCATTGATCACAAAAAAAAATGAATCCTCCAAATCAAAGGTCAAATCATGGCAAAAACCTTATTCTCTTTACGCACACAACAACACATGCACACACACCACACTATGCTATTACCCTCCTTGCCTTTTTGAAGACTTAACCACACCTTGAATCAATGGTGGTTTCCACTAATCAAATCCTATTTCTTTTTTCATATCTTTATCTCTTCACCGCTATTGTACTTCCCTCTACACCACATAGGCAATAGGCTAGTAACTCACCTCAATAACCCTCTAGTTACACATTGTTTTAATTACTATAGTAGACCTAGAAATTCATTAAGATGAAGTCATTCTACGACCTCAACAATTATATGAATGTAATGCTCTTGCTTTTGGGACAAAGTTCTAAACTAAACAAAATCTAGATGTATGTGATGTTGCTTGTAAGTCGAACTTTCTAACAAATGAATATGATCACAATAAAAAGAATTAATGGCGACAAGGTTGGAGTTCTTACAAAGGACTATAATGTATATGTGTCATTCAGGTATTGATTTATTAAATATCAAAATTATATTTATAACTTTTACTTACTTGATCAAATTTTTCAACTATTCGGATTCCAATTGCTAATAATCCAATCAAAGATAGAATTGAAATGCAAATTTTTCAGTATTTCTTTTGATCTTACCGGCCAAGCAGCCAAAAAGGTTAAGTCCTAGTTAATTCTCAATTAAGTTTTGGTTAACTCCTAGTTAAATCCGAGTTAACTTTCAATTAAACTTCAATTAATTCATAATTGACTTTCAATTAGGAAGGTTGTCAAGAAACAAGTTTCTATTTGATGCACACATAGAAGCTTCCTTGAACTAGGTCCCTAAAGGGGTATAAATAGGAATAGAACCCTTCATTTCCTCCAATTTGTTCAACACTAGTCTTATGCATGATCTTGCACCATAGCTTCATCATGTTCTTTTCAGTTCATGTTTACATATGTTAGCACAACAAATATCCATTTTCACTTTTTAGGTCTCATGTTTTTATTTTTGGTTTTTATATTCCTATTTTTTGAATCACATAATCTTGTCTTGTTATTTATTTAAAAATTAAACTTAAACCTTTCCTTTAGCCTTTGTTTTTGTGTTTTCTTGTGCCCTTGACAACTTTTTCTAATGCTTATGAAAAAAAGGGTAGGTGGATCAATGTCAATGATGCCAATAACATGGAGTTCATTCATTTGAATGTTCATTTATGACTTGTAATAAACTTGTACGTAACTTGTAATTTAGTTTGAATTCATTTTTAATCAATTTCTAGTTTAATTTTAATTCACTATTTATTCACTTGGACTAATTGACTCTTAGTTGACTTTTAGTTAAATCGTAGTTCACTTTTAATTAACTTTTAATCCACTATCATTTCACTTCTAGTTAACTCTTAGTTCATTTTGAGGTTCATTTATAGTTAATTCTTAGTTCATTTGTAGTTTACTTTTAGTTTACTTATACTTAATTCTTAGTTAATTATGAGTTCATTTTTAGTTAAATTTTAATTCATTCATAATTCACACATGGATACACATGGGTACACATGGGTGAACATGGGGCACATGTAGGTTAGAAGTTTATTGAAAAATTTATTTGAGTTAGGTGCCCAGTAAATACAACATGAAATAAAACTCTTCATTACCTTTAGTCTATTTAACACTAGGTTTGGGTACGTTCTTTTGTCAAAACCTTGTTTTGTTTTAAAACTCTTCTTTGCAATAAAATCTTGTTAGATTTTGTTTTGCACATGTTATGTTCTTTTTTTTTTGTTTCATAATCTAAATTTAAAATTAGGCCTACTTTTCTTCTCATTTTGGTTAAGAATCTTATAGTTTTGGTCATTTTTGTGCATGTAATAGTTTGAATAGATTAAAGGTAATGGGGAGTTGTACCTCAATTTATACCTATTGGGCACCTAATTCAAATAAGTTTTTCAAGAAACTTTTAACCTACATGTGCCCCATGTTTACACTATGAATGAACTAAAATTCAATTAAAAGTTAACTAAAAATGAACTAGGATTTAACTAAGAGTCGATTAAGAGTCAACTAGAAATGAATTAGTAATGAATTAAAACTTAACTAGAAACTAATTAAAAATAAACTGAAATCAAACTAAATGTTAAGTACAAGTTCATTACAAGTCATGGATGAACATTCAAATGAATGAATTCCATGGTATTGGCATTTGTAACAATCAAAACCTTGCAAAATTTGAATTTAAAAATGATTCACTGAGTTGGGTCATGGCACATTAACATGGATGTTTTGAGTCATAATTTTGTTGATACAACTGAAGTTAATGAAATCCAATATTGTAAGATCCTATAACCAAATTCATTGTCAGGAGAAACCATCTAAAATGGCATAAAAAGTTTTGAAATGGGATTAATCCTGTAATCGCTAAAGAATTAGGGTTTATTGAACCATGTGTTTATGGTGGAAATACAAAATGACAATGATAGTGAACACCAAACCAACATTAAAGTGGTACTCACTACTAACAGAGAGAACATAGATGTCAATAGTATAGATGAACAAGGGTTGAATGCTTTGAAAAGGAGAAGGCATGACTCTAGGATAGTAAAACCCATTGGTAATTTGCTGAAAAAGCCCAGGCTATGGTTGATGGAGGAGATGGTATTGAAACCACTAATATAGACAATGATTGGGAATATTCAAGAAACATGGAGATTTGAGTAGATGAACATGGCATGAAAATATTAAATGGGAAGTAGCTTGTTGATGAATGCAATGAAGAAAAGTGATCCAAAATCAATAAACGCATCTTGCATTTTTATTGGAACAATGATAATTTTTTGTTTAAAAGATTTTTTGTGCCACGCCCAAAAGAACAATAGCAAATCATTAAAGATATGCACAATGAAACCAATCACTTTGGTGAAGCAAGGACTTTGGTACAAATCCAAAGCAGATATTTTTGGCACAACCAAACTGAGGAAGTGAAATCTATTGTGCGATCATGCAAACCCTATTAGTTTGTGAAGAGAATAAGAAGCGTCAGAACAAAGCTAGAAGAACTTAAGAGCATACCCATTTGGGATCATTTCTATTGTGTGGCCTTAAACACCATTGGTCTTCTACTTAAAACTAACCTTGGAAATATATATGTTTTAGTGGCAATTGATCACTATTTAAAATGGTGCGAAACTAAAACTATGTTGGATCATGATGCAAAAATAGTTGTGCAACTTTTTGAAAATGAAGTAATATGTAGGTTTGGAATTCCAAAATATGTTTTGACGGACAATGGATCAAAATGGGTAGCTGAGTTTAATCAGTTGTGTAAAAACTATGAGATTACACACCAATATACAACACCACAATGGTCAAGATGCAATGGAATGGCGTAAAGATTAATAAAGACTTTAAAACATGGGCGTACTGTTTTGTTTACTACTCTAGAACATTCCCAAATTTGAGACAACCAACAATTTAGAATTTTGTTTGGGTACAAATGTGGGGTGTAGACTAGCACTAAGTTTTCTCCTCATATGATTTTGACTATGCA
>Ga0116231_10004165_pt1 | contig 29452 bp, 27 predicted proteins | sample S1TSphgellanicum_2_FD_89695 | JGI IMG/M metagenome (GOLD analysis project Ga0116231, IMG submission 89695) | Host-associated microbial communities from peat moss isolated from Minnesota, USA - S1T2_Fd - Sphagnum magellanicum MG | ecosystem: Host-associated > Plants > Peat moss > Unclassified...
CACAAGCTGCGCATGCGGCGAGTCGGGAGCCTTGCGATGGGGACCTGGTTGTTTAGCGCCGCCCAATACATGCCCCACGGAATGTGTCTGCTTTGGACGCCGTGGCTCATGAGCCTGCATGTCGTCTCCGACAGCCTGACGGCGGCGGCCTATTTCGCCATCCCCATCGCCATCGCCGTCTTTGTCCATCGCCGGAAAGATCTCAGTCTGCAGCACCGGGCGCTGGCGTTCCTCTTCTGTCTTTTCATCCTCGCCTGCGGCGGCACGCACGTCATGAGCGTCGTCGTGCTCTGGCGACCCTACTATGCTGCGGAGGGGGTATTGAAGGGCGTCACCGCTGTCCTCTCCCTGACCACGGCTCTGGTCCTTCCCCTTCTCATTCCCTTCCTTCTGCGCATTCCCTCACCCCAGGTGCTGGCCGCTGAGATCGACGCCCACAAGGCGACCCTTGCGGACCTGCGTCAGGTCCGCGAGGAGCTGGCCGCCGCAGTGACCGCCACCCGAACCGATCTTGAGGAGACCACCCGCCGCTTCGAGACCGCCCTTCGCGGATCTCCGGTGACCGTGTTCGAGCAGGACGAGGCGATGATTTACACCTGGGTCTACAACGCGCCCCTCAGCCTCTCCAGCACGGACATGATCGGCCAGCGGCCGGAGGCCTTCTTTAGCCCGGGAACCGTCGCCGACATGGTCGAGCTTAAGCGGCGCGCCATTCAGACCGGCTGCGTCCAGCGGCAGGAGCTTTACATCGCCGGCAAGAACGGCTCGGGCTGGTTCGACGTCTCCGTCGAACCTGTCACCCTTCGAGACGGTCGGCCCGGCCTCATCGCCACGAGCGCCGATATCACCGAGCTGAAGCGGCATCAGGATCACCTTCATGTGGTGATGCGCGAACTCAATCACCGCTCCAAGAACCTTCTGTCCGTGGTCATGAGCGTCACCCGCCAGACGGCCAAAAGCTTCGACATCCCCAAGGAGTTCGGCGAACGCCTGCAGGAGCGCCTGTCCTCCCTGGCGAGCGCTCACGACGTTCTGGCGCGGCAGAGTTGGCGGGGGGCGGACATGCGCTCCATCATCGAAGGCCAGCTGAGCCATCAACTGCAGACCTTCGGCGATCGGGTCGTGGTTCACGGCGAGCGGTTCGACCTCGCCCCTGAGGCGGCGCACTATGTGGGGATGGCCTTGCACGAGCTTGGATCCAACGCCGTGAAATACGGCGCCCTCTCCGGCGACGAGGGGTCTGTCGACGTAAGCTGGGAGCTCCTTGGCGCCGGCGAGACTCGGCGCTTGCGCCTCACGTGGCGGGAGGACTGGCGCGGCGCGCCGGCGGAGCAGGGGTCTGGAGGGTTCGGCTCCATGATCCTGAAAACCCTAACGCCCAACGCCCTGCGCGGCCAGGCTGAGCTCTCCATCGAGGGGACGAGCGTGCGCTGGACCCTTGAGGCGCGCCTCCCGGACGATGGGGCGACGGCGGCCTCAACCTTGGAGAGCCTGGGCGCCGCCGCCCCGGCGCCTGAGCCTACGCCGGCGGAGACCCGATCCTAGGCGCGGCGGCTGGCGGCCGTTCCAAGGCCGCAGCGCGGTTTGGACGGGCTTTGTCGCGGCGCGCCGCCGCGCGAGAGGGGATTTGCGCCGCTCGAGCGGCCTCGCCGCCGCCTCCTCCGCCGATCCAGGCGGCTCCTACGCCTTGCAGGCGGCGGCCAGGGCGCCGAAGGCGTCGCAGATTTGGCGATCGGTGAACGGTTTCTCCACCACGGCCACCGCGCCGAAGGCGCCTGAGGGAAGCTGCTCGGCGTTTCCCGTGACGAAAGCGAAGGGGCGGGGGCCCTCGCCGAGGAGCTGCGCGACCAGTCCGCCGGTGAAGCCATCGCGCAGTTTCACGTCGAGGAGGGCGGCGTCGAAGGCGAGGGTGTTCATCATTTCCTCGGCCATGGCCATGGTGTCGGCGACGCCGACCACCGAATGGCTGTTTTCGGCAGCCAAGGCCTCAAGATCAGCGGCGATAAAAGGCTCGTCTTCGACGATTAGAATACGCATTCGCCGCCTTTACGCGAATCGAAAGGTCGTCTCTCGACGTGCCTCAGGGCCGGATGTGTGTCAATTCGTCTTGACGTCTGTGAGCAATTTTCCGGCGCGGAGAAGAAAAATAGCGCCAGTTGACCTTGCAGCCGCCGCCCTCGCCTCGTCCTGCGGCCTTTCGTCCCTCGGACATTGCGCTCCTGAGACATTGTGCGCGCTCGTAAGTTTTTCAGGGCCCATTAAAGTCATATTTGCGTCTTGCGGGCGATGGTCCCGACGACGTCGCCAGCTGGGGGGCTGGCGCGACGGAGACCGTCCTGGGGATGGGGCCGAAGGGGCGCGGCGTTTGGGGATGTGCTGCGACGACAGCGTCGCGCCATCCCCAGACGTCCGCTGTGAAACACTAAGTCCGCCTAATAGTCGAAAGACGACGTCGAACTAAAAACACCGACATATTTAAGGCGTCAAATGTTCTTTATACGTTCTGATTCTCCGCCCAAAAATCCGTATCGGCGCCGATTACTGGGGGGTGCGAGGCTCAGGAGGCCTAACATTTAGGTGAGACTGTGAGCCGCGGTTGACAAAAAACTGCCGGGTACCGATTATTAACGATACGATAAAAAGAGTTGAGTTGGAGACGCCACATGCCCCTGACCAGCACGGACCTACACGGCCGGAGCGCGCTCGCCCGGGGCCATGTTCTTCGGTGGGACCGCCTTGGATTGATCGTCCTCGCCCTCGTGCTTTGGGCCATCGTCGTTTACGCCGCCGGGGCCTTGACCTTCGGCATCGCGCGCTTCCTTTAAGCCCAGTCCCGTCGGCCGCTTTGGACCCCTCTGGGTTCCTCCTTTTTCGTCTTCCTCACGGTTAAACGGGCCTCGCGACCAAACCCGGCGTCGGGCATGGAAAAAATTCTGCGCGCGGCGGCCTTGTCCCGGTCTTGGCCCTTGGCTGCGCGCTCCTGAGATCCCACAAGGACACTCTTTTCCTTGCCCTGGCGCCCGCCGTCGCTAGGGGAGGAACGCGCTGGAGACGCCCCTTGTCCGATCCCCTCATGCCCCTTGAAGCCGTCGCCGGGGAGGGCGTGGCCTTCGGCGGCCTGCACGACGGCGATGCAATCCCCCCGGCGCCCGCCGCCGCGCCGGCGCGCCACGGCCTGGCGCGCGCCGCCAAGGCCCCCTTCGGCCTTATTGTTCTTTTGGGGTCCTTGATCGGTTTTGGACCTGTGTCCATCGACATGTACCTGCCCTCCCTGCCGGCGCTGGCGCGGTCTCTTCATGCCTCGCCGGCCGAAGGGCAGGACACGGTGGCCGCCTTCTTCATTGGCATAGCCTTCGGGCAGCTTTTCTACGGTCCGCTCTCGGATCGCATAGGTCGGCGCCCGCCGCTCCTCTTCGGCGTCGGTCTCTACCTCGTCGCGACGGTCGGTTGCATGCTTGCGCCCAGTATCGAGGTTTTGATTGTCTGCCGCGTGCTTCAGGCGCTGGGCGCGTGCGCCGGCATGGTCATCGCGCGCGCGGTGGTGCGGGACCTGTTTCCCCCCGAAGAGGTGCTACACGTCTTCTCCCTCCTCATGCTGGTCATGGGCCTCGGTCCGGTCCTCGCGCCCCTCCTCGGGGGCCTTGTCCTTCTGGTGGGGGACTGGCGCTGGATCTTCGGCGTCCAGGCGCTCTTCGCCGTCATCATGGGCGCGGCCGCCTTTTTTCGTCTTCGGGAGAGCCGAACCGTGGAGACCGCCGCTCACGCCGCTGGGGAGAACCCTTTTGAGGCCTACTGGGCTCTCCTGCGCGAGGGACGCCTCGTGGGTTACCTCCTCGCCGGAGGGTTTTCCGGGGCGGCCATGTTCACCTACATCTCCAGCTCGCCCGACGTCCTGATCGGCTACTTCCATATTCCGCCCCAGGCGTTCGGCTGGGTGTTCGGCCTTAACGCCTTCGGCCTTGTGAGCGCGACGCAGATCAACGCGCGCCTGGCCCGGCGTCTGCCCTCGGATGTGATCCTCGCCCGGGCCAATATCTTCTTGTTCGCGGTCTCCCTCCTCCTCCTTCTCAACGCCGTCACGGGACTTGGGGGGCTCTTAGGGGTCCTTGTGCCGATCTTCCTGATCATGGCGGGCATGGGGTTCAACCAGTCCAACGCGTCAGCCGGGGCCCTCAATGTTGATCCGCGCCGATCCGGCGCCACCGCCGCCCTCCTGGGCTCATCGACATTCGGCGTCGGCGCTTGCGCCGCGGCGCTTGCGGGCGCGTTCGCGGACGGCTCCCCAAAGCCCATGGCGGCGGTGATCGCTTTGTCGCTCCTCTTGGCGGTGATCGCCGTGCGCACCCTCGTGGTCTCCCGGCGCCCGCGGCGCGCCTAGCGGGTCGGGCTGAGTGCGCCGCCGCAATCAGCATGCCGGATTAGCCCTCCGTGGGGCCGTCACGCGTCCTTGGTCTTAAGAACGCCGCGTCCAAACGGCGCCAAACGCGCGATCTCAGCGGCGAGGGGATGACGCGTGGCGAAGATCAGGCCCAACCAGACGGCGGCGCCGGCGCAGACGGCCAAGGCGACGAAGGCAAGCGGCGCATGTTCGGAGAAACCGTATCTCGCCATCACAAGGCCTGGGGGCGCAATCGTCGCTGCGGTGAGGAGGGCGCTCCTGAAATAGATGGGAAGAAAATCCCGCGTCCGCGTCTGCGTCATCCGGTCCAGGTGACGCCGATAGAGGAACACGGAGAAGACAGCCTCGCCCACGCGCGCGGCCGCGGCCCCGGTGAGGCTGATGAAACACCCCGCCGTAAACATAGCCACACCCGCCCCCGTGCGCACAAATTCGATCTGAGCCTGCCGGCCGGTCTCCTGGCAGACGACGAAAACCTCCCAGGTCATGGTGATCGCCACAAGGATCATGGCCGCCAGCGCCAGCATCACTAGAGGATGGGCGACGGCCACCCACTGGGGTCCGTAAACCGCAAGAATGAACGGTCCTGCGGTCACGGCCAGGCCTGCAAAGGCGGGCCAGAGCAGAGCGGTCAGAACGTCGACGATACGGATGTAACTATCGCGCAGCGAGGCGCCGCTCCGTTTCTGCGCGGCGAGGTCGACGAATATCACCCGCCCAATGACCAGGTGGATGTTCTCCCAGACGAGATTGTTGAGGCCGGAGGCCCGGGAATAGAGACCAAGAGCGGCGAGCCCTACAATGCGGCCGAGGAGAAAGTCAGAGGCGCGGGCGGCGACGGCGTTGACGCCCGAGATCGCCAGCATGTTCAGACCGAAATGGGAGATTCGCCGCCAGTCTGCGAACGCCAGCCGAAAGCTGACGTGGCGGCGACCGATGATGGTGTAGATCACCGCGCCCGCCGCGGCGGCCACCACCTGGCCCCACGCCATACTCATGTAGCCCTCGCCCATGAGGGCCAAGGCGATGGTCGCCCCCTGCAGCACGAGATTACGCCCCATACTGACGAAGGCGATCGCCTTGAACCGCGCTTCACGTTCGAGATTGGCGGCCGGGAGGAATTCAAAAATGCCGAGAAGCGGGGTCGCCGCCAGAAGCAGCATAACCCGGCGCACGCCATCCTCATGCAAAAAGCGCGCGACGACGCCGCTGAGACCGGCCACAAGACCGGACAAGGCCAAGGCGATGAGCGCGTTGATGGTGAATGTGGTGGCCTGCAGGCTCCGCGACATATGCGGCTCTCGCACCACGAACGCGTTGAGGCCGAAAGCCTGGATGATGCTGAGAACCCCAATGACCGCCATGGCAACGGCGTAGACCCCCATCTCGTAGGGACCGAGGAGGCGGGCGACGATCACTGAACTGGAAAACTGGAGCACGAAGAAGAGCCCTTGGGAGAGGCTCATCCAGGCGAGGTGACGGCGCGTCGACATGACAGTCTCTGATCCCCGCTCGGTTCGCCCGCAAAAAAAGGGCGTCCCGACGCCGTACGGTGGACACCCCTTAGCGTCTTCGCATGCAAGAAGCGACGCCAAGACGTCCCGCGAGGCCAAAGCGGGCCGTTTGGCGCGCGGACGCTCGCCGCGACGCGATCAGAGGGTGGTTTGCCGCACGGCCTTCATCATTCGCGCCGCCCGAAGCTCGCGTACGCCGCGCTTTATCCGGCTGGGAATGGTCCTTGCGACGGACTGGCCGGCGATGCGCCACACCGACTGGAGCAGGATGCGCCGGTTCATGAGGATCAGCGCCCTGCGCCAATGGGCATGACGCACAAGGCGCGCGATCGCGATGGCGCGCCAGCGCCTGATGTTCACAACATCGGCGTGGGCGAGGGAGCCGACAGGTTTAAGCGTGTCAGCGACGAAACGGCAGTCCGCCGTATCCAGTTCGTAAGGCCTGTAGGAGGTCAATTCCAACAGTTTGCAGGCGTAAGCGGCCTTAAGATAACGCGTTTCGGTCTCGTCTAACGACCGGCTGGCCAGGGCGACGATGCCGGCGGACGTGCCGTCCGCCTCCATGTTCGTGATCATCTGGCGCGTGAAGCTTAGGTCAGGACGACCCGATCGCCGACGCTGGGCGGAAATCGCCGCCAGCTGCGAGCAGGCGGAATTGATTCGGCCGTCCAGGATGGACCGACTTGTGAGGCTTTGAGCGCTATAGCGATAAGCCCCCAGCACCTCTTCAAGATTATGCAGTCGACCGATCTCCTGTAGGCGCCAGTAGAGATCCGTGTCTTCAGCGTGGTGGACGTACCGGTAACCGCCCACCGCCAGGATCGGCGCGCGCCTCGCCATCAAGAAGGGATGCAGGAGATAAGGCTCGCGAGAGGGTATGGCGAACGCATTAGCGGTGTGGGGTTGCCAGAATTTAGCGAGCGTTCCCAACGGGACGCCGGCGCTGTCAATGTGCCGGGCGAAACACGAGACGGCGACGCAGTCCGGGTGGGCTTCAAGATAGGCAAGCTGTCGGGCGAAACGATCCGGGTCAGCCAGATCGTCGGCGTCATGTCGCGCGATCAAATCAGCGGTGCATTGGGTGAGGCCCAGATTAAGAGCGTCGACGATGCCGCTGTTCGGCTTCTCCAACACCACAACGCGCGCGTCGGCGGCGGCGATGGCTTTGATGAGCGTCGTGCTCCCGTCGTTAGAGCCGTCATCGATGATGATGATGCGGATGTCCTTCACGGACTGCGCCTGGATCGTGGCGACAGCCTCCACCAACGTCCGGGCCGCATTGTAGACGGGGATCAGAACGTCAACTGCTGGCATCCTCGTCCCTGTCCGCGCTCAAACACGCGCTTAATCTGACTTCATCGGGCGCCGGTCCGGCAACTTCCGGTGGTGCATAGGCAATAGACGGGCTGAATTCAAGATTTAGCTCATTGGCCGCCATCTCTACACTGAATAGGCCATTTTTGTGGCAGGAATGTTTGGCGTGGCTGATCTTAGGACGACGTCTCAGCCCCCGGGCGCCGGCCAAGGTCCCGGCGTCGGACCCGCGATGATGACTAGGGCGAGGGGCGTGGGAGACGACGATTGTGGACTGTGGCTTGCATAGAGGGCCCATCAGTGTTTCGAAGTGGACCGGGCGCGCGTCTGACCATGCGGGACGTCCCTGGAGCCGCGCCGGTGCAAAGCCATGACCTCGCTCGTTGACCCGGACGCCAGCGCGCTCGGCATTCTCGGCCATCAGCCTGATCCCCTGCGCTACGGAACGGGCGACGCTGTCGACCCTGCCGAAGCGCCCGGCATCATAAGATCGCTCATGCCGGCGAACGCGCGTGTGCTTGACGTAGGCTGCGGTGCAGGCGGCCTGACCGTGGCCATCAACACTGGCAAGAACAACGTCGTCCACTGCGTCGAGCCTGACCCCGAGCGAGCCGCCGCGGCGCGCGAAAGGGGCCTAAGCGTGGTGTCCGGCGCCTTCGATGAGGCCTTCACCGCCACCGCCGGCCTGTTTGACGCGATCCTTTTCGGCGACGTTCTGGAACATCTCGCTGATCCCGCCGGCATGCTGGCGCTGGCGCGCCGCTGTCTCACCCCTGGGGGCGTCATCATCGTCTCGGTGCCGAACATCGCCCATTGGAGCGTTCGCGTTAGACTCCTCTTCGGTCGGTTCGACTACCGCGACGGCGGGATCATGGATGCGACGCATCTGCGCTGGTTCACCCGTAAGACCTTGCTCGCCATGCTGGCTCATGCTGGGTTCGCCGCATCGGAGGTTCACGCCAGCGCCGGCCTTTGGATGGAGGAGTACGCGAGGAAGCCGTTCAGCCTCCTTCCATGGCGCGGCCGCCGTTTCATCATCCTGCGCCTAGTGCGGGCCTTTCCGAGCCTCATGGCGTGTCAGTATGTCGTGGCGGCGAGGGTGTCCGAGGCGACGCTGCAAACGGGTGATTCTAGTGCATAGGGCGGCCGGCGCGGCATGCAGCCGACGAAGCCGTCATCGATTTGCGGAGTGGACCTGTTGCGTATCTCCATAGCTTTAGCGACCTACAACGGATCGGCCTTCTTGTACGAGCAGCTGGCGAGCCTTGCGGCGCAAACCCTGCTCCCCTGCGAGGTGATCGTTCGGGATGATCGCTCACAGGACGACACGCTCAAGATCCTTGACGCGTTTGCGCGAACCGCGCCGTTCCCCATCCATGTGGAGCGCAATGACGTCCGCCTCAATTTCCGGGCGAATTTCATGAAGGCCGCCGTCGCCTGCTCCGGCGATGTCATCGCCTTCTGCGATCAGGACGACATATGGCGGTCCGACAAGCTCGCCCGGGTGGCGGCCGCGTTCCACGACGACGATGTGCTGATGGTCTGCCACAACGCCAGGATCTACAGTGCAGACCACGGCGTCAGCGGTTGGCTTTATGATAAGGCCACGCCGTCGAAGGTCTACGCGCCCCTGACGCGCACGCTGTTCGACATGCCGCCCGGCTTCACTCAGGCGTTCCGGCGCTCGCTCCTTCCCCTGTCCAGCCTGCGCGAGTCGACGTTCGACATGTGGTCTCCCCCGGAGGCGCTGGCTCACGACCAGTGGGCGCACACCCTCGCCAGCGCCCTCGGGACCGTGTCCTACCTCAACGAGGATCTCGCCGATTACCGCCAGCACGCGAGCAACCTCTACGGCTTCACCGCTCATCACGTCTCGCGCGCCGACCGCATCGTTCGCCGACTGACGGAGGTCAGCGACTACGGGCTCATCGCTACGGCCTGCGAGCGGATCGCCCGAGCTTTCGCCGTCGCCGCTGATGGTCCGCTCGGCGCGCGTCTGGCGACACGGGCTGTCGATGCGGCGGCGTTCTATGGCGATCTTGCGGCCGCCTACGCTGACCGCAGGGACGTCCACGCCGCCGCTTCGCCCATGACCCGCCTTCGAGCCTGGCGCCGCCTTGACCGCCAAGGCCGATATCGACCGGGGGGGCCATTTTACTTCTCCGGCCGAAGCGTCCTTCGCGACTTTGTCCACGGCGTCTGCCTCAGTCGTCTGCGCCGCCCGAACCTGGATCTTGACGCCAATGACCAGTCATTGCGTCAGACCCCTGGGTGCGGGCGACCCAGCTTGGCTTAGGGCGACGCCCCGCCGGCGTGGGGTCGGCGCAGACCCCATACCCCATACCCCGAGAGAGTGAGCGTTTTCAGGAGGCGTTGGTGATCTACGTCAGATTTGTCGGGCAGCTTGGGAACCAGATGTTCCAGTATGCTGCGGCGCGTCTGGCGGCTGAACGACTGGGGTGCCCGTTCATCGTCACTCAGGCGGGCTTCACATGGCGCGACTACGTCCGCCGGCGGGAAAAAATCCAGCTGTTCAGGAGTTATCCTGAACTCCATCGCGGCCTCGCCATGAACCTGGTGAGCGCCTTTGAGCATCACCTCGAAGGCCCAAGCGCCTGGATTAAGGACAAGGTGTTCCGGACGGAATTTAGGCCCTGGTCCCCCGAGACCGCCCCATGGGAAGGCCTCGAGGGCTTCGATCCCGCCTATCGGACGCTGCCGAGGTTCACAAGGTTGGTGGGCTACTTTCAGTCGCCCCTCTACATGTCGGGCCGAGAGGACGCGGTCCGGACATGGTTCGCCCGCTCGAGCCAGGAAGCGCTCGACGTCGCCGCGCGGTGGTCGGCGCTGGGTTTAGACCCGGAACGCACGGTGGCCGTCCACGTCCGATTGGGCGATTATCGCCATCAGGTCCCGCTAGGCCACAACCCGGATGGCGGCTGGATCTTGCCGCAGAGCTACTATCGTGACGCTCTCGAGCGGATTGGTCCCGATGTTAAGATCGCTCTCTTTTCTGACGAACCAGATACCGCCGCCCAATATATCGGTAAGCCTGCAGACTATATCTCACGAACGGAAGACATCAGGCTAGATTTTCTTATGATGTCGAGTTGTAAGTATATGATCACAGCCAACAGTACTTTTTCGTGGTGGGCGGCTTGGCTCAATTCTACGTCTGACCCGGTCATCATCGCCCCTGAGTTCTTTTTGGGGCGTAATCTATCTGAATGGTATCCTCGCGATATCCGCGTCGAAGGCTGGCGCTACGTCTAGCGCCGATGATCCGCCAGATCGTTCTCGCAGAAGGGCGGCCCTGTCGCGGCGGGGCGGCGCGTCGGCTTGGGCGGTCTTCATCTCCGCGCCGGTCAGCCTTCAGGACCGACACGGGTTCAAGCGACCTTTGACGTTGGACCGATGCGCAAACCGGCCGATCTTATCTCCAGGGACGCCCCAGATCGGGCGCGACGCTCGACCTTAACTGAGCCCGCCGCCGTGCTGGAAGCTTTGAATGAGGCTTCCCGCCACGAGGCGCCATCCGTCCACGAGGACGAAGAAGATCAGCTTGAACGGTAGGCTCACCGTCACCGGCGGCAGCATCATCATGCCCATGCTCATGAGGACGCTGGCCACCACAAGATCGATGACCAGGAACGGGATGAAGAGCAGAAAGCCGATCTGAAATCCGCGCTTGAGCTCTGAAATCATGAAGGCTGGAGTGATCACCTGCAACGGCGTGTCGATGGCGGTCTTCGGACGCGGGATCTTGGACAGGCGAATGAAAAGGCCAAGGTCGTCTCGGTCCACTTGGCTCAGCATGAACCGCTTCACCGGTTGGGACGCCGCGCCGAAGGCCTCAGGCAGCTCCATCTTGTGTGCGAGCAGGGGTTTGATCCCCGCATCATAGGACTGGGAGAAGGTCGGTCCCATGATAATGGCCGTGAGGAAGAGGGCCAGGGAGACCATCACCGAGTTGGGCGGGCTTTGCTGCAGGCCCATGGCGGTGCGCAGGAGGGAGAGGACCACGGTGATGCGAACGAACGAGGTGGTCATCATGACGATGGACGGCGCAAGGGATAGCACCGTCAAAAGCCCGATGAGCTGGACCACGCGGTCGGTCAAGCCTCCGCCCGTCCCAAGGTCAAGATTGATGGCTTGCGCGGCCGCCAGGGTGGGGCCAAGGAGGGTGAAGGCAGTGGCGCCGAGGGCCAGAAGGGCCGCACGACCGATCTCGCCGCGGCGTGCGCGGGCCTGGGCCTTGCGCCCCGCCGCCTCAGAGCCGCGCGGGCCCTCCTCAGGCGCCTGGAGACGGGGCGAGGGGACGTCTGGTGATGCGGTGCGCACGGTGGGTCTCATGGCCATGGGCTGGGGGCTGGGGATGGGCCCCGGTCGAGGGGCCCCGGGGCCTCTAACAGTCGCCCCTCGCCGAGGAGAATCAGCCGTTCGACCGCATCAACGCGCACAAGTACAAGACGGTGCTGGGCGTCCAGAACAAGGGTCTCCTTAATCTGAAGTCGCCGGGGCGTCTGGGGACGCAGGGTCAGGATCCCCGCCGGCGCCCAACGGCGTGCGCCGTAGGCGGCGGCTCCAATGAGGCCGAGGGTGACGGCGAGGGCGAAAACGGCCTGGAGGACGTTGAGGAGCATCTGACTCGACCGAGGGGTTTGAACCGCACCCTCCCTCCAAGCCGTTAATGGCGGATTAACCATGAGGGGCGGTTTAGCAACCTCTGATTAACCATACCGCGCGATCCTTACGGCTCCTTGCGGAGGCGCCCGCCGTGAAGCTCACGGACATTCCTTTGATGGCCATGCTGAAAGGCAAGATGGGCTATCTGAATCAGCGCCAGAACGTCATCGCCCAGAACGTCGCCAATGCCGACACCCCCGATTACGCCCCGAGGGATCTGAAGCCCTTCACCTTCGACGAGGTGCTCCGGGTCTCCGACGCCGCGTCAGGCGCCCTTCAGGCGCGGCGCACAAACCCGGGTCACCTGGCGGTGGAGGCGCAGTCCGGCGCGAGGTTCGGCGATCAGCTTAAAGAAGACTCTGAGATCCGCCTCGATGGCAACCACGTGGTCCTTGAGGAGCAGATGATCAAACTCAGCAACGCTCGCATGGATTACGACGCCGCCGTCGGCTTCTACCAGCAGTCTCTCGGGCTGCTCAAACTCGCCGTGAAGAAACCCGGCTCATGAGGTTTATAAGCCATGGCTGACGCCACCACCACTGCTTCAGCGACCATGTCCATCGCCGCCTCCGCGCTTACGGCGCAGCAGGCGCGCATGCGCATCATCGCGGAGAACCTCGCCAACGCCGATTCGGTCTCAAGCGTGAAGGGCGGGGATCCTTACCGGCGCCGCGCGCCGGTGTTCGAGCCCACCGAGGTCGCCAAAGGCGCCACCGGCGTGCGCATGAGCCGAGTCGAAGAGGACCAGACGCCCTTCAAGACCGAGTACAATCCCGGCAACCCTGCGGCTGACGCCAAAGGTTACGTTAAGCTTCCCAACGTGGATCCCCTTATTGAGGCCATGGATCTTCGCGAAGCGCAGCGCGCCTACGAGGCCAACCTGAACGTTATTGAGACGGCGCGCACCATGCAAAGCCGCACCCTTGATATCCTTAAGTCATAAGGCGCTGACCCATGATGTCTCCCATGATCGCCGCCAAAGCCTATGCGGCCGTTCAAAATCAGGTGGCGACGCCCACGGCGCCGAGCGGTGCGGACGACGGCCCCAGTTTTACCGATCTGGTCAAAAGCGCCGTCAGCGACGCGGTGACGAGCTCGCGCAACGCCGAGAGCAAGATGATCGGCCAGGCTCAGGGCAAGGTTGAGCTGGTGGATGCGGTCACGGCCATTTCCTCGGCCCAGTCCAGTCTAGAGACCGTTCTCGCCATCCGAGATCAGGTCATCGGCGCATATCAGCAGATCATGGCCATGCCCATCTAACCGAAAAGCTGCAATTTGACGCCTGGAGCGTCATTAAACTGTCGAGCGCGGCCCCTAGTATCGGCTCTGAGCAACCGGGGACGAGCAGATGACGCAAGCGGCATTGGACTTGGCTGGCGATCTGGGCGTGGCGAAGCCGCCCCTCGACAACCGCCCCCATCACCTGGGCGCCATCGCCTTCCTTGTGGCCCTGCTCATCGGTCTCGCCTACACCGGCTACAGCATCCTGTCGGATACGAACCACTCCGGTCAGCCCCTCGCTATCGGCGCTTTCTTCTTCCTCGGCCTGGCGCTCCTCATCGCCCTCGGTTTTGAGTTCGTGAACGGGTTCCACGACACGGCCAACGCGGTGGCCACGGTCATTTACACCCACGCCCTTCCGCCCCTGGTGGCGGTCGTCTGGTCCGGGTTGTTCAATTTCCTGGGCGTGCTCACCTCGAGCGGCACGGTGGCCTACTCCATCATTACGCTCCTTCCCGTCGAGCTCATCTTGCAGGTGGGGTCCGGGGCGGGATACGCCATGATCTTCTCCCTCCTCATCGCCGCCATCATCTGGAACCTTGGCACCTGGGCCCTAGGGATCCCCAACTCCTCCTCCCACGCCCTCATTGGATCGGTCATGGGGGTCGGCCTCGCCAACCAGCTCATGTCCCCTACGGGCCAGGCCACGTCCGGGGTGGACTGGGGCCAGGCCGTGAAGATCGTTGAAGCCCTGTTGTTCAGTCCCCTCGTAGGGTTCGTGGCCTCCGCGCTCCTGCTCCTGAGCATGAAGGTGCTCCTGAAAACGAAAAAACTGTTCGAAGCCCCCAAGGACGCGTCCGCGCCGCCCATTTTGATTAGAAGCCTTCTGATCTTGACCTGCACGAGCGTCTCCTTCGCCCACGGCAGCAACGATGGTCAAAAGGGCATGGGGCTCATTATGCTGATCCTCATCGGCGCGGCGCCCACCGCCTACGCCTTGAACCGCACCATGCCCGACCCCTCCATGCCGGCGTTCATCGCAACCGCCCAGAAGGCTGAAACCTTCTTCGCCGCCAAGGCGGGGCCGACACCGGCTTACACGCCGGAGAAGGCCCGCCTGCGGATCGGCGACGCGCTCAAGGTGAAGACGGTGGATGACCCTGAGGTCTACGCCGCTCTGGCGGTGGTCACCGGCGAGATCGAGCAGCAGGTGCGCACCTACAAGACCCTGCGCCTCGTGCCCGCGGCTCAGACGCCCAACCTTCGCACCGACATGTATCTCGCCGGCGACGCCTTGCGCATCCTCTCCAAGTCCCCGGCCATGGCCGCCTTTCCTAAGGGGGACGCTTCGACCCTGAAGAGCTTCCTTTCCGGACTTCAATCTGGGACCCGTTTCATTCCCACCTGGGTGAAGGTCTCCGTGGCCCTCGCCTTAGGCCTTGGAACCATGGTGGGCTGGAAGAGGATTGTGGTCACCGTGGGAGAAAAGATCGGCAAGGAACACCTGACCTACGCTCAGGGCGCGTCGGCCGAGCTTGTCGCGGCGGCCACCATCATCGCGGCCGACAGTTTCGGTCTTCCGGTCTCCACCACCCACGTGCTCTCCAGCGGCGTCGCCGGAACCATGGCGGCCAACGGGTCGGGCCTGCAGTGGTCGACCATCCGGTCCATCGCCTCAGCCTGGGTCCTGACCCTGCCCGCGGCTATTATGATCTCGGGAACCCTCTACTTCCTGATCCGCCAATTCGTCTGAGGCGCAGGGCCCGTCGCTCAGGGCCCGTCGCTCAGGGCCCGTCGCGCAGGGGCTGAGGCGGCGGGGTCGGCCCTGAAGACCTGAAAAGCGCCGCCCATACCCGCGCCGGGACCGTCGGTCGCCGTCAAGCGATCCTGTGAGAGACGCGCGGGGCGGTCAGCCGGCCGCCAAGGGCCGTGGGGGGCCGCCTGGCTTCTCCAGGCTTGTAGGGCGCGCCCCATCGCGCTCGCCCATCCCAGCGCCTTAAGCGCCCGCCCGCCGCCCGACAGGAGACGCACAGAGGCCCTCTCGCGCGTCTGACCCAAGGCTGTTTCGCCGAGGGTCAGCCTTGGTTTTCTCGAGTTTGAATTATCGCGCGGCGTCATTTCCTCCGACGAGGAAGCTCCAAAGACCTTCGAAATAGCGGTTAAGCGCTACAGGGTCTCGGAACTGCGGGTCGCCGAGGACCGTTCGATTGATGGGATTGGAAATGAAAGCGCCGATCATGCCGGTCGCCACCATAGCCGGATCGTGACCAGCAAAGGCGCCTGTCCGTTGGGCGCGCGCGACCATGGCTGCGAGGTTCGCCGCCCAACGGTCGTTTTCACGTAGACTAACCTCCGTGATCGCTGGAAAGTTCGCCACATTCCCCGTGCCGATCAAATACAATTTGACGCTGTCTTCCGTCACCACCGCGTTCAGTATGGTTCTGCACGTCTCTTTGAGGGCGAGCATGGGCGGCATGGCCAACTGCGCCTCCGTTGGCGCGATGAGCTGTGAGAACAGCCAGACCCGCATCTCGACCACCGCGACGAGGAGATTCTCCTTCGAGCCGAAGCGGCTTAGAACCGTGCGTCGCGTCGTCCCGCTTTCCTGAGCGATCTGCTCGATGGAGGCGCCGCCGAACCCCTCGCGAAGAAATACGGCGAACGCCGCTTTAAGGATCTCTTCGTTGAGCCGGGTTGTTTCCTCTGTCGTCGGCCGCCCGGCCCGGCGGTCCGCCTTTAACCGGGTTGGGCTAGGCGAGGGAGCCTGGTCCATGTCATCGGCCATGGTTGGGCCGCCCTCCGCTGGACGCCGTCCGCGCACGCACCGTTCTCCCCCCTCTCTTCGCTCTTATGGGCGCTGTCTTATTAGAGCGCTGGCGTTTCGTTACAAGGGTGTGCGGCGAAGATCGCGCCGTTCAGCGTGACGCAGAGGCGCCAGCTTAAATGCACTATGAATGTGCTATTAATTTGAGGCTAGTGGCTATGGCAGGGCTTCGAGTGCGAGACGGTAAGTCCGGAAAAAATTGATTTTTATAGATAAATTGTGGCCCTTCGCGCCGCGTCCCTGAATCAGTCCAGCCATAGTCTGGGCTTTGCCCATTATTAATTGAACGCTGCAGGATAATAAAGCAGTCCGAACGATTGCCGGCGTTTCGCGAGCTTTAGAGGCAGATTCGCCTTGTCATCCTTCCTTAATGACGCGGTACCGTATCATTAAATCGCGGCCCTAACCGTCAGCCCGTGCGGTGTGGTGCCCGAGGGGAAAGGCATTCAAGGGGGTGAGCATGAAGTCTGGTTACGGTTTGGCCCTTCTGGCGAGCAGCGCCGCCTTGAGTTTCGCCGTCCCGGCGTCTGCAGACACTGCGGCCGCGTCGGCGCCGGCGAGCGACCCTGGGGCGGCCCCAACCTCCCAGGGGTCGCAGGTTCAAGAGATCGTCGTCACGGCTGAGAAGCGAACCCAATCGTTGCAGGATGTTCCGGTCGCTGTCTCGGTTATCAGCATGCAGTCTGCGGCGGCCATGGGCGTCACCGATGTTTCGTCAATCGAACTGGCCGTTCCCGGGTTGCAGTTTCCGCGCGAATTCAACGGCACCACGCCAACCCTGCGGGGCGTCGGAACCAATGTCGGGATCGGTTCGGCCGAGTCGGTCGTGGCCATGTACATCGATGACGTCTACGTCGCCTCTCCGGCGGCGACGACGTTTTCGTTCAACAACGTCAGCCAGGTGGAGGTCCTCAAGGGGCCTCAAGGCACGCTCTATGGCCGTAATGCGGAGGGAGGGGTCGTCGACATCAAGACGCGGGATCCGTCCGCCGCGCCCTCGGCGGACATAAGCCTTGGGTATGCGAACTACGACACCTATTCGGGCAGCCTTTACGCCAATGATGCGCTCACGAGCACCCTTTTTGCGGACCTGGCCGTGTCGTTCAACGATCAGGTCCAGGGCTGGGGTAAGAACCTCTACAACGATCGTCCCGCCTTCCGAGACGATGACGAGGCGGCGCGGACCAAGGTGCTCTGGAAGCCCGATGATCTGACCTCCGTCACCTTTACGGCCGATTTCAGCCGGTCCGTGTACAACGAGGGGATCGCCATGGCGCCGATCCCCGGGTCTCTCTTTCCCAATGGTCAGACATACCAGGGGTTCTACAATGTCGACGAGAACCCGGAAGGCCAGACCGACACGCGCCAGGAAGGCGCCAGCGTTAAGGCTGACCGCGACCTCGGCTTCGCCGATCTCATCTTCATCTCCGGCTACCGCGCCGTCCAATCCCATAACATCGCCGACGAAGACCAGACGGTCGCTGACAGCCAGACGTTCAACTACGACGACGACCGGCGGTCCTGGACCGAAGAGCTGAGACTTGTCTCGGAAAACTGGAAGAACATTCACTGGATCGCAGGCCTCTTCTATTTCGACGACCTCTCGGATCTGTCGCCGTTTGTTCTGACGGGATCGGCGGTGCCTGCGCCCTTCACCTCTTTGACCGAGTCCTTTCAGGTCCACACCCAGTCCTACGCCGGGTTCGGTCAGCTGACCTACGACTTGCCGGCTGGCTTCCACCTGACCCTTGGAGGGCGGTACACGTACGACAAGGTATTCACCAAGGGCACCGAAGCTTTAGACGACGCCATCGTTGCGGATGACACGGGTCAGGTGTTCCAAGATCACGACTTTACCTACAAGGTAAATCTCGCAAAGAATTTCACAAAAGACATCATGGTTTATGCTGGATATAGCACTGGCTTTAAGGGCGGCACGTTTAACACAGCCTCTCTATTCTCCACGCCCGTCGAACCAGAGCACCTCGGCGACATTGAAGCTGGCCTGAAAGCGGAACTGTTTGAGCATAAGCTTCGCCTCGATCTCGCCTATTACCACTATGACTACAACAACATGCAGGTCTCCACCTTGATCTCGGTGGACGGGCGGACAAGTGAGATTCTCCAGAACGCCGCCTCCGCGACCAATGACGGCTTCGAGGCGGATTTTGAGGCCCATCCCACCGACGCCCTGACCCTCAGGGGCGGAATTGAGGCCATGCATGCGCGTTTCGAGAGCTTTCCCGACGCGACCATCTCCGTTCCCCTCCCGGCCGGCGGCAACACGACCGTCTCCGGCAGCGCCGCCGGAAACGCATTGCCGCACTCTCCAGATTTCACAAGCAATCTTACGGCTGAGTATAGGTGGGTGTTCGCCCCAGGAGAGGCGTTGTTCGCTCTAGACTATTATTACAACAGCGGCTTCGCGTGGGATGTGGACAACCGGCTGAAGCAAAACCCCTACAACATCGTCAACACGTCGTTGACCTGGAGGTTTGCGGATCGGGCATGGAGCGTCCGGTTTTGGGGTAAGAACATTACCGGGACCAAATACTCGATCTACACCACCGCCAACGTCGTCGGGGACGAAGAGACGCCGGCGCCCCCCGCCACCTTCGGCGTCACCGTCAGCCGGCGCTTTTAGGGTCTTCCCAGAGAAAAAACCGAGGAGCTCTCATGTCCGCGAGCCAAATTAAGGCGTCAGCTGCGCCGGCGCCCCCGCAAATGTTTTTGAACGACGGGCGCATAGGGATCGACCCGCGACGAACCGCTCACCTTGTGGTGGACCTGCAAAACGGCTTCATGGCTGAAGGGGCGATGGCGGAAGTGCCCAAGGCCAGGGACCTCGTGCCGGCCGTCAACCAGATCAGTCAGGCGCTTCGGTCGGCCGGTGGGCTCATCGTCTACATTCGCTTCACGGTGGATCCAGGCGAACCCAAGGTCTGGAGCAGTCTTTGGGGGCGGCTTGTCCCTGCGTTTGGCGCGGCCATGGCTGAAACCTTCGCAGCGGGCGCTGAAGGCTACACCCTTTGGCCAGCCCTCGACGTGAGGCCAGAAGATCTCGTCTTGGATAAGACGCGGTTCTCGGCTTTCATTCCTGGAACCTGCGCGCTGAACGACGCCCTCGTCGAGAGAAACATCGACACGGTGATTGTGACCGGGACCCTCACCAACGTCTGCTGCGAATCCACCGTGCGCGACGCCATGCAGCTGGGATACCAGGTCCTCTTTCCCTCCGACGGCAACGCGACGCTGGATGACGCCGCCCACGCGGCCACGTTGGCGGCGCTCTCAGGAATATTCGCCGAGGTCTTGCCGTGCAGCGCCGTGCTCGAAAGGCTCGCCGTCGCCCATCCCTAGACGCCCAGGCCAAGGAGCCGACTTATGTCAGACGATATTCACTACCTGTCCCTGATCGACGTCTCAGGCCGTATTCGCCGGGGTGAGCTTTCCTCTGTCGACGTGACCGAGGCGCTGCTCGACCGGATCAACCGTCTTGACGGGCATTTTCACAGCTTCATCTCCGTCATGACCCAGTCCGCCCGCGCGCAGGCCGAGCAAGCGGATAGGGAGATTCGCTCAGGCTTCTGGCGCGGCCTCCTCCACGGCGTTCCTTTGGCGGTTAAGGATCTGCTCTACACCGAGGGGTGGCCCACCACGGCGGGCATGGACATCCTCAAGGGCTTCATTCCCCCTGAAGACGCGACCGTGGTGCGGCGCCTCAAAACCGCGGGCGCAGTTCTTCTGGGCAAGCTGCACATGACGGAAGGCGCGACCATGGATCATCACCCCACGCTGCCGCGTCCGGTCAATCCGTGGAGCGAGACCCATTGGACGGGGGTCTCCTCAAGCGGGTCGGGGGTCGCTCCGGCGGCGGGATTGTGCTTCGGCGCCCTGGGAACCGACACGGGAGGCTCTATCCGCATGCCGTCAGCGGCAAACAGTCTTTCCGGCATCAAACCGACCTGGGGCCGCGTAAGCCGTCATGGCCTCATCCATCTTGCCGAAAGCCTGGATCACATCGGTCCCATGGCGCGCAGCGTCGCCGACGCCGCCGCTATTTTGCAGGTGATCGCCGGTGCAGACAAAAGCGATCCCACGGCGCTCAGCGTCCCGGTTCCAAATTTTGTGGAAGAGCTGGGCGGGGGCCTAACCGACGTGGTGGTGGGGGTGGATTGGGATTTCGCCGGAAGCGGGGCGCCTGAGGCCCTCACCCAGGCGGTAGACCACGCGGTCCTTGCGCTGGAGAGCCTCGGCGCGCGGGTGCGCGAGGTTAAGGTCCCGGACACGGACGCCTTGTCGTCCCTCATTCTTCCCATGATGATGGCGGAAGTCGCCGCGGCCCATGCCGATTATTTCCCCGGCAACGCCGACAGATACGGCCCGCGCCTTCGCGGCATGGTGGAAGGGGCTCGTCAGCTTGATACGCTGTCAGTCGTTCGCGCTTATCAGGCCCGCGCGCGGTTCAACGGCGCGCTGGACGCTCTCTTCCGAGACATCGACATCTTGGTCACGCCGGGGATCGGAATGATCTTGCCCACATGGGACGAAGTCGAAGCCATGAGCGACGACATGGATCTGATGAGCCGCACGTTGATGAAGTTCACCTTGCCGTTCAACCTCTCCGGCGCGCCTACGTTGAGCTTACCAGGGGGCTTCACCCCCGACGGCCTGCCCATAGGCCTCCAGTTTATCGCTAAACGCCAGCAGGAAGTCCAACTGGTGCGGGCGGGCCACGCCTACCAGTCGGTCACCGACTTTCACACGCGCCATCCAATCCCCTAGTCGACCCACGGGTTGGGGCCCGGCGCGCCCGGCCTGACGCCCGGCCAGGCGCTCCTCGTCCCTAGCCGTCTGGGGCTTTTTCGGGCTGAAGGCTGCTTCGATCTTGCGCGCCGATAGTGGCGACGCCGGTTTCTCCCTGCCGGGGCTTGGTGATCGGCTCAGGCGCGGGTCAGGCTCAAAAACTCCTCACGGGTGCGCTGGTCGTCGCGAATCACGCCGAGAAGGTGGCTCGTGGTCAGGCTTGAGCCTGGCGTATTGACGCCCCTTAGGGTCATGCAGCTGTGCTCCGCCTCGATGACCACGCCGACGCCCTGGGGACGCAGAACCTCGTCGATGGCGTGGGCGATCTCGGCCGTGAGCTTTTCCTGGATCTGCAGGCGTCGGGCGAACCCGTTCACCACCCGGGCGAGCTTTGAGATCCCAACGACCCTGTTGGTGGGCAGATAGCCCACGTGGGCGCGTCCCACCACCGGCAGCATGTGGTGCTCGCAGAAGCTGACGAAGCGAATGTCGCGCAAGAGCACAAGCTGGTCATACCCGCCCACCTGCTCGAACGTCCGCTCGAGGTAATTGCGGGGATCCACGTCATAGCCCATGAAAAGCTCGCGATAGGAGCGGGTCACCCGGGCTGGGGTGTCCAGGAGGCCCTCGCGGTCAGGGTCGTCCCCCGCCCAGCGGATCAGCGTGCGCACCGCCTCTTCGGCTTCGGCGGCCGTCGGCCCGTCTGGGTTCTTATCCTTGGCCATGGACCTCACGTCGGTGTCGCCTCCTTGGGTATGGCCAAGCATTTGGGGGAGGGGAGGTAGCGGCGCAAGCGCCATTCGTCGTCGCCCGGGCGGCCGTAGACTCTCTGTTAACCATGTTCGACCAGCCTGCGATCTGGCGCCGGTCGAGCGCGGTCTTCTTTTTTACGAGGGTTTTGATGAACGGCGCCGAAGTTTTGGACGTCGGACGCGACGCCATATGGCTCACGATCCAGCTCTGCGCGCCCATGCTTCTCGTGGGTCTATTAGTGGGCATCAGCGTCGGCCTCCTGCAGGCGTTGACGCAGATCCAGGAGCAGACCCTGATCTATGTGCCCAAGATCCTGGCCGTGTTCATCGCCCTGCTCATCAGTCTTCCCCTCATGGGATCGCTCATGAGCGGTTTTATGCGCCAGATCGCCGCTCGAATCGCCGGGATGTGACGTGGAGCACTACGCCCTATCCGAGGAGGTCTGGGGGGCGGGTCTGATTTTCGCCCGGGTGGGCGCCCTTGCGAGTCTTCTGCCCGGCGTGGGCGAAACCGGCGTTCCCGCCCAGGTCCGGCTCGCCTTCGCCCTTCTTCTCACCTTCGTTCTCTATCCGGTGATCAGGACCAGCCTGCCGGCGGTGCCCGATTCCCTCGGCGTCCTGGTGGGGCAGCTCGTGGTGGAAATCCTCATCGGCCTCGCCCTTGGCGCCATCATCAAACTCTTCATGGGGACCCTCATCGTCACAGGCGAGGTTGTGTCTCTCCAAACTACCCTGGCGTTCGCCCAGACCACCAACCCCACCGAGACCCAGCCTGCCGCCACGGTGGGATCCTTTCTCACTGTGGTGGGCCTCGCGCTCATCTTCTCCACTGACCTGCACCAGCTCTTCATCGGCGCCATCGCCCATTCCTTTGTCCTGTTCGCGCCCGGCCATACCCCGCCGGTGTCGGACTTCGTGCAGCTGGCGATTCGCATGACCGGGGAGACCTTCGCCCTCGGGGTTCAACTGGCCGCCCCGGTGATGATCTTCGCCCTCATCTTCAACGTCTCAGCGGGCCTCATCGGCCGGGTCATGCCGCAGTTTCAGATCTTCTTCGCCGCGACGCCCTTGGCCCTTCTCCTGGGTCTGTCGGTTTTCGCCATGAGCCTCGGCATGGTCGGCCTCATCTGGACCGACCGCTTTCGCGCCTTCACCGCCGGTCTGACCTGACATGGCCGAAGAGAGCGACCAGGGTTCAAAGACAGAAGCCCCGACACAGCGCCGGCTCGCCGAAGCGCGGTCCCGGGGCGAGGCGCCAAAATCCCAGGACGTGTCCTCATTCGCGACCCTGGCCGCTGCAGCGTCAGTCCTGATTCTCCTTGGCGGAACCGCCGCACAGACCATCGTCCAGCGACTAACGCCCTTTCTTGAGCATCCGGACGCCATGGACATCTCAGGGACGGGCGGGGTCAATATCGGGCGCCTGGCCGCGTCAGCCGCAGAACCCGCCATCTGGGTGCTCCTGGCCGCCGCGGCGGCCGCCGTCGCGGGCAATGTCGTGCAGCAAGGCTTTGTGTGGACCACCGCGAAGATCGCCCCAGACCTCGCCCGCCTCAGTCCCCAGCAGGGCCTGAAGCGCCTTTTCGGGATCGACGGCCTCGTCCACTTCGCCAAGTCGCTGCTTAAGGTCGTCGCCATCGGGGCGACGGCATGGATGATTCTACGTCCGCGTGCGGCGAACTTGGAGAATCTTGCGGCTCTCAGCGTCGCGGGCATCCTTCCAGTGACCATAGAGGCCTTCAAGGCCCTCATCATCGCGGTTCTGGTGGTCCTTGCCGCCATCGCCCTGGCGGACTTCACCTGGCAGCGCGTGCGGTTCATCGAGCGCCTGAAAATGACCAAGGAGGAGATTAAGGAGGACACCCGCCAGTCGGAAGGCGATCCTCAGGTGAAGGCCAAGCTGCGTCAGTTGCGCCAGCGCCGCGCCCGGGCCCGCATCATCCAGGCCGTTCCAAAGGCCACCCTTGTGGTGACCAACCCAACCCACTTCGCCGTGGCCCTGCGCTATGTCCAGGGCGAGACCGCCGCTCCGGTCTGCGTGGCTAAGGGCGTCGACGCCCTCGCTTTACGCATCCGGGAGGTGGCGCAGAACTGCAAGATACCGGTTGTTGAGGATCCCCCCCTGGCGCGAGCCCTCTACGCCGCCATGGAGATCGACGAAACTATTCCGCGGGAGCACTATCAAGCTGTGGCCAAGCTCATCGGCTTCGTCATGGGTCAGGCGCGCCGACGACCGGCGCCGCCCCCGCGGCCAGCGCGACTCTAGGGCCTGAACGCCCATGGGGTCCCCACGCCGAAAGGATTGGACATGAACATGCGACCGTTGGATTTCGGCGCGGCTAAGGGCCCTAACGTCAAGATCTCTGACGCCGCCCTGTCCGCCGTCGGGGCCGGGGAGCGCCCGAAGACACGCCGCGCCCGGCGGGGGCCTGTGATCGATCCCCTCGCCCTTGGGGCGACGCTGTTTTTCCTCATCGCCGTGGCGGCCGCCGCTTATCCGGCCCTCCGCGGCGGTCCTATCGGCGTTCCGGGCCTCCTCCTTCTCCTGGGCCTCGCCGGGGTCTCGTTAGTGGGCGTCTTCGTCTTCGGCATGCGCGAGCGCGACCTGGGCGTCAGCCACGAGGAGGAGGTTCGCATGACGGACGCCCTCGTAGAGCCTGCCGCCCTCGCCCGGCCCGACGGCCGTCTCGAGGAGACCAACGCGGCGTGGCGCGCGGAGTTCGGCGCCGCGCCGCGTCTGCCTAAAACCGCCGTAGGCGGCGCGGCGCTCTATTCGGTTCTGGTGGCTGCCCGACGGGACGGCGCAGGGCGCGCCCTTGTACGGTACGGCGACCAGGAGCGCACGCTGTTGGTGTCGCGCCTGGGGGAGGGGCGCCTCCTCGTGCGCGTGTCCCTGGAACCCCAGCGCGAACCGGCTCTGTTAGCCGCCCCTGAGACTGTCGTGCGGGAGGAGGCGGCGCCGCCCCCACCCTCCGCCCTCGACGCCTTCGCTGCGGCCGCTCCCTTCGGCGCCGCTCTCCTCGACGGCGCCGATCCCTTCGACGCTGTGGTGGTTGAGGCCAACAGCGCCCTTGAGGCCATGACCGGCGGCGCCGCGCGGGCGGGCGTGCGGTTCGGCGATCTTTTGGATCCGGCGGGGCTGACGGAGGCGCGGGCGCGTCTGGACGCCCGCCGAGGCGGCCCGGTGGAGGTGCGTATTGCGGGATCCGGACCCAAGGTGGCCCACCTTTATATGACTGCGGCCCAGGGGCGGCTTGTGGCCTTCCTCCTCGACGTTTCGGAACAGAAGCAGCTTGAGATGCAGCTCGTGCAGTCCCAAAAGATGCAGGCCATCGGCCAGCTCGCTGGGGGCGTCGCTCACGACTTCAATAATCTTCTCACGGCCATTCAGCTCCGTCTGGACGAGCTTTTGCATCGCCACCCCGTGGGGGATCCCTCCTTTGAGGGTCTGAATGAAATCCGCCAGACGGGGGTCCGCGCCGCTGACCTCGTGCGAAAGCTCCTCGCATTCTCCAGGAAGCAGACGGTTCAGCGCGAGACCCTCGAACTTGGTGAACTGATTTCCGAGTTCGAGGTCTTGCTGCGTCGCCTTTTGCGCGAGGACGTGAAGCTCATCACCGACTACGGCCGCAACCTGCCCCTCGTGCGCGCAGACAAAAGCGCGCTTGAGACGGCGGTGATGAACCTTGCGGTCAATGCCCGCGACGCCCTGCGCAGCCACGGCGCGGCGGACGGCGGCGTAGGCGTCGTCAGGATCAGGACGGCCCGGCTCAGCCAGGGCGAAGCCCGCGGCCTGGGATTTCCGGACGCGCCCGAGAGCGGCGCTGCTCTTATCGAAGTGGCCGACAATGGTCCTGGCATACCGCCTGACGTCATGGCGAAGATCTTCGAGCCCTTCTTCACCACCAAACCCGTGGGGGAGGGGACGGGCCTTGGTCTGGCCACGGTCTACGGCATCGTCAAGCAGGCTGACGGGTGGATTCAGGTGGAGAGCATTGTGGGCAAGGGCGCGGCGTTCCGCATCTTTCTGCCCATCTACACGCCCCCCGCGACCCCGGACGGCGTTCCGGTGCGCGCGCCGGTCAAGGCCAAGCCCGCGCCTCGCGACCTCTCCGGCGCGGGGCGGATCCTATTCGTTGAGGACGAAGACGCGGTGCGGGTGGTGGCGGCGCGGCTCCTCAGGGCGAGGGGTTATGAGGTCATCGAAGCCTCCGACGGCGAGGAGGCCCTGGCCCTTGCCGAGGAGCACGCCGGCGAGATCGACCTCCTCATCTCCGATGTCATCATGCCGGGCCTTGATGGTCCAACGCTCTTGAAGCGGGCCCGACCTTTCCTTGGCAACGCTCAGGTGATGTTCATCTCCGGATACGCGGAGGCGGAGTTCTCAGACATTCTCGAGGGCGAGGAGGGGGTGACCTTCCTGCCCAAGCCCATCGACATCAAGGTCCTGGCCGAGCGGGTGAAGCAGCAGTTGCAGACCACCTGATCCCTAAGGCCGTCGGTCCATCTACCTGGGGTGCGCGCGGCGATGTCTTGCCGAGGCGGGCGGGCGCCACTAGCACGGGGCTTGCGCCGCTCCTTTCCGAGGGCGCTGCCGTGACGCAAGCCTCGTCAAGCCTTTTCCTGGTAAGAGCCCCCGTGATTGATCGTCGTCGACTTCTCGCCGCCTCCGCCCTCTCGGCCGCGGCTCTTGTTCCCGCAGTCGTTTCGCGCCGCGCCCGGGCTCAGACGCCGCCGTCTGCGGAGGCGGCGCGGCTCAACACCTTGCTTGAGCGGTTCATGGACCGCATGCTGGAGCGGTCGCCTGAGCTCGCCACCTCCCTAGGCCTGGACAAGGGGCCGCACGCTGCGGCCAAGGCACGCCTGGACGACAGCTCCCTCGCCGCGGCCGCGGCTGACCACAAGGAGAGCGAAGAGCGTCTTGTCGCTCTCAAGACCGTCGATCGCGCAAAGCTCTCGGGCATGGACGCCGTCAACTACGACACCGTGGCCTATGTGGAGGCCGTCGCTGCGGAGGCCGGACGGCGGTTCGCCTATGGCGGCGGCTTGGCCGGACAACCCTACGTTCTCAGCCAGCTCACCGGCGCCTACCAGGCGGTTCCGGATTTTCTGGACACGCAGCACGCCATCGAGACCCGGGCTGACGCCGAGGCCTACCTCGAGCGCCTCGCCGCCTTCGCTGTGGTGATGGACCAGGAGCGGGAGGCCCTCGCCCATGATGCGGGCCTGGGCGTTGCCCCGCCGGCGTTCATCATCAAGGCGGCCTTGGCGCAGATGGCCGAGTTCAGCGCCACTCCGGCGGATCAGGCGACCCTGGTTCTCTCCCTCGACCGGCGGGCGTCCGCCAAGGGCATTTTGGGGGACTGGCGCGGACGCGCGACGAAGCTTTATGAGGGGGCCGTCCTTCCAGCCCTGCGCCGACAGATAGAGGCGCTCACGGCCCTGCAAGGCGCAGCCTCGCCCCAAGCTGGCGTCTCGCGTCTACCGGATGGAGAAGCCTATTACGCCCTGGCCCTGCGCGCGGCGACCACCACGGAGTTGACCCCGGAGGAGGCCCACGCCATCGGCCTTGAGGAGGTAAAGGCCCTCAATAGCGCCCTTGACGCCGCCTTCCGCGCCCAGGGGATGACCACCGGCGCGCCATGGGAGCGGCTGCGGGCCTTGTTTAAGGATCCGCGCTTCCTCTACCCCAACACCGACGCGGGCAAGGCGCGCCTGATCCAGGACCTCAACGCCAAGGTCGAGGTCGTCGAGGCGAAGCTGCCTCAATGGTTCGGGGCCATCCCAAAGGCCAAGGTGGAGATCCGCCGGGTGCCCAAGGCCATTGAGGCGGGCGCCTCAAGCAATTACCAGTCCGGCTCCTTAGACGGCTCGCGCCCGGGCGCCTATTACGTGGTCCTGCGCGATACGGCTGAGGATCCCTCATGGCTGATGCCGACCCTCACCTACCACGAGGCCGTGCCGGGGCATCACCTGCAAGGGTCCCTGGCCCTGGAGGCGGGCCTGCCCCTTATCAGGAAGACTATCTGGTTCTCGGGCTACGGCGAGGGTTGGGCCCTCTACGCCGAACAGCTTGCCGATGAGATGGGGCTCTACGCAGACGATCCTTTTGGCCGCATCGGCTATCTCCACGACGCGCTCCTGAGGGCCGCGCGAATAGTTATGGATACGGGCCTCCACAGCCGCGGCTGGACCCGCGAACAGGCGATCCGCTACTTCGTCGAGAACCAGGGGGATCCTGAAAGCGCCGCCATAAGCGAGGTCGAACGCTACTGCGTATGGCCGGGCCAGGCCTGCAGCTACATGATCGGCAAGCGCGAGTGGCTTCGCTTGCGAGCGCGCTCAAAGGCGGCCCTCGGCTCGCGGTTCGACATCCGGCGTTTCCATGACGCCGGCCTCCTATCTGGGCCGACGCCCCTGACGGTCTTGGACCGCATCATCGGCGAACACGACCACGCTTGAGGGTTGGGCTCTCCTTAGAGCGGGCGGGTGGTGAGCATCTCATGGGGGGCGAAGGCCCCATAGCCGCCGTCCACATAAAGCAAAGGACGCGCGTCGTCGGGATTGAGGTCCACCCCGTGGACTTCGCCAAGGAGGATGGCGTGGGTGGACACGGGCACAATAGAGATAAGCCGGCAATCGAAATGCGCGATGGCCGAACGCAGGACCGGAGCGCCTGTGGAGAGGGCGCTCCACTCGCCGACGTTGAACTTATCGTCCCCGGGGCGGGAGACGGCAAAGTGATCGGCGATAGCCCGGTCCTCTGTGGAGAGGACGTTCACAGCGAAGACGCCCGCCTTTTGAATGGCCGCAAACGAGTTGGTGGACTGGTTGAGGCAGCACAGAAGCGTAGCCGGCAAGGCGGTCAGCGAGCAGACCGCCGTTGCGGTGAGGCCGTTGCGGCTCCCATCCTCATTTAGGGTCGTGATGAGGCAAACGCTTGCGGCGAGGCGGCGCATGCCGGATCTGAACACATCGGAATCGACCGTCGCCAGGGGGAAGTCCTCCATCGGGCCTCCGCCATAGCGAAGGCGGACCACCGCGTCGATACGCTGACGAGAGGTTTCTCAACCTCGGGCCAAGGCGACTGAAGTTTCCTCGACGCGGTGCATCGAGGTTTGAACCCGCATCGCCATGGCGCGATGTCCTCGTAGGCCCTCAGCGCGGCGATGTAGGCGCTAATCTCCGCGCCAACGCCACTTAAGGATCCTGGCGGGCGATGGCGAGCAGATGCCAATTTGGCGCAGACCACACCAAGTATCGGGCCTTGGCCCAACGGCTGCGCGGCTGTGAGGTTATGGAATTAGCCGTCAGAAAGGGCCGCGACGGCGAGCCAAGCGTAGGGCCGTCACCGCCCTGAAAATCGAGGACGTCGCCAGAAGCGTTCCCGACCACTCGCGGGAACGCCCGAGCAGAAGACTGCGCCCCGCGGCGATGTGGCCGTGCGATTCTAGGTGCATGCGCACAGGGATTTCCACCACCCTCACGCCTTAGGATCGGCCCCGCCTTGAGGGCATCGCTCGGGACCGCGGGCTCGGATCATCCTTCTGACGGCCTATGGGGTCGCAACAACCGTGACGCCTCAAGCGTGGTGTCTTCAAGGGCGTCGTCGATCTCCAGGCCGCCATCAACCGCTTCATCGCTGAGACCAACGACGATCCCAAACCCTTGGTTTGGACCGCAAAGCCCAACGCCAGCCTCGCCGCCGTCAAGCGCGGGCGGGAAACGTTAGGGTCGATCCTCTAGCAGATCTCTGGCCTTTCGCGCATTCTCCAGCTCGACAGGGGGGATGAACCGATGCAGCGCGGGGACACAAGCGGCAGCTTAGCCGCAGGGCGGCATCTACCACCTGAACCCACTGATGACGCCCCGTCTCCGTACGCATTGCTGTCGAGAGCAGGGGCTGTGCTCGGGGCTGTCATCATGGCCTATGGCG
>Ga0116231_10004166_pt1 | contig 29451 bp, 27 predicted proteins | sample S1TSphgellanicum_2_FD_89695 | JGI IMG/M metagenome (GOLD analysis project Ga0116231, IMG submission 89695) | Host-associated microbial communities from peat moss isolated from Minnesota, USA - S1T2_Fd - Sphagnum magellanicum MG | ecosystem: Host-associated > Plants > Peat moss > Unclassified...
ATCAAAAACTTGTTCGTCGTCGATGGTGCCAGCTTCGTCACCGCCGGCTGGCAAAATCCGACTATGACCATCCTGTCCCTCTCCATGCGCGCCTCCGAATATCTGGCCGACCAAATGAAGCAGGGAACGCTAACTTAAACCGGAACCTTTAGTTCCGGCATAGTCTTCGCCTGAAACAGCATCCTGCACGGCTTGGCAATCGCCCGCGCCACCCAATTCGCCTTGCGGGCGCTGTCAGTGGAAATCCCCGTCTTGGCATACATCTGCCGGTACAACCGCGAAATCAAGACAAACGCCAGCCGCGCCCGCAAAGATTTCACGCAATCCGACCGCTTCCAAATCGACGGCAAACTGTAAAAGCTGTCCCAAACACCCTGCGTCCGGTTGCGAATTTCATCCGAACTCATGGAAGGATGAGGCGTCATCATTTTGGGCCGCAAATGCGCCGGTATCAGCCAGTAGCGCGTCAGCGGAACATCGCCCACCATCTGCGGATTCTCCGCTTGCGATTTCTCCCATTTGGCGAAATCCACCGTGCCGGGGAAAGGCGTCATCATCACAAACTGGGCAAACGTGACGCCCGCTTTCTGCGCCAGGTCCGACGTGGCTTCAAAAGTATCCGGTTCATCGGTAGGCAAACCGAAGATAAAAGAACCCAGCACATGAACATCGTGATCGCGGAATGTTTTCAACTGCTTCACCAAACCGTCGCCGGAATAGTTGAAATCTTTGAACACAGCCTTCAAGCCGGCCGCCGTGACAGCTTCCACGCCCACCAGCGCGCCTTTAATGCGGGCGCGTTTCATGGCGTCCAGAAAATCCGTGTCTTCGGCCGCTTCCATGGTGATCTGGGTGAAGAAAACCATGTCTTTGGGAAGCTTTGCCAAGCGGTCCATCAGCACAAAACGTTCGTCGCGCGTGGCTTCCAGTTGCGCCACGCGTTCCAAATTGCCTTGCTGGCGCGCCAGCCGGATATCGGTTTTGGTGACCGGATAGAAATTGTCATCGGCCAGCGCGATAAAGCGGAAGCCTTTTCGGCGCAGCGCCACAATTTCTTCAATAACGCCGTCAGAAGCGCGCTGGCGCGGACGCTGGCCGTCTGTCCGCCAGACCGAACAAAAAGAGCAATGCTTGGCACAGCCTCGAACGGTCTGCACGGAAGCCCACATATAGGCGGCTTCGGGCATCAGATCCCAGCGGGCCTTTAAGAATTGTTCGGGTTCAATGCGGCCTCCGTCGTAAACGGCGTGGGGATGGCCCTCGATACAATCGTAAACGGCTTGTGACCAAACCACGTCGCCATCGCCTTTGACGACTGCGTGGGCCGCGCCGAGTTCCTGGCATTCTTCTGGAAAAAGCGTGGCATGAATTCCGCCGTAGATGACCCAGGCGCCCAGCGAACGCGCCAGTTTCCCCACTTCATAGCCGCGCAGCGCATTCCCGGTGTGAATGCCAATGCCGACCACGTCGCCGTGCCGAATGCTGAGCGGGTCTAGTTGTTCCAGCGTTTCGTCACAAATTACGGCGTCGCCAAACTCCTTGGGTGTGGCGGCTGCCAGCACGTAAAGCCAGCGCGGAGTGATGACGGCGGTTCCGAATGAAGAATCGCTGGGATTAATGAGATGGACGCGCAGACCGTCCGGTATGACCACTTTTTGAGAGGCCGGAGCAAGTCCAATATTGGTGAGGTTCAGAAGGTGTCCTTTAGACGGCGAGTGCGGACAGGGCTCCTCATGCTACCAGAAATGACCACTTGCGGTCACGACGACATTTAGTCGCCCAGCATTCGGCCGAGGCTTTGGAGGGATTCGACATTGTCGCAAACTGCTTTCAGGGCCGCCATCAGGGGGACGGCCAGTACTAAGCCGGTTCCACCCCACATCAAACCCCAGAACATCAGGGCGACGGTGACGGCGAGCGGGTTCAAGCGAACTCGTTTGCCGACTACTTTGGGATACAGGAAATTCATGGCCAGAATGTGCAGCGCGGCAGTGAAGATGAGCACGGCCACCACGATTTTGAATTTATTGGGGATTGCCAGCGCGGCCATGACGGGCGGAATGACGGAAAGCGGCAAGCCGACATACGGAACCAGGCTGAGAAACGCGCTGAGCGGCCCAACCAGCGGCCAATACGGCACCTCCAGAAAAAAGAAGGCGATGGCGCTGATGCTGGCGACAAAGACCCAGAGAAAGAAATTGCCCAGCACATAAGCGCGCGTGGCTTCGCCGATGGCGAGCCAGCTTCTGCCCACGACGTAGCGGTGTTCGCCCTTGAAGAGGCCGAGGAAGGTTTCGCTGATATGGTCGCTCCAGCTCAGCATGAAGTAGACCAGAAACGGCACGAAGGAGGCCATGACCAGGGTGTGGAAATAGCGCGAGGCATAGATAAAGATGGTGCCCAGCAGCGGTTTCGGATCGGTATGGATGCGCACTTCCTGAATAGCCGGCGGCACTACCGGCGCTGGTTCCAGTCCGGCGCGGCGGCGGCGCGCCTTCGCGGCTTCCTGCGGTTTTTGCTGGATTTGTTCTTCCTGCTGGCGCAGATTCTGCGGAACAACGGTGGCGATGGTGCGCTTTTCCAGGTCGTCCAGGCCGGTGTTAGCTTTTTCCAGAAGCTCGCTAACGCGGGAGCTGTAGGTGGGCAGGTCGTCGCTGATGCTGAGTAATTGTGACCAGGCGACCAGGCCGAGCATGTAAACCAGTGTGGCGGTAATGCCGATGACGGTGAGCGTGGCGGCAGTGCGCGGCAGGCGCAGCTTCATCACCAGTTGGACGACAGGGTCAAGGATGAAGGCGAAGACCGCGGAAACAATCAGGGTAACGAAAAAGTCGCGGCCATAGTAGAGCAGAGCGGTCAGCGAGGCGACGGCAATGACAGCCACACCAAGCTGGACGGTCTTCGAAGAGGGGATCGCAGGACTGAGTATTGCCAAAGCGGAGGTCCCGGTACCCTTACGGTAGCATGCGGCGGAGGTGCAATGCCGCGCGCCTATAATTCAATTTGGAGCAGCGAATACTAGCGCTGGATGTTGGGAAAAAACGCATTGGCGTGGCTGTGAGCGATCCTTTAGGAGTGACGGCGGTGGGTCTTCCCACGTTGCATCGCACACGCATTCGCGAGGATCTGGCGCGCCTCAAGGATGTCGCGGAGGAGCGCTCGGTAACAACTTTGCTGATTGGGCGTCCCCTGCATATGAGCGGTGATGAGAGCCGGCAGAGCGAGTACACGCGAGAATTCGCCGAGCGGCTGTCGGCATTCGCGGGATTGCCGGTTGTTTATTGGGATGAGCGACTGACGACGGCGGAGGCGCAGCGCCTGATGCGTGAAAGCGGCGCGACGCTGGAACAGCGAAAGAACGCGGTGGATCAAATGTCGGCTATCCTGCTGCTGGAAAGTTATCTGGGCTCACTGAATGCGTAAGGTCTTTTGGCTGTTTCTGGCCCCGCTAATTGTGGTGTCGATTGGCGCCGGCACGGCGGTTTGGTGGCTGACGGCTCCGTTTGCGGTGAACGAAGACGTGTTTGTGGAGATCAGCCGTGGCACATCGACAAGCGCAATTGCAAACCAGTTGGCGGAGGAAGGTGTGATCCGGTCGCCATATGCGCTGCTGGCGGTAAGGGCACTGCGGCCGGGATCGAAACTGCAGGCCGGCGGGTATGAGTTTTCCGGGACGCTCTCGGCTTGGCAGGTGTTCGACAAGATCCGGCTGGGCCAGGTGTTCTATGAGGAGATCACGGTGCCCGAAGGCAGCAGCATGTTTGATATTGCCAAGCTGCTGGGGCGGACCGACACCATCAAGGCGGCTGATTTTCTTCTCGCAGCGCGCGATCCGGCTTTGATTCAAGATCTGGATGCTGTTGCGCCGTCGCTTGAAGGCTATCTGTTTCCGTCGACCTATCGCGTGACCCATACGACGACGGCTAAAGATTTGTGCCGGCAGATGACGGGAGAGTTCCGGCGGCAATGGAACGGGTTGCATACGGCCCACGCGAATATGCACCGGGTGGTGACGCTGGCGTCGCTGGTGGAAAAGGAGACGGCCATTCCGGCCGAGCGACCGATGGTGGCGGCCGTTTTTGAGGCGAGGCTGCGGCTGAATATGCCGCTGCAGTGCGATCCGACAACAGTGTATGCGGCGCTGGTGGAAAACCGGTATCGGGGGACTATTTACAAGTCCGATCTGGCGAGCAAGAACGCGTATAACACTTATGCGCATGCGGGGCTGCCGCCGGGACCGATTGCCAATCCGGGGGCGGCTTCATTGAAGGCGGCTTTGGAGCCGGCGCATCTGAAGGCGCTGTATTTTGTGGCCAAAGGGGATGGGTCAGGCTCGCATCATTTTTCGGCTACGATTGCCGAGCATGAGGCGGCGGTCAGAAATTACCGAAAGAGCCAGCGTTAGCCGATGAGGCGGATTTCGCCTATGCCGCCATTGACTTCTACGCGGACGTTAACTTTGGCTTTGTCGTAGAGGTCGTTTTCCCAATGGTCGCCCTCCTTTTGCAGACCGGTGACGTTAATGCTGCCGATGCCGCCGTGGGCGGTGGCGTAGACGCCGACGCCTTCGGGCAGATGCACGGTAGCCTGGCCGACGCCGCCGTGAATGGTCACTTCGTAATCGTGCGCGGGCTTGCCGCTTAGATCGAGATCGACCTGGCCGACGCCGATTTGGACTTGCAGGCTGCGCAGCAGGAGGTCGCCGAGGTTTAGCTTGGCCTCGCCCGCGCCGCAGTTTATGCCGAGGTCGAGCAGGGTTTTGTTGGCGAGTTGCAGATCCCAGGTGTTCTTGGTTTTGCCGCCCCAATTGCTGGTGCCGCCCTCCGGCTGGCTGACTGTGATGGTGGCGTGCTCACCGTTGATGCTGCTGGTGACGCGGGGTTTGTAGCGGGTAAGGTTGTATTCCAGCGTGCCTTCGAGGAGCTTACTTGCGCCGCCGGACAATTTCAATTCGCCGGCTCGCATATTGAGTTCGACGTTGGCTCGGTCGGCGGTGCCGGCTTCAATGCTGACGGGCTGGTCCACCAGCGGGCCTGGTGTTTCGCGGCCGTCGAAATCGCAGGCGAACAGCAAAAAGAGACCGGCAATGCAGACGATGATGGACTTCATGGATGCTCCTGTTCCATTTACGGACACTGGCGTCGGAATGTTCAATCGATCATTCTTCCCCAGCCACGGCGAATTCGGAGAGGCGGTTGCGGATGGAAAGCGGGGCGTCGGCCAGCACTTCGCAGTAGGTTTCTTCGTAATGCTTGGAAATAATGGCGGCGCGGTCGTGGAGCAGATGAAGGGCGCGGCCTTCGCCGAGAGGCAGGCGAAACTTCTGGCGGGCGACGGGGTCCTGGACCAGGCGCTGGTCGATCAAGGCGCGCAGGGCTTCGAGACCGGTGCCGTCGCGCGCGGAGATGAAGGCTGCGCCCGTGTTGGATTGGCGGGCAGTTTCGCCCAGCAGGCGATGGGTGACGGTGGCGGGGTCCTGATGGCGGTCGAGTTCGGCAAGCTGGTCGGACTTGTTGAGCACCAGCACTTGCGGGGTGGTTTCCGCGCCGATTTCGGCGAGGACCTTCATGACGTGCTGGGCTTGTTCGGCAGCGACCGGAGAGGAGACATCGACCACATGAAGCAACAGAGCGGCGGCGGTGACTTCCTCGAGCGTGGCGCGAAAGGCGTCGACGAGGGTGGTGGGGAGATTGCGGATGAAGCCTACGGTATCGCTGAGCAGTACGCGGCGCTGGGAAGGGAGCTTGATCTGGCGGACAGTGGGGTCGAGCGTAGCGAACATGCGGGCGTCGGCGAGGACACCGGCTCCGGTGAGCCGGTTGAAGAGGGTGGATTTTCCCGCGTTGGTGTAGCCAACCAGGCCGATTGTCGAGAGCGGCACGGCTTGGCGCTGGGAACGCTGGACGCCTCGGGTGGCGCGCACGCGCTCGATATCGGATTTAAGTTTGGCGATGCGCGCGCCGATGCGGCGGCGGTCGGTTTCAAGCTGGGTTTCGCCGGGGCCGCGGGTGCCGATGCCGCCGCCGAGACGCGACATTTGCGTGCCCCGGCCGGAGAGGCGCGGCAACAGGTAATTCAACTGCGCCAGTTCCACCTGCAACTGGCCTTCGCTGGTGCGGGCGCGGCTGGCGAAGATGTCCAGGATGAGCTGGTTGCGGTCGAGGATTTTGACTTGCAGGCGCTTTTCGAGATTGCGCAACTGGGTAGGGGTGAGTTCGTGGTCGAAGATGACGAGGTCGATTTTGTCGGCATGAACGCGCTGGCCGATTTCATCGACTTTACCGGAGCCTAGGAGTGTGGCAGCATCGATAGCGGGGCGGGATTGGGAGATACGGTCGACGACGAGACCGCCAGCGCCTTCGGTCAGGGTAGCTAATTCTTGGAGCGATTCGTCAACGCCGGCTTCGAACCCGGGGATGGCGGCGTTGCGGGACCGGGTGGTGACGTCGATACCGACAATCAGCGTTCTTTCAGCGACGGAGGATGGGGGCACTTAGAAGGAATTGTCTTCGTAATCAGTCTTCTTGATCAGGGCCGGGCAGCGGGGCGCCTGGAGCGGCCGATGAGGCTCCTCCGGCGGCTGCGCCGGAATGAGCGGATGAACCGAGAGGTTTCGACATCACCACGGTGGAAATGGCGTGCTTGAAGATGAGCTGTTCCTGATTGTTGGTTTCGAGGACAACGGAATACTTGTCGAAGCTCTTGATGCGGCCGGAGAGCTTCACACCACTCATCAGGTAGATAGTCAAGAATGTCTTGTCTTTGCGAGCGTTATTTAGAAATGCTTCTTGTATGTTTTGCGCCAGCTTGTCCAATGTAAATCCTTTGTCTGGTTGGCCTTTGCCGAATGTGGCAGAAGCTTTGCTTATCGTCCAGTCCGGTAAAAAGATGCGGAACTGTACTCTTATGGTACTTTGGACCGCGTTTACGAGACAGGAGTTTCGGATCGGTTTGTCAGGATTACGGAACGAACGCGGTGAAAGTTGAGGCTGGAAGGAATTTTTGTGGCAGGGAAGCGCAAGAGAAGCGAGACTCCGGTAGGCCCGGCAACCGCTCTGTTGAAAATCCGGCGTAAATGGTTGATTTCAAACGGCAGGGCAACCGCTCCCTAACGGTCGCGGCTCGGAAGCGTAGCGGACGACAGAGCGTTCAATCGGTGATTGCGCGCCTGCCTCGAGAAAAGCCCAGCGCATTGGCCAAAGCAAGCTGAAGATTCGGGCATCAATCACTGAAAAGCAAAGGCTGTTATCGGGCAGCCAATATCAATAGCGCAAAGTATTTTTCAATTACCCGCGCTGAAGCGGATAAAAATGCCTAAAGCGGGAGAGGCTCTATTTACGCTGGCGAAGGCAGACCGGGACTATGCACCGAGCCACTTTCCAGCAACACGGCACAATACAGGCTCCATCGCCACGATTCGTCCTTCCGCATCGCGCGATCACTGGTTCACCAGCTTCCCTGTTGCCCTCTTTGCTGCAAGCTAAGTTCATAACAGAGTAGTACTAAGACTTCGGCACTCCGACCTCAGCCGGAACCTCGCTCGAATCCCCCAGCATTTCCCAGCGCTGCAAAGCAATGGGCACATTGCCATTGCTCCAGACAAAATCATTAAATTTCAGCAGAGAGAATCCCTTGCCCTGTGCGCGGCGCGCGTCGGCGAGCAGATTCGTGATCTGAATCTTGCCCACCTGATAAGTAATCGCCTGCCCCGGAGTGCTGGCAAACAGCGCCGCCTCCTCCATCGACGTGGCGCGGTCCATCGGAACCGTCTCCTGCAGATAATGCGCCGCCTGCTGCAGCGTAAAAATCCCCAGCGCCAGTTTGACATCCACTTCCACGCGCAAAGCCCGCAGCCGCATAAAACTGTAAATAATCTCGCGGGTGCGCGGCTTGTTATCGAAAAGCCCGGCCTGGAGCATCATCTCTTCGGCATAAAAGCCGATGCCTTCGTTCGCGCCGGAATCGTAGTAATGCCGCCGAATCGGATCCGCATTCGCCCACGCCAGCGTCAGTTGAAAATAATGCCCCGGCACCCCTTCATGCACCACAATCGGGCGCGGATCCTGCGCCGTCGATAAATAAAAGAACCCAAGATTCGGGCTCGGCACGCGAATATAACTGGTGCCATCCTGATCCAGACGCGAAGGCCCTGTCAAATCATCCGTCACGCCCAGATCCTGCAGCGGCGCCACATAGTCCGGCAGCGGCAAATTGCGGTAATGCTTCATCCACGCGGGCACAGTCAGCAATTGCTGCTTCGTCAGCAGTTCGCGAATTGCTTCCTCATCCACCTTCTCCTGCGCAATCTGCGCCGCCTCCGTGGGGAATATCGTCAGCGCCGGCGCCTCCGCATCACGGGCCTTCTCATAACTCTCAAACGCAAACGAACGGTTCAATTCCTGGCGGCTCATCGCCAGCAACTGTTCCGGCGAATAGGGCAGGAGGGCGACATTGCGCAGAAAAAAGATATAATTTTCGCGCCCGATGGCGGTGTCTTTCCGCATCGAAGGCAGCCGCTCCTGAAGCCACGCCCGATACTCCGTCAAAGCCGGAACCGCGGCGGCTACTCCCTTTTTCAGCGCCGCGCCATTCTCGCCCGTCAAATGCGGTACCAGCGCGCTCTCCATCGCCTTCATGCGGCCCAGGATATCGTCCAAAGCAGCAATCGCCAGTTGCGCAAAGGGCTCGCGCATATCGGTCAAATTCTCGCGCGCCGCATGCAGCGTCGCGGGAACCGATTCCAGCCGGCTCACGATCTGCCGCTGCCGGTCTTCGGAAAACGGCTCGGGCGGCAGCAGCAGCAAATACATGGCGCCGAGTGACTGGTCGACATAGAAAACCGGATTCCGACGCCATCCCTGTTCGATATCCAGTTCCCAGCGCACGCGCGCCAGGGCTGAGCCCAGAAGGCGGTAATCCACTTGCTCTGGAACGGGCGCATCGGCGGATGGCTTCATCTGCCGCCAGCGATGCTCAAAGTTATCCAGTTGCTCGCGCCGCTGCTCGACCACCGCCGGCGACCAGTTCACCGCAAAATCGGCGGGCCGCTCAATGCGCGGAATATCGTCTTCGCTGAACGGCTGCTCCACCGCCCGCCACGTCCAGAAGCTCTCGCTTAATTGTGGCAAGGTCTCAGCCGTGGTCAAGCCCGCGAAAAAGAGCAGCAATATCGGAAACTTCATCACACAATATTCGCATCGCAAGCGAATGGCAGAGGAGACCGGCAGAGGGAACCAACTCCCTAGCTGCTTGTCGGCCTAGGCGGTGATACAGATTCCCCGGTTTGGGTCCGCTCGACCTCATTCGCTGCCGCGCGCTGCTCTGATTCAACCCCCTCACACGCTATTCTGGCAGTAGCATGGCTTTGGGCATAGCTGCCGCCACCGTTTTCAGCTTCTTGCTGTTGCAAACTCAGGCAAACACATCGACAACCGAGAATAAACCAGCGTCCGCAGCCGACGCGCCAGAGGCGCCGCCGCCGCTCACCTGCCCGGCCGGCACACCCATTGGCCCCGTCGATCTCGAAGTCCGCTCGCTCAAAAGCCCGGACCCGCTGCCCTTCCAAACCATCATCCACCTCAGTGAAGGCGACACTCTCCTCTACAAACCCATCCTCAAGGGCAAGGAAAAACGCATCGGTGAAGTCGCCCTCGTCATGGTCCCGGCAAAACGCTCGGCCGACGAACCCATGCTCATCGTCACCGACCCGAAACCCGCCGGCAAACCGGAAGAATGGTCCATTCCGCAAACCGTCACCCTCGCGGCCTTTGTTTACGGACCTGCCGGCCTTAGTAAGAAAAAAGTGGAAGGCTTTCTCTCCCAGGACGACCAGCTCGTCGCGCAGCTCGCCGACTACGCCGAAAAAACCTCCCAGACCGAAGCCCTTCTCTCCGCCCTGGCCGAGAATTCGTCGCCCGCCGGCATGAACGCAGCCCTCAGCGGCTTCGCCTCTCAATACGGCCTCTCCGCCCAGATTGACCGCACCGCACCGCCCGCCGTCCAGGCGCAAACCCTCTTCGCCACCATGAACCCGCAACTGGCCACCTATAACCCCCTGGCCAGCGACACCGGCCAGCGGCTCGGCCAGACCGCCAGCCTCGCCACGGCCGCCGCCACTCTCTTTTTTGGCAGCCCCATCGGCCTGGCCGCCGGCGGCACCGCCATGCTGCTGGACCTCCGGTACATCGCCTTCCCCGGCACCGTCTTCCGCTCCTCCTTCGCTCAGCCTATGCCCTCCGCTAAACCGGCCACCGGCACGCCGGCCAGCAGTCCCGGAGTCAACCTGTGCGGCCAGCGCGGAGCCCTGCCTCCGCACACCCGCGCCGCTTACATCTGGGCCACGCGAATCCCCAACGCCCCCACCCCGATCATCACTATCAAGGAAAGCAATTACATTCCAGAAACGCTCAAAACTTCCATCCCCGTGGAAGTCCCTGACCAAGCCTGGAAATATCTCCAGCGCGCGCGCGATTGGTCGCTCGTCAGCGACAAAGGCGTCAAAACAAAAATCAGCGTCATCAAAATCGGCAACCAGCATTCGCTTGAAATCGACCTGAACAAAGCCAAAATCACACCCGGCGACTACAAGCTGGAAGGCTACTGGGATTGGAGCGATTTTTCAGCCAGCGGCGTCATTCACGTTCGCCCCTTGAGCGATTTCAAAAACGCCAAACTCCTGCCCGCTTCCCAAGACAACCTGCTCGCCCACACCGGCAAAGTGGCCGTCACGCTCTCCGGCGACGATTTCGAATTCGCCGACAAAGTGGAATTGAAAAAACTGGGTGACGAGTTCGCTGTCGCCGAACCCCTGCGCTTCCTGCTCCCCGTCGGTCCGCATAAAGGTCCGCAGGACCACATGGACATCCAAATCGACACCTCCGGCCTCGACCCCGGCAAATATCAACTGCTCATCTCCCAGGACGATTCCAAAGCGAAGCCCGTCACCGTCGCCGTGCTGCCCAATCTTCCGAAAATCGAAAATCTGCCCGTGCTGCTCAACCAGGGAGTCGCCACCCAGCATTTCGTCCTCAAGGGCGAACGTCTGCAACTGCTGTCGAAACTGGAATCGCCCATAGCCGATTTCCAGCTTTCCGATACCTCGCCTTCTGGCACCGAACGGAGCCTGGTAGTCAGCTTAAAGGGCGATGCAAAGAGCGGCACCTCTGATCCCATCACGGCCTATCTCAGCGACCGCACCGAACCGTGGAAACTGCCGGACGCCATCCAAATCACAGGACCGCTTCCCGCCATCGCCAGCATCAAATTGTCTCTTCCCACCGGACTCGCAATTGCCCTGCTGCCGGACGAATTTCCCGCCGGTTACATGCTCACCGCGCTCCTCGACGTCAAAAACATCCGTCCCAAAAGCGTGCTGCGCCTCTCGTGCCTGGAAGATGTCGGTGCACACCCTGCGCTCACTCTCGGCGAGCAGAGCGCCAAATCCAGCCTCCAGCAACTCTCGCCCGATCAGCTATTTCTCTCCTACGATACCAGCGAATTTCCCGCCGGCTGCACACTGCAAGGTCAAATCGATAACGGACAGGATGGAAAATCGCAGCCTGTGGAACTGGCTCATCTTCGGCGTCTGCCCTCCATCACCAGCTTCACCGCCGAGCCTGCGCCTCCGCCACCGGCAATAGACGCGCTGCGCACCTATGAACTGCGCGGCATGAACCTGGAAATGGTCGAAAAAGTCGGCTGGGATGCCAACACACCCCAATCCATCCCCGGACTGCCCACGCCCATCCAGGGCCAAGGCCAGATGCAATCATTAATGGTTAGCCTGCCAGACCCGCCCAATCCGAAGGCAACACTTTACATCTGGCTGCGCGGAGAAACAGCCGGACGCGCTACCACTATTTCATTGACGCCATCCCAGTCTGGAAACCCTGCCGCCAATGTTGCGCTGAAGTAGGCGGAACTGTTTTCCGGCCGTGCGCCGAAGCGGGCGCACATGTTTTATAGTTGAGGTCAATTGAAAAATCTGCCCAACGCGCTGACTCTGGCACGGATCTTCCTGGTTCCGCTGTTCATTGCCGCGCTTGTGCAGCATAATTTCCAGATCACGTGGGACGGCCGTATCATTGTCGCCAACGATTTCCTGGCGCTCATCATTTTCCTCGCCTGCGCGTTTACCGACCTGCTGGACGGCTACCTCGCGCGCCGCTGGAAACAGGTCACGACCGTCGGCACCCTGCTCGACCCCATTGCCGATAAGCTGCTCATCTCCGCCGCCTTGGTTTCACTCGTCGAAATGCGCCTGCTTCCCGGCTGGATGGTCATCCTCATCATTAGCCGCGAATTCGCCGTCTCCGGCCTGCGGGGCATCGCCGCGGCCGAAGGCTACACCATTAAAGCTGGCGACGTCGGCAAATGGAAAATGGTGTTTCAAGTGATCGGCGTGGCGCTGGTGATGATGTCCATCCGCTGGCCCGGTCTGCGCCCCTACGCGATGACCGCCATGTGGGCAGTGGTCATCTTTGGCGTCTGGTCCGCAGCCGACTATCTGCGCCGATTCTGGCGCAAGGTGGACGACAGCATCAAACTCCGCCGCCGCAACGAACTGTTAACTATGGAACGGGCGAAGCGCCGAATCGAACGCGCGGAACGCATTGAGAAGAAGAAGGCCAGCCGAGCCGCGACCGCGGAATCGGTCCGGCGTCCCAGCTAACCGCCAACGTGATTCACCGGCCGCAGTTCAGCGCCCTCAGCCGGTTCAATCTCATACCCGGTTTTCGAAAAGATCACTGTCCGAGTCTTGCCGCGCGGCCCAATTGTGCCAATCGCCTTGCCGTTAAAAACAATACTCACACCGCCCGCGTTTCCGGTTCTCAGCCGCGCGGTATCCTGGCCTTCCAGCACCTTCGTTTCCGCCGCTTCCAAAATACCCGTATAAGCAGGCTTACCATCCGCACTCACGCTCAGCCAAGTCCGCTCCGTGGCAGCCAGTTCCAGATGAATTTTCTCGGGAACAACGTCGGGAACATTCACAACCGAAGTGTCCGCGTCCGAAACCTGCGGAACAGGCTGCTGCGCCGGAGCTTCTGGAGCGGAAACCACTTTCGCTTCCAATTTCGCCGCCGCCGGCTCAGCCTGTGGCTTCGCAAAAAGCGAACTGACCACGGAATATTGAAGCAATGACGGCTTGTACGTTTTTATGTAGGTAAAGCCGCCCGAACCGAGCGCCACAATCCCCAGAAGGATGGCCATCGGCATCACCCAGCTCCAGTCCCGCTTAACCCGAGCCTGAAGGGGTGCCGCACGCACAATCTGGTGTTCACCTTGTCCGGGCAAATCAGGCTGCCGCATGATCCCCGCCAAAGATTCGACGCCAGAGGCCAGGGTGACGAACTCAAGGCCCACGGTCTCGGCGTATTGGCGAACAAAACTGCGATAAAAGAACGGCGAACTGATATTCCTTACCTCGTCCGTCTCAATGGCGACTAGGTTCTTGGAATTAATCCGCGTGCGCTGATTTATATCGTCAAGGGAGTATCCCTTTTTCTCGCGCGCTTCCCTTAATCTGGATCCTACAGATTGCATCAGTTTTTGGCTTCTGACGGCCCTTCCTTATTCTGTAAAGCTATAATACTACGGTACTTTGAAGCAAGCTCTTCTCTCATGCTTAGGCTGGAATAGTTGTTCTGGCTGTCGGTAATGGTACTTTTTCCTGCGTATGCCTAAACTCAGCCAAAACAACTTCTCCCAAGCAATGTGTGAAGCTCTACTTCTATTTTCGATCTTTAGCGTAGGAATCTTTAGCCCTTTTCGCGCATTTGCAGCTCCCGCAGCCGCCCCGGCCTTCAGCGGAACCTTAGCCATGGCCGACACACGCCGCGCCACCGCATTTGGTGAGCGCCCCTCGGGATCGCCTGCAAATACAAGGCTTCGCGATTGGATTGTGTCCAAACTGAAACCGCTGGGCGGTCAATTGACCATTGACTCCTTTATCGGCCAAACTCCAACAGGACCAGTACCGATGGCCAATTTAATCCTTCGCTTTCCTGGGACCAGCGGTCGCGGCATTGCTGTCACAGGCCATTTCGACACTAAGAAAATTCCCATGGTTCACTTTCTCGGTGCCAATGACGGCGGCTCCTCCACCGGATTTCTCCTGGAATTCGCCCGCGTCGCTGCAAGAATGTCACATAACGATGATCTTTATATTGTTTTTTTCGACGGTGAAGAAGCCGTCGGCGAATGGACCGACCGCGACAGCGTCTACGGCAGCAGACACCTGGCCGCCAAATGGGCCAGCGACGGAACCCTCGCCCGCTTGAAAGCCCTCATCAACATCGACATGATCGGCGACAAAGATCTCGACATCATGAACGACGCCAACTCCAACGCCGGACTTGCCCAGCTCATGCTCTCCGTCGCCGACAAACTGGGCGATGGCAAATACTTCCTCCGCGACCGTCAGGGCATCGACGACGACCACATGCCTTTCGCCCAGTCCGGTGTCAACGTCCTGGATATCATCGACTTCACCTACGGGCCAAACAACGCCTACTGGCACACCGCCCAGGACACCGGCGACAAACTGGGCGAACACAGCTTCCAGGTGGTCGGCGACGTCGTTCTCGGCATGGTTCGTGAACTCGACCGTTAAGACCATGCCGTCCGCCCAAATCAAAATAACCAACCTCAATCTTCATTCCATCGCCATAGCCGACCCGCCCCTCCGCAGTTCCTATGGCCTGCACGCTCCCTGGGCTCTGCGCACCATCGTCGAACTGGAAACCGACTCCGACATCACCGGCTACGCCGAAACCTACGGCGGCGAAGCGCCGAAAGCTGCCCTCGAAGCCGCCCGCCCGCTCCTCTTAGGGCGCGACCCCTTCCAACTCGCCGCGCTCCACCAGCAAATCTCCCAACAATCCGCGCAGTCGGCCCACGTCCCTGGCGGGGCGTCGCAAACCTGGCTAGTCCCCGGCGAAAACCCTCTCGACCAGGCCAACCGAACCTTCGCCGCCCTGGAAATTGCCTGCCTCGATATCATCGGCAAAGCGGTCGGCAAACCAGTCTGCGATCTCCTCGGCGGCCGCGTGCGCGACCGTGTCACCTTCTCCGCCTATCTCTTCTACAAACACGGTGGCGCGGGCGGAGATTCCAGTTATCAGGATGAATACGGCGAAGTCCTCACCCCCGAGTCCGCCGTCCGCGAATGCCGCCAGATGATCGCCCAATATGGGTTTCAGGAAATTAAACTCAAAGCCGGAGTCCTGCCGCCAGAAGTCGAAATCAAGACCATCCAGGCCCTGCGCGCCGAATTCGGTCCCAAAATTCCGCTGCGCATCGATCCCAACTGCGCCTGGTCGGTGGACACCTCCGTCCACGTCGGCGAATCCCTGCGCGAAGAACTTTCGAACGGTGGTTATCTCGAAGACCCCTGCCCCGCCCTGGAAGGCATGTCCGAAGTGCGCCGCCGCCTGCTCGCCCAAGGCATCGAAACCCCGATCGCCAGCAACGTCGCCGTGACCAGCTTTCAGGACGTGCCCAAAGCCAAATCGCTCGACGCCGTTCAAGTCGTCCTCTCCGATCCGCACTACTGGGGAGGCCTTCGCCAGGTCCAGTTCCTCGCGCATTTCTGCCAAATGCTCGGCATCGGCCTGTCCATGCATTCCAACAGCCACCTCGGCATCAGCCTGATGGCGATGACGCACGTCGCCGCCGCCTCGCCCAACCTGACCTACGCCTGCGACACTCACTACCCCTGGCAAAGCGAACAAGACGAAATCGTCGCCGGGGGCCGAATCAAATTCGAAAACGGCGCGGTCCTCATCCCCGAGAGACCCGGCCTCGGCATCGAAATGGACTACGACCAGCTAGCCCGCGGCCGCGAACGCTACCAAAAAATCGACCTCCGCAAGCGCGACGACGAAGCCGAAATGCGCAAACACGTCGACCCCAACTGGAAACGCGTCCTGCCGCGCTGGTAGCTTATTTAAACGCCTTTTCCAAAAACTTCACCACCCGCTGGCGCGCATCAAACCCATGCCATGGCTCATTCACCGGCATCCCGTACATCCCGCGCGCCAGGGGCCCATGATTGTCGCGCGGATAAACCACCAAATCCACCGGAACTCCCGATTGGCGCAACGCCCGGTACATCTCCTGCGACTGCCCCAGCGGATCGGTTGTGTCTCCCTCCCCTTGCAGCAGCAAGAACGGCGTCGTCGCATGGCTCACCCCAGCCAGCGGACTCTGCCGCCACGCATCCTGCGGATGCTCCCAAGGTTTGCCGAAATACCACTGGTCATAATAGGACCCGCCTTCCGTCCCATATTCGCTGTACTGATCAATCACCGGAGCGCCGCTGATAATCGCCTTGAACCGCGACGTCTTGCCCTCCACAAAACCTGCCATCTCGCCGCCGTAGCTGTAGCCCTCTAAAGCCAGCCGGTCCGCGTCAATTGGCTCCGTCTTCAGCACAAAATCCACGCCCGCCATAATGTCCCGGTAATCGCCCCCGCCCAGATCATTTTTGTTCGCCGCCGCAAACGAAGCCCCGTAATTCGTGCTTCCGCGCGGATTGCTGCGCAGCACCGCCCACCCATGCCCGACAAGAAAATTCACAAACGGTTCGTAGCTATCCAGATATGCGCCCATCGGACCGCCATGAACCTCCACCACCAGCGGAACCTTGTGTTCAGCCGCCTGCGGAGGCAGATAAAGCAATCCCTGAATCGTGAAGCTATCGCTCTTCCACTGAATGCGTTTAGCCGTCACCGCACGGTTGTTCGTCGGCGTCAAAGAAGGCGTGTTCAGAACCTGCGCCGGCGTTCCCAGATCCGCTGTATAAAAGAGAGACACTGGCTGGGTGCTGCCGCTGCCCAGAAAAACCCAGCCCGTATGCCTGGCATTGGTGTGAAACGACCCCGCAACCGAGGTCGGAAAATGCAGGGGCTCCTGCTTGCCATCACGCAAACGGATCAGCATGGTCTCCATCCCCATCCCGGCCGCCGCCAGAACCGAACCGTCCGGCAAAGGAAAAACTTCCTGGCCGCCAATTGACCCGCTAAACCCATCCGTCAGATTTCTGCTCTGGCGTGTTCTCAAATTCAGCTCGGAAAGATCCCGAAAGCCCGGCGGAGCATCCTGCCGCGCCTGCGCTAAAAAGTCAATCGAGCCGCCATCCTCTGTCCAGACCGCACCCGAAACCGTTGCTGGAATTTCCGGAATCTTCTCCGGATGCCCGGGATCAGCCGCTTTCACCCGCCAGACACCGGCGCTCGGCTTCAAATCGTCGGCGTCATTCGGCTCCTCGGCAAGCGCCACCAATTCCGTGCTGTCCCGCTTCCAGGCGGCCTGACGCACATCAACCGGAACGGCAACCGGCGTCACTTTATCGCTCTCTGGATTTAGCAGATAAAGCCTCCGTCGGTGCATTTCATGATCCACCCAATTGGCATCCGCCTTGGCTTCCGTCTGCTTCTTCTCGCCCGGAGTCTTCGGGTCGCTGGCAACAATCGCAATCATCTTGCCGTCTGGAGAAACTTCAAACGAACCAACATCAATCGGCAAGGCCTCGGCCTTCGCATCCGCCTTCGAACTCTCCGGCGGCACCGCATCGGCAATCTTGGAAGCATCCACCGGAGGAACCACTTTCAAATCGAACGCTTTGGCCTCACCGCCATTCAACGGCAGACGGAAAAGCTGAGTATGCTCGGTCCGGTGCGCCAGGAAAAGAATGCTATTCCCGTCCGGCATCCACACCGCCCCAAGTTCGCCAGCCTTATCGGAGTCGGGCGAATAAGTAAGCTGGCGCGAACTGTTCTGCGCAATACTCACCAGCCAGACATGCGATTTTGCTCCATCCGCCGTCGAATCAATAATCCGAACCAGCACGCTCTTCCCGTCCGGCGACAACTGCGGATAATTCAGACTTCGATAGTGCCGAAGGTCTTCGTTATTGGAAAACGAAGGCGCATCCGCTGGTCGCGAAATAACCGCCAAAAGCACACCTGCCAGAAAACAACGCAAAGAACACATGGACGCTAGCGTAGCGCGTCACTCATCCCGCAAAGCAATCGCAGGATCAATCCTTGAAGCCCGCACCGCCGGCACTGTCGCCGCCAGCAGTCCCACAACCGCAAGAATTCCCACGGACGCGGCCATAACAGCCGGATCGGTCGCTGTCACCCCAAACAGCTTGCTCTCCACCAGCCGGGTCAAAAAATAAGCGGCAATCAGTCCCGCGCCCAGCCCGCAGGAAACCATCCAGATGGTTTCCCGCCCAATCATACTCACCACATCGCCGGTCCCCGCCCCAATCGCCATGCGGACGCCAATTTCGCTGGTGCGCTGGGACACGCCGTAAGCGAGAATTCCATAAATGCCGATGGCCGCCAAAGCCAGCGCCAAACCGCCGAACAGCGTCACCAGATTCGCCACCAGGCGCTCCTGATCCAGTTGCTCATCAATCGAGCGGGTCAGATAGCGCGTCTCCACTTCCAGATTAGGCTCCATCGAGAGCACCACGCTTTTCATTTGCGTCAGCGGGGGGCCACCTTCCGCCGCCAGCCGCACCTCATAATGAGCGCGCGGCTCTTCGCTGCCGAATTTTCCCTGGAAATAGGCGGTGAACACGCGCGGGTCCACCTTTTCACGCAGCGAATGATCGCGCGAATTCTTCGCCACGCCCACCACTTCAAACACCGTTTTGGCATCGCCGAACTGGTCGGTAATATGCTTGCCGATCGGATTCCGTCCGGCAAAAAACTTCTTGGCAAAAGCATCATTGATGACGCACACAGCGGTGCTCTTCGGAGTGTCCCGCTCCTCAATATCGCGCCCCTGCAACAGCCCGATGCCCAGCGCCGAAAAATATCCTGGGCCGACTGCGTCAAAGCGCGATCCTTTGTCTTCTTTGCCGCTGGCCGTGTAGCCTTCCACCTGCACTTCGTCGGCTGATTCGCTACCGCTGAACAATCCGTTCATCGAATAAGTGACCGACTTCACGCCCGGCACGCTGCTCAGCTTGTCCTGAATATTTCGGAAGAGACTGCCCCTGGCCTCATCTTTATAATTCGCCGCATTGGCATCCACGTCAACCATTGCAAGATGATCGCGCCGATAGCCAAGATCTACCTTCTGCAGATTCATCAGCGTTCGCAAGAATAGTCCCGCGCCGACTAGCAGAATCAACGACAGCGCCACCTGCGCGGCCACGAAAAGCCGCCCTGCGGTGAGCTTTCCGCGGGAAGATGTCATGCCTCGGCCGCCTTCTCTCAGCGTGCTGATCAGTTGCGTCTGGGCCGCTCGCAGCGACGGCAGCAGACTGCAAATTAGCGTCGTGAGAACCGCAACCACGCCGGTAAACAACAAGACTCGCCAGTCAATGGAGACATCCAGGTGAATCAGGCTCTCCCCGTTCGACGCCATCCTCAGCAGCAGCGGAGTAATCGCCTGCGACAGCAGCAGCCCTGCTACCGCCCCCAGCGCTGAAAGGAGCAGTCCCTCGGTAAACAACTGCCGCGCCACCCGAAAGTTGCTCGCGCCCAGCGCCAGCCGCACCGTAATTTCCCGCTGGCGCGCATTCGCCCGAGCCAGCAGCAGGTTCGAAAGATTCGCGCAGCAAATCAGCAGCACCGCTCCCACCGCCGCGAAGATCACATACAGCGACTCGGCAAATTTTGTCCGCAGCCCCGATGCGCCAGTCGAAGCCGGTCTCAGCTTCAGCCGCTGATCCATCAACTGCTTCCTCACTTCCGGCGAAAGCGATTGATAACTCTGCTCCAGCGAAGCCTTGAAAATGGCATTCGCCTGCGTCTGCGCCGCGGCCAGATTCGCGCCCGGTTTCAGACGCCCGAACACATGCAGCCACATCACCTTTTCCGCCGGATCCGGCCGCGGATGCAGAAAATCGATTCCAGGCGCCACCTGCATCTGCATGCTGACCGGAACCCAGAAATCGGGATTCTGTCCCACATTCTCACCGGCAAAGCCGCGCGGGCCGACGCCAATCACGTCAAAAGCCGTCTTCTGAATCACCAGCGTCTTGCCAATCACGCCCGGATCGCGCCCATAACGCCTCGCCCAATAATCGTCGCTCAGCACCACATACGGAGCCGAACCCAGTTCCCGGTTCACCGATTCATCAAAAAATCGTCCGGCTTGCGGGTGTAATCCCAGCAGGGAAAAGTAAGCGCCGGACACCATCTTGCCGCGCGCCTCTTCATTGCTAGCGCCCACACGGACATGCAGTTTGCGCAATTGGGTCTCAACCGCAAAAAGGCCCTGCATGGCATCCATATGGCGCAGGTCTTCAAATTCCTCCCACGTCATCATTCCGCGTTCGCCGCTGCTGTTTCCCCGGCTGATTCCGGATTCAGCCGGATCGTTAAACAAAACCAGCATGGCCGGATCATCCACCGGCAGCGTCTTATAAAGAGCGCTGTAGAGCAGACTGAAAAGCGCCGTGTTCGCGCCAATACCCAGCGCCAGCGAGAGCACCGCCACAATCAAAAATCCCGGCGTCTTCCATAAATTCCGCCAGCCGTAATGAAGATCTTGCAGAAACGACATTGCAGTTAACAAGGCACTTTCGTTGCCACCCGCCAAATGGCTGCAAACAAAAGGCAGCCGCTCGCCGCCGACTCGCCGAACTGTTCACAAATGGGATTTGCCTGGCCACTTAGGCACTGGCTTGGTTCAAAGCCTCAATGCTCTCAGCCGGCAATACCAACTCCGTCGAACCCAAAATATCCCGCAACTGTTCAATGCTCGTCGCACTGACAATGGGTGCCGTAATACTGGGCCGCGCCATCAGCCAAGCCAGCGCCACCCTGGCCGACGTGGTCCCATGCTCGCTGGCAACCGCAGCAAGAGCCGCCAGAATTTTCTCGCCGCGCGCATCGAAATACCCGCCCAGTGCCGCCGCCCGTTTCGCGCCCGACGCCTCTTCCTTCGATTTATACTTACCCGTCAGAAACCCCGACGCCAGAGAGTAATAAGGAACGACACCCAACTCCATCTGCTGGCACAGCGGTTCCAGCTCCGTTTCATAGGGTTCGCGGTCATAAAGGTTATATTTCGGCTGCAAGCTCTCATACCGCGGATAACCCATCCGCTCACTGATATGCAGTGCCTCCGACAACCGCGCCCGCGAATAGTTCGACGCGCCAATAACGCGCACTTTGCCGTCCTTCACCAGCCTCGAATAGGCATCAAGCGTCTCTTCGAGGCTGGTGTCTGGATCGTCCTTATGCGACTGATACAAGTCAATGTAATCGGTCTGCAACCGTTCCAGCGATGCTTCAACTGCTTTGAAAATGTACTCGCGCGACAATCCCTTTTTGTCGGGTGCGAGTTCCATCCCTACCTTCGTCGCAATCACAACCTGGCTGCGCTTGCCGCTCTGCTTCAGCCATTTGCCGATAATGGTTTCCGATTCGCCGCCGCTGTTCCCGGGAGCCCATTTCGAATAGACATCAGCGGTGTCAATGAAATTAAAGCCAGCGCCGGCAAACTCATCGAGAAGGCGAAAAGAAGTCGCCTCGTCCGCCGTCCATCCAAACACATTGCCGCCAAACATCAGCGGCGCTACTTCCAGTCCCGATTTTCCAACTTTTCGTTTTGTCATGCCAGCCTAAGCGGTTGGATGCCTCAACCGAAAAATTGGCGTCGGCGAAAAATTACGCGCGAGCCGCCATCGCCTGAGGAACGTCTGCTCCTTCAATCTCGGCCAGCTTCGTCTTGGCCTGCTCCACCGCTTCTTCCCAGGTATCGCACAGAATAAAGCACTTATACTTCCCGTAGCCTTCCAATATCCAGTAAACATAGCCGACCTCTGACTTGGTCCGCTTAATGCTGAAATTGCGCGCTGCGTCCGTCTTCGGTACCAGAGGCTGCACCAGAGTTGCTGCCGGCGCAACCGGTTCCGGCTCGGCTGGCTTCGTGGCCGGGTCTTCTTGTTCACGTCGGCGAGGTCTCCGATCAGGACTCTGCAGCAGCACTTCAGCCGCCGCCAGCACACCAACTGCTAACACGGCAACGCCAGCCGCTATCAGCAAACCGCCCAATAAGCTCTTCATTCCCGCTCACCTCTTTTATTCAGCTACTGGATATAAATTAACGCTATTAATTGCCACCCCGAAGTACCAGCGGTACCCTTAACGTGTCTAAAAGTGAAATCAATTCCGCGCCAACTGCATCCGGCGTCTGCATCGCATCGAGCGCAAAATACCGGCGAGTCTTATAAAATGCCACCAGGTCCAAAGTCTTGCCCTGATAAATCCGCAGCCGTTCCCGAATGGTCTCCGGATTGTCATCGCTCCGCCGCACCAGCAGCGTCCCATCCACCTCGCAAACCATATCTTTTCCGTACACATCGAATTCCGCGCTGTAAATATGCCCGCAAACCGGACACTGCCGCCGCTGGCTTAGCCGTTCAATCACAACTTCCGGCGACACCACAAAATCAAAGACAATCGGCTCTTCCAGCCCATGTCCCTCCAGAAACCGGCTGAGAAATCGAGCCTGTTCAATCGTGCGCGGATAACCATCAAGAATGCAGCCATTCTGGCAATCCTCTCCCGCAAGCAGTTTCGCCACCACTTCATTCATCAGGTCGTCATCCACCAGCAGCCCGGCGTGCAGCAAACTGCTCACCTTCTCGCCCAGTTCCGACCCCGATTCCGACTCCCGCCGCAGCAATTCGCCCGTCGAAATCGCCGTCAGGCCGGTCTCGCGTGCCAGTTTCGCCGCCTGGGTTCCCTTTCCTGATCCCGGAGGACCCAACAGGATGACAATCACCGCCGCTTTCTCCATGCCCTCCCAGTGTGTAATACGTTGGCTCTATCCGGCAAGTCCCCCGCACCCAGCTAATGGCTTAGAGCCCCGTAATTGCTGGTATCATTTAAGTTAGAGATTCTATGAGCGTTCCTGCCTCGCAAATGTGGACCGTTGCTTCCTACGTCCTGAAGCAAAAACTGGCTGGCCGAAAGCAATATCCGCTGGTTCTGATGCTGGAGCCGCTGTTCCGCTGCAATCTGGCCTGCGCCGGCTGCGGTAAAATTCAGTATCCCGCGCATGTGCTGAAACGCCAGCTCACTCCGGAAGAATGTTTCCAGGCCGTGGATGAATGCGGCGCTCCCATGGTCTCCATCCCCGGCGGCGAACCGCTCATGCACCCGCAAATTGGCGAGATCGTCGAAGGCCTGGTCGCCCGCAAGAAATATATTTATCTCTGCACCAATGCGCTTCTCCTCGAAGAAAAAATTCACCTCTTCAAGCCCAGCAAATACCTCAGTTTCTCCGTTCATATGGATGGTGAGCGGGAACATCACGACTTCTCTGTCTGCCGCGAAGGCGGCTACGATATCGCGCTTAAGGGCATCAAACTGGCCGTCGAAAAAGGCTTTCGCGTCACCACCAACACCACCTTGTTCGATGGAGCCGACCCCAACAGCGTCCGCCGCTTCTTCGACGAGATGATGGAAGCGGGCGTAGAAAGCATGATGCTGTCGCCCGGCTATTCTTACGACAAAGCGCCCGACCAGCAGCATTTCCTCGGCCGCGCCCGGATCCGCCGCCTGTTTCGCGCCATTCTTTCCAACCGCAAATCCACCTGGCAATTCAACGCGTCGCCGCTTTTTAGCGAATTCCTCATGGGCCATCGCAATCTGACTTGCACGCCCTGGGGCATGCCCACCTATAATGTCTTCGGCTGGCAAAAACCTTGTTATCTGCTGCAGGACGGTTACGCCGACACCTTCAGCGAACTTCTCGCCGAAACCAACTGGGCCAATTACGGTACCGAATCCGGCAATCCCAAGTGCGCCAACTGCATGGTGCATAGCGGCTATGAAGCCTCCTCCGTCAACTACGCCTTCGGCTCCTTCACCGGTCTTATGGCCATGGCCAAAGCGTTCCTGTTCGATAAGTACAAAGACAAAGATGCTCTCGCGCTCTTGAACGAACCGGTAAAACCCGTACATTCTTACAACCCCCTTGTGCAGATTAAGCAGTCTGAAGGCTCGCAGGCATGAGCGCGCCCTTGATTAACCCCGACCAACTGGAAGTCGTCCCCGGCTTCGGCCACGAACATCTGCAAGGCTGGGTGCCCGATCTTACAAACGAAAACGAACTCCGCGAGGCCCTGGAAAAAGCCTTCGATTATCGCGGCGATGTTACTCTCACCCGCAAAGACGGAACCGTTATTGAAGGGTATCTCTACGACCGCCGTTCCGCCCCGACATTGCAGCAATCTCTGGTTCGGATACTTCCGCAAAACGGAAGCCCCAGGGTTAGCATCTCTTATTCGGACATCTCTTCCCTTACCTTCAGCGGACGCGACACCGCCGCCGGCAAAAGCTGGGAAGCCTGGGTGCGCAAGTATTGGGAAAAGAAAGCCACCGGAGAAGCCGCCGACCTGGAACCCGAACAAGACTCTTAGGCATTCGTTCGCCAAAACGTAGAGCAGGTAGGCCTGCGAGGCTGGTTGCAACCAGGTGCCGAGGTGGGATAAGAAATTCAGAAAGAGCACCCCGAGTACTTGAAGCCAGCCAGCCCGAAGGGCGAAGGGCAGTAAAGCGGGATTTGTCGGGACCGCTCAAGCCTCGAAATCAGCCGCAGCTCAACTGCGCATTTCTCCTCCGCAGAGCCTCTTCTGTTCTGGGAACAAACAGATTCAACCCGAAGTTCACAGCCTGCTTCTGAACTTCCTCAATGAATGGCCGCAAACTTTCGTCGTACTCCCGAAACGCCGCCTCAAAACTTCCGGGATGCTTCTGGAACGCGTCGCCCAACGCACTTGCTCCGACAATCGCCAGCGACCCTCCCATCCCTGCGGCGGGCGAAGCGCAATAACCGGCATCGCCCACCAGCGCTACTCGTCCTTTGGTCCACGACGGCATCTTGATCTGGCACATCTTGTCGAAATAAAAATCCCGGCAGCGGCTCAATTCCCCCAGCAGCTCGCGCGTCCTCCAGCCTTCACCGCTGAATTGCTGAAGAATGATGCCTCTCTGTTCATCCTGATCGCGATAACTGTATGTAATTTCCTGCTCAGAGTAAAAGCCGAAAATGATGTCCGTCTTGTTGTTGTAGGCGTTCAGCATCACAACCTTGCCCGGCACGTTGTACATCTGCGCCGTGTCTTGTTCAATCAGAAGCTTGTCGACAATCGTGATCGAAAAATAGTTCTGAAGAAAACAGGCGTAGGCGGACTCTTCTCCGAAGCACATCCTCCGGACGCTTGAGTGATTGCCATCACAGCCAAACACAAAACAGAAGGACCGTCGTTTTCCGCTCTTGAAAGTAACGGCAACTTCGTCTGCGGTCTCATGGAAACGCGCGATTCTGTCATCGAAAATAAACTCAGCGTCGTTTCTCACCTGCTCAAACATCATGTCCAGAAGCGTGTCTCTTTCAACTTCGTATTCTGGATTCGAGTCGCCCGCTTGAGCTGCCATCGTCGCGATCCTCGCGCCTTCCGCATCCAGAAAATCTATTGCCTTTGCCTTCAGGCTGCAGGCTTGAATTCGCTCCAGCAGTCCCATCCGCTTCATAATGTCCACGGTGCGTTCCTTAATGTCGACGGGCGACCCGCCTCTCTTTAGCCCTTTTCCCACCTCGACCACCGTTACCGCATATCCAAGCCGGTTCATCCAGAAGGCCGTAGCCAGCCCGGCGAAACTTGCCCCTGAGATAAGAACGTTACCCATGTGAATTCTCATTATTATACTGAGTATAATTATATATCATGTATAATAAAGTTGTTAAGCAATGTCGGCAACGCCCCCAGATCGCCGCACTCGCAAGCGCCTCGCCACCCGCCAGCGAATTTCCGATGCAGCCACACGCCTTTTCGTGGAACGCGGCTTCGATGAGGTCACTGTGGAAGAGATCGCCGAAGCGGCGGATGTCGCGCGCATGACCGTGTTTAATCACTTCTCGCGCAAGGAAGACATGTTCTTCGACCTGGACGAAGAAGGCCGGGAAGACTTGCTCGCTGCTTTGCGGAAAAGAAGCGCGGAAACCTCTCCCATCGAAGCCTTGCGCCTGTTCGCCCATTCCGCCTTTGCCCAACAGCGCCCGTACATCCGTTTCTTCGAAGCGGGAAGCGAACGATTCATAGAGACCATCCGAGCCAGCGATGCGCTCAAGGCGCGCGCGCGGGCGATACGCGACGAACTGGCGGATATGCTGACCATCGCGCTGGCGAAAGCAGCGGGTCGGCATCAACCCGATGCTGACGCCAGCCTGGCGGCTTCGTTGCTCGTCGCCACCTGGCAGGTGGCCTTCCTCGAAGCGCACCGGATATTCCACCAGAGCCGCGATATCGAAAAAGCTAATACCGCATTTCTCGCAATTGTTGATCAGGGGACCCAGGGCCTGAAAGCCGCCGTGGAAGGCTCCCCCTACGCATGATCTGTGCGTTGTAAAATCAGGTCGAAACTGGGAGCCCTTCAATGCCAGCAAAAACCGCGACCAAGATCGCACCCAAAGTCCGCCACTCTCCCATGGAGCATCCGCGCCATCAGTACCCGCGCGAAACCGAAGCGCTGGAAGAAATCGCGAAAAGCTGCGGCCTCCAGCAGAAAATTAAGTGGGGCAAGCCCTGCTATACGCTGGAAGGCAAAAACATCGTCCTCATTCAGCGCTTTAACGACTACATCGCCCTAATGTTCTTCAAAGGCTCTCTGCTCAAAGACCCCGATAAATTACTCTCCCGCATCGGCGAGCACATGCAGACGCCGCGCCAGTTCCGCTTCACGTCTGTCGCCGAAATCACGCGCCTCAAGGCCGCCATCAAGGCTTACATTGAGGAAGCCATCGGCCTTGAAAGATCCGGTGCAAAAGTCCCGCGGAACCCAGCCGCTGGCCCCGCAATTCCTGAGGAGCTGCAAACAAAACTCAACACAGACCCCGCCTTGAAAAAGGCTTTCACCGCCCTGACACCCGGCCGCCAAAAAGGCTATATCTTCCAAATCGCATCTGCCAAACAATCCGCCACCCGCGCGTCCCGCGTAGAAAAATACATCCCGCAAATCTTGGCTGGCAAAGGGCTGAACGACTAGGTGTGCTGAGTTAGAAATACGTTTAGAAAGTCGCTCAATTTTGCCGAGGATCAGGTCAGCGCTGGCAGTCCAGACAAAAGGCTTCGGCTCTTTATTGCGCGCGTCCAGATAGTCCAGCATCGCCTTTTCGAGCTTTTTGACAGCCATATGGCTGGCTTCCCCTGCGCACGCATCGCTCAGTGACTTCGGCAAACAAACGTTCAACCAGATTCAGCCAACTGGCGCTGGTGGGCGTGAAATGAACGTGATAGCGAGGGTGGCGTTTCAGCCAGGCTTGCACTTTATCCACTTTGTGTGTGGCGTAATTGTCCATGATCAAATGCACATCGGGTCCGGCCGGAAGATTGCCTTCAATTTCGTTGAGAAATTGCAGGAACTCCTGCTGCCGGTGCCGCCGGTAGCAGATGCTAATGGTGACGCCTGAGGCCACATCCAGAGCCGCAAACAAGGAAGTGACTCCATGGCGCTCATAGTCGTGTGTCTGGCGGGCCGGGACACCCGGTTCTTGCGGCAGAATGGGTTGCGTCCGGTTCACGGCTTGCACCTGGCTCTTCTCATCCACACAGAGCACAATGGCGCGATCCGGAGGATTCATGTAGAGACCCACGATATCCCTTACCTTCTCCACAAACTGCGGGTCTTTCGACAGCTTGAAGTTTCTCCACCCGATGCGGCTGCAGCCCGAAAGCTTTCCAAATCCGCACGATAGCGGTCTGCGACAATCCCACTTTCCGGGCCATCAGCCGGGTGCTCCAGTGCGTGCTGTTAGCTGGCACCGACTCCAGCGTTTTCGTGACCACCTCTTCCGCCTGGCGGTCTTTTATCTGGCGTGGTGCGCCGCCACGCGGTTCATCCAGAAGCCCGTCCAGGCGTGATTTGATAAACCGCTGCCGCCACTTGTCGACCGTCGCGCCGGTGACATTCATCTGACGTGCCACCTCGGAATTACTCGATTTCTCGCAATTAAGCACTATGCATGCCCGCATCGCCATCGCCTGACCTGAGGATTTCGGTCGCCGCGCAATCATCGTTAGCTTCTCGCGTTCTTCTTCACTGATCTCCAATGGGTTCTTGGGCCGCCTGTCCGCATGTCTAAATCATGAGGACTTTTTTCTACTTATTCAACGTATTTCTAACTCAGGACACTAGCCGCGCGCATCGTGAAACAGATTGATGAGCTGTTCGGCATTGATGCCGAGGCGCGCGTCAATGCTTGCGATTACGCAGCACGGCGCGCGCTGCGAAGTGAGCGCTCCGTGCCGCTGCTGGAGTTGATTCGGAAATAAGTGGAAGCGGCGAAGGTCAGCGCCTTGCCAGCCAGCACTCTGGGCAAGGCTGCGGCTTACACGCTGAACCTCTGGGGCAAGCTGACGCGCTTTCTGCAACACCCTGGCGGAGAACTCCATGCGACCGCTGGTGCCGGGCAGAAAGAACTGGATTCATGTCGGTAGCCAGCAGGCTGGACCGAAGGTGGCGGCTATTCTTTCAGTGGTCGAAAGTTGTTGGCGGCTCAAGGTGTCGCTGCGTGGTTACTTGTCGGCGCTGCTGCCGGGATTGTCCGATTTGCCGGTTAAACAGGCCAGCAGACTGACGCCTTCCGCCTGGGCTGCGGCTCAATAAATTCAGCACAAGCATAAGTGCAAGGGAAAGTCTAGTCTGCGGTTGCTCGGACGCTTACGGGATCATTGTCTAGACCGCCCGGAGCGATTCAGTTGCCTGCGCCGCGGCGCGGCTCGCACAACCGTTCAGAAGGGCACCGGCCTGCACTTATAGTTGTCGATGAACGCGCGGTTCGAGGCTCAATGGCTGAACTGGGAGTTCTGGAGTTTCAGCAGGTGCGGCGCACCGAACAGGAGCCGCTCTTCAACAGTCTGCTGGAGCAGCATCACTATCTCGGATACCAGCAGCCAGTGGGAGAACATCTCAAGTATCTGGTGACAGCCAGAGGACAAGTCATCGCATGTCTGGCGTGGTGTTCGGCACCGCGGCACCTCGCGGGCCGCGACCGCTTCATCGGCTGGAGTGCAGAAACACGCAAGCGCAATCTGCATCTGCTGGCCTACAACACCCCCTTTCTGATTCTGCCGCGGGTTCAGGTGCCGCATCTGGCCTCGCACATTGTGGGGTGCATGGCGAGGCTTCTGCCGCAGGACTGGCAGCGGATGTACGCGCATCCCATTTACTGGCTGGAGACATTCATTGACCCGGCGCGCTTCAAAGGCACTTGTTACCGTGCGGCCAACTGGCTGCACCTGGGAAGCACAACGGGTCGCGGGCACAATGCGCCGACCAACAAGCGCACGCAGCCGGTGAAGGAGCTGTTTGGTTACCCGCTGACTCCGCGCTTTCGGCAGATTTTAAATGCCATCTGTTGAGGGAATGAGATGAAGAGAAGCAGACAGCGAATCGAAGTGAATCTGCCGGA